>WNEY01000459.1_pt1 | contig 25539 bp, 25 predicted proteins | sample 5400531 | NCBI WGS metagenome assembly WNEY01 (sample SAMN13153338, study PRJNA577476) | soil metagenome | isolation source: 200 cm saprolite under Douglas fir tree site 1 | place: USA:California | collected 2015-04-18
CGTCGGCGATGATCTCGGCGAGGAACGTCGATGCCCCGGCGATGCGTACGCCGGCGATGATGTCATCCTCGGTGATCTCCCTGCGGGCCGCGCACTGGGTACACACGGTGACCGTGCCGGCCGCGAGAATGCTGGCAAGCAGGTCCCCAGGCGGCGCAGCGTGGGGGAGGGCGATGTCGCCGGCCCGGCCGGGCAGCGCGAACCACGCTGCCTCGCCGGTGAGCCAGAGAGACACCTCAAGGCCGGCCGCGACCGCCGTCGCGCCGACCGTGAAGGCCTGATTGCAGCGTTCAGGGTCATCGTTGCCCGCAGTGATCTTGATCACGAGAGCGTGAGATGGCATGCCCGCACCCTAACTCGGCAGCAGGGTGCTGAGGACCGCGGGGACCGCGCTGGCTCACCGCGGCGTGGCGGCGAGGCAGGCGTCCCGGTCTCGCCTAGACTTCCCGATATGCCGGGTGAGGTCAGCGGGATTCTCCTGGTGGCGGCATTCGCCACGGTGGCCGCGTTGTGCGGGCTGCTGGCCGCGCGGCTGCTCGGGTTGAGCTCGGCGGGCGAGGAACGCTAGCCTCGCCGCGCGGCGAGGGTCCGGTCGTCCTACCCTGGCCTGCATGGAGAATGAGCCGCACGCGAGCCTCGGTCCGCTGCTTTTCCTGCTCGGCCGCTGGGAGGGCGCGGGTGTGGGCGGCTATCCCACGATCGAGAGCTTCAGGTTCGGCCAGGAGATCTCGTTCAGCCACAACGGGAAGCCGTACCTCATCTACTCGAGCCGGACCTGGCTGCTGGACGACGCGGGAAACATCGGCCGGCCGCTGGCGATGGAGACCGGCTTCTGGCGCCCGCAGCCGGACAACCAGCTGGAGGTATTGCTCGCGCACCCGACCGGGTTCGCTGAGGTCTACCTCGGCGAGATCAGCGGCAGGAAGATCGAGATGGCTACCGACGCTGTGGTCCGCACTTCGTCGGCGAAGGAAGTAACGGCGGGCCGGCGGCTGTACGGCCTGATCGGGGCCGACCTTGGGTATGCGTATGACATGGCGGCCGTCGGCCAGCCGCTGCAGGCGCACCTGTCCGCTCAACTGAAGCGGACGGGGGACGCGGGATAAGCAGGATACGCGGGATAAGCAGGGGATCGCAGGATAGGCAGAGGCCGCGGGATAAGCAGGGGGACGCGGAGTAAGCAGGGGATCGCAGGATAGGCAGACGACGCGGGATAAACGGGGGTGCGGGATAGGGCCTGCGCTGCTGGGGGCGAGGCCGGCCTTCCCCAGCGCAGGCGAAAGGCCGGGGTCATGGCGATCCATGACCCCGGCCTCGATCTCGCTAGCTCAGTACTGCTAGCTCAGTACTGCTAGCTCAGTACTGCTAGCTCAGTACCGCTAGCTCAGTTCTCGCCGAGCCAGTAAACCGCGAACGCGGGGCCGTGCAGGGCGGTCGGCGCGGCGATGACGTTGTGGGTGCTGATGCCAATCTGGAAGATCCGGAACGCGTTCCAGTGGCTGGACCTGATCCCGCCGGTCTGGCCATTGGAGTTGCGGATCGAGATGCCGGAGAAGGCCTGCGCGCCGTAGTCGGCGAGCGAGGACTGCTTGCCGCTCACGGTCGGAGCCTCGCTGATAACCTCGGCGGAACTGCGGCGGCACGTGGTGGACGCGCACTGCTGGCGTACGGTGCGGTGTTCGCCGGTGGTGTTGTCCTTAACCCTCATCTTGAATCTGCCGTTCCTGAAGCTGACCTTCGCGGTGATCGAGTCCCCGGGGCGGATCGTCATGTTGAACGGCTGCTCCGGATGGGGGAAGACCTCACGCCAGGCGAAGACTGACTCCGTCGAGCCGTGGCAGTCCGCCTCGATGCCGGCCTGCTCGACCGTGTTGCTGTTGAAGCCGTCCAGGCCGACCCAGTGCGACGAGAACGTGTCAGGGCTGAGACTGCACTTCATGATCGGCACGTAGAACGAGGCCTTGATCTTCTTGAACCTGCTCCCGGTGACCGCGTAGCCAGCCCAGTTCTGGGAGCCGACCTTCGTGATCGCGCCGACGCTGTTGGCCCCGGCCGCGATGCTGGCCGGCAGTGCAGCCGGGATGTTCGGGTGCGGCGCGGGCACGCCCGCCGCCGACGCGGCGGCTGCGTGCGGCGCGGCCGGCCGGGCGGCCGCGTACGGCGCGCCGAAAGTTGCGGCCGATGCCGCAAGCGTTAGTGCCGCGACCGCAGTCCCGGTGACTCGGTAGAACTTGTTCACTGCTGTCCCTTCTGGACTGAGTTGCCCGGATGGCATCGAATGCGGAAGTGCCCTCCGGTAAATGAGACCAATTGGCTCGGACGCACGGTGAAGGCACTTGGCGGAAACATTACCTCGCCGGGATCGACGTCTGCGGAAACATAGCCGGAATGCTCAGGCTTCGACACAATAACGATCAGATCGCTCCCCGTTGGACCGGACAAATCGCCGCCAGGATTCGCGCCGGGACAAGAAGGCATCGTCGGACAACACAAGATCCTGCCAGGCTCAGCATCGTAGGGCAGGAACCACGCCGGCCGCAGCACAAGGGCTCCGTCGGAAGCAGGGCGCACGGGCCAGGGGAGGGGAAGCTGAGCGCCCCGGGCCCGAGGGCGGGGGAGAGTGCCCAGGCTGCGGGCGTGAAGTAGGAACCCTGGCCCGCGGGCGGGGAGCAGAGAACCCTGGCCTGCGGGCGGGGAGCAGAGAACCCCGGCCTGCGGGCGGGGAGCAGAGAACCCCGGCCTGCGGACGGGGAGCAGAGAGCCCCGGGCTGCTAGGGCGGGGAGCAGAGAGCCCCCGGGCGCCTCCCGCGACGGGGCACCAGCGGCACCGGGAGCCGCGCCGCGCCATCAGGCTCGGCGTACGCTGCAACAAACGTTGCGCTCCGCGGTCCGGAGGTGTTACCCGGCACGGGGACCGGCTGGACAAGGCCGGTCAGCCCGGGGGTCCGGTGTCTGCCGTATATTCGCCGGCCGCCGCCTGTGCGGCACGCAGCCCCGGCACCTCTCGGCACCGGCGCTTTCCCAGCGCCTCCCGGCACCAGTACTTCCGGTGCCTGTCGGCGAGGGTGCGTTAAGCCGGTGAAACCGCGCCCCGTAGCTTGCGCCACGGTGAGCGTCGGCGGGACGGCGGCTAGCTGACAGCCACCTCGCGAGTCCGACATCTATGCATTCTGTTGGACCACCTCCTTTCCCGCGTTAGCAGGAACGCTACGTCACCGCCCGCCGGGGTGGCAAGCGCCTTATTCCGGGCCGCAGCCTCATTAGACTTGGCTCATGGCACAGACGTGGGATGACACGCTGCGGGCCAGCGGCTACCGGGTCACCCCGCAACGCCAGCTCGTCCTCGAGGCCGTCACCAAGCTGGAGCACGCCACCCCCGAGGAGATCTTCGCCGACATACACCAGACGGCCCGCGGCGTCAACGTGTCGACCGTCTACCGGACCCTCGAACTGCTTGAGCAGGTCGGCCTCGTCACGCATACCCATCTCGGCCATGGCGCGCCGGTGTACCACCCGGCGGCCGAGGCGCAGCACGTGCACCTGGTCTGCCGGGACTGCGAGAAAGTCATCCAGGCTGATCCAGCCGCCGTCGGCGGCCTGGTCACCGCGCTGGACGAGGAATTCGGGTTCGAGACTGATGTCGGGCACCTGACGGTATTCGGCCGATGCGCGGACTGCCGGGAAAACATTGGGCCGTAACGGGGTCACCGGAGCCGGCCGCATACCCTTGGCGTCATGACGAGCCCGCTGCTTACCGCCCCTGGCGCCGTTCCCGCCGACGGTCCGGACAGCGGGGTGGCAGCGCATTACGGCGATCCGTACGGCGAGCAGCGGGCGCTGGCCGGCGCTGCCGGGCTGGTCGACCGCTCGCACCGCGGCGTCATCCGGATCACCGGGCCGGACCGGCTGTCCTGGCTGCACAGCCTCACCACGCAGAGCCTGGAGCAGCTGGCGGCCGGTGACACCGCGGAGGCGCTCATTCTCAGTCCGAACGGGCACGTCGAGCATCAGCTGACGCTGACCGACGACGGGACCGCGGTGTGGGCGCACGTGGAGCCGGGTACGGCCGGGCCGCTGCTTGAGTTCCTCGCTTCGATGCGGTTCATGCTCAGGGTCGAGCCAGCCGACGTGACGGCCGATTACGCGGTGCTCACGCTGATGGGTCCGGGCACCGGGCAAGACCAGCCGGACGGGGCGGCGGCAACCATGACGACTCCGTTTCAGATGGATCTTGTCGTCGCCCGGCGCGAGATCGCCGCCGTGGCCGCTGACCTGCAATCAGCCGGGGCGGCGCTGGCCGGGATGTGGGCGCACGAGGCGCTGCGCATCGCGGCGCGGCTGCCACGCCTCGGGCTGGACACCGATCACCGGACCATCCCGCACGAAGTGGGCTGGATCGAGACCGCCGTGCATCTGTCCAAGGGCTGCTACCGCGGCCAGGAGACCGTCGCCCGGGTGCATAACCTGGGCCACCCGCCGCGCCGCCTGGTGTTCCTGCACCTGGACGGCAGCGACGACGCGCTGCCTGCGCACGGTGATCCGGTGCAGCTCGAGGGCGCCCCGGTCGGGTTCGTCGGCTCGGCGGCCAGGCACTACGAGCTCGGCCCGATCGCGCTGGCTCTGATCAAGCGGACGGTGCCGGTCGAGGCTGGCCTGACCGCGGCGGGCATTGCCGCGGCGCAGGAGGTCATCGTGCCGCCGGACGCGGGCGCCAACGTCAAGGTGACCCTGCGCCGGCCGCGCGGCGGCCTGCAGCGGGCCCGCGAGTAGCCTGGGCCAGCCGGAAGCGTCCGTTACCTGGAGGTCGTTCGCTGTGCTGCGCCGCATGCTGCTGGCCGCGTCGGCCAGTCACCGGGTCCGCCAGGTCATCACCACGGCGCCGTACACGCGCGACGTGGTTACCAGGTTCGTCGCCGGTGACAGCGCCGACGACGCGCTGCGGGTCACCCGCCGCCTGCTCGCCGACGGGCTGCTGGTCACCCTCGACTACCTGGGCGAGCACACGGCCGACCGGGACCAGGCGGCGGCCGTGGCGGACGAGTACATCCGGCTGCTTGCCCGGCTCGGCTCGGCGGGCCTGGCCGGCGGCGGGCGGGCCGAGGTCTCGGTGAAGCCCACGGCGGTCGGGCTCGGACTGGCTGAGCACGGCCAGAAAACCGCGGCAGAGAACATCGCCAGGATCTGCGCGGCAGCCAGGGACGCCGGCACCACGGTCACCCTGGACATGGAGGAGCACACCGCAGTCGGCCCGACGCTGCAGATCCTGGCCGGGCTGCGGCTGGATTTCCCCGGCCTCGGCTGCGTGCTGCAGAGCTACCTGCGGCGCAGCGCGGATGACTGCGCGGACCTGGCCGTCGCTGGCTCACGGATCCGGCTGTGCAAGGGCGCCTACCGGGCCCCGGACTGGGCGGCCTTCAGGTCGCGCGCCGATGTGGACCGCTCGTATGCCCGCTGCCTGCGGATCCTGCTGGCCGGGGAGTGCTACCCGATGTTCGCGACCCATGACCCGCGGCTGATCAAGATCGCCGGCGTGCGGGCAGCGACGGCGGGCCGGGCGCCCGGCAGCTTCGAGTACCAGATGCTGTACGGCATCCGGCCCGCCGAGCAGCTGCGGCTGGCCAGCGGCGGGGCGCAGGTGCGGGTCTACGTGCCGTACGGCAATGACTGGTATGGCTACCTGGTCCGCCGCCTGGCCGAGCGGCCGGCCAACCTGGCGTTCTTCCTGCGCTCGCTCGTCTCGACCGGCTGACCGGCTGCATGGTGCGCCCGCTCAGCCGGGCGGGCGGGCGCTGGTCACGGTAGGCCGGGCCGGCGGGCTGGTCACGGTAGGCTCCTCGGCGTGATCGGAGTCCTCGGAACCGGGAAGATGGGCGAGGCGCTGCTGTCGGGGATGCTCCGCGCGGGCGTGCCGAAGGCAGACGTCATCGCTGCTGCTCGCAGGCCCGCACGGGCCAGCGAGCTGCGCGACGCACACGGGATCGAGGTGCTCACAGCGGCCGAGGCGGCCGCCCGCGCCGACACGCTCATCATCACCGTGAAGCCGCAGGACATGGCGGTGCTGCTGGCGGAGATCGCGCCAGCCATGCCGGCCGGCCGCCTGGTGATCTCGGTGGCGGCCGGCATCACCACGGCGTTCATCGAGCGCCGCCTGCCGGGGACCGTCCCGGTGGTCCGGGTGATGTCCAACACGCCGGTGCTTGTGGACGAGGCCATGAGCGTGATCTCGGCGGGCACGCACGCGGGCGAGGAGCACATGCGCCGGGCCGAGGAACTGCTGCGCCCGGTCGGCAAGGTACTGCGCATACCCGAGTCGCAGCAGGATGCAGCCACTGCCCTGTCCGGTAGCGGGCCTGCCTACGTGTACTACCTGGTCGAGGCGATGGTCGATGCGGGGATCCTGCTCGGAATGGCGCGCGCGAACGCACTGGAGATGGTGACCCAGGCGGTCTATGGCGCGGCGACGATGCTCCGGGAATCTGGCCAGCACCCGGTGATTTTGCGCGAGGCGGTGACGTCCCCGGGCGGCACCACGATCAATGCCATCCGCGAACTCGAGAAGCACTCGGTGCGGGCGGCCATCCTGGCCGCGATTGAGGCCGCGAGCGAGCGCGGCCGGGAGCTTGGCGCAGGCTAGGCGCGCGGGTTAGCCAGATTAGCCGCGCATGGCGAAGGATAGGCCCGGGTTAGCCGGCGCGCAACCGGCCGGGCAGCTATAGCGTCATTTTCACGGCGCTGATTGGCTGTATCGGCATAACCGAAAAGGCAGGCCTGCGGTGAGTTCGGCCGCTGAGCTGCTGCTGAGATCGGCCGCCGAAGGGCAAGAGCGGCCGGCCAGATGGCCTAATATGAGATGCTCGCCGGGGTTGCCCTTTTCCGCACAGGACTTACGCTGGAGACTGACGTGACTGGTGCGCCGAATCCGGCTCGGCGCACACAGCTTCGCCGGAAGAGGGCTCAGCATGGCAGCAGACGCAACTCCCCTAAGCGATGTCAGGTTCCTGACCGTGGCCGAGGTTGCCACGATCATGCGGGTTTCGAAGATGACGGTCTACCGCCTCGTGCACTCGGGCGAGCTTGAGGCGATCAGGGTGGGGCGCTCGTTCCGCGTTCCTGAGCAGGCCGTGAACCAGTACTTGCGGGACGCCTTCGTCGGGACCACCTAGCCGCCCGGCCGGCCCGGCCCTGGGCCGCGGACTATCCCGGCAGCGGCCCAGGGCTGCCGCAAACGGTAGTCCGGGCCTGTGCCACCAGCGGCGGACAGCCAGCCGGGATGAGCTGCGCGGTTCGTGACCGGAGTACTCTTACCCTGAAGCGTGCAAGCCGCCCGGGCGTGGGGCGTGCAGAGCAGGCATGCCCGTCAGCCAACACATCGAGCGAGGGTGGTTTCATGGGCTCAGTCATCAAGAAGCGCCGCAAGCGAATGGCCAAGAAGAAGCACCGCAAACTGCTGCGGAAGACCCGGGTACAGCGCAGGAACAAGAAGTAAGGCGCGCTGGCGTGCCTGCCCGGCTGCCGGGCAGGCTGCGCTCCTCCGGCAGCGCGCTACGGACCTGCGGCGGCGCCGCGGGGGAGGCATGATGAGCCAGCCTCAGGCCGATCCGGTCCATCGGTGGCGGCAGCGGGTCGCTAGTGCCGCGGATTTCGTTCGCCGGCGCGCAGCGGGCGACTACGAGGTCGACGAGTCCGGATTTGATCCCGATTTCCATGCCTCGGTGGTGATGCCGCTGTCCAGGGCGGTCTACCGGCAGTGGTTCCATGTCCGCATGCGCGGGCTCGAGCACGTGCCGGAGGCCGGCCCGGCGCTCGTCGTGGCGAACCACTCCGGGGTCCTGCCGTTCGACGCGATCATGCTCCACACGGGGCTATTCGATGAGCACCCAAACCACCGGAACCTGCGCCTGCTCGGCGCCGATCTTGTCTACTCGATCCCCGGACTGGCGAGCCTGGCCAGGAAGAGCGGGCACACCAGGGCCTGCCCGGCGGAGGCTGAGCGGCTGCTTGCCAGGGGCGAGCTCGTCGGGGTGTTCCCTGAGGGCTTCAAGGGAATCGGGAAGCCCTTCAGCGAGCGGTACCAGCTGCAGCGCTTTGGCCGCGGCGGGTTCGCGGCGACCGCGATACAGGCAGCAGTGCCGATCATCCCGTGCGCGATCGTCGGCGCAGAGGAGATCTATCCAATGATCGGTAATGCCGCAACGCTCGCGCGAATACTGCGGCTCCCGTATTTCCCGGTGACACCGCTTTTTCCGTGGTTCGGCGCGCTCGGCGCCATCCCGCTGCCATCTAACTGGCTTATCGAATTCTGTCCGCCGGTGCCAACCGGTGACTACATGGTGGCCGGGGAGGCGCATCCGGCGGCGGTCGCCGAGCTTGGCAGTAAAGTGCGTGACGTTATTCAGCAAAAACTTGACCAGCTCGTTCTGGACCGCGGCCCTGCGTTCGGCTAACCCTGGCCCCAGTAGCGGTGCGTCACGACTGGAACATACCTGTCGTGCTCCTGTGCCGAGGGGGCTGGCGGCGCTGCGGCGTCCGGTTGGCCGTGACTAATCATGTGCGCGCTGCCTCCGTTGCGCCCGAGGCGCGCCGATAGAGGGCACGGAGTTCGGCCTTCGTGATGGGGAGAGCTGTGTGAAATCCCCGAGCACAGGCTGCCCGGCCGCTCGCGGCGGCTCCTGCGCAGCAGCCGGGCTCGGGGACAAGAGCAAGCCCCGGAACCAGTCTCCCGCCACCATCGGGACAAGCTTGCGGGCTGACAGCTGACCCGTACACCTCCATCGCGTGCACCGAGCGCCTCGCCTCCCCGCGCGGCAGTATCCCCCGAACCGTCACCCCGACGTACGCCGGCTGGCACAACTACCGGCACCTCATCGAGACCCGCGGCGCCAGCCGAGCCCACCGGGCTCGAATCGGCCTGCGACGGCCCTGAACAATGTCTTTCGGCGAAGGAGGCGGCGAGCGAAGTAAGCCCGGGCCGGGCAGCCGTGAATCAAAAACCATAAGCGCATCGCTCCGATGCGGTACCTGCGTGCCCCGTGCTACCATCAGCCGCAACATTTACCCTAAACCGAGGCCTAAGATGTCTTATTGCCGCCTCCGGCAGCACGCCACGCCGCCTGTCGGCCGTCAGCCATGACCCGCTCGCTGAGTATCGGCATCGCCGCGGTCTGCCGCCATGTCGGCTATGTTTTTCTTAACCCAACTTCTCCGGATGCCCGGCACCGCATGGAGCGGCGCAGCCGATGCGGCGTGGAGGCAATCCTTCATCCAGGCAAGCTGATGCGCGATGCCTGACCTGCGTATTTGCCCGCTGCAGCCCGAGGAGATTGGCGGGCTGTTCGGGCGCCAAGAATCAGTCGTAAAATCCAGTTTCCTTAGTAGAGTCGGTCCGCGAACATTGGCCTGGCTTATCGGATTTGCGGTGGTCATTCTTTTTATTGTGCTGGCTGCTGCGGACCACGCCCTGGCAAGCCCGAAAGGGGTTGCCACGGCCATAAGTCTCATCATCAGCTCACCCCCAAAGGCACCCGCCCATGTCAGCCTGCTGTTGCTACAAGACCCAGTCGGGCTTATTGCCATCGCGATGACGCTGGCTACTCCGATCTTCTGCGCCACGCAAGTCAGCCAAATCAAAGAGTTCAACGCAGCAAACGAACGTAACATTGCATATCGGGCCGGCGAACTGGATGCGTCCGCAATTAATGCACATGCTGAACATGCAAACGGCCAATTCAAGAAGGTCGGCAATCGTGGCAGATCAGCTCTGCTGCTGGTCGCGAGCCTGGGATTTTCATTTCTATTCGATTATTTCGCTTGGCGAGAGGGGCTATTCGGTAGCTGGAAGAACATAGAGGTTGCCGCCAATAACAAACCGCTTACCTCCGGCGCATGGAGCAGAGAAGTTTATGCAGGCTGGTGGGCTAATTACCATCGGCACCTGCTTCTGGCCATCGCCCTGCTGCTCCTTGGCGGCTATTTCTTCTACTTTCTGCAGAAGCAGCTCACAATGGGGCTGATCTTTGTCGTCTTCATGCAACGTGTCAAGGGCTATGGCTTCGGCTTCGTTCCTGACATGTCAGCTAATACTGACGGATATTGGGGGTTGCGTAACCTGCGGCGTCTCATGCGGACGACCTATCTATCAACTTTGGGCCATCTTGTCATGGTCCTGGGATTGCTAGTTGTCTGGCTGCCCTTCAGTGAATTTACCATCCTCATGGTCATTGCTGTAATGATTATCAACATCGTCGTAGTCCTGTACCCCTCCGCGGCCGCCTCCGCCAGCATAGGCAGCGAGAAGAAAACATTCGTCGCCCACCTGCTCAGCTCCCGGCGACCTTCGACCGCACGGGATGCGGTGATAGACAGAGTCTGGAGCGCGCCAAACCTTCCGTTTCGCGTGCGGAGTACCCTCAGCGCGGGCACGCTCTACTTTCTCATACCACTTGTCCTTGCTGTTGTTTCGTCTCGCCTAGGCAAGTAGGATGAGTTCAATAAGCCTGGACGCGACGATCGGCAGGCAGGCCATGATAAATCCCGATAACTCTAAGGTAATTACTCCGATAAGTTCGGCAGCGCACGGCTCGACTCTTATATTGCTGCTTCCTGGGCTGGGCGGTAATTCCAGCCAATGGGAGCCTGTGCTGCGGCAGTTGCGGGACGTTTCGGCTGACCTAGCGTTTGGCGCGCCATTGTTGCCGCATCCTGCTTTCGATGGCCGCGCGCCAACCGTAACAGAGCTCGCGCGTGCTTTCGCTGACGAGTTGCGGCAGGAAAAGCGCTGTGACGTAGTGCTGGTGGCGCATTCGGTAGGGACATTCGTCGCATTGGACATTGCCCGGATGCTGCCGGATGTCGTGCGGCAAGTCGTCGTCATCAATGGTGGGCTGACGAGCGTGGCCAAGTTCTTGGACCGGCCCATACGAGAACTAGTGAAAAGGCCACGGACCTGCTTGAGCGCTCTTCGCCTGTTCGCGCTGGTGTCCACGCCCACGCCAGCCGCGCTAAGGCGGGCCATAATTAAGCGCGAACGAGTGAGTCGTGCGGTGCTTGGCGGGCTAGTATCAAATGCCATCCTTGGATCGGAGGACCGGCGCCGTAGCTTGATGGATAATTCGGGTACGCCGGAGGTGCTGCGGGTGTTGTGGATTAACCGGCATCATTGGCGCGAGTTCTGTGCTTATGCCAGTCAGATCGAATCCGAGGTTGTCTTCCTCGCCGGTGATCAGGATCCGATGAGTGGCGAGCAGGACACTGCAGAGATGGCTGGATTGCTGCCAAATGCGCGAATCAGGCTGCTGCATGGCGTAGGGCACGCTGCGCCCCTAGAGACGGCAGGGGCCGTGGCCGAGGCAATAAGAGAATCGGTGATAATACCTCAGCATGAGTCCTGAAATGGCAGGCGCTAATGGCAGGCTCGACGGGCGCTAGGCTAACGCACCGGCTAATGATTCGCACCGCTTCAGGCGCCGCGAGCTTGGCCTTGCGTCCAATTGCCAAGCTGGAAATTCAAGAATGCGACATCAATCCAGACATCCGCAGGGGACTGATCATCGCGGCAAACCACCGAAGCTTGCTTGATTTATTTGTCGGCCTCGTCGCATTCGGCAGATGGCACGTTTATCCTTATTTCTTCGTACGTAGCGACTACTGTAGGATTCCAGTGCTTGGTCTTCTGCTGCGAACATTAGGTGCTATCCCGGCTGGCGGAAAGGAATTCGCCGGAAGACGCGCACAGGCTCTGCTCCAAGCAGGACAGGTGCTGGTTATTACTCCCGAGGGCCACATTACAAGGGCAGCCGACAGAATCGAAGGGATAGCTACGCTGAGGCCGGGCGTGGGTCATCTGGCGGCACGTCTTGGCACCCCTATTCTGCTCGTGGGTGTCGTTAATACTGACACCTGCTGGGAACTCGGGACAAGGTTTCCGAAAATTAGGCTCTCGCGTCGCAGGCGGCCGACTGTCCGACTAGCTGTTGAATTCCTCGAAATTGAGGCTGGCCGCCCGGGCCGGGCCATAACGGCACAGCTGCAGAGCCAGCTTTCGCAGCTTGTCTCGTCGCTCGACGGCACGATATGAGTCCGCGATATGTGTCTTTGTCATTCGCTGCCGGTCAGGTGCGGGTCCAGCGTCTGCGCAGGGCAAGCGCAAGGCATATCCCGCAGACGATGGCACTGGCAAGCACAGGCAGGGTGATTATCGTGGCTCTCCGGCCCAAGCGGAAATCGTATATGGGCCACCCCTGGCGCCTAGCCTCGTCGCGTAGGTCAGGATCGGGGTTGACGACGGCGGGATGCCCGACGAGCCGCAGCATCGGCAGGTCGTTGGCCGAGTCGCTATAGGCGGAGCATTTCGTCAGGTCGAGCCCTTCCCGGTCGGCAAGTGCCTGGATGGCTGCTGCCTTCGCCTCGCCGTGCAGCAGCTCACCTACCAGGCGACCTGTGTACTTCCCGTTCGCGGTTTCAGCTACCGTGCCGAGCGCTCCGGTAAGGCCGAGGCGGCGGGAGAGTATGTTTGCGAGCTCGACGGGCGTCGCGGTCACGAGCCACACACGCTGGCCGGCTTCGAGGTGGCGCTGCACGATCTCCCGCGTGCCCTGCCAGATACGGGCCGCCATGGTGTCGTCGAAGATCTCCTCGCCCAGCTGGACGAGCTCGGCCACCTTCTGGCCGGCTACGAACGTGAGCGCCAGCTGCCGAACCGCGCTGATGTTGCCCGAGGTCTCTGCGCCGCGCACCCGGAAGGAAGCCTGCCGCAACGCCATCCGGGCGAAATCTTTCGGTGCGAACATTTTCCTGACCGCGAGGCCACGCGCCAGGTGGTACATCGATGCGCCCCGCATGAGGGTGTTGTCAACATCGAAGAAAGCGGCCGCCGCCGGGTCTTTGGCAGTCGGCGGGTGCTCAACCTCTGCGACCGCCGCTGACGCCTGACCGGCCAGCTCTGCCTGGCTATTGCGGCTGGACCTCACGCGGCTCAGGCTCAGCCTGGCCCGGCCAGCGTAGCCTGGCCTGGCGCCTGAGCTGGAGTCGGCCAGGCCCTCGTCATGCGCCAGGCTTGCGGAGGTGCGGCGTCTCAGCAGCTGCCTCATGTGTATCGAGCCTACCGGTGCTGCCCTGGGTGACGCAGTCGCGGCCAGCTGGCGGCTAGCGCGGGTCCGGGCCGGCGCTTGCAGGATCGCTGGTCACGCGCCAGCGGGGCGGTCGTCCGGGTAATCGCATCGCATTCGCATCATCGCTCCGTGTCGTGCACCATAGGCAGCGATGTCTATCTCGCTGCTAGCCGCAGCCGCTGGCGCAGTGGTTGCCCTCGCGGGCACCATTGCGCTGGCCATCCGGTGCGTCCGCATGCCCCGGGCGGACCTCATTGCCTGGGCATGCGCGATGTTCGGCCTCGCGGTGGCGCTCGTCGCGCAGGCCGCGGGATTCGCGGCCGGCTTCGGCCCCGTTACGTTCCGCGCCGTGCAGCTAGGTGCGCAAGTGGTCGCGACACTCGGCCTGGCGCTCGGCCTCGCCGAGGTAGCGGCGAGCAGCCTGCCGGTACGGTTCGCGGTCAGGCTGGCAGTCTCGGCGCTCGGGGTGGTGAGCCTGGTGATCCTGGCCACCGACCCGCTCGGCACGGCGGCGTTCAGCAAGGCGTTCCCGGTCGCGTCGGCGCATTACCAGCCGATCTCGAATTCCCTGCTGATGTACGTGCTCGCGCCGTTCACCGCGCTGGCCGCGCTGATCGCCATCTTCGTGACGGCGGGCCGGTCCCGGCGCGACCCGGCCTGGCGGGCGACATTCCCCGCGGTGGTCGCGGCCGGCCTCGCGGCGGTTGCCCTGGCCGCTCCCGGGCTTGCCGCGCTGGCCAGTAGCAGCCAGGTGTCGCTAGGCAGCGCCTTTCCTCTGCTCTGCGTTCTCGCCGCGGCGCTGACCTGGCTCGCCGTGTCCTATGTGCGGCGGATCCGGCTCGATGTCGTGCACCAGCGAAGTGCCTACGGCGATGAGGACGATGATGAGGACGAGGACGGCTGGGCGCACGGCCGCTCATGGGCCGGCCGCGAGACCGCCGATTACGATCCGCTGACCGGCGGGGACGGCGGCCGCTACCCGGGCGATCGGGCTTACGGCGGCTACCCGGACGACGTCGGCTACGAGCAGCCCGGCCGCGGGGAGTATGCAGACAAGGCCGGTTACGGCAACGGCGGCGAATACGGTGCCGGCGGCGGCTACGGTGCCGGCGGCGGCTACCCGGCCGGCAGCGGCCACGGAGCCGATGACGGCCACCCGGCCGCTCCCGGAGGCCCCTACGATGATGCTGGCCTGCCCGGCAGCGCCGTGCCTGGCGGTCCCGTGCACGCAGGCGCCATGCCTGCCGGTGTCCCGGCAGGCCTGGCGCCATCGGGGACAGACCCTGACGAGCTGGCGCAGGAAAACCAGGCGGGAATCTGGCAGCCACCCAGTCCAGGCCCAGGTGACGCTGGCCGGCCGGGGATGCCGGCAGTTCCGCCGGGGCCGCCCGGAGTGCCGGGCATTCCGGCCGGGCTGCTCTCCCGGCAGCCCGGCCTGCCGGCCGGGCAGCCGGGTCTGCCGGAGGCTGACGACCAGGAGGCATGGTCGCGCCTCTTCGGCCAGATCGCCATCTACACGCTGCTGGAAGATCGCGTGGATGCCTTTGACGGGCTGACCGAAAAGGTCGTCGAACTGGTCCGGGCCCGCGAGCCCGGCACGCTGATGTACATCGTGCACGCCGTGCCCTCGGCGCCCATGCAGCGGATTCTCTACGAGGTCTACCGGGACCGTGATGCCTACGAGAAGCACAAGCGTCAGCCCTACATCGCCAAGTTCGAGGTGGACAAGCGCCCGTACGTGCTCGCCACCAATGTGATCGAACTTGGCTTGCAGCGGGCCAAGGTCTCGCCCCCGTCCATCTCTGACCTGCTCAGCCGGCCGGGCGGCGGGCCGCCTGGCCCTGCCAAGCCGGTGCCGGGCGGGCCGCTCGGCGCGGCGATGCCGGGCGGCGCCGAGGGCAGCGGCGGGCCGGCCAGCCTCGGGCGCGGCCCGCAGCGGCTGCCATGACCGGCGGCGCGGCGCACGGCGCGGCCGCGGCGGCCGGGCACCGGACCATCACGCTGCTGTCAAGGCCCGGCTGCCACTTGTGCGACCACGCCCGGGCCGTCATCGCGCGGGTCGCCGGCGAGCTTGGCGTGGCCTGGGAGGAACGCGACATCACCCAGTCGCAGGATGATCTCCTGGCGTACGGAGAGCAGATCCCGGTGACACTCATCGATGGCGTGCAGCACGACTTCTGGCGGGTGGACGAGGGCAGGCTGCGGGCCGCGCTGCGCGGATAGCCGGCGACAAGCCTGCTGACTTTGTGCAAACGTTCACAAGGGCGTAGCGTGAGAACGAAATGCTGCCACGCTGGGCGCGCCTGGCCCGCGTGCACGCCGTGTCTATCCCCCCAGGAGCGCCGGCGAATGTCCCGCCGTCCTGCAACACAAAACGGCAGCCAGGGCATACCGGAGGCGACAGTTGCCCGCCTGCCGGTGTACCTGCGGACGCTGTACGCACTCGCCGACCGTGGCATTGCCACCGTGTCGAGCGAGGAACTCGCGTCCGCGGCCGGGGTCAACTCAGCCAAGCTCCGCAAGGATCTCTCGCACCTCGGCTCCTACGGCACCCGCGGGGTCGGCTATGACGTCGATTACCTCGTCTACCAGGTATCCAGGGAGCTCGGCCTGACCCAGGACTGGCCGGTGGTCATCGTCGGCGCCGGAAACCTGGGCCGGGCCCTCGCCAACTACGGGGAATTCGCGTCCCGCGGCTTCCGCGTCGCCGCGGTGCTCGACTCCGATCCCGCCGTGGTCGGCAGCGTGATCGCCGGTCAGGTCGTGCGGCACGCGGACGGCATCGAGTCCGTCGTGACCATGCATGAGGTCTCGATCGGGGTGATCGCCACGCCCGCAGGCGCCGCGCAGGACGTCTGCGACCGGCTGGTCGCCGCCGGGGTCACGAGCATCCTGAATTTCGCGCCCACCGTGCTAAGCGTGCCTTCGGGGGTCGATGTGCGTAAGGTCGACCTGTCAATCGAGTTGCAGATTCTCGCGTTCCATGCGCAGCGCCGCGCGGTGGTCCGGGTAACCGCCGACGCGGAGCACGGCTGGGGAACGCACCAGGCCCGGCTGCTGGGCGGACTCGGGTCCGTCCGGGCCGCGGGCATAGTAGCGGCCATGGATGGCGGCACCGAGCCGGAAGCGCAGGCGATAGCGACATGAGCGTGCTCGTGGTGGGTCTCAGCCACAAGAGCGCATCGCTCGCCACGCTGGAGCGGACCATGGTGACCGGCGACGCGCTCGGCAAGCTGCTTGGTGACGTGTTCCACGCGGAGAACGTCGCCGGTGCCTTCGTCATCAGCACCTGTAACCGCACCGAGATATACGCCGACGTGGACAAGTTCCATGGCGGGGTCGCGGCGATCTGTGAACTGCTGGCAAGGCATTCGGGCATCCCGCTCGGCTCGCTCACCCCGCATCTGTATGTGCACTACGAAGACCGTGCGGTGCAGCATCTGCTGGCGGTCGCCTGCGGGCTCGACTCGATGGTGATCGGCGAGAGCCAGATACTCGGCCAGGTGCGCCAGGCACTGCAGGTCGCCAGGGGGCAGGGCACCCTCGGCCGCGCACTTTCTGACCTGGGTACCCATGCGCTGCGGACCGGCAAGCGGGCGCACGCGGAGACCGGCATCGACCAGGCGGGCGCGAGCCTGGTGAGCGTCGGGCTGGCGATGGCGGCCGGCTGCCTGCGGGATGTCCGCGCCACCGTCCGGCCCGCCAGCGTCCGGCCCGCCACCGTCCGGCCCGCCACCGTTCCGCCCGCCACCGTCCGGCCCGCCAGCGGGCTGCCAGGATCGTCCGCTCCGGCCGCCGCGCCCGCCGCGTCCGGCTCGCGTGCCGCCGCTGGCGAGCCCGACCCCGCTGGCCCGGGCCCGCTGCTTGACCTGAGCGTGCTCGTGGTCGGGGCCGGATCGATGAGCTCGCTCGCCGTGGCGACAGCGGCGCGGATGGGCGCGGCCAGGATCGTCGTCGCTAACCGAAGTCACCACCATGCACGGCGGCTCGCCGCGACCGTTTCCGGAGCCGCCGCCGAGTTCTCCCGGCTGCCCGCCGAGATCGCGGTCGCGGACCTGGTCGTCTCCTGCACCGGCGCGCCCGGCTTCGTGATCTCGGCGGAGTGCGTGCGGGATGCGCTGAGCGCCAGGGCGCCTGCCCGGCCGCTCGTGCTGCTAGACCTCGCGCTGCCGAGGGACGTTGACGCCGACGCTGGCCGGCTGCCCGGCGTGAGCGTGCTCGGCCTGGAAGAACTGCAGAACGCCGGGCCGGCCGGCCGGCCGGCTGCCGCAGCGCACGACGAGCACGTCGCTGACGTGTGGCGGATCGTGGCCGAGGAATTCGCTGCGCAGGCTTCGGCGGACCGGGCGGCCAGAGTGGTGCCGACCGTCGTGGCGCTTCGGGCCAAGGCGGCCGGCGTCGTCGACGCCGAGCTTGCCCGGCTGGCTGGCCGCCTCGATGACCTGGACGTCCGCTCGCACAGCGAGATCGCCCAGTCGATGCGCAGGGTGGCGGACAAGCTGCTGCACGCGCCCACCGTGCGGGTCAAGGAACTGGCCGGCTCGCCGGGCGCCGATTCCTACGAGGCCGCGCTGCGGGTGCTCTTCGACCTCGACCCGTCCGCGGTGCAGGCGGTGGTCTGCGCCGATCCGGTGCTGTTGCCCGGGCCGGAAAACCTGGAGGCGCCGTGACCGCAGCGCCGCTGAGGCTCGGCACCCGCAAGAGCCCGATGGCGATGGCGCAATCCCAGCGAGTGGCCGGCCTGATTACCGAGCGGACTTCACGCCCGGTCGAGCTAGTCGGGATCACCACATTCGGCGACGTCAGCCGGGCCGAGCTGGCCCAGATCGGCGGCACCGGCGTATTCGTCAGCGGCCTGCGCGCGGGCTTGCTGCAAGGCGAGATCGACCTGGCCGTGCACTCGCTGAAGGACCTGCCTGCCAGCCCGGTTGCCGGAATCACGCTGGCCGCTGTGACCCAGCGGGATGACCCGAGGGACGCGCTCGCCGCGCGGGACGGCGCCAAGCTCGCCGACCTTCCGCCCGCGTCGCGGATCGGCACCGGCTCGCCGCGCCGCGCGGCGCAGTTGCTGCTACTGCGGCCGGATCTGCGGCCGGTTCCGGTGCGGGGAAACGCGGGCACCCGGCTGCGCGCGGTTGCCTCCGGCGAAGTCGACGCCGTCGTGCTCGCCTACGCGGGCCTGGCACGGATCGGCCGCCTGGACGCGGTCAGCCAGGTTTTCGAGCCCGAGGAGATGCTTCCCGCGGCCGGCCAGGGCGCGCTCGCGGTGGAATGCAGCGCAAGCCGGCCCGAGCTGGCCAGCCTGCTGGCCTGCGCGGACGACCCGGTGAGCAACGCCGCGACCACCGCAGAACGCAGCGTGCTCGCCGCCCTGGCGGCCGGCTGCAGTGCTCCGATCGGCGCATATGCTGCCGGAAACCAGACGCTGCGGCTGCACGCGGTAGTCGTCGCAGCCAACGGGGGAACGGTGCTGCGGGCAAGCGCAGCAGGCCCGGCGGCCGAGGCCGGCGGTCTCGGCCGCGAGGTGGCCGCCGAGTTGCTGCGCCGCGGCGCTGGACGGTACATGGCCGTGTCCGATGGACACATCAGCAGCGGGGACGATGACAGGTGAACCCCATACCGGTGACAGACAAGCCAGCAGGCAGTGCGGCGCCGAAGGCGGCCGCGGGCCGGGTCGCCTTCGTCGGCGCGGGCCCGGGCGACGAAGGGCTGCTGACGGTGCGTGCCGCCGCCCTGCTCGGCCAGGCCGACCTGGTGGTCGCAAGCCCCGAGATAGCCGAGCGGGTCCGGCACCTGCTGGCACCGGAAGCCACCGTGGCCGACTCCGCCGCCGATACCGAGGACCCGCGGCTGCTGGTGAAGGCGGCCAGGGCCGGCCAGCTCGCGGTCCGGCTGTACAGCGGCGATCCCATGCTGTTCAGCCACGCGGCCACCGATGCCGCGGTGTGCGTCAAGGCGCGCGTGCCGGTCGAGATCGTCCCCGGCGTGCCGGCCGCGACCGCCGTGCCCGCCTACGCCGGCATCCCGCTGACCTCGGACGGCAGCGGCGAGGTGCGGATCGTCCATGCCGCTGACGTGAGCCGCCTGTCGGCGGGCCCGGGCAGCCTGGTGATCCTCGGTGCCGAGTCCGGCCTTGCCGATCTCGCCAAGATGCTGGTCGCGGCGGGCTGGAAGGAGACCACCCCGTTCGCCATCACCTGGAACGGCACCACCACCGACCAGCAGACCGTGGTCGGCACGCTCGGGTCGATGTCGGCTGAGCTCAAGGCGGCCGGGATCAGCCTGCTGACGGCCGACGGGCCGGCCATCGCCGTCGTGGGCGAGGGCATCGCCGCGCAGCGGGCCCTGTCCTGGTTCGAGACCAAGCCGCTGTTCGGCTGGCGGATCCTGGTGCCGCGGACGAAAGAGCAGGCGGAGGTCGTGTCCGACCGGCTGCGCGCGCACGGCGCCGTGCCAGCCCAGGTTCCGACCATCGCGGTCGAGCCGCCGAGGACACCGCAGCAGATGGATCGCGCGGTGAAGGGCCTGGTCACCGGCCGGTACCAGTGGATAGCGTTCACCTCGGTCAACGCGGTCCGCGCGGTGCGGGAGAAGTTCGAGGAGTACGGCCTGGACGCGCGCGCATTCGCGGGCGTCAAGGTCGCCGCGGTGGGCGAGCAGACCGCGGCCGCGCTGCGCGCCTTCGGCATCGTGCCCGACCTGGTCCCCGAGGGCGAGCAGTCCGGCGAGGGCCTGGCCAGCGTGTGGCCGGCCTACGACGACGTGCTCGACCCGATCAACCGCGTGCTGCTGCCCAGGGCCGACATCGCCACCGAGAACCTGCTCGCCAGGCTCACCGACCTCGGCTGGGAGGCCGAGGATGTCACCGCCTACCGGACCGTCCGGGCGGCGCCGCCGCCCGCGCCCATCCGCGAGGCCATCAAGGGCGGCGGTTTCGACGCCGTCCTGTTTACCTCCTCCTCCACCGTGCGGAACCTGATCGGGATCGCCGGCAAGCCGCACGCGGTCACCGTGATCGCGGTGATCGGCCCGCAGACCGCCAGGACCGCTGCCGAGTTCGGGCTCCGGGTGGACGTGATGGCGCCAAGGCCGTCGGTCACCGCGCTGGTCGATGCCCTGGCGGAGTACGGCGCTGGCCTGCGCGCCGCCGCCGTGGCGGCCGGCGAGGTCGTCCGCAAGCCCAGCGAGCGCCGCCGGGGAGCCCGCCGCCGGGTCCGGTGACCGGACCAGATGAGGAGCGCCCGATGAGCGCCGGATACCCAGTAGCCCGCCCGCGCAGGCTCCGCCGCACCGCTGCGATCCGCCGCCTGGTGGCACCGGTCAGCCTGCGGCCCGCCGACCTGGTGCTGCCGCTGTTCGTCAAGGAGGGGATCAGCGAGCCGCAGCCGGTCTCCTCGATGCCCGGCGTGGTGCAGCACACCAGGGACAGCCTGCGCAAGGCGGCGGCGGACGCGGTGCATGCCGGGGTCGGCGGGCTGATCCTGTTCGGCATCCCGGGGGTCAAGGACGCCCGCGGATCGGCCGCCGATGATCCGGCCGGGATTGTGCAACTTGCCCTTGCCGACCTCGCCGCCGAGGTCGGCGATGCCGCCGTGCTGATGGCTGACCTGTGCCTGGACGAATACACCGACCACGGGCACTGCGGCATCCTCACGCCGTCCGGCGCGGTCGACAACGACGCGACCCTGGCGCGGTACGCCTCGATCGCGGTCGCCCAGGCCGAGGCCGGCGCGGCCATGGTCGCGCCAAGCGGCATGATGGACGGGCAGGTCGCTGCCATCAGGGCCGCGCTGGACGCGGCCGCCTTCGCCGAGGTCGCGATCTGCGCCTATTCGGCGAAGTACGCATCGGCGTTCTACGGTCCATTCCGCGAGGCGGCGGAGTGCGCACCCAAGTTCGGCGACCGGGCGTCCTATCAGCAGGCCCACGGGGATGCCGGGGAGGCACTCCGGGAGGTCCTGCTCGACGTCGACGAGGGCGCCGACATCGTGATGATCAAGCCGGCCCTCGCCTACCTGGACATCATCGCCGCGGTCGCCGCGACCGTGCACCTGCCGGTCGCCGCCTACCAGGTCAGCGGCGAGTACGCGATGGTCGAGGCGGCGGCAGCCCAGGGCTGGCTGGACCGGGACCGGGTGATCATGGAAACCCTCACCGCCATCCGCCGGGCCGGGGCGAGCATCATCCTTACCTACTGGGCGACCGAAGCCGCACGGCGCCTGGCCTAACCCGCTATGCATCAAGCAGAATGCAACTGTCGCCCCGCAGCTTCCGTTAATCATGGGGCTGCGACACCGGGGGAAGGCGGACCGGCGTTCCGGGTTGCCGGACATGATCGGCGCGATGTGCATGCGGGCCGGGCGGGAGTGGGAGCTTGATGGTTGACACCGTGCTGCGCAGGGGCCGGCGCAGGGCCGTGCAGCGGATGGCCGTCGCCGCCGCCGGATATGCCGCCATGGGCTGGCCGGTGTGCGCGGGCGCGCATCCGCCAGGCCGCCCGCAGCGCGGGGCCAGCCCCACGCGGGCCTGCTCATGCGACCGGCTCGGCTGCCCGGCGCCCGGGGCGCATCCGATGTCGCCGGCCTGGCAGGTAGAGGCGTCAGCCGACCCTGCCGCGGTGTGGACCTGGTGGCTGGCCAGGCCGGAGGCGAACATCATCCTGCCGACCGGCCGGGTGTTCGACGTGCTCGACGTGCCGGGGCCGGTGGGAACCATCGCCCTGCGCCTGATGGCCGAATCAGGCGTGCACCCTGGCCCGGTCGCGGTGAGCGCGGGGGACCGGGCGCTCTTCTTCGTGCGGACTCGCGGCGCGCCGGCCGACGAGTTCGAATGGTGGTCCTGCCACCTTGACTGCGAGCCGGAGACCGTGACGAAGGTGACGGGCCTGCGCTGGCACTGCAGGGACAGCTACGTGCTTGCGCCGCCATCCCGGTGCGGCGAGGCAGGCGCCGCGCACTGGCTGTGCGGCCCGGCGGGGCATCCGCTGCCCGACGGGCTGCGCCTGCTCGAGGTACTGGCCGACGCCTGCGAGGGAGCAGCCGGATGAGCCGGTCACAGCGGTCCGGCGAGCTTTTCGCCCGCGCTTGCGCCGTCACGCCTGGCGGCGTGAACTCGCCGGTGCGCGCGTTCGGGGCGGTCGGCGGCGTCCCTGTGTTCATGGCGTCGGGCCGCGGCGCCTACCTGACCGACGTGGATGGCAGGGAGTACGTCGACCTGGTGTGCTCGTGGGGGCCGATGATCCTGGGCCACGCGCATCCCGCTGTCACCGGCGCGGTGCGAGCCGCGCTGGCCGGCGGAACCTCGTTCGGCACGGTGACTCCCGGCGAGGTCGAGCTGGCCGAGGAACTGATCGCGCGTGCCCCGGTGCAGCAGGTGCGGCTGGTCAGCTCGGGCACCGAGGCCACCATGTCGGCGCTGCGGCTGGCCAGGGGTTTCACCGGCCGGCGGCTCGTGGTCAAGTTCGCCGGCTGTTACCACGGTCATGTGGACGCGTTGCTGGCCGCGGCCGGATCCGGGGTAGCCACGTTCGGGCTGCCGGATTCGCCCGGCGTGACCGGCGCGGTCGCCGCCGACACCCTGGTGCTGCCCTACAACGACGCCGAGGCCGTCCGGCAGGCATTCGCCGAGCACGGCGGGCAGATCGCCTGCGTGATCACCGAGGCGTGCCCGGCCAACATGGGGGTGGTGCCGCCGGCCGCGGGCTTCAACGACCTGCTCGCGCTGCTCTGCCGCGAGCACGGGGCGCTGCTGATCATGGACGAGGTGCTGACCGGATTCCGGGTTACCCGGTCCGGCTGGTACGGCCGCGAGGGCACCGGCGCCGACCTGATGACGTTCGGGAAGGTGATGGGCGGCGGGCTGCCCGCCGCGGCATTCGGCGGGCGAGCGGCGATCATGGACAGGATGGCCCCGGCCGGGCCGGTCTACCAGGCGGGCACGCTGTCCGGTAATCCGCTGGCCACCGCGGCCGGGCTGGCGACGCTGCGAGCCTGCACCGGCGAGGTGTACGCCCGGGTTGACGAGGCCGCGGCGGCGGTGGCGAAGCTCGCGTCCGACGCGCTGGCCGCCGAGGGCGTGCCGTTCCGGCTGCAAGAGGCCGGCAGCCTGTTCTCCGTATTCCTCGGGCTCGACACCCCGGTACGCGATTTCGGCGAAGCCCGCGGCCAGTCGGCGCCCGCCTATGCGGCGTTCTTCCATGCCATGCTCGATCAGGGTGTCTACCTGCCGCCCTCGCCATACGAGGCCTGGTTCCTTTCCGCGGCGCATGACGATGCAGCGGTCAGCCGGGTGGCCAGCGCGCTGCCCGCCGCGGCCCGCGCCGCCGCTGCCGCGGTTGGCTGAACCGCCGCCGCAAGGATGCCCGCCGCGGCCCGGGGTCCGCCGGGGCCGGCCGGGCATTGGCGGCCGGCTGCCGCGGCGTCAGCCTTGCGCTGGTGGCCGGCGGCTGACCATCCGTAAATCATGTTGTGATCTTGCCTTGATGTCAGGAGTCCTGGCCTTGCCGCCGGATTAGCCGATCGCGATGGCCACGATGCCGGTCACGATCGCCGCCGCCGCCATAAGCCGGCGCGCCAGGCCGCCCTCGTTCAGCAGCCTGCGGCCGAGCAGCACCCCGAACAGGACGCTGACCTCGCGGGCGGGCGCTACCGCGCTGACTGCGGTGAAGCTCAGCGCGGCCAGCACCAGGATGTAGGCCAGCGGGCAGAGCACGGCCGCGCCGAGGACCTGCGGCCGGTAGGCCTGCCACACCCGGGCCGTCCGGTCCCGGGCCCGGTGCGCCTGCGGAGCGAACAGCAGCGCGATGATCGGGAAGGCGGCGTAGCCCTGCAGCAGCGGCGGCGTCCGCAGCGCGGTGACCGCGTACTTGTCCCACAGCGTGTAGGAGGCGATGAACACCCCGGTGACCAGCGCGAACATCGCCGCGCTTACCGCGGACGCAGCCCGCGGCGGGCGATTGCGGGCCCGGACGGGAATCCCGATCATGACGATCCCGGCGACCAGGCAGACGATCCCGGCGATGGCCACCGCGCCGGGCCGCTCGCCGAACGCCGCGATGCCGGCCAGCGCGGCGAGCAGGGCGCCGGTACCGCGCCCGATCGGGTAGACGAGCGATAGGTCGCCCAGCCGGTAGCCGTTCTGCAGGAAGAGGAAGTAGCCGGCCTCAAGCACCCCGGTTCCGGCCAGGAAGATCCAGCAGAGCCCGGTCAGCCGGGGCGGCTCGACGAGCACGCTCACGGCGATGACCGGCGCGCAGAGCACCGCGGCTGCAGCCGACATCAGCCAGATGAAGGAGCCGACGCCGGCCGCCGACGCCTGCTTGCTGAAGAGGTTCCAGCTGGCGTGCGCGACGGCGGCGACAAGGATCAGGGCAACGGCGGTGGGGCTCACGCGGCGGCTCCGGCCGGGTCTGGCCCTTTGCGGGCACGGCTAGCAGAGCCCTCGAGGTTTCTGTCCCGTGAGGTGTTCACCCGCCGCCGGGCCGCGATCGGCTCGCCGCGGGTTCCTGGCGCCGCTCGGTCCAGCCCGCGTTGCCCTGATTGTGGTCTCCGGGGCGGACAACGTGCGGAACCCTAGACGCAACCACATGCTGTGCTCAGGCTAGCCGGCCTGCCCCGGGCGGCCCGGGCCGGGAAACGACTGCCTCCGGCCGCCGTTCACGTCAGCGGCATTACGCAGCCTTCCCGGTAGGCTGTGCTGGCCATGACCGAGACTCGCCCGTCGGCTGACCGCACCGTTGTCCACCTGGTCCGGCACGGCGAGGTCGCCAATCCGCGCGGCATCCTGTACGGGCGCATACCCGGGTTTCACCTGTCGGAAGACGGACGGCTGATGGCCAAGGCGGCCGCCGACTTCCTGGCGGGCCGGGACGTGACATTGCTAATGTCCTCGCCGCTTGAGCGGGCGAGGGAGACGGCGGAGCCGTTTGCCGCGGAGTTCGGGCTGACGCCGGTAATCGACGACCGGCTGGTCGAGCCGTGGAATCACTTCCAGGGCACGACCTTTGGCATCGGCGACGGCTCGCTCCGCCAGCCCAGGCACTGGCGCTACCTGGTGAACCCGCTGCGCCCGTCGTGGGGCGAGCCATACCGGGAGGTGGTGGCCAGGATGCTCGGCGTGATTGGCGACGCGATCCGCGAGGCGCACGGCCACGAGGCGGTCTGCATCAGCCATCAGCTGCCCATCTGGGTGACGCGGCGGGCAGCCGAGGGCCGCAGGCTCTGGCATCACCCCGCCAGGCGGCAGTGCGCGCTGGCGAGCGTGACAAGCTTCACCTATTACGGCGAGGAACTGGCCGGCGTGACCTACGCGGAGCCCGCCGGGCCGGCGCCGGGCCGGATAGCCGGCGCCTGACCCTGCGCCTTCGCCGCCACGGGCCTGACCCCTGTCCCTTCGCCGCCCTGCCGCCACGGGCCTGGCCGTGAACTGCGCCGGT
>WNEY01000460.1_pt1 | contig 25533 bp, 14 predicted proteins | sample 5400531 | NCBI WGS metagenome assembly WNEY01 (sample SAMN13153338, study PRJNA577476) | soil metagenome | isolation source: 200 cm saprolite under Douglas fir tree site 1 | place: USA:California | collected 2015-04-18
GGTACAGCGCAAGAATGTCACGCTTGCTGAAGCGATGCTCGAGCCGCAGCGCGATGACCGCCTCGCGCAGCTTCGTGACGGCGGTGCGGCGCGCGCCCGGCGCAGCGTGCCGCGCGAGCAACAGCTTGGCCACCTGTTGCGTGATGGTCGATCCCCCTTCGAGGACGCGGCGATATCTGAGGTTGCGCAGCGCCGCGCGCACCCCCGCGATCGGATCGATGCCGGGATGACGGAAGAACCGGTGATCTTCGGCCGCGATCGTCGCGTCGACGAGCGTCGAGGGGAGCGACGACGCCGCGAGCCACGACGCGCGGCTCCCGTCGCCGGAGCGCGCCTCGTACAAGGCCTCGCCGTGGCGATCGACGATGTCGGTCGACTCGACGTTTTGAAAGTCCAGCAGGCCGTCCGGCAACGGTCCGGAGCGCAGCCGTACGGCGACCGTGACGAGAACCAGCGCAGCCGCGCCGGCGACACGCAGGCGAGAGACTCTCATCGCTTGACCTCGACGGGCTGCGTCGCGGTGCGGCCGAATATCTCCGGCTCGTACATCTGTTCCGCCCGCGCCGGGGCGGCCTGGAACGTGCCGGCGGTCGTCGCGCGGACCACATACGTGAAGTCGTGGTGGCCTTCGCTCAGCCGCGTCGCGAACAGCAGCACGCGGTCGTCATGACGTTCGACGTGGTCGAACGTCCCTCGGCGCCAGATGTCCCATTCCACGCTCTCGCCGTCATCCGGCCGATCCTCGTCGCTCGTCTTCACGACGTCGGCGGCCGTCGTCGCGAACCACGATTCGACCGGTTCGAACCCGGCGGGCACCGGATCGGTGACGGCGACGAACCGGCGCTCTTTCGGCAGATCGAAGGAGAGCGTGACCCGGACCAGATCGCCGGCGTTGAAAGTGGTCGCCGGCGCGCCGGCCCGGCCATCGAGCATCGGCGCGTACCGGCGTTCGACGTGGAATCCGTTGTCGCGGGCGGTCAGCGTGGCGGCGTCAGGCGCGTAGGTCAGCCGCACGACGTAGAAGGCTGTCCCCTCGCCGTCGCGACGGACCGTCAGCTCGGTGGCCGTTGACGCACGCGCGGCGAGCTGTGCCATCGGTACATCTTTCGCGAAGGCCGTCGTCGATCGCCCCTTGAACGTCTCGCGCAGCAGATCCTGGGTGCCGATGCGGATGGTTGCCGTGAAGTTCGGCGTCACGCTCTCGTACTTGCGGTAGTAGTTCACCAGCGCCTGCATGGCGATGGCGTTCTCCTGCGTATTGCCCCAGCGCCCGTTCGTGCGCGCCGTCATCAGCCACCGGACGATCCCGCTGACAACGGTCTGTGACTCTCCCGCGCGCACGAGAGTGTTCAACGCAATCGCGGTCGAGCGGATATTGGAATTCCAGAAGTACAGCAGGTACGGATCCGAGAGCTCCTCGACGTGAATCGAGCCGGCTTCGGGCAACATCGCGTTGTTCATTCGACGCCGGAGCTCGTCGGGCCGCGCACCGGCTTCGCCTTTCGCCAGCAGCGCGTCGCGCAGGTACGCGATGGCGAAGATCGGCATGCGATCGAGATAGCCGTACAGGCGGTTGATGTTGGAGTCCTGATTGCGTCCGCCCTCGACGAGCACCTTCACCGCGAAGGACCTCCACGCGGTGTACGCGGGCCACCAGCCTTCGTTGACAGGCTGCTCGCCCGACAGCGCCTTCTCCAGGTAATCGTAGGCGCGCTGCATCATGCCGGCGTCGACGTCGTATTTCAGCGCCGCCGCGGTCTGATAGACGTGCGCGACGTAGCTGGTCAGATATGGCGACACCGAGCGGCATTCGCCCGGCCAGAAAGCGAAGCCGCCCGAGGGACACTGGAATTTTTCCAGCTCGCGCAGCGAAGTCTGCACGCGAGGCCGCAGATCCTTCACGTCGATGCCGGGCAGATGGAAGGCATCGCCGAGATCGGATGCGACCGCCATCACGAATGCGCGCGACGCGCGTTGCTCTGCGCACCCGTACGGATACTCGACGACGTAGCGCGCGCCTTCGCCGAGGCCGACGAGCGCGGTCGACGCCACCTCGAGATGGAGTCCGCCGACGCCGGGCACGATCCCGGCAGGCATGGCGAACGGCTGCCGGCCGTCCGGCGCAGCCTCGCCGTAGCTGGCGACCGTCTCGGGCGATACCATCACTTCGACCGGGATGCTGTCTTCGAAGGCGTCGCTCTCGCCGCCGAGCCGGACCGTGGTCTGCACGCGACCGCGGCCCACGGCGTTGGCGGCGACATCGAAGCGGACCTCGCTCGATGCGCCCGCGCCGATCTGCACGACCCGGCGGGTCTCGCCGATGATCTGCAGCACGTCGGGGTCGAGGCTCCGCATCGTGACTATCGCCGTGCCGGGAACTTTCAGCTGGCTCGTCACGACCGAACCGAAGAAGGCCTTGTCGCCGCGCGACATGAACCGCGGAAACGCCGCCTTGAGCACGACCGGCTTGTTGATCCGGATCTCGCTTTCAGCCGATCCGAACCGCGACGCCTTGTCACCGCTGACGGCCATGATGCGATACGTCGTCAATGACTCCGGCAGCTTGACGTCGACCGCGGCGTGGCCTTTCGCATCGGTCGTCACCGATCCCAGCCAGAAGGCCAGCACCCGGAAGTCCTTGCGGATCTGACTGACCGAGGCATCGGCGCCTCCGCCGCCGCCCTCATCGGTCCCTTTCGGCGTCAGCACGCGCCGGCTGATGATGCGCTGACGATTGTCGGTGTTCATCACCTGGAGCGCCTTCGGCACGTACACCGAGGCGAGCACGTCCGGCGTCCGGAACGCGGTCAACGACAGCACACCGTAGTCCACGGCCCAGAGCGTCACTTCGCTCAGCGCCGGCAGGCCCTGCGCATCGTACACCTGCACCTCGACCTTCGCGGATCCCGCCGGCCGGAATTCTTCGCGGTTCGCCCTGACGCTGACCGAGAGCCGCTTCGACGCATCTTCGATCGCGAGCTTCGCGTACCCGATGCGGAAGGCGGGCTTGCCGGGATCGCTGGTGTCGTCTTCGGCGCCGTCCGGCTTGGAGCGGCCTTTGATGAGCACGACGGAGACGAACAGGTTGGGAATGTCGGCGGCGGTGATGGGCACCGAGACGGTCTGCTGCGTCGATTTCAGCGCGAAGGTCGAGTGCGATCGGATGCCCTCACGCTCGACGGTCAGCAGCGCGGTCGCGCGCTCCCATGGCGACTGGATCATCAGTTGCGCCGTTTCGCCGGGCTTGTACGTCTCGCGCCCGGGCACGAGATCGATCCGATTGTGATCGTAGCGGGCCCACGCGGTGTATCCGGCGCCGATTGCGTAGAACGAGAACCGGGTCAACGACTTGAACGCGCCGTCCTGCGCGGTCGCGCGCACCAGGAACGACCCGCCGGTCGGCAGTGGTATGGCGAGCGGTACCGGGTCGCTCGTGGTCGTGACCGTGAAGCGGCCGCGCTCGATCTCTTTTCGCTCCGAATCCCAGGTGTAGAAGCCGTTGCCCTCGGCGCGCCGCACACTGTTCCACTGCACCTCGATCAGGGCGACGTCGACCTTCACGCCCGGCACCGGCACGCCGTCAGCCGACACCGCGACGACGCCCGTGTTGAGACCGGTCTTCTGATCGACGAACAGCGACGGCCGCTGCAGGCCGACGTACCAGGGCGCCGGATGCACGACGAAGCTCGCGTTGCCGGCGATGTGCTGGCGCGAAACATCCTCGACGTCGCTTTCAAAGGTGTATCGATAAGGCACGCCGTCGCTGGGCAGCGTGGCGAGATCGAGCGTGAGCTGTCCGCGTGCATCGAGCGTGGCGGTCTGGGCGGCCACGCCGGCAGCCTCGAAGCGGACGCCGTTCTCGCAACACCCCGCGAAGACGAAGCGGTCGCCAGGGTACTTCGTCATCACCTGTGCAGGCGCCTGAAACAGCGGGGTCTTCGAATAGGTCCACGCAACGGGCCGATTGCCCATGGCCGCGCCGAACAGGTAACGCGCGGTGACGACGGCCTTGAGCGTCGAGCCGGCCAGCGCGGAATCGCCCGCCAGGTTCGCGTCGACACGGAACTCCGGCCGCCGATATGCCGCGACGAGGAACGTTCCGCTGATGCTTTTCGCCGCCACCGCCGATTCCTGATCGTCGGGCTCATCGCTGCGCGCGACGGGCGCCGCCGCCGACCCCGGCTCGATCGGTTTTTCCAGGGTGACCGTGGCCGCGTAGTTGCCCAGCGCGCCATCGGTGGGCAGACGGGTGACCCATTCCGTTGCGCTCCACGGCGTCATCACCACTGTGCGCCGGTCGACGATCTTGTTGCGGCTGTCGCGCACGACGACGTAGGCGGGCGCGCCGCTCGCGATCAGAGCAATCCCGGCGGGCGTGTCGCGGCGGAGGATCGCCTTGAAGTGGACCTCTTCGCCGAGCTTGTAGACGCCTCGATCGCTGAACACCGTCCCGCGCAGCAGCGGCTGCGATTCGTTCAGGTCGTAGCGCGCTCCGAACGCGAACGGTTCGACCCCTTCGTTCCAGTCGCTGCCCACGTAGGCGACGTCGCCGTCCTTTGCCGCGGTGACGATGAAGGCGAACTTCCACCACCGCTGCTCGTCGCGCAACTGCAGCGCGGGCGCGATCGCGACTCCCTCATCACTGGTGCGGCCCGACCACGCGACGCTGTTGTCCAGCCGGATGATCGAGACGTCTGCGCCGCCGACCGGCGCGCCCGTGTCGAGCCGCGTGACGAGCACCAGCGTGTTCTGCGGGCTGTCCTTGACCGTGATGCCCAGATTCGTCACCTGCACGAGCGTCGCAACCGGCTTCTTGCCATCGTCCTTGTCTTCGTCCTCCCGGTCGCGGAGCAGCCGCGCACGCGCGATGGGCGCGCCAGGTTGCACCCCGGCCCAGACCAGGCCGGTGCCGGACGGCTTGAGTGCGGTCGCCAGATTCAAGCCGTGCGACTGAATCTGGTCGGCCGTGACCGCGAGCGTGCGCCTCGTGCCGGCGCCCGAAGGCGCCGCCCGGAAGTGAACCTCCGCGAGTTGCAGAATCGTAGGCATCAACTGGTTCGGCGCCAGCGCTTGCGCCCATTGGCGCACGTCGGTGAAGTTCCGCGAGTGGAACGGTAGCGCGCCCCCGCCGGTTTCCCAGACGCCGTGTCCGTCTCCGAAGCTTGCAAACGCGCGGTCGTGCCAGTTCTCGACGATGCCCGTCCAGGAATAGCCGAGCGTCTGACCATCGAGCGCCGAGAGTCCGCCGTCGATCGTGACCGCCCACGTCCGTGCCGGCGTCTGGCGATCGAAGCCGAGATCCTCGAACGTGAACGCGCGCACGGTCTCCTGCGGGGTGCGGAACGTATTGCGGGGCACCGACAACGGCCGGACGGCCGATTCCTGCGCCGGGTTGGTCACGTCGCGGACCGTCGCGGCGCGCCGCAGGGCATCGAGCCGGACTTCGGCCCGCAGCCGCGCGTAGTTGTATCTGTCCGCATCACACCGGCTGCTGCAGGCAAAGCTGTCCACGAACAGCGTGCGATCGAGATAGACGACGTAGACCTGCCCGACGGACGGCGTCGCGCGTCCCTCGACGGCGGGCAGACGCGTGTCGAGCGCGAGCAGCAGCCACCCGTCGGTCGCCGGCGAAGACGCGGTCTGCAACACGACGAGGTCCGGCGACGGCGGGAAGCGCTTCTTGTCCCAATCCGGCGCGAGGCGCAATGCGACCGGCGCCTCGGACGTCGCGGTCGCCGCCGTCGCCGCCACCTTGGCGTCGAAGCGCGCCGCCTCGGGCGTGCTCATGCGCGCACGCTCCGCGGCGGTCAGCTGCGGCCGGTCCCAATCGTGGCGCGCATAACGCGCCGTGACATGCGCGAGGACTTCGGCCGGCCGCACCGCCTGGTTGAAGCGGAGCGCGATGATCGCCGGTTGATCGAACCGGCCGTTCACGCGATACCACCGCGTCTGCACCAGCTTCACGGTCGGCGTGGTGAACGTGAACGTGTAGGCGCGCGCGAGCGTGCGCCCGCTGACCGCGGTCGTCGTCGTGGCAATCGTCACGTCGTAGCGCGTCGCGTTGGGCAGCGGCGTCTTCGGGTCGGGTGTGAAGACGAGAATCGTGGGGCCCGCCCACCGGAACGTGCCGGCCACCGCGGGCCTGATCGAGAAAAATGGCGCGGTCACATCGTCGGGAAGGCGTCCGATCGGCACCATCGGCTCCGAAAAACGGACGCGAATCTCGGCCGCCTGCGCCAGATTGGCGATCTCGCCGGTCGGCTGCGCGGTGACGACGCTCAGCGGCGCCGGCACGGTCGGTTGCGCCCAGGTCGTCGACGCCATCACGACACACACCAGGAGCCACGCCAGTCGAACTCTCGTCTGCATGCTCGCTCTTTCTTGACGGCCATCGCGAAGAGTACGTAGTCTCCGGCTTTTAGCCGGACCGACGAGGTCCGCCTGAAGGCGGACGCTACGTACGGCGTTTTCGCAGGTCGTGACGCCTGGGGTATAGCAAGCGTTGCACCAGAGTGGTGTCGCGTCAAGAACTCGAATTGAAATTGAGTACGGTAGACTCCAGACGATTCGGAGCGTCTACATGTTGACACGTGTGCGTGTCTTTTCTTCCTCAGTCGGCACGAAACTACTCATCGGCGTTACCGGTCTTGCACTTTTTTTCTATCTCCTCATTCACATCGCCGGCAACCTGATGGTGTTCTTCGGCCCCGCGGTCTTCAACAAGTACGCGTACACACTCGAGAGCAATCCGCTGATCCCGATCATCGAGATCGGACTCCTGCTCATCTTCCTGACGCATGTATATAAAACAGTGAAGATGTTCCTCGCCAATCAGAGCGCGCGCCCGATCGGGTACGCGCAGAAGAAGCGCGCCGGATCGCCCAGCCGCAAGTCACTGGCATCGTCGACGATGATCGCCTCCGGCCTCTGGCTGCTCGCGTTCATCATCATCCACATCAGGGCGTTCAGATACGGCGTCGAGCATGCGTGGCCTGAAGGCGGGCGGGATTTGTACCGCCTCGAGATGGAGAACTTCTCCAACCCGCTCATCGTCGGCTTCTACCTCCTGTCGATGATCGTCGTCGGCTCGCACTTGTGGCATGGCATCTCGAGCGCGTTCCAGTCGCTCGGCGTCGATCATCCGAGGGTGACGCCGGCGCTGCTCGTGGCCGGCAAAGTGCTGGCGGTATTGATCGCCGGCGGGTTCATGGTGATCGCTGCGTGGGCCTACGCGCAGCAGCCAGGGCGTGTGCGCGTATGAAGCTGGACGCGAAGATTCCAACCGGCCCGATTGCCGGGAAATGGGACCGGCACAAGTTCGAGATGAAGCTGGTCAACCCGGCGAACAAGCGGAAATACACGATCGTTGTCGTCGGTACGGGGCTCGCGGGCGCGTCGGCGGCCGCGTCGCTGGGCGAGCTGGGCTACAACGTCCTGAACTTCTGCATCCAGGACAGCCCCCGGCGGGCGCACAGCATCGCCGCGCAAGGCGGCATCAACGCGGCGAAGAACTATCAGAACGACGGCGACAGCGTCTACCGGTTGTTCTACGACACGGTGAAGGGCGGCGACTACCGCTCGCGCGAGGCGAACGTCTACCGCCTGGCGCAGCTGAGCGTGAACATCATCGACCAGTGCGTCGCGCAGGGCGTGCCGTTCGCGCGCGAGTACGGCGGACTGCTCGACAACCGCTCCTTCGGCGGCGCGCAGGTGTCGCGTACCTTCTACGCGCGCGGGCAGACCGGCCAGCAGCTGCTCCTCGGCGCCTATCAGTCGCTGATGCGCCAGGTGCACGAGCGCTCGGTCCGGCTGTTCGCGCGGCGCGAGATGCTCGACCTCGTCGTCGTCGACGGCAAGGCGCGCGGGATCGTCGTCCGCAATCTCATGACCGGCGAGATCGAGCGCTACGCGGGGGACGCCGTCATCCTGGCGACCGGCGGGTACGGCACCCTCTACTACCTGTCGACCAACGCGGTCGGCTCGAACGTCACCGCGTCGTGGCGCGCGCACAAGCGAGGCGCACTGTTCGCCAATCCCTGCTTCACGCAGATTCACCCGACGTGCATCCCGGTCAGCGGCGAGCATCAGGCGAAGCTGACGCTGATGAGCGAAAGCCTTCGCAACGACGGGCGCGTCTGGGTGCCGAAGACCAAGGGCGACCGGCGTCCGCCGGATCGGATTCCGGAGGACGAACGCGACTACTACCTCGAACGGAAGTACCCGTCATTCGGCAACCTCGTGCCGCGCGACGTCGCGTCGCGCAACGCGAAGCAGGCGGCGGACGAAGGGCGCGGCGTCGGCGAGAGCGGCCTCGCGGTCTATCTGGATTTCAAGGACGCGATTCAGCGGCTCGGGCCGGATGTGATCAAGGAGAAGTACGGCAACCTGTTTCACATGTACAAGAAGATCACCGACGAGGATCCGTACAGGGTGCCGATGCGGATCTACCCGGCGATCCATTACACCATGGGCGGGTTGTGGGTGGACTACAACCTGATGAGCACGATTCCGGGGCTGCACGTGCTCGGCGAAGCGAATTTCTCCGACCACGGCGCCAACCGCCTCGGCGCGAGCGCGCTGATGCAGGGCCTCGCCGACGGCTATTTCGTCATCCCGTACACCATCGGCGATTACCTCGCCACCAGTCCCCTGCCGAGAATCACGACCGAACACAGCGCGTTCAAGGAAGCGGCCGAGACCGCGCAAAACCACATCACCAGACTGCTCTCGGTCAAAGGCACGCGTGGCATTCGCGAGATCCACCGTGAGCTCGGACGCATCATGTGGGACGACGTCGGCATGGCGCGGACCGAAGCGAGCCTGCGGCGCGCGCTGGAGCAGATCCCGAAGCTGCGCGACGAGTTCTGGCGCAACGTGTCGGTGCCGGGCACACCCGACAATCTCAATCAGAGCCTCGAGTACGCGGGCCGCGTGGCCGACTATCTCGAGTTCGCGGAGCTCCTGACGTTCGACGCCCTTCATCGCCGTGAATCGGCGGGCGGGCACTTCCGCGAAGAAAGCCAGACGCCCGACGGCGAGGCGTTGCGCGACGACGCGAATTACGCGTACGTGGCCGCGTGGGAGTTCAAAGGCGTCGGCAAACAGCCGGAGCTCCACAAGGAGCCGCTGGTGTTCGAGGAAGTGCATCCGATGCAGAGGAGTTATAAGTGATGCGTAGGGATTAGGGATTAGGGATTAGGGATTGGGGATTGGGGATTGGGGATTCGCCCTCGGAGCGAACCCCGCCGAAATCCCGAATCCGAACCCGAACCCCGAATCCCGAATCCCGAATCCCGACAAGGATCACCGTGAGGCTATTTCTGAAAATCTGGCGCCAGGCTGGTCCATCCGCGGCCGGACGCCTCGTCAGCTACACCGCAGAGCAGGTGTCGCCCGACATGTCGTTCCTCGAAATGCTCGACGTCGTCAACGAAGGGCTGATCAAGAAGGGCGAAGACGCCATCGCATTCGACTCGGACTGCCGCGAAGGCATCTGCGGGATGTGCAGCCTCGTCGTCAACGGCATCGCGCACGGACCGGACCGCGGGACCACCGTGTGCCAGCTCCACATGCGCCGCTTCCGCGACGGCGAGACGATCACGGTCGAGCCGTGGCGCGCCAGGGCCTTCCCCATCGTCAAGGACCTCGTCGTCGATCGCAGCGCGTTCGACCGTATCATCGCGGCCGGCGGCTACATCTCGGCCAACGTGGGCGGCGCCCCGGACGGCAACGCCATCCTGATTCCAAAGGCGGTGTCGGAGACCGCGATGGATTCGGCGGTGTGCATCGGCTGCGGCGCGTGCGTCGCCGCGTGCAAGAACGCCTCGGCTCATCTCTTCATGAGCGCGAAGGTCGGGCACCTGGCGCTGCTGCCGCAGGGTCAGCAGGAGCGCTACCGGCGCGTCACGGCCATGATCGCGCAGGCCGACAGCGACGGGTTCGGCAGCTGCTCCAACGAAGGCGAATGCGAAGCGGTGTGCCCGAAAGAGATTCCCATCTCCAACATCGCGCGCATGACGCGTGAATACGTCCGTGCGCAACTGAGCGGGAAGTAGTAATATCCGCGCCGCGCCGCCCGCTGGGCCGCGTGAAGCGGAGGGCCGCTTGGCCTCCGCCACTTTGTACGACCTACAAGGAGGAGACCATGGCCTGGTGCCAACGTGAGACGCATCGCCGGCTGCCCTTGTGTCGCAAACTGGCATGGACGACCGTGGTGCTGCTGCTTGCGAGCGCAGCACCCGCCATCGCGCAGTTCGATCGCGGCACCATCTCGGGAACGATCAAGGACGAGCAGGGCGGCGTGATGCCCGGCGTGACCGTCACGGCGCACAACGCGCAGACGCAGCAGACGACGACGACCGTCACCGAATCGAGCGGGTTCTACACATTCCCCAATCTGCGGCCGGGCCGGTATGACGTCCTGGCCGAGCTTCAGGGATTCAAGACGATCCGCCGGGAGAATGTCCAGCTCGACGCGACAGCGAATCTCACGCTCGATCTCGCGATGCCGACCGGGGTCATCAGCGAGGAAGTGCTGGTCACGGCGAGCTCGCCGCTGCTCCAGACGGACGTGGCGATCAGAAAAACGGTCGAAGCCAAGGACATCGAGCTGCTCGCCTTTTCCGGGCGCAATCCGATCGGCGTCGTCGGCCTGAAAGCCGGCGTCATGGGCGGCAACTTCAATTCCCGCGGCTTCTCCGATCTCGGCAACGGCGGGTTCAACATCAACGGCAGCCGCAGCGACGAGAACAACATCACGATCGACGGCGCGACGGCAATTCGCACGCGATCCTCGGGCGCCATCGTCGGCATCCAGAACGTCGACGCCATCCAGGAAGTGCAGGTGCTGACCGCGAACTACATGCCGGAGTACGGACGCGCGAGCGGCGGGCAGATCCGCTTCGTCACGAAGAGCGGGAGCAACCGCTACAGCGGCAGCGGCTCGTACTTCCTGCGGTCCGACAAGCTGCAGGCCAACACGTGGTCGCGGAACCGAAGCCCCAATGCGATCGAGAACAGCGGGCCCGCGCCGTTCAAGTACAAGCAATACGGGTACTCCTTCGGCGGACCGGTGCCGGGCAACACGTTCAAGGACCGGCTGTTCTTTTTCGGCGCGCAGGAATGGGTGAACTACCGCGCCGTTCAGACCAACACGGCAACCGTCCCGTCGCTCGCGATGCGGCGCGGCGATTTCAGCGAGCTGCTGAATCCCGCGAACCCGTTCTTCGGCCGCGCCGTGACGCTTACCAATCCGCTCACCGCCCAGCCGTTCCCCGGCAACGTGATTCCGCCAGGCCAGCTGTCGCCGAACGGGCTCGCGCTCCTCAACGCGTTCCCCGAGCCGACGCCGGGCTTCCAGCTGGGAACGAACAATGCGATCTTCAGCAGCGAGAACCCGCAGGATCAACGGAAGGACAACATCAGGTTTGATTTCCGCCTGAACAACAGCAACCAGGTCACGTTCCGCTACTCCAAGTACAACTGGGTCGCGATCGATGCGTTCCGTCCGGGGACCGGGTTCCCGTACGCGCGGACCGACTGGGACCGGCCGAACTCGACGCAGACGTTGAGCTGGACGAGCACGATCCGGAACAACCTGATCAACGAGGTGACCTACACGCACTCGCTCGACCAGGTCTTCATCAACGTGTTCACCGGCACCGATCTCTACAAGCGGAGCCGGACGGGCATCAACTATCCGTACATCTATCCAGCGAACAAGGAGATTCCCGACAAGATTCCAACGCTGTCGATCGCCAACTTCACCGAGATCGACGGCGGTCCCTATCCGTCCTCTTCACAGGGTCCCATCCACACCTTCTCGGACGCCGCGACGCTCGTCAAAGGGCGCCACACGTTCAAGACTGGTGTCGTGGTCGAGTACTCGGGCGAGGACGACTTCGATCAGATCAACGTTCAGGCGATCCCCGGCAGCACGAACAACCAGAACGGCCGATTCGAGTTCCTCGACAACCGGGCGGGCGGCACCGGCCTCGCGGTCGCGAACGTGGCGATGGGCCTTTTCAGCAACTACGCGGAGATTGGACAGCGCGCGTTCACACCGTGGCGGGCGCTCGGGACCGACGTCTTCGTGCAGGACTCCTGGAGGCCGGCGAGCAATCTGACGATCGAAGGCGGCGTGCGGTGGGTGATCTGGCCGCCGTGGCATTCGCTGACGAACAACATCGCGAATTTCGATCCGCGGTTCTACGATCGCGCGACCGCGCCGATCGTCGACCCGGCGACCGGGCGGATCACCGGGGGCAATCGCTACGACGGCATCGTGCTGCCGGGCAGCGGCTTCCAGGGCGACGGGACCAGTCTCGTCGTCGCGACCGATCCGGCCGTGCTCGCGCTCTTCCGCAACGAGCCGGACGGGTTTTCGCAGACGCATCTGAACGCACTCGAGCCGCGCGTCGGCCTGGCGTATTCCATCGGCGACAAGACCGTCGTCCGCGCCAGCGGCGGCGTGTTCCACAACCGCGTCACGCTGAACGACTCGTCGCTGCTCGGCGGCAACCCGCCGTTCCAGCCGCAGGTCAGCGTCAGCACCGGCGTCGTGGACAACCCGGGCGCGGGCGGCGCGGCGAACCTGCCCTTCTCGATGACCGCGCAGGACGTCGTCTTCAATCTGCCGACGGCCTATTCGTGGGCGACCGGCGTGCAGCGGGAGATGCCGTTCGGCTTCATGGTCGACGTCACCTACGTCGGCCGGCTTGGGCGCAACCTCCAGCGGGAGCGCAACATCAACCAGCTGCTCCCGGGCACGCTGCAGGCCAATCAGGGCGTGAACATCGCCGCGCTGCGTCCGTACCGCGGCTTCGGCGCGATTCGGCTGACGGAGAACTCTGGATCATCCCGCTACAACGCGCTGCAGATCAGCGCCGACCGCCGCTATCTGAACGGTCTGAAGGTCGGGTTCGCCTACACGTTCGGCAAGTCCGAAGACAACGCCAGCGACAAACGCAACGTGGTCTGGAACACCTATGACGATTCGGGCTTCTGGGGTCCCTCGAACTTCGATCGCCGGCACGTCCTGAACGTGTACTACATCTACGATCTGCCGTTCGGGAAGGACCAGAACACGATGCTCTCGAACATCCTCGGCGGATGGCAGGTGTCGGGCGCGACCTTCTTCCGGACCGGGACGCCGTTCTCGATTGCGCGGACGAACGACATCGCCGGCGTCGGCGACGGGAATTTCGGCCAGCCGTACAATCTCGTCGGCGATCCGCTGGCCGGCGCCAGCGGGAGTTTCTCGGCTGGATCGGGCAACGATCAGAACTTCTGGTTCAATCCGGCGGCATTCGCGGCACCGGCGGCTGGCGCCTTCGGCAACGCGCCGAGGAACGCATGGTACAACCCCTCCGAGCAGCAGTGGGACATCGCGTTCTTCAAGAACTTCCGGATCAACCGCACGCAGCGGCTGCAGTTCCGCGCGGAGATCTTCAACTTCATCAATCGTCCCAACTGGAACAACATCGCGGGGTCTACGACGACGTCCGGCTTCACGATCGTGGATCCCACGAACGCGAACTTCGGCCGCGTTATCAGCAAGAACGACGCGCGCCGCGACGGGCAGTTGAGCCTTCGTTATATCTTCTGAATATCTTCTGAGCGCGGCAGGGCGACCGTTCGAGCGTCAAGCGACCCATCCAACGGTCGCATAGAGCCGGAAGTCGGTGGCGAGCTGAAGCTCGCCGCCGGCGGCCGCGTTCGCCTTCACGATTCGCGCGATCCCGGCGTCGAGCTCCGCACTCGACAGGACCGTCAATTGTGAGGTGTACGCGCGATCGACGACGCCCTTGGTCAGCGCGTCGGTTGCCGGCATGAGCGCCTCGATGCGATCGGCTTCGAACGACTCGGTCCACGCGAAGCCGGCGAGCGCCATCTCGCCGCGCAGCGTGCGCACGCGCGCGACCCGCTGCCGATCGATGTCGAGCGTTTCGGGAAAGTAGTCGTACACCCACCAGGCGTCGCGTTCGGTGTGCGGATCCCTGCCGATCGTCAGCAGACCGCCGCCAGGCTTCAGAATCCGGCGCGCCTCGGCGAAGAACCTCGCGCGATCGGCGAAGTGATGGAGCGCGTTGACGCAGTAGATGCGATCGAAGGTCGCGTCGCGCCACGGGAGCGCCTCTGCTCGCGCGCGGGCCAGACGCGCGCCCGGCGCGGCGGCGCGGGCACGCGCGAGCATCCGAGCGGCAGGCTCGACGCCGGCCAGCACTGGACGCTCGGCTGAAGCCCTCGCGCTACGGTCCGCTGAAGCCTTCGCGCTAGGGTCGAGCGCGCCCGGCTCGTGGGGCGCAGGCTTCAGCCGAGCCTCGGCTGCTGCCAGCCAATGCCCCGTTCCGCATCCGACCTCGAGCACCGCCGCCGGAGAGCCGGAGGCCAGAAAGCCGATCAGCGTCTCCCGGACGCCGGCATACTCGTGGAGATCGTACCGACGGTCGTACTTCGAAGCGATGCTGTCGTAGTCGGCGACGCGCACCGGTGAATTGTAGCTAATCGCCCTTGAGCGCGACGATCGGATCCACCGACGCCGCGCGCCGCGCCGGCAGGTAGCTTGCCGCCAGCGCCGTGACCGCCAGCGCGAGCGCCAAAGCGACGGTCATGCGGATGTCCGTCGAGACGATGCCCAGCAGACCCGCTTCCATCGCCCGGCCGAGCGCGATCGCCAGAGCGAGTCCAATCGTGACGCCGACGGCGGTGAGACGCGCCGCTTGTGAGAGGGTCAACCGCGTGACGTCCGCTTCGGTGGCCCCCAGCGCAATGCGCACGCCGATCTCGCGCACGCGCTGCGCGACGAGATACGTCATCACGGCGTAGAGCCCCAGGATCGCCAGCAACAACGCCAGCCCGGCAAACGCGGCCATGACGCCGGCGATGTACTGCAGCCCGATGGTCTTCTCGCTGAGCACCTGCCGCATCGACATGATCTCGAAGACCGGCTGCACGGGATCGACCCGCGCGAACGCGGCGCGCGCATCGGCGGTCACCGACAGCGGATCCCCGCCGGTGCGGATCGCGAACACGACCGAGTCGGTCGGCGCTTGCGCCAGCGGACGATACATCGTCGGCACGTTGCGGCTGTCGAACCAGTCGTGGACCACGTCGCCGCAGACGCCGACGACCCGCATCCACGGACCCGTGACCAGCCGCACCCGCTCCCCGATCGCGTTGCCGGCGGGCCAGAATTTCTTCGCCATCGACTGGCTGACGACGACGACGGGCTCCGCAGACTTCCCGTCGCCGTTCGTGAAGGCCCGGCCCGACGCGATCGGCATGCGAAGGACCTCGAAATAGCGGGGCGTCACGGTACGGTAGTCGACGCGGGGCGCTGTGGAGGGATCGGCAATCGGCTGACCCGCGACTTCGATCGCGCGCGTGGCATTCGAATCGATCGCCGGCAGCACGTTCCCCGCGGCGCTGTCGCGCACGCCGGGGGCGCTCGCGAGCCTGTCGAGCGACGCCGTCACGAAACGCGCCCGACTGTCGGCGTCGGGATAGCGCGACTCGGGGAGCACGGCCTTCACCGTGAGCACGTTGCTCGGGTCGTAGCCCTGCCAGCCGGTGAGATACCGCGTGACCGTGGAGATGCTCAGCATCGCCGCGACCAGCAGCGGCAGCGCGAGGGCGATCTCGGCGATCACGAGCCCGCGCCGCAGGCGCTGGCGGCCGGGCGCGACGTCGCCGCGGCCTTCGGATTTCAACGCGTCTGCCACGTGGCCGTGCGCCATCTGCAGCGCCGGCAGGATGCCGAACACCACTGCCGCCGCAACGCCGCACGCCATCGTCATCGCGATGACCGGTCCGTCGACGCCCAGGCGATGCCAGCCCGCAATGAAGCGCGCGATGCGTCCCGGCATGAACGCGCGCATGACGCTGAGAAACGCGTACGCGATGCCGAGCGCGAGGGGCATCGCGGCCACCGCGAGCAGCACGCTCTCGAGCAGAGACTCGCGGACGATACGGGCGCGGCTGGAGCCGAGCGCGAGCCGGATGGCAATCTCGCGCCCGCGCTCCGCGCCGCGCGCGAGCAGCAAATTGGCGATGTTGGCGCAGGCGATCAACAGCACGAACAGACCTGCGGCCTGCCAGAGGGCGAGGATCGGCGGCAATCCGACGTCCATCATGCCGCCGCCGAGCGTGTAGACCTCGACGCCGCGCTGGCGGTTGGTATCCGGATACTCGCGCTGCAGGCGCTCGGCTACAGTCGCGAATTGCGCCTGCGCGTCGGCGACGCTGCGGCCGTCTCCCAGCCGCCCGATCACGGTGAGGAAGTGACTGCCGCGTTCCCGCGCCGTCTTCTCATCGAACGCCAGCGGTGCCCACAACTCCGATCCCATCGGGAAATCGAATCCGGGCGGCATGACGCCGACGACGATCGACTGCCCGCCGTCGATCAGAATCGGCTGCCCGACAAGGGCGCGGTCCGCGCCGAAGCGGCGCTTCCACAGCCCGTCGCTGAGGACGACGCGCCTGGCGTTCGCGGGCAGCTCCTCATCGGCCAGGAAGGCGCGGCCGATCGCCGGGCTCGCGCCGATCGCCGCGAAGAAATCCGGGGAGACGAAGAACCCCTGCACGCGCTCGGGCTCGTCGCGGCCGACCAGGTTGGCGTCCCACCACTGGAAGGCCGAAAGACGCGTGATCGCGCCGCCGGCGGTCTGTCGCCGCCAGTCGAGGAAGTCGGCCGGAGAGACCGTCTCGCGATGGCCGATGCCGGTCGGCGACGTCGATACGGGCATCACGATGCGATCGGCATCCCGCATCGTGTACGGATGCAGCATCAGCGCGTCGATGACGCCGAAGACGGCGGCGTTCGCCCCGACGCCGAACGCGAGCGTGGCCACGACCGTGGCGCTCATCAGCGGACGCTTCGCGAGCGAGCGAAGCGCGTAGCGGACCTGCATCGTCAGGCGATCCATCGAGCTCCCCCGCTCTAATGGCGGCGCGCCGCGTTCCACGGACGATAAGCCGAGCCGCGTTTTCCGGCCTGCGGAAGACGGTTTTCGAAGCGAATGTGCCGAGTCGAGAGTTACCGTTCATCAATAATCCGGACTAGGGACTGGGGGCCACAGACTACCGACTACGGACTAGCGACCTACCCAGCCCCCAGCACCCAGTCCTACACCTTGATAACGTCCACCAGCTCTCTGACCGCCGCGGCCGACTTCTTGAACGCGGCGTCTTCGTCCGGCGTGAGCTTGATCTCGATGATCTTTTCGAGCCCGCGCGAACCGAGCTTGCACGGCACGCCGACAAACTGGTCGCGCACGCCGTACTCGCCCTTCAGGAAGACCGAGCATGGCAGGATCTTCTTCTTGTCGAGCATGATGGCTTCGACCATCTCCACCACCGACGCGCCCGGCGCGTACCAGGCGCTCGTGCCGACGAGCTGGGTGATCTCGAGGCCACCGCCCGCCGTCCGCGCCGAAATGCGGTCGATCGTCGCCTTGTCCATCAGGTCGGTGATCGGGATGCCGGCGACCGTCGAGTAGCGCGGCAGCGGCACCATCGTGTCGCCGTGGCCGCCGAGCACGAAGGCGTGCACGTTCTCGACCGACACGTTCAGCTCTTTCGCGATGAACGCCCGCATGCGCGACGAGTCGAGCACGCCCGCCATGCCGATCACGCGCTCGCGCGGGAAGTTCGACAGCTTGTAGACCGCCTGCGCCATCGCGTCGAGCGGGTTGGAGACGACGATGATGATGCAGTCGGGCGAATGCTTGACGATCTGCTCGGTGACCTGCTGCATGATCTTGTAGTTCACGTTCAGCAGGTCGTCGCGGCTCATGCCCGGCTTGCGCGGCATGCCCGAGGTGATGACGACGATCTCGGAGTTCGCCGTGTCGGCATAGTCGCCGGTCCCCATCACGCGCGCGTCGGACCCGTAGATCGGGCACGCCTCGAGCATGTCGAGCGCGACGCCCGCTGCCTTCTGATCGGCGATGTCGATCACGACGACGTCGGCCAGCTGTTTGTCCGCCACCCCGCGCGCCACAGTGGCGCCGACGTTCCCCGCCCCGCCGACCACAGTCACTTTTCGATTCATCGTTACTCCTCACGACGGCAGAACGCAGAGACCGCAGAGACGGCAGAGATCCTGTTTTCTGCGAGCTCTGCGTTCAACGTTTTTTACATGCGCTCGATGATGTTGTCCGCGAACTCCGACGTCTTCAGCTCCGTCGCGCCGTCCATCAGGCGCGCGAAGTCGTAGGTGACCCGCTTGGAGGCGATCGCGCCATCCATCCCCTTGATGACGAGGGCGGCTGCCTCGTTCCACCCCAGGTGCCGGAGCATCATCTCGCCGGAGAGGATGACCGATCCCGGATTGACCTTGTCCTGGTTCGCGTACTTCGGCGCCGTCCCGTGCGTCGCTTCGAACACCGCATGGCCCGTGACGTAGTTGATGTTGCCGCCCGGCGCGATGCCGATGCCGCCGACCTGCGCCGCGAGCGCGTCGGACAGGTAGTCGCCGTTGAGGTTCGGCGTGGCGATGACGTCGAACTCGTCGGGCCGCGTGAGGACCTGCTGCAGCGTGATGTCGGCGATCGCATCCTTGATCACGATGCCGGCGCCGGGCTTCCCCGCCGGAATGCGGCACCACGGGCCGCCGTCGATCTCCTGCGCGCCATAGAAATCCCTGGCCACCTGGTAGCCCCAGTCGCGGAACGCCCCCTCGGTGTACTTCATGATGTTGCCCTTGTGCACGAGGGTGACGTTCTTCCTTCCGCTCTGCACCGCGTAGCCGATGGCGCTGTGCACCAGACGCTCGGTGCCCAGCCGGCTGATCGGCTTCAGGCCGATGCCGACCTCCACGCCGACCTGCCGGTGCGGGGCGCCGATCGACTCGAGCTCCGCCTGCCACGCCTGCGCGGCCGACTCGGTCCCGAACCGGATCTTCCTGAACTCCTTCGGGAACTCTCTCGCGAGGAAATCGAGGACCTTCTGCGCCTCTGGAGTGCCGGAGACGTACTCGATGCCGGCGTAGATGTCCTCGGTATTCTCCCGGAAAATCACAATGTCGATCTGTTCCGGGTGCTTCACGGGAGACGGCACGCCCTGGAACCAGCGGACCGGCCGCAGGCAGACATACAGGTCGAGCAGCTGGCGCAGCGCGACGTTCAATGACCGGATGCCGCCGCCGACCGGTGTCGTGAGCGGCCCCTTGATGCCGACGTAGTGCTCACGGAACGCCTCGACGGTCTCGTCCGGCAGCCACGTGTTGAATTGCTTGAAGCTTTTCTCGCCCGCGTACACTTCCTTCCACGCGATCGTCCGCCTGCCACCGAACGCCTTCTGCACGGCCGCGTCGAGCACTCGCACGCTGGCGCGCCAGATGTCCGGGCCGGTGCCGTCGCCTTCGATAAATGGAATGATCGGATCGTCGGGGACGACGAGCCTTCCGTTCGCGCGTGAGATGGCAGTGCTCATGATGTGTTTTTAGGTCAGGTCACCTGTCGATCGCGAAAGATTTCCGCGAACGCTGTGGAAAACTCTGTGGAAAACGCCCTGCGTTTACACCGTTGTCATGCGGAGTTTCGAATGTTTTAGCGGTTTGCACCACGTCAGGGCGACCCAGAGCGCCGGCCGCCGCCGCGGCCAAAACCTCCGGATTATACTTACACGACCGGAGGAGAGTCGACTGATGCCATCTTCCGCCCGCCAATCTCGCCGACGCCGACCCGAAACACCGCTCGGCCGGCGGGGAAATCTTCACCGTGATTCGTGACGCGTCGCAGCTTCCGGCATGAAGGCTTTTGCCCCTGAGCTACCTGACCTGATGAAGATTGTTGTCGCCGACGACCTGCCGGTGTCGTCGCTGGAACTGCTTCGCGGAGAGACAGGCTGGGTCGTTGACGCGCGGCCGGGCAGAAGCGCCGATGTCCTGGCCGGCGATTTGGCGGACGCGGACGCCCTGCTCGTTCGGAGCGCCACCAGAGTCGATGCGCGGCTGATGGACGCGGCACCTGGACTCCGGATCATCGCACGCGCCGGAACCGGCGTGGACAACGTCGACGTCGCCGCCGCCAGCGCGCGCGGGATTCTCGTGGTCAACGCGCCGGGCGCCAACAGCATCAGCGTCGCCGAGCACGCCTGCGCGCTGATGCTGGCGCTGGCGCGCTCCGTGCCCGCCGCAGACCGGGCCATGAAGGACGGCCGCTGGGAGAAAAAGCGGTTCCTCGGCACCGAGCTTCGCGGCAAAACGCTTGGCATCGCCGGCCTCGGCCGTATCGGGCAGGAAGTGGCTCAACGCGCGCGCGCGTTCCGCATGCGCGTGGTGGCGCACGATCCGTACATTTCGAAGGAGATCGCGGCCGGTCTGGGTGTCGAACTGATGGGCATCGACCTCATGTGCTCGGAAGCCGATTATCTGACGCTGCATCTGCCGTCGACACCAGAAACGCGCCATGTGTTCAACGACGAGCGGTTCTCGCGGTGCAAGCCCGGCATCCGCCTCGTCAATACCGCGCGCGGCGAGCTGATTGATGAGGCGGCGCTGCGTCGGGCGATTGATGCCGGCATCGTGGCCGGCGCGGCGCTCGATGTGTTCGAAACGGAACCGCCTGCGGATTGGTCGCTTGCCCGACTGCCACAGGTGATCGCGACGCCGCATATCGCCGCGTCGACCGAGGAGGCGCAGGAGCTGGTCGGCATCGAAACCGCCGCCACGGTGCGCGATTTCCTGCGCGACGGCATGGTGCGCAACGCCGTGAACTTCCCGAACATCCATCCCGACGAGCTGCAGCGACTTCAGCCGTGGATCCGGCTGTGCGATCTACTGGGCGCGCTGGCGTCGCAGATGGGAACCGCCCGCATCGAGGAGCTTGGCGTGCGGTACTACGGCGCGCTCGTCGAGAGCCGCGGGGTCGATGTGCTGGCGGCGAGCGCCGCCGCCGGCGTGCTGCGGCCGATTCTGTCGAGCGGTGTGTCGATCGTGAATGCGCGCGCCGCGGCGAAGGCGCGCGGCATCGACATTGTCGAGTCGCGCAGCACGCGGTCGCGACACTTCACGAGCCTGGTCTCCATCAAGCTGCGGACCGACGCCGGCGAGCGATGGGTGGAAGGCACCGTGTTCGAGCCGGGCACTCCGCGGCTGGTGTCCGTGCGCGGGGTGGACGTCGAGGCGCCGCTCGGCGGTACGCTGCTCGTCATCGCGAACGACGATCAGCCGGGCGTCATCGGCGACGTCGGCACGATCCTCGGGCGGCACCGCGTGAACATCGCCAACTTCGCGCTGGGACGCGGCGGCACCGGCGCGATCGGCATCGTCAACGTGGACGAGGACGCCGACGCGCCGCACGCGCTCGACACGGCGCTGGAGGAGCTGAGGAAGGTTCCCGCGATCCGCGAGGTGTTCCTGATCAGACTTGCGAATTAAGAATTACTTGACCGCCACCCGCAACGCGCCCGGGAGCACGCGCGCGCGGAGGCGCGTCCCGCCCTGGATCGGCTCGCCGTCGACGTGGAACATCATCGGCTGATCGGCTTCGACCGTCACGTCGCGAATCCGTTTGATGCTGCAGCCGGCGATCTGTGCCACCGTGCCGTTGAACAGCCTCGGCAGCCCGCACACGGTGCGAAACCGCGAGCGCTCCTCCACGACGACCAGATCCAGCTCGCCATCGTCGACGCGCGCGCCAGGCGCAATCAGCGCGCCGTTGCCGAACTGCGCGGAGTTCGCAATCGTGACCAGGACCGCGCGCGACTCTTCGTGCGCGCCACCGCTCGAAATCCGATACGTCTGCGGCACGTAGCTGGTGAGCGCCCTCGCGGTGATCCCCGCGTAGCCGAGGAACCCTCGCCGGCGCGCGGCGGCGAACCGCGACGCGACGTGCGCGTCGAATCCGATGCCCGCGATGTTCACGAAGCAGCGGCCGGCGACCTCGCCGACGTCCATCGCCCGCGGCTCGGCAGCGAGCGCGTCGGCAATCGCGCGCTCGGGCCGCACATGGACGCCGAGCTCGCGCGCCAGGCCGTTGCCGGATCCGGCGGGAATGATCCCGATCGGCACGTCGCCGAACACCAGCGCCGATGCGACTTCGTTGACGGTGCCGTCGCCGCCCCACGCCAGCACGAGACGCACGCCGCGCTTCACGGCGGCCAAGGCGAGCTCGCGGGCGTGCCCCACGCCTTCGGTGACGAAGACGTCGGCGGAATCGCCGTGCACGCCGACCACGGCGAGCGCGAGCCGTGCCTTCGCTCGTGCGCCATCACGCGCGCGGCCGGAGACCGGGTTGATGATGACTGCGACAGACACGGGCCGTTCAAGTCTCAACTCTCGGGTCTCAACTTTCAAGTCTGAACGGCGAGATCTGAACGGTGGAACCCTCCACGAAACACACGAAAGCACGGGGCGCGCGAAAGGAAAAACCCGGGATGGTGTCTGCTTGTGCTGGCCGCGCGGGGAGAGCCCTTAGCGCAACGCGAGCCTGCGGACCGTGTTGTCGGTGAGGTCGACGAGCTCGACTACGTCTTCGGAAATTTTCACGACGCGGTAGCGCGGCGTCACGTTCTCGCCTTCCTTGACGATGAACAGCTGTCCTTCGCCGGAGATGAAGGCCGTGCGCACTGGGCCGTCCGGGCCGGCGTCCTCGCCGAGGCCGACGAGCTTCACCGACGGCTGCGCGGCGACGGCGGGGAGCGCCTCGCTGAGCGCGGGGCTGGACGGAACGACGGGGAGTGCGCCGCGCGCGGGCGCCGCGTGGAACACGAACAGATTGCGACCGGGCTGACGCGGCGTCGCGGTGGGACGCAGACGCTCGTGCAGCCGCGCGATTTCGCCGGCGAGCTCGGCGCCGCGCGCTTCGATCGGCGCGCGCTGGACGACCGGCACCGGCGCGATCGGGCGATTCGATGTCGCCGCGCCGGCGAGCCAACTGAGAAGCGCGCCTCCGACAACCGCGATCGTCGCCGTCCGCTTCATGTTTGTATCGAGGCTGTGACGCAGGGCGTCAGCCTTGCGCGATGGTAGCACGCGCGCTCGGCGGGTTGTGCTATTATTCGTCGTGCACCCTGTATCGACTGGCTCAAAAGTCGATTCGGTTCCTCCGCTCAACATCGTCGCCGTCATCCCCGCCCGATACGCCTCGATACGGCTTCCCGGCAAAGCGCTCGCTGACCTCGACGGCCGCCCGATGATCGAGCACGTCTATCGCCGCGTCTCCCTGTCGAAGACTCTCACCAGTGTGATCGTCGCGACCGACGATCTTCGCATCGCGACGCGCGTGACCGACTTCGGTGGCAAGGTCCGGCTGACCAGGCCGACGCACGAAACCGGCACCGACCGGATCGCCGAAATCGCGGCGTCGCTCGACTGCGACGTCGTCGTGAACGTGCAGGGCGACGAGCCGCTGATCGATCCGCGATCGATCGACGAGCTGGTCGCGCCGTTCGCCGGCGACCGCTCGGTGCAGATGACCACGCTGTTCCGCCGCATCCACGACATCTCGGTGCTCAACGACCCGAACGTCACGAAGGTCGTCGTCGATCGGGGCGGGTTTGCGCTGTACTTCTCGCGCGCGCCCATTCCCTTCCTTCGCGACCCGCGGGGCGGCTGGCCCCCGCTCTATCGACATATCGGCCTCTACGCGTATCGCCGCAGCGCCCTGCTCGTGCTGGCGTCCCTCGAGCCGACGCCGCTCGAGCGCGCCGAATCGCTCGAGCAGCTGCGCGCGCTCGAGCACGGAATCCGCATCAAGGCCGTGGAAACCCGGTACGAATCGTTCGAAGTGAACACGCCCGAGGACCTCGAACAAGTGCGGCGGCTGCTGTCGGTGCCGACCTCGAGTTGAGATCTATGACAAAGATGGACGTCCGCACCCCGAAGTACATCTTCATCACCGGCGGCGTGGTGTCCTCGCTCGGTAAAGGGCTCGCCGCAGCCAGCATCGGCTGTCTGCTCGAAGGCCACGGCTACAAGGTCACGATGCAGAAGTTCGACCCTTACATCAACGTCGATCCGGGCACGATGAGCCCGTACCAGCACGGCGAAGTCTACGTGACCGACGACGGCGCCGAAACGGACCTGGATCTGGGCCACTACGAGCGCTTCACGAACACCGTCACGACGAAGAACTCGAACTGGACCACCGGCAAGATCTATCAGAGCGTCATCCAGAAAGAGCGCCGCGGCGACTACCTCGGCCGCACCGTGCAGGTGATTCCGCACATCACCAACGAGATCAAGGACGCGATCCGCGCCGTCGCGGACGACGCCGACGTCGTGCTCGTCGAGATCGGCGGCACGGTCGGCGACATCGAGAGCCTGCCGTTCCTCGAGGCGATCCGGCAGATGCGTCAGGACGTCGGGCGCGACAACTCGCTGTACGTGCACCTCACACTGGTGCCGTTCATCGGCGCCGCCGGCGAGCTGAAGACCAAGCCGACGCAGCACAGCGTGCGCGACCTGCGGTCGATCGGCATTCAGCCGGACATCCTCCTCTGCCGCACCGACCGCTTCCTGGACTCCGACATCAAGCGCAAGATCGCGCTGTTCTGCGACGTCGACGAGGAGGCGGTCATCACGGCGAAGGACGTGTCGACGATCTACGAAGTGCCGGTGGTGCTCGCGGCGGAAGGGCTCGACCGGATCGTCCTGAAGTATCTGCACCTGCCGCAGACCGAGCGCCGCATGCAGCCGTGGGAAGAGCTCGTCAAGCGCATCAAGAACCCCTCGGACGAGATCACCATCCACGTTGTCGGCAAGTACGTGGGGTACGAGGACTCGTACAAGAGCCTCAACGAGGCGCTGTATCACGGCGGATTCCCGCACGGCGTCAAGGTCAACATCAAATGGATCGAGGCCGAGGCGCTCGAAGAGCCGGACGGGGACGCGCTGCTCGTCGGCGCGGACGGCATTCTCGTGCCGGGGGGCTTCGGCAACCGCGGCACGCGCGGCATGATGATCGCGGCGCAGGTCGCCCGCGAGCGCAGGATTCCCTACTTCGGCATCTGCTACGGCTTCCAGTGGGCGACGGTCGAGTACGCGCGCAACGTCGCCGGCCTCGCCGATGCCGATTCCACCGAGTGCAATCCGGATGCGGGCGCGAAAGTGATTTACAAGCTGCGCGATTTGCTCGGCATCGACGAGCTCGGCGGCACGATGCGTCTCGGCGCCTACACCTGCGATCTCATGCCCGGCTCGCTCGCCGAGCGCGTGTACGGCGCGACCCAGATTCAGGAGCGACACCGCCACCGTTACGAGTTCAACTGCCTCTACGAGCGCACGCTCGCCGAGCACGGGCTGAGAATCTCCGGCCGCTCGCCGGATGGCAAGTTCGTCGAGATCGCCGAGCTCCCCGGACATCCGTGGTATCTCGCCGTGCAGTTCCACCCGGAGTTCAAGTCCAAGCCGACGCGGCCGCATCCGCTGTTCGCCGCGTTCGTCGCCGCGTCGTATCAGCACAAAGCAGGCCACGCGCTGAGGCGGGAGACCGAGTCGGTCGCTTAGGGACTGCTGAAAAATAAAATGGACACTACGCTAAAAGCGGCTCGAGCGTATAGTTCCAAACGGGATGGACGTTGTGACGC
>WNEY01000462.1_pt1 | contig 25507 bp, 27 predicted proteins | sample 5400531 | NCBI WGS metagenome assembly WNEY01 (sample SAMN13153338, study PRJNA577476) | soil metagenome | isolation source: 200 cm saprolite under Douglas fir tree site 1 | place: USA:California | collected 2015-04-18
ACCCGACCCACCTGCCCTACCCGCCCCACCCGTCCTACCCGACCCACCCGACCTACCCGACCTACCCCGACCCACAAGTCCCTCATGTTAAGGTGACCGCATGTACACGATCGTCCTGACGATTCACTCCTGGGCCCGTTGGCTGGCGCTCATCGCCGGCGTCGGCGCGACGCTGGCCGCGCTGCGCGGCAAGGTGGAGGGCACCAATTCCCTGGCCGATCGCTGGGCCCTCTTCGCGATGACGGCGCTCGACATCCAGATGCTGCTCGGGCTCATCCTCTATTTCGTGCTGAGCCCATTCACCGCCGAGGCGCTCAAGGATTTTTCGGCCGCGATGAAAAACTCGGGGCTGCGGTTCTGGGCGGTCGAGCACCTCGCCGTGATGTTCGCGGCCGTGATTCTCGCGCACGTCGGGCGTGTGCTGGCGAGGAAAGCCTCGACGCCGGCCGCCAAACGCACGCGATTGCTGATCTGTTTCGGCCTGGCGACGCTGCTGATGTTCCTGCGAACGCCCTGGCCCGGCCTGCCGAACGGCCGGCCGCTCTTCCGGATATGATCACCATCCTCTCGATGTGGTGGTCATCTGAGCTCGCCTTGTTTGCGTGGCTGGTGGTGGCATTCATCGCAGCGATCCTCGAGGTGTCCATCCCCCACTTCGGATCCGTGTTCGTCAGCGCAGGGGCGATCGCCGCGGCCGCGGCGGCCTTCTTCGGCTACCCGGTTCAGCTGCAGGTCATGGTGTTCGTCGTCGTGCTGGTGGTGTCGCTCGTCGGGTTGCGATCGCGCCTGATCGGCAGGCTCGGCGGCCAGGGCGTGCCGTCGCGGACGGATCAAATTATCGGCCGCCACGGTCTGGTGACGAGCGACATCGATCCGACCGTCGGCGCCGGGCGGGTCAACGTCGCCGGCGAGGACTGGGCGGCGCGCAGCAGCGAGACCATCACGTCAGGCACCAGAATCCGCGTCGTCGGCGCGGACGGCATCGTGCTGGAGGTCACGCGCGCATGAGCAACAGCATCGTCTTACTCGGCATCGCCGTCGTGCTGCTGGTCGTGCTGATGCGGACGATCAAGATCGTCCCGCAGAAGCAGGTCAAGATCATCGAGCGGCTCGGCAAGTTTCACCGGACGGCCGAAGCGGGCCTCAACACGATCCTGCCGTTTCTCGATTCGGTGCGCGAGACCATCGACCTGCGGGAGCAGATCACGAAGATCGAGCCGCAGCCGGTCATCACTCGCGACAACGTCACGATGGAGGTGGATGCGGTCATCTACTACCTCGTAGCCGATCCGGTGCGGGCGACCTACGAGGTGCAGAACCTGCGGTGGGGGCTCGAGCAGCTCACGCTCTCGGCCCTGCGCAACGTGATCGGCCAGCTCGATCTGGACCACACGCTGTCGTCGCGCGACACGACGAACACGCAGCTCCGCGCGGCGCTCGACGCGGCCACCCAGCAATGGGGCGTCAAGGTGATGCGGATCGAGCTGAAGAACATCACGCCACCCGAAGAAATCCGCCTGACGATGGAAAAGCAGATGACTGCGGAGCGGACGCGCCGCGCCGTCGTCACGACCGCCGAGGGCGAGAAGTCGTCGGCGATTCTGCGGGCGGAGGGCCAGAAGCAGTCGCAGATCGTCAACGCGGAAGGCGCGAAGGAGGCGGCGATCCTCGCGGCCGAAGGACAGGCGCAGGCGCGGCTGCGCGTCGCGCAGGCCGAAGCGCAGGCGATTCAGCTCGTGGCGCAGGCGCTCGGCGCAAGCGGCAGCCCGTCCCAGTATCTGATCGCGCAGAAGTATCTCGAATCGTTGAGCGTGATCGCCAACGGGGCGCAGAAGCTCGTCTTCCTGCCCTACGAAGCGAGCGGTATCCTCGCGTCCCTCGGCGGGATCAAGGAACTGGTGCAGGCGAAGTAACGCAGACCTTTCCGCCTTCGCGTGTCGCTCCGCGGACTGCCGCAGCCCAGGTGGCGGCGGTCATGCCCGCCGCCACTGAATGCTCCCCGGTCCAGGTTGGAACTCGTGGCACAATCGCAGGGATGTCTCTTAACGGGCGGACGATGGCGATTCAGGACGATGTGGAATCGGTCGACGACCTGTTGATCGAGGGGCGGATCGAGGGAGAAATCTGGAACGTGGACCACGCGGTGACGATCGGCGCCGACGCGATCGTGACGGGCGATATCGTCGCGCGGACGATCACGGTGCGCGGCGAGGTGGACGGCACGATGGTGGCGACCGGCCGCGTGGACATCATGAACGAGGCGCGCGTTACCGGGCGCGTGGTCACGCAGCGGTTCATGCTCGCGGATGGCGGCTCGTTCTGCGGGCGCGTCGAACCGCAGCATCTTGACGCGGCGATCGAGGTTGCCCGGCATCGGCTCCTGGAAACAGCCGATGGCGTCCCGAAGCCCGCCGTCAATCCCGCTGGCTGAGCGTCATCAGGAGATCGCGCAAGCCTTCATCGGCGCGGCGCAGGTGATCGATGACGCGCTCGGCGTCATGAATCACTTCCCGCGACATCGACGTGTTGCGCGACGCGATGTCGGCGCGGGCGGCGTCCAGCGTCGGGCGCACGGCGCATAGATCATCGGCCGCCTTCCCCACCGCTTCGCTCAGCACCGCGAGCGTCATCTCAACAGTCGCTTGCTCCTTGGTCGTCATGCTCGGTCGAGCATCAAGACCCGTGCCGACGCTGCGTTACAGCTCAACCGCAGCGACATGCAATGCGCCAGGGCCGTCAGCCCTTCCCCTACGTGGCACGCTCGAGATTAGCGGTGCCGCCCCGGCTGTGCCGGCGCTCAGAGATTCAACGCCGTCTCGTGCGTGGGCTGATACAGACCGACCTCGCCACCGCTCGGAAGCCGGATTGTGGTTCTGATGCCCCAGCGTTCCTCTTCGACATCCGTGCAGCGGATGTCCCGGCTCGCGAGCGATGCGATCGTCGCGCGGAGGTCGTCGCACATCAAGTAGACGGCGCTGCCAAGGAGCTGATGTCCGGCGTGCCGTGGTCCTTCGGTGTCGCCGACTGGATGGAATGCCGCTTCGGCCGGCGGCAGCGCGAAGATCAGCCAGCCGCCGCCGACGTCGACGAACTGGAAGCCGAGGACGTCGCGAAAGAACATCCGGTCCGCTTCAGGGTTCGACGTGTAGATTAGTACATGCACGCCATTCACGAGAGCCATCGCGTCAGTGTAGACGCAATGCGGGTCACGGTTACTACGCTTCCTCGAGGTTGATGACTCGAAGGAGCGTATGGCGGGCCTCCCCGCCGCTCATGGCGTCGCTTCACGAGCGCGTCCCCCGCGCGTCACCACCAGGCATCAGGCGATCGTGACCTGCCGGCCTGGGTCCGACGGTGGGCCCCCCGGCTGTCAGGCGTTTTTGAGACTGAGGCTCCCGAAAGCGGACAGAAAGGTCGCCAATCGGCAGCTATTGCCGGAAATAGAGACATAAGTCAGCCCGGGGGAAGACTTCTGAGGATTTCGAAACTCAAATATGTAAAATACCCGCAAAAATGTCCCAAAAGTCGTCTGGGTTTCCGGTGGAGCTCCTGGCTGGAAAGCTGCACTAGAGCCCGCAGTCGCCGGAACAAGTGCTTTTGGGACGCACCCGGCGGCGCGATTCCACAAACAACTTCTTGGAGGTCGGCATGCGCAAGTTCAAGAAATTCGGATCGGGCTTTATCTGTGCGGCGATCGTCGCGTCGAGCATGATTGCATTCAGCGCGCCGCTTGGCGCCAGCGACAGCGGTCCGGTTCCGTCGAACCTGACAATCTGCAAGCTGCTGTCGTACGCCCTGGCGTTCGTCAGCAGACTGCCTGACAGCTCGTTCAAGACCGCGATCCTCGCGGAGATCAATGAGGAGATTGCCGAGCACGGCTGCTAACGTCACAGGATCTGCCTGAAAGCCGGCGGGCGCACCAGCGCCCGCCGATTTTTTTGTTCTCATCACGTTCGCCGACGCAGTCGCGCACAAAACGTTCTTGCCAGGAGATCAATGCGGGGTCCGCGTTGGCGCTCGGAAGACGCTTTGTTCGGCCGGCCTATTGAGCCCTGATCAGTTTGATGCTGCCGTTGACCGTCGAGAGATTCAGTTCCGGCCCGCCGTTCCCGATCGTCCCGCGCAGACTGCGCGGGCCAACCTGCCCGGTGATGGTGAGCGGGAAGTCGGCAGTGATACTGCCGTTCAAGGTCTCGGCTCGCAGCTCCGCGTTGAGGAAGCCTGGCAGGGTGAGCGTGATGCCGCCGTTCACGGTCTTGAACTTCGCGCCGTTGGGCCAGTCGGCGCGGCCCATCGTCACGTTGACCGAGCCGTTGACCGTGTTCGCGACCGCGAGGCCGGTCGTCGTGAGACGAACCGATCCGTTCACGGTGTGCGCCTCTGCGTCGCCCTGCAGTGACTCTCCGTTGATTTCGCCGTTCACGGTGCGTCCGATGAAGCCGATGCCGTACGGCACGCGCACGTCGAAACGAACGACGGTGTCGTTGTCGCGCGTGCTCGACCGGCCCTCGCCGCTCGGCTCGCAGCGGTTCGGTTCGCGGCCGGCAGGCGTGGGGTAGACGGCGCAGATCGTCACGCCTCCCGCATGGGGCACGACCTCGATTCGGACGTCGGCCGGATTGCTGCGGCGCGCGGTTCGAGTCGCGGTCACCTCCACATCACCCGAGGAGGAGGCGGTTGCACGGACATCTCCGTTCACGCCTTTGATTTCGATGGCCTGGCCCGACGCCAATTGGCCGCGCCACTGAAAGTCGCCCTGAGCGGCGGCCCGAGGGATACCCAGCACCTGGGTCAGGCCGACAGCGACCGCCATCGTGACAATCGTACGCATGAGCCCGTCCAGTTTCAGGCTTAGACGGGGAACCTGTTGAAAGCGTTGATCTATACTCCCGCCAATCAACCGCCTGATTGACGGCTCGCCATGATGAACTCATCTGATTTCAAACCTGCGTTCGCAACCGTGGCAGAAACCGCCGACGCCCTGCGCAAGAAGAAAATCTCGGCGAGCGAGCTCGTGAACATGACGTTTCAGCGGATCGATCGCCACAACCCAAGAGTGAATGCGATCGTCTGGCAGGATCGAGAGCAGGCGCTGGCGCGCGCGAAGCACGCTGACGAGGCGCTCGCCAGGGGCAACGCCTCCGGCGCACTGGGCGGAGTGCCGGTCACGATCAAGGAGTCGTTCGCCTATCGGGGTTCCCCCAGCACCTGGGGCCTGCCCTCGCTCAAGGATGCGATCAGTCCCCGAACGGCCGTCGCCGTCGAGCGTTTGGAATCCGCTGGCGCCATCGTCGTGGGGAAAACCAACGTACCCGTCATGCTTGGTGATTGGCAAAGCTACAACCCCGTCTACGGGACGACGAACAATCCGTGGGGACCTGACGCGAACGCCGGGTGGATCGACCGGAGGCGGCGCCGCGGCGCTGGCGGCCGGCCTCGGCTGCCTGACCATCGGCAGCGACCTCAGCGGCTCGATCCGGATTCCCGCGCACTTCTCTGGCGTGTACGGCCACAAGCCCTCCCTCGAGCTCGTCAGCCTGGCGGGATTCCAGCCGGGCCCATGGGACGGCTCACCGGGCTATCCAATGGATCTCTCCGTAGCCGGCCCGCTGGCCCGGAGTGCGCGCGACCTTGCCCTGACGCTCGATGTCCTCGGCGGCGCCACCGGCGACGAGGCGAAGGCATGGGCATGGCGTATGCCCGCGCCTCGTCACACACGCCTGCAGGATTTTCGGATTGGCTACGCCCAAGACGATGCGTTCGGCCCGGTCGCGTCCGACATCGGTACGCTGTACGAGAAGACGCTGTCAGAGCTGAGCAAGGCAGGAGCGAGGATGGAGCGCGGGTGGCCCCCGGGCGTCGATCCTCGTGCGCAGATGAAAACCTTCTCCTACCTCCTGTTCGCGCTGCTGACCGCCGACATGAGCGACGATGCACGCGAGCGATCGCGCAAGCGCCTCGAGAACAACCCGGACGACGTCGTTGCCGCAGCGGCAGTGGCGCCACACGCACGCTGGCTGCACGAAACCCAGCGCCGGCTCGCCTTTCGCGCGCTATGGCAGAAGTATTTCGAGAGCCATGACGTGTTCCTTGCCCCAACCGCTTTCACGGCGGCATTTCCCCACGACCACAGCGAGCCAATCGACAACCGTTTCGTCGCCACTCCCGAAGGGAAACGGCCGTACGCTCGTGACATGGCGTCCTGGATCTTTTTTGCGACCCTGGCGGGCTTGCCGGCCACCGTGGCGCCAGTCGGGCGCACCCGTGCAGGTCTCCCTGCCGGCATCCAAATCATCGCGCCGATGTGGGAAGACGGAACCTCGATCGAGTTCGCCGCTCTGTTGTCAGACATGGCCGGAGGATTCACGGCTCCGCCCGCGTTTGAGGAATGAGGAAGGCCCGGAAGCGTGGAGCCTGACGAACGCCTCGTTGAAGAAAGGGTGCTGAAGGTGCGCCGGCATACGACCCCTCACCGCCCGACGCGCTGAAGCGGCCACGCGACCGTATCCTGGCGCTTCGCGAAGTGCAGCAGCGGAGCGCGCTCCGGGAGACTCAGCCCCGCCGCCTCGGCCATCGTGTTCACCTGAAATACGGCTTCCGCGCGCTGCAGTGGCCACGGCCGATGATGAATGTCGAGCCTCAGCGGGTGCGAATCGTCGTCGAGTGTGTAGAGGCAGTACCGCTCGGTGAGAAAATATTCGAGCGTCCCGACCTTTGCATTGAACATCGAACCGCTCGGGGCGTACGACACGACCAGCTCGGCGGGTACTCTCGCCGATCCGTTGCGACGACTACGATAGCGAATCCGCCCATCCCCACGATCCACGTTCATCGTCGCGCCGAAATACGGCAGGTGGAAAAGCGCGCGCGCAGCGGCGACGGCGAGCGGGCTCCCGGCGTCGAGGCTGAAGAAATATACGCCAGGTTTTTCATCGACGCGGACGTAGGTCCGCACGTTGAGCTCGGGAAACGCCGAGACCCACGGCAGCGATGGCACGCCTCGCGGGGCGACGTTCGTCATGTGGAACGGCACGATTCCAAGCCATGCTTCCCCGTCATACAGCTCGAGCTGGAGCGCACCGGGAAGCAGCGACGCGAGCCGGACTTCGTCGACGGGCCAGTGGGCGAAGAGCAGGTCGTGCCAGGTCTGCGTCATGATCCACGGGCGAGCCGGCATCGGCCACGGCCGATGCTCGACCTCCTCGACGGTGCAGTAATCGAAGTCGTGGTTCTCCACTGAGTACAGACCGCTGACAGAAAGCCGGACCTCTATCACACCTGCGAATGCCCGGAGACTCCTGCGTCAGCTCATTGAATCGTGTTAAATCAACTGCGCTCCTCGTTGGACCGTGGTAGCCTTATGGCTTTTGGCCGATATCGGGGTCTTCAATCCGCCTGCCTGACCTTGGAGATTGGCATGAGTCAGCCCGAGATCGCTATGGCACCCGGCCGCATTCTGGTGGTGGATGACGATGAGGCTGTTCGGCGCGTCTTCGCGGAAGTCTTACGTCTTGAAGGCTACGCAGTGCAGACTGCCGCGAGTGCGGCCGACGCCTTGCGCGAGGTGTCCACCTGGAAACCGGACGTGATCCTGCTCGACTACCGCATGCCGGAAGTGACCGGGTTGGGCTTTCTCTACCGTCTGTATGCGCGTCACGCTCTATCGCGCACGCGTGTCGCCGTCATCACCGGGGTCGCAGATTTGGACAGCAGCCTCTCAGATGAACTTGCCGACCTCCGTATACCCGTTTACTTCAAACCGCTCGGGGCCGAAGATCTTCTTGCCCTCGCCCGCAGGCTGCTCACCCCCACGATTCACTGATTGCAAGCTACACGGCCGAGCCGACGTCGAATTCTTCGACATCGACGGATAGTCAGGCCTTGTCCTCGTCACTTTGACAGTGCCGTCGCAAACGCTTTCCATCGCGAACTTGTCGTCACCTGACGATTAGTTCGGTCGGAGCGCCGTGCGCGCCATTCTGAGAAGACGCAGCGGCGGCAGGCGCCGCTGGGGTCGGGGTGTCGCTCCTGCGTCCGTCTGGGGATGAGGAACCGCGACCTTGGAGTGCGCTTCGAGCCGGGGCGCTGCAGCCGATGAACCGCGTTCGTGCTGCAGTTTCGCGGCGTCGGCCAGCAACTCTTCTGCTTCGTTCGCGAGGTCGGCTGATTGCTTGGCATGCCAGGCAGAGCGTCGCGCGAGCGCGACGGCGCTGCGAATCAGAACCTCGGGTTCCGCAAGTAGTGTCACGGAGCATCTCCATCGCTCGCCGGGGGACTTCCGGTCCAAGGATACATGAAAAGAAAGGCGCAGAGACACCTCGAGCGTAGTCGACGCCGGCGATCGGGGGAGAATTGGCGCCGTGGAGCGCCAGAGCCGGGCACAACCAGGACCGCGAATGAACGTCAAGTCCGCGTCGAAGGTGACAATTATCTGCGTGCGCGGACAAATCCGAGCCTCCCCTGGCCTCCCATAACAGTGCACCACGCCCGAAGCCGCTCTCTTTGCGGCCTGCGACGGCTAGATGTACCTCATCCATATGTGGTACACGCGTTGCTGAGCCGTAAGCGCGCGGCTCAAGGAGCGAGCGAGACGTTCGGCCGTCATCGCCAGCAGACGGGACCTGACCTGGCACATCGCAACGAGGTCTGTGTGACGCGGCAACCGATTATTCACAGCAAACGGCGTCGAAGCGTCGAACACACCCTGGAACCGTCTGAAAAAGAGAGTTGGGGACCCATGGCGCTTCGAAAGTCGGCGGCCGAATTAGAGAAGAACGGTACCGCTCTGGCTCGCAACGCAATCGAGCTCAAACACCTCGCCGCCAGCATGGTGAAGCGGGCGGAAGATCTCCAACGACGGTCGGAGATGTTGCTGCGGCGGGCCGAGCAGATGAAGGAGCGGAGGAAACGTTAGAGGCCGAGACGGCTTGACGATGGGCAGGCGCGACCGGCGCCTCGACCATCCTTCTGCAAACAGTCCAACCCAAAGGGCATATTCGCCGTGGTCTTACGGCGAGACCCCTCAGGATCGCACGCCCTTCAATTGTGCTCACTTTCAGCGCGCTCAGGGTGTATCGTGTGATCGTCGTGTGCGCCGGAATCGAGCCCTGTCAGCGTGAGTGTACCGCCCCCTCTGACGGGTGTCCGCCCACATTCAACCTCTTTAGCATTTCTAACCGCACACACGATGCGACCCGCCTGCGTCGTCTACGGTCAATCGAAGCCGTCGACGGGCCCGTCCGCCAGTCCAGATGTTCTCGAGGGAGGTCTGGCCATGGCATCTACGCGTAAGGCAACGTTCGATGTCCAGTCGTTTCTCGACTCATCGGGGATCGCAAGAAAGATTGTGGAGTATCGGAGAGCCGACGTCATCTTCAGCCAGGGCGACCCCTGTGAGAGCGTCCTGTACATCCAGAAAGGTGGTGTGAAGCTCTCGGTGCTCTCGAAGACGGGCCGAGAGGCCGTCGTGGCGATGCTGGGACCCGGCGATTTCTTTGGCGAAGGATGTCTGGCAGGTCAACCAGTCCGAATGGCAAGTGCGACCGCGATCACGGGAAGCACCATCCTCGTTATAGACAAGGACCAGATGGTTCGCCTGCTGCACAAACAGCATGCGCTGTCCGATCGCTTCATCTCGCACATGCTGACCAGGAATCTCCGCATCCAGGAGGACTTAGTCGACCAGCTCTTCAACTCCAGCGAGAAACGCCTGGCGCGGGCGCTCTTGCTGCTCACGCGCTACGGCAACTACGACGAACCGGTAAAAAGTGTCCCGCCGATCTCGCAGGAGACGCTGGCGGAAATCGTCGGCACGACGCGATCCCGCGTAAATTTCTTTATGAACAAATTCAAGCGGCTGGGGTTCATCGAATACAAGGATGGGCTCAAGGTCCACAACTCGCTTCTCACCGTCGTCTTACGCGATTAAGGACACTCGCCTGAAGTGCTTCGCGCTACGTAAACGCGCAAACGCACTCAGTGTGAAGGCGCTCACCTCGTCGCGATTTCATCACTGCGCAATCGTTGGGGGCACGTACTGGCCATGCGGGCCAATCGTCCGGGAGGGCTAGCCCGCCCGGGGACGCAACTCCAGCCATGTGCCGGCGGCCTGGATGCGACCTGGACGTCACCGTGTTCTCAGAGACGCCTCTGGCTGACTACAGACCGCTCCGACCCAGGTGCGTAAGAACTCGATTCGGGTTCGGCTGTTGTTGTGTTCGTTCACCGTGAGCTCGCCGTAGTAGCGACCTTCGCGGTCGACAATCACCGGGGCGTGCAACGCGTGGGGATTGCACGGGCTGAGTGCGCTGGAAGCGTTTCCGTACTGGCCGAATTGGTTCAGGATGCTCGTCCCCGAGTGCGCGTTGCCGTGAGTGCCGAGCTGATTGCGCACCGAGGCCGCGTCGTACTCCGAACAGGTGAGGCATCCGAGAAAGACATCGTGGTTCTCTCCGCCGAACAGCAGGAGCAGCACAGCCGGTGACGCGGCGGTGCCTCGCTGCGTTTCGACGGTTGCCGCGGCACCATAGCCGTTCTGGGGGCCCATCGGATCGGTGGGATCGCCCGCGGTCGCGCATGCGGCTGCCACACCAAGTACCAGTGCCAGAAACGTACGCCTCATGTTGGGCTCCCTCGAAGGTGCCCGATCGTACGCGCCGCACCGAGTGCGATCAACACCACTATGGTGACTGCCGAACCGCGAGCCCATCACCACCGCGAAAGTGGTAGCCGGTCGGCCTAACTCCCGCCTCCAACGTGGCGAATTGCGAAGGCCGACGTGGCATCCGCTCGCGGGGGTGACGGCCCGCAGGGACCGCGACGTCGATGCGCAACATCCGTGTTGAAGGCTATGGAAACGCTTCGGCGGCAGCGGCGGCGCGCAGCCGCCGTCGGCGGCAACGCTCGTCAGACGGCGTACTCGCTTTGAACCAGGCCGCTCGCATAGTGCCGGGTCATCACGTGACGGAGCCGCAAGTCGCGCGGTAGCGTGCCGAAGAGAGGGACTCCGTCTCCAATCAGTACAGGCACGCGAGTGATAATGAGGCGTTGAATGAGCCCCGCGCGAAGGAACCGCTGAATCGTGATCCCACCGTCGACGTAGAGGTGCCGGGCACCACTGGCGGCGAGTTGCGAAGCGATCTCGGCCGGAGGTCCGCCCATCTGTTCAACAACGCCTTCGCCGGCCGCTGACAAATCGACGGGGCGACTGCTCAGGACCACTACGCGCTTGTCACCATAAGGCCAGACCTCGAAGGTCAGAACCTTCTCGAAGGTCTTGCGACCTATCACGAGCGCATCGACGCTTGCAATGAACTCGTTGTAGCCGTGGGGTTCTCCGCCGCCCGCCGGCAGCCAGTCGAGATCGCCGTTCGGTCTTGCAATGAAGCCGTCGACGCTGGTGGCGATAAAGACGGATGCCGTCATCGGAAATTTCCTCAAGGGTTGAAGCCCGCGCCTTGGCTCGATCCGACGTTCCACATGGTGGTTCCAACTCGGAGCCAATGGCGCTGCAAAAATAGGGGACGTGACCTTGCTTGACGAAACGCGATTGTTGCCTACATTGTCGCACGCTGCGCGCGCCGGACGCGGGTAAGTCAGTTTCGGTGGTCCGGGAATGCGATGCAGATCGTTCAGCGATGCGTAGTGCGTCTTCGAAAGGAGATGCGTTGCGATGTCGCCGGCACGAGATGCAGGCGAATTCCCGGGAAGAAGAGCACGAACGTCCTCGGGCAGTAAGACGTCGAGCGTGGTTGTCGGTAAAGATGCGCAAGCGTTTTTTGCAGGCAGGAACGTAAGCGGCTTACTGGACGCGAACGGGAGGTTCTTCGAACAGAAGACGTGCAAACGTCTTCGACCATCAAGCGGGCGAGTCCACGTCTGGAGCGCGTCGGCGTGTACACTCGCCGCCACTCACCTTCGCCTCGACGTCGATCACGGTCCGAGAGCGTGATCACCGCCGTTCGCTTAATAGCGAACGGGAACGCCTCCGGCGGAACGACCTTTCACATCATAAAGCAGGCGGTCAGCCGCACCGATGAGAGACTCGGCGGTGTTTCCGTCTCGGGGATACTCCGCGACCCCCACGCTGACCGTGATCGGCGGCAGCTCCTCGTCGTTCACCAGGCGTTCGCAGACCCGCCGGGCGACCTGGCGCGCGACGATCTCCGAGGTCTCCGGAAGCACCAGGGCGAACTCGTCGCCCCCGAACCGTGCCGCCTTATCCATGGCCCGGCTCAAGAAGCGCAGCGCTTCGGCAACCCGCCTCAACGCTCGGCTTCCGACCAGGTGGCCGTAGCGATCGTTGATCACCTTCAGGCCGTCCAGATCCATGAACAGGATGGAGAAGGAGCGCTCCGTTCGCTGGGCGCGGGCGATCTCGGTGTCGATAGCCGAAACCAGGTCGCGATAGTTGCCGAGACCGGTGAGCGGATCGCTCATCGCCAGGTGACGCAGGCGGCCTTCCACCTGCTGCCGCTCTCCGGCCTCGGCCGCCAGCGAGAGGATCATGATCGAGGTGATGCCCATGAACGCCTGGAGCAGCAGGAGCGATTCGTCCCAGGTCCCCCTCGCGAACGGCGCGGACCCGCGGAGCGTGCCCCACGCGACGGCGGACGCCAGAAGGATCGCGGTGGCCGCCTCGCGGCCGCCAAACCGAAGCGCGGCCCAGACGAAAAACGGCGTCAGGAAGAAGTGCAGCGGGTACTGGGTCTCGCTGACGGCTTTGAGACCGGCGAAGACGGCGAGCGCAACGATGATGGTACCGGTGAACATGGCGAGCGCTTCAGCCCAGCGAACGGCGTTCCATCGCGGGAGTGGCGTGTTGCGCCAGAGCAACAGCGCCGGCGCCAGAACCATCGCGCCCGTAGCATCACCCAGCCACCAGGTCACCCATACCTTCCCGTACTGCGGCCACGAAACGAACCCGGCCAGAGCGAGCGCGGTAGTCCCGATCGTGGAACTCACGGTCGAGGCCAGCCCTGCCGCGAGCAGCGCAAATTTGAAAATGTCCCGCACGCGATCTATCGCATTCCGGCCGTTGGCGAAGCGATTCACGAGATAGGCGCCGAGGAGACCCTCGAGCGTGTTCCCCAGCGCGATTTCGACCGAAGTAGCGAACGTGCCGGCGGTCGTGACGTTGACCAGGAATGCACCGATGAGAATCGCCGGCCACACGTCGTAGCCCAGGATTAGAAACGCCGCCAGCGCGATCCCGGTGCCGGGCCGCACGGCAGTGGCGCTCGGGTTCACATACGCCAGACGCAGCCCGAGGGTTGCCGCGACGAAATACGCGGAGGTCAGCCCCACCAGCACCATCAAGCGCTTCAACACCTGCACCCTCCATGCTTGCACCTCGGGCAAGTCCAGCCCATCTGCCAAAGGAAGGCGGCGCGGCGGGCGAGATATTCCAGCACGTCGTATACCGTGATGCGGATTCCCTGATGCAGGGCTCACCGTTCCGAACGGCCGGATTCAGCGAGGCCCGGTCTTGCCACGCCGCAGCCGGATTGTATCTCTTGCCCGTCCTTGTCTCGAAAACAGAGAACCGGCGCAAACACGGCGGTTGATGAAGCTTCGACAGTATCCGGCGATCCACTCGCGCTGACGATCGCCGACCCGGACCGTTCGGCCGCTGGACGACGACTTCTCACAACCGGGTTTTCGACATTGCAGCGTCGTCTGATCAGCACTGGCAGAGGACGAATGGCGGCCTGAGGGTCGGATCGATCACGGGGAATCCCTTCTTCCCGCCGGGCGAATTCAACACGCCGGAACCGTTCGCGCAACGCGATCGGGTGGGGCGCACGAACTAGGTGTTCAATTGTCGCGCGATGAACTTCTTGACCATCTCGCGCGCGCGGTCGGTCTGCGGCCCCTCTTTGGCGACCCACTCGTGCTCGCTGCCTTCGAACACGTGGAACTCGCAATTGCCGCCGGCCGCCTTGTACGTCGCGGCGAATTTCTCCTGCACTGCGGGCAGCACGTTGTCGTCCAGCGCGCCCTGCATGATCAGCAGCGGCACCAGCGTCACCTGTTCGTGGCGCTCGAGTATCTGCTGCGGGTTGGATTCGAAGATCGTTTCCCACGGATTGAAGAAGGTCTTGTTGTTCTTGACCATGCCGTCGCGCTTCTTCTCCTCCGCGTTTTGAAAGCGCGCGTACGTGTTGCTGATCGGCGAGCGCGTCGCAATGTAGGCCACCGTCGCATCGATGTTCGGCGCCGCAGCCAGCGGAATCGCGTTGTAGCGCGCATCGCGCGGGCGCATGCCGAGGAGTTCGGCGACGTGGCCGCCGCTCGAGCTGCCATACAGGCCGATCTTCGACGGGTCGCCGTTCCACGAGGCGGCTTTCAATTTGAGCCAGCGCACGCCGTAGTTTGCGTCCTGAACGCAAGCCGGGTACGGCGCTTCCGGCGCCAGCGTCATGTCGATGGCGACCACCAGCACGCCGCTGGCCGCCAGAGCGCGGTCCATCGGTTCCTCCGCGTGGCGGTCTTTGCTGTTCCACGCGCCGCCGTGCAGATCGAGCATCGTGGGGAACGGGCCCGCACCATTCGGTTGATAGATACGGGCCATGAGGGTCCGACCGGCCTTCGTCCGCCGGAACTCGACCTCGCTCACTTTGATCTCGAACTTACCCGCGGGATCGTATGCCGTCCTCAGGTTGGATCTGGCGGCCGCCTCAGCCCGATGACCGGGACGAGGCCCCAGGGCGGGGACAACAACGGGTAGGCCGACCGCGCCTAGTGCAGTCACCTTCTTCAGAAAGTCACGACGTCCGGGAGAAAACCTGTCCATGCTGACCTCCTGGCAAAGCGATCGTCAATCGCCCCGCGTCCAGCTCCCCTTCACCGTGCGGCGGGCAGTCACACTATCTGACAGATGCCAAGACGCCGGCAAGCGGAAACTCGCGGACGAATCAGCAGAAGAAAGCCTCGTGGGACCACAGGCAGAGTGTCTATACTGGCGGCCAAACAGTCCGACGATCAGGCGGCTGGAGGAATGCTCATGAAGAACATGTGGCTGCTCGCGGCGCTGCTGGGTTGCTGGCCAGGGCCCGCGGTAGCGCAGTCGACGGACGAACTCGTCAACGACGGCAAGAACCCGGAAAACGTCACCACCCAGAGCATGGGCTACGACCGAAGGAGCTACAGCCCGCTCAAGCAAATCAATGCATCCACGGTCAAGCGCTTGGTGCCCATCTGGAGCACGAGCCTGATGAATGACATGGGTGAGCTCGCGGCGCCGACGATTTACAACGGCGTCATGTATGTGATCAACGGCAAATGGACCTTTGCCATCGACGTTGAAACCGGGAGACAGATCTGGCGCACGCCCGTACAAATCCAGCCGGGAGTGCAGCGTGCGGCGATCACCAGGGGCGCGGCGACGATCTATAACGGCAAACTTTTCCGCGTGACGAACGACAACCACCTGCTCGCGCTCGACATGAAGACCGGTCAGGAGCTCTGGAACCAGAAATTCGCCGATTCGAAAGAGGGTTACTACGCGACGGGCGCGCCCATCGTCGCCAACGGGGTGTTGATTTCAGGTATGGCGGGCGGAGAGTCCACGACGCGCGGATTCCTTGACGGGTGGGATCCCGACACCGGGAAGAAATTGTGGCGCAGATACACCATCCCGGCGCCGGGCGAGCCTGGTTCGGAGACGTGGCCCAGGAACAGCGATGCCTGGATGCAGGGGGGAGGGCCGACGTGGCGCTCGGGTTCGTACGATCCGCAACTCGACCTCGCCTACTGGGGTACCGGCAATGCCGAGCCGTACGATCCCAGGCCTCGCCGGGCTCTGGACAGCTTGTACACATCCAGCGTGCTCGCGATTCGGCCGAAGTCAGGTGAAGTGGCGTGTTATTTTCAATACACGCCCAACGACGTGTACGACGTTGATGGCACCGACGAGAACGTCCTCGCGGATCTCCAGATCGATGGCCAGCTGCGCAAGGTGATGATCCAGGCCAACAAGAACGGCTTCCTGTACGTGTTGGACCGCACGAATTGCAAACTGATTGCTGCGAAGCCGTACGTCAAAGTCAATTGGGCCACACACGTGGACCTCAACACCGGTCGACCTGTGTTGACCGACGTCTACAAACGCTTTCTTGATGGCGAGGAGGTCGAGATCTGGCCGTCACGGGGCACGAACGCAGTGCCCATCGCGTTCGATCCAGACACGGGGCTCGTCTACGCGAGTACGTGGGACGTGCCGCGTGTCCAGAAGATCGCGCCGACGAAATCAGCAGCCCTTGGCGGGAACTCCACCGGCGTCACCAGCAGGATCCCACCTGTCCGGCCGGGCGATGTCCTTGGTCACTTCGTGGCGATCAATCCGCTGACCGGCGAGAAGAAATGGGAGGTTCCGTTGACCGATTTCCCGGGATCGGCCGGCATGCTCGCGACCGGGGGCGGGCTCGTGTTCACGGGCAAATTGACCGGGGAGCTCGTCGCTCTCGACGCCGCGACCGGCAAGACGCTCTGGCAGTTCAAGACCGGCTCGAGCATCAATTCCACAGCGATCACGTACACGCACAACGGCCGGCAATATGTGACCGTTGCGTCGGGACGCGGCGGGATTCTTGCCAGCCGCTACACGGGGGATAGAGTGCCGACTGGCGGCTCGGTCTGGACGTTTGCGTTGATGCCAGAGTAGCGCCGCGCGCACTTCGTCACGTGAAGCTCAATTTATTTCTTCGCCCCAGCTTTTTGCTTACGCCGCGCAGCCCAGTACTTCGTCATCCGCTGGCTCACAGCCTTGCGCGCAGCCGCCGACATCCGACGGCGCTTGCGTGTTCCTGCGGCGCGACGAGGCTTGCGGCGTGCGCCGCTTCTGCCGCCAACTTCAGAAAACGCGTTCGTGATCGCCGCGATCTCCGCCCTGAGCTCCGCAATCCTCGCTGCTGCGCCGTGTCGGGCAAGCTCATGAAGCTGCTGCTTTGACAATGCCACCCGTCGCCTCCTTTATGAATTCAACCGCGTAGGCTAGCACGTAACCCGATGATGACTCCTGCAACCACACGAGGCACAGCCGTATGCGAGGTGGCCGTGCTGCTGCCTGGCGCGGCGCCGTGCGGCGACACGGTCGGCAGGGAAAGGGCTTGACGTGCCCGGTTTTGTGGCGCGTGTGCCCGCACCCGCCATCACGTCGCCGTCGCGCAGACGGTCAAAGGCCGCAGCGATTGACGGCCGCAACCAGACCTGCAAGCGTCAGGCGCAGGATCGCACCGAACGTGTTCATTGTGTAAGGGGTCGCCGGTTCGCTTGCAGACGCCCAGCCGCGCCAGACGAACCAAGAGGATTGACTCATGGTGATCAATGACCGAACGTGGCCGAACGTGTTCTGCCGCCAATGCAAGTGCATCCGCGCCGTTCGCGTTGACGTGACGGAAGCCGACGCACGGAACGATCGCGCTGCACTCGACATTATTTGCGCGGAGTGCGACTTCATCGTCGCCACGCTGTTCGAGTCAGCGGACCAAGCGCCGAAGCGGAGACGACGATAGAGCCCGGCGCGGACATCTAACGCCCGCGATCCGATCCTTGCGATCGCTCGGCGTCTGCAATCTGGCGGTCCAGCCACTCCGACGCATCGACAAGGTCGCTGAAGACAGCCATTCGGCCGCCCGTTTGGTTCGCCAGGCCTGCGTAGCTTCGCGCAATCGTGAGGTAGCGATCATTGGTCGCGACCACGGCCACAGGGCCGCGGCGCATGCCGCCGCCGATCGCCTGTATGTGCCCCACGATGTCGCTCGTCTGGGTCGTCTCGTCAGTGATCGCGGCCCGTGCGTCATGCAAGACCGCGTACCCCCACGCGCCTCCAGCGAGATGTTGATGGACAAACGTGGCGACTTCGAGAAGGGACACGACGCCGCTCGCGGTCACGGTGATCCGTCGTCGTTCATCGTCCCGAAAGGCGTGCAGCATCGCTCAATTCCCTTCGATCGCATGGCCTGGTGGTGATCCCGGCGTGAAGAAGGGATTTCGTTAGACCGACGCCACTATGCGTTAGAAGTCTGCGCAGCATCAACCGAAAACCAGACTGGCCAACTTGTTGCCCGGTGTGGGCCAAATCTTCGGCTGACTGGCCTACGTTGAAATCTCAGTGCAGTCGAATGGGCGATAGTGGGATGAGCCAGCGTTCGGGTACAGGAATACCCGATGGTTCAGGCCAGCGAGAGCACAGGCTTGTTTCAGCGCCTCGGCAAGCCGCTGCTGCGATCCGAGAAACTCTTGCGTCTTCCCATCCGCCTTGAGTCGGCCAACGGCATAGTGATCGCCCACGGCCGTGACGATGATGTCGCCCTCGCGAATGTTGCGATCTCCACGAGGGCGCCTCACGGGCATTCCCTTCGCTGGCTTGCGCCTCATGACTCCAGGTCAGTTCGCCTGGTACGCAGCGGCGTCTTCTCAACGTCCCACGCGTAACAGCAGGCGTGTCAGACGTGGCACTCCTTCCCGACGCGCTCGAACGCGAGCAGCGTTCTACTCGACTGGCCGCAAAAGATTTTAGCGCTCTATCCACCGCTCTGGGCGCTCGGAGGGATCTACCAGCGTGCTGGCGTCCGCGTCTTTATTCTTTTTTTATGCGTCGCAGCAGCCGATAGCCGACGGATAGCGAGCGGCGACGATCAACCATCTGGTGGCGCACGGTCGCCGTGGCAGATCGTGGTCGTGCGCCCACTGTTCGATCTCCGTCGGAGCTCGATCAGACCCGTCGCCGTCTGGGTCGCCTCGATTGCGTGTTACGACATCTCGTGTTCGTGTTCGGGCTGACTCTCATTGGCGGCCGCGTCCGCTCTCCTTCCGCTGGCGGCTGACCGGTGGCGCTCGCCCACTCGATCGCGGCTCGGCCTCTCGGTTGTCGGGATCTGGTCAGAGGCCGTTTGTCTTCAGATCGGCGTCACTGTGAGCAAGCGCGTCCGCGCAGCCGTCCCGCGAATATAATTGCGCCATCTCTGGCTCTCTGACTGCCGGCACACGACTCATCGCTGCGAAATCCTCTCGGCTCTCGGTGACCTGGGGGACGGCATGACGAAGACCTCGACGAGGAAACGATCTGTGACTCGACGACCGCTGTTCCTTTTCCTGGCCGCGCTGTCCCTCGTTCGCATGTTCGCCGCGGGCCCGATCGCCACACCCGACGCCCACCCCGGCTTCGATGGCATCTGGAACTCCGCCACCGCCACTCCACTCGAACGCCCCCTTCAGTGGAAGGACAAAGCCTTCTTCACGCCCGAAGAAGCCGCGGAGTGGGAACGCCAGGTCGCTGAAAGCAATCGGGAACCTGCGCCGCAGGTCGCCTCGAGGAACGTCGGCACCGGCACCTACAATACGGTCTTCCGCGAGTTCGGCTCCCGCACCGTCAAGACTCTCCGCACCTCCATCGTCACCGACCCGTCCGATGGCCGCATTCCCGCCCTCACACCCGCGGCTGCCGGCGTCAAGCGCCGCCGTCTCGACGGGATGAAGAACGCCGCGAGCGCCCAGGATACGGGTCTTCAGGATCAGTGTCTGGCGTTCGTCACCGCCGGGCCGCCCATGCTTCCGTATTCCTACAACAGCAACTACCAGATCATGCAGACCAAGGATGCATTCGTGGTGCACGCGGAGATGATCCACGACACCAGAATCATTCGTCTGGACGGCCGTCCGCATCTTCCACCCGATATCAGGCTGTGGTTGGGCGATTCGGTCGGTCATTGGGCAGGCGCCACGCTCGTCGTGGACACGACGAACTTCAACGACGGCGGCGGCTTCTACGGGGACGCGGGCGGCAACTTCGGGTGGGACCGGAGTCTTCACCTGGTAGAGCGGTTCAGTCTTCTCGACGCCGATACGCTGCTCTACCGGTTCGAGATCGACGACCCCACCGCGTTCGCGCAACCCTGGAAGGGTGAACTGACCATGGCGCGGTCGTCCGGACCCATCTACGAATACGCCTGCCACGAAGGCAACTACGCGTTGTCGAACTTGCTCCGCGGATACCGCTTCAGCGAGCGCTGACCAGCCAACCCGGCGGCGCGGGCCTGCGGGTGGCGATCCCTTCAAGCGGCATGCGCCAGCCGCGATCATGGCGAATGTGGGGAAAGTTGCCGTTCTGCGCATTTTCGCCCCCCTGACCGACACCCCCTGACCGAGCACCCCCTGACCGAGCAATTGACTTCGCGCGCTATCCCGACGAGGATGGCGGTCTCCCCGACCAGCAACGCCGATCGCTTCCAGTAAGTTCCTAGGAGCGGGAATGATCCGACGATTTCTCGTCACCGTCGTGTCGCTATGCATTGTGTGCTCTGGAATCGCGACGGCGGCCGGCAAGGGCAGTGGCAGCCACGGATCGGGCCATCGGACTGCCCGCGCCGCCAGCGGCTCAAAGGGCAAGGCATCGACCAAACCCGCTGAGACCAAGACCTCCAGGAAGAAGTACGGTACGGCCCGGACAACGAATGGGCGGATCGCCAGGAGCGCAGCCGCGAAACACACCTTCGAGGCGCAGACGGCGTATCCGCACGGGCGCCCTGGCTACGTGGCCGACCACATCAAGCCCCTCGCCTGCGGCGGAGTCGACGCGCCGAGCAACATGCAGTGGCAGACGATCGCCGCGGCCAGGGCGAAGGACAAAGTCGAGCGCGCCGGCTGCCGATGAGTTCCGTTCCTCAACAGGATCAAGAACGACGACACCCGACTCATTGGCTCGATCCTGAACGCCTGCTCGCGTCAATGCCGTTCGTCACGTTCCCGTATGAGGGAGTCCAGTTTCGCCTCAATCCGTGCCACTCGATCCTCGATCTGAGCTGTCTGCCTGTTCTCACCTCGCTCTACAGCAAAGATTCCGACTGCGCCAAGGCTGACCACAACGATCGCGGTCAGCGCAACATGGTGAAAACGCCTCTGGCGAAAGACCTCATTGGTGCTCTCCCCCTACCAATGAGCTATTGACCCTCAACGATTATTTTCGGGCAGACGATGGTTATAACTTCCGAATATACTCCGGCGGATGTGCACCCGCTTGCTGACCGTTGCAGTGCTCGTCGCCATGGCAGGGCTGGTCCGTGCACAGGAACCCGGCGCTCCGTCGGCCATCTCGCTCCGAATGCTCCAAGTGAGCTTCGTCGGCTTGCAGGCCGCCGATCTGCACTCGACGTTCCGCGCGGTGGACAACGGCACTTCCGCGGAAGCCAATCCGCTGATGACGAACCGCGCCTCTGCGCTTGTGCTGAAGGTGGGTGTCTCGGTGGCGGTGTTGGCCGCCACGCACAGATGGGCGAAGAAGCATCCGAAAGCCGCGCGGATCACACTGGCCGCGCTGGACGGCGCCTACGCCGCGATCGTGGTCAATAACTGTCGAATCGGGAGTCCGTGATCGTTATCTCGGCCTTCGATCGGTGAGATTCTTGAGCATCAGGGGTCGGTGACGTTTTCCAATCATGCTCTCGAAGAAATGGAAAAGGACGAGCTGACGACCGTCGATGTGGCAAATGTTCTACGTGGTGGCGTAGTCGAATTTTCGGAGGAACTAAAGGGAACGTGGCGGTTGGCGTGTAAAAGCGGCTGCGTAGCTCTCTAGCGCCGTAGGGGGACAGCATGAAGAACTCAACGCTCAAGAAAGCCCTTCTCGTGGTCGTCGCCGGCGTCGTAGGCGGCATGTTTTTCTATTTTTTCCCCGGTTTTTGAACTGGATCGCCAGGGGTACTCTCCCGATTCTCGGATTCCAGCAGCCGAACCGCCAATTACTCCTCGGCGGTCCCGCCCAGTCCAGTTCTCCGGCGGTCATGCACACTTCGAGAAAAAGTTACCGCGGCGGAAGCGAACCGAGGTAGGCCGAGATCGAGATGATGTCGTCCTCGGACAGGTTCGCGACCGCTTTCTTCATCAGCGCCACGGCGGTGCCGGCGCTCGATCCGTTCTGGACCGTGATGAGTTGGCGGGCGATGTAGACCGGCTGCAGACCGGCGATGCGCGGGACCTCCCCGAGACCTGTCAACGCGTCGCCGTGGCAGATCGCGCATGAAATCGTCTTGCCCGAGCCACCCGTCTTCACGAGCGCCGCTCCCCTGGCGATGCTGCCGGGCGGCACGTACGCGGTAAACGGAGAATGCGGATCGCGAATCGCAGTCCGGAGTGGATCGTCCGGTATCTCGATGATGCGATGGCCGATTGGCTCCGTGCCGCCGCCCGGAACCAGGACGCGATGGCGCGCCGCGGCGCTCACGTAGGTCTTCGGCGGCGTCGCGGTTTCGATCACCTTCACCCACGGAATCGGCTTGATGGCCGCGAAATACTCCGCCGCCTGCCGCACGTCGTCCTCGGACGTCGCTCTGGCAATCGGGCCCATGCGCGCCTCGTCTTTGCGGGCTGCGCTCTTGAAATACTTCATCTGCCGGGCGATGTACTCGGCCGGGAGGCCGGCGATGTCGGCGGATTCCGGGTGCCCCTGTCCCGACATGAGGTGGCAGGAACCGCACGCATTCGGCGCTCCGCCGGCTTCTCCTTTCACGATCCGGGGCGCCAGGCCGTGCTCGTCGGGAAACCAGTCCGGAGGGTTGGCATTGCCTGCAACCATCGCCGCGTCGTATTCACGGCTGCTGCCAGGCACGTGGATCCGTCCAGTCGGTGCCTCGCTGGGAGGCTGAACGGCATCCGGGATGTTGTACGCCCAGGACGGAAGGCCGTTCGGAATGGCCTGCGGCGGCTGCGCGGCCGAGGGCAGCGCGAACAAGGAGATCAGAAACAGGACTGATGCCGCATAGGCGTGGTGATGGCGCATGCGCTCCCTCAGAAACCGACGTGAATGCCGAACTTCATCATGCGTCGTGTTGGCGGATCGTTGCCGCGATTCATCGGACATCGAAATCGCCATTTCGAGGGCTAGGTCGCCCGCGATTTCGATGTGAGGCACGAGCAGGGAAGGCAAGCACGTCGCGAGCGTCTCGAACTGTTCGCGCGCGGCGTCCAGGCGTCCCTCGCGGATGTACATCTGACCGAGCAGCTCGAACGCCTGCATGTTCGTCGGGTCCATCTCGATCGCGTGCCTCAGCGTGGCTTCCGCTTTGGCGCTCGCGCCCGCCCCGATCGCCGTCCGCGCGGAGAGCAACAGCAGCGGCACGGAATCGGGATTGCCGTGCAAGCGCGCGTCGACACGCGCCTGCGCGTCGCGCGGCCGATGATCCTGGAGGTCGAGCAGCGCCAGCGCCCCGAGCGCCTCTGTCGAGGCGGGATCGAGCGCCAGCGCCGCATCGAATGCCTGCCTCGCACCGGCGGCGTCCCCCTTGGCGGCGCGTACGTGTCCGAGCTGCGCCTGCATGGCGGCAGAGCGCGGCCACTCGACGGCAGACGCGGTCGCTTCGTCGAGCGCGCGATCCAGGAGATCGTTGGCGACGAGCGCGCGCACGAACACCGACCGCGCGTCAAGGGCGTCCGGCTGCGCTTTGCGCGCCCGCTCGGCCGATTCGAGCGCCTTCGCACGCTCGCCGGCCTGCAATCGCATGATGGCGATGGCGATCATCGGTGCGGCTGAGGATGGATTGATGGCGGCCGCCTGCTCGAAGGCCTCGATCGCCTTCTGCGTGTTCCCCGACAGCGCTTGAACCTGCCCTTCGAGGAACGCCGCGCCCGCAGCCGAGGGATTCACCACCCTCGCCGCCGCGATCGACGCGAGCGCCTCGTCCGGGTTGCCGTCCGCGACGTCGAGGCGGGCCTTCAGCAACAGGACGGGAACGCTGGCGGGATCATGGGCGAGCAGCGTGGCGAGCTCGTCGCGTGCCTGACGTTTTTCACCGCGGGCATAGAGCGCCGCGGCCAGCCGCGCGTGGGCCGCATCCCGGAGGGAACTGGTCGCCTCGCGAGTGCGCAGCTCCGATTCGGCCTCGGCGAAGCGTCGCTGCGAGAGGTAATAATCGGCGAGGGCGAACGGGTCGCCTGATGGGCTCGCGGCCACGGCTTTCCAGTGCGGCTCCGCGCGCGCCGCGCGGCCGGTTACGGTGTACAGCAAGGCCATCGCGCGGTTGGCGAGCGGATGCGTCGCGTCGGCCTGGAGCGCACGCCGCAGTTCCGCTTCGGCCGACGAGGCGTGACCGGCGGTCCATTCGTGGCTCGCGAGCGCGACGCGTGGTTCGACCGCGTCAGGCGCGAGCCGCGCGGCTTCGCGCAGGCTCGCCTCGCTGCGTTCGGCATCGTGCAGCCCCGCCAGCGCCTGCCCCATCAACAGGTGGGCGGGGGCGTCGTCGCCCTTGACGCGCAAGGCCGCTTCGGCGCGATCCCGCGCGTCCGCGAAACGTCCCGCCAGCAGGTACACCGAACCGGCCTGCACCTGTGCGGCCGGGTCGGTGGGCGCCAGCTCCGCAATTTGCAGGAGCTCGCGTACGACGGTCTGGACATCGCTGGTGCGCGCCGAGACGTCGGCGAGTTTGGCGTGGAGCTCGACGGCGCCGGGCGTCTGCCTGATCGCATTGCGGTACTCAATCGCGGCGTCCTTCAATCGACCGGCGGTCGCGTACCGGTCCCCATTCGCCACAAACTGTTTGGCCGCGCGTTCTGGATCGCGCGAGCAGCCCGGAGCCAGCGCCAGGAGGACGAACACACCGAATGAGCGCGGGAGCGGGGTCGTCCACGGATTACTCCGGGTGGCGTATCGCGAGCACAGGAACCAGCGTGGAGACGAAGGCGACCGCGCTCCGCTCGGACGAGTGTCTCGTCGCCGCGAAAAAGAGGCCTGCCAGAATCCTGGAGCACGGAGGAGGATCATCGTGCGGCCCCCAACTCCAACAACTGTGCCGAAATCTGAGCCAGTGCAGTGTTGCTACACCACAAGGCATGTACCGGTGGGGACGAAGGCTCGGCGGTACTCGGCGTCCCGCAGGAAAAGGATTCCATTGATGTCTTATTTATTTCTCCATTACGGGCGCTCGATATGTACCCGGCGGCGTGCGGCTTTTTGCCCGGACCGCGGTTGGGAACATCGCAATTGCCGGCACGAGTGGCGGCGACGGCGGGTTCCATAGGATTGAAGGGCTTGAAAGAGCGCTTACAGCGTAGAACCCGCGCGGGGTCTCGTGTCGAGTTTCTAACAGAGGGCTTGCCCACGGCCGCCGTCCGCCGCCCTGCTACGCCTGGCAAGCCAGTTGCTCTTGCGCGTTTCGCTCTGACGCTGGGCGCCCGAAAGCTACAGCCGTTCCTATTGCGGGAAGTCGGGGGGGGGGGAAATCAGGAAGATTGGGCCGAGTCTTGGTCGTGATGCTGATCGTGCCTGCCGCAGAAGCCACCGACCCTGTGACCAGTCGCCCGTGAATGGAGGAAGCGTCTACGTCTCTGGACCGTACGCGATCGACTCCAGGCTGAGCGCCGCGGCGCGAACACTTCGTGGCCCTCGCAGGCTGTCGAGCCGGACGAGACGCTCTTCGTGACGCCCACCGGGTTCGTCACGACGTCGTTCGGCGGCGAAACGGCGCTGTCGCTGACGCGGCAGATGGCCGCGGCCGTCCGGCCACCGCCTCCGGCCGGA
>WNEY01002842.1_pt1 | contig 25484 bp, 22 predicted proteins | sample 5400531 | NCBI WGS metagenome assembly WNEY01 (sample SAMN13153338, study PRJNA577476) | soil metagenome | isolation source: 200 cm saprolite under Douglas fir tree site 1 | place: USA:California | collected 2015-04-18
GCCAGGCGAGCGAGCGACCGTTGAACTCACACCTGCCAACGTCCATCGACCTATCGACCAGCACGTCGAACGCGTAGCCGGTCCCGGTCCGGAACTCGAGGGCCCTTACCCCCCGCTCGATACCGTCGCCCAGCGTGACCAGCCGCACGCCCGCCACCTGTTCCAGGCGTCCGACCCGACGCATCAGCTCGCGCCGGGTCATCGGCCTACCGTTCATAAACGGCATAGTGGTACCCCGGTGGAACTTACGAGACCCTCGAGCTCGCTGCGGGTCCGACCCTCGCCATCGCCATGTCGTCCTCGCTCTCGCCGAGGGCTGCGCCGGCGGTCTTGAGCCATTGGTCGCGCTTGTTTGCCGCGTAGTAGACGAGGATGAGAATGCCAAGCACCAGCCAGCCACCCGCCACGAGAGGCGCCTTGGCATAAGGGTCGGCAGGGCAGTTCACCGCCGGGCAGAACGGAGGGAACGACTGAGCGATGGCGTAAAGCAGGACCAGACTCGAAGCGACCGGCAGGATGGCGTGCCACAGCCAGTTGAACTCCGAACGGCGCTCTCTCCGGTAGTAGACGATCACGCCTACATTCGCAGCCAGGTAGACGAACGAGACGCCGAGGACCAGGACGAGCCCGGTGAGCAGAAAGAACGCCACATCGGGATGGAACCAGGTCCCCGCGATGAGGCCGCTGGCCAGGGTCAGAGCGAGCTGCGCAAAGATGGCGTTGGTCGGCGTCTTGTAGCCCTGGTGGACCTTGGCGAAGAGCTTCGGAAACGCACCGTTCCTGCCCAACGCGTACCACATCCGTGTGCTTACGTTCGCCGTGGCCAGGGACACCGCGAGTGTCGAGGACATGAACGCGATGAGAATCAGCCACCAGCCGCCGCCCCACACCCTGCGTGCCAAGGCGAGTCCGGGGAGGTCAGGCGAGCCGACGAGGCCTTTGATGTTGTCGACGCCGAACCCGGTGATGACGCCCCAGTAGGTGACGACCAGGAAGACGCCGAGGATGATGATCGAAAGCAGCACAGACCGAGGCACGTTGCGCTTCGGGTCCCTTGTCTCCTCCGCAAGTGGGGCCGCTGCCTCCCACCCGGTCAGGCCCTGTACTGCCAGGACGATGGCGAGCGTGAATCCAGCCAGCCCGAAGGTGGTGCCGACGCCAATGTTGCCCGGGTTGAAAGGAGCCAGCGAGAATCCGCCAGGCCCTGAGTTGATGAATCCCGTGATTGCCAGCGCGAGCACGATCACAATCTCGGCGCCGCCGGTGATCAGCAGCGTGCGCGCCGAGAGCTCGATGCCGCGGTACTGGAGCACCGCTACGACGGACCCAACCACGATGACCGACACCCACCACAGCCAGGGCACGTCCCAGCCGTAGCTCGCCTTCAGCTCGCCCGCGACAATGAAGCCGAAGAATCCTGAGACCACCCCTCCCGCCATGGGCGAGTAAAGGATGAACATCCAGGCCGTAAGGAACCCTGCACGGGACCCGAGCGATCGGCTGACGTATGTGTAGTAGCCGCCCGCCGACGGCAGCTGTCGCGAAAACTGGATGAGCGTGTTGCCGAGCATCAGGACGACCAGGACCCCGACCAGGTACGCCAGGGGAGCCGTGACACCGGACAGGGTGACGAGGAACTGGGTGAAGAAAAGCGCGGCGATCGCAGGAGCGATGTGCGTGATCGCCTGCATGGTGACGCCGACGAGTCCGAGCGCCTCCGGCTTGAGCTGCGTTTGAATCCGGGTAGCTGACGATGCGGCCATTACTTGTTACCCCTCCCGAATAGAGCCCAGCCAACAGACTGCAGGATCTTGCAGCCTCGCCACGATCGTGGAGCAGTATGCGTTAGCCTGTGGTTTTGTCAAGAGGGAGGTACTGGGCGCGGCGGGTGCCGTCAGTCGGCGAGGTACGCTCGGTAGCTTGCGATGTATTCGCTGATGCCTTCGCGCAGCGACGCGTATCGGGGCGTCCAGCCCAGCTGCTGCTTTGCGTTTTCGATGGAGATGACCCCGCGAAACGAGGCTTCGACCTCGTCTTCAGCCGTCATTCGGTCGGCTATCTCAATCGTGCTGCCGGGAACCAGCTCGGCGACGAGCTTCGCCGCCTGCGCGGCGGTGACCAGCGGTTCGCCGGTGGCCGCGAAGAAGATCCTATCGGCGTCGAGCGCGCAGTCGACAACCCGGGCGGTGAGCGTCGCGACGTCGATGACGTGCGTGTAGTCGCGCGGAAGACGGCCCCCGGAGGGGACGCTTACGCGTTCACCTCTCACTGCCGGCTCCACGAACTCCTTCATGTAGTTCGCCGAGTGCCACTGCATGCCGAACCCGTAAACCGCCGAGGGCCTGATGATGCGAACGTCGAGCCCGAAAGCCTGCTGATATGCGAACCCGAACAGTTCTCCCGCCGCTTTGGCCGCGCCATAGGCTCCGCTGCCGGGTCCCTGCCGAGGAAGGATGATGGGATGGGCGGCGTCGATCGGTTGGTACTGGATCGCCGGGAGGACGCCGATCGATGAGAAATCGACTACCCGCCCGACGCCAGTACGGCGTGCCGCCTCGAAAATATTGACTGTGCCGACCACGTTGGTCTGGAAAGCCTTGAACGGATCGTGATAGAGGGCCGCAACGTCCACGTTGCTCGCGGCGTGTACGACGGTCTCGGGGCGTAATCGGCCGAAGACCTCGAGCAGGTCCGTCAGGTCTTCAACCGACGCGATCTCGATCGAATAGCCGCCCGCGTAGTCTCGCAGCGCGAACTGCATGTCAGGGCTTGACGAGTGGCCCCTCGTCACGACGACCACCTCTCGACCCAGGTCCACCAGAGCTCGCGTGACATACCCGCCGATGAACCCGAGCCCGCCGGTGACGACTATGGGTCCCAATCGAGGAATCAGGCGCGTCGGGCCGACCTGAGCACTGCGCGGGCAGTCCCTTCGTCGGTGACGAGGACGTTCATGCATCCGGCTCTCAGGGCGCCGAGGATCGCGTCACGCTTCTCGAGCCCGGCCGCCATTGCTACGACCAGAGGAATCCGATTCAGCTCGGCCCATTCGATCGCGATCAAGCGGTCATCGAGCACGTGCACCGGCTCACCTTCTGGAGTGAAGAAGCGCGTGCACATGTCGCCCACCGCACCTGACGCGAGCAAGCGCTTCCTGTCCTTCGGCGAGATATGTCCGTAGCGGATGAGTGGCGCGCTCTCGTCGAGGGTGCCGATACCTACGAGCGCGATGTCGCTGGACGCCGCCGACTCCAATGCGGCGCGGATGGACCCATCGCGGAGCATCGCATCCTTGATGTCGGGCGAGTCCACAAGGACGGGCGCGTGCAGGTAGTGAACGTGGCTGTGCGGGTGTAGCGAGGCGACGTGACGCGCCAGCTCAACCCCCTGAATTCCGGCGCCCGCGCTGCCCACCCCGCCATGCAGGATGGAGATGTCGAGGTTGGAGACGGTCCCCGGCGGCAGCAGGTGAATCGCGGCCGACAGCATGCGACCCCACGACAGGCCCAGGCGCATGCCGTTCAGAAGCTGGCTGTTGACGTAATCGGCGGCCGCACGGGCGACCACCGGGACGGCGCCGCCTCCGGAATCGCCGGCGACCACCACAGCGCGCTTCAGGTTGAAGTTCTCCGCCAGTTCCAGGGCAAGGTCTCCGTGGAGGCTGCGGGGACGCTGGATCTCGACGCGGACGATGCCTTCGTCGCGGGCGCGCTTGAGGTAACGCGAGACGGTCGAAGCGTCGAGGCCGATGCTGCGCGCGATCGCGATCTGGCTTTGACCGCTGACATAGAACCTTGTGGCGATGTCTATCAGCTGATCCATCGTGGGTCCGTTCGCAGCGTTCGCCGATCTATTCGAGGTTCGTATGCCGGCCACGTATCTCCTCCATGGTCTGACCCGTGCGTTCGCGCAGAACGATGGAGACGATGTCGAAGAAGATCAGCATCGCTGCTTCGTACAGGCTCCCCATCGGCAGGACACTCCTACCTCCCTTGTCGTCGGCCATCGTCTGGGCGCGAAGGTGAATCACGATATCGGCGGCGGTCGGTACCTCGCCGGTTGCCTGGGCGGTCACGGCGGCAACGCGTGCGCCGGCCGAATGGGCGACGCCAACAAGCGCCTTGACGGTTGAGAAATTGCCCGGGCCGGCACTAACGACAAGCAGGTCACCTTGACCGAGTGCCGGCGTGGTCATGTCTCCGACCATGTGAGCGTCCAGGCCCAAATGCATCAGACGCATGCAGAGTGCACGCATCATCAGGCCTTCGCGCCCGACCCCATAGCACGCGATTCGGTGCGTCTTCAGCAATTCATCACAGAGCGTGTCGACCTCCGCTGCCGCACCGTCCTCGAGCACGGCGCGAATCTCGTCGAGCGCCCCGGCGAAGAGTTGGTCTGTGTTCATTGAGCGGCGGCAGCCCGCAGCCGCTGCAAATTAGCGGCGGCGTCTCCTCCGTCGAACACCGCGCTCCCAGCCACGATTACGTCCACGCCCATGGCGGCGACAGTGCCGACGTTTTCGCGCGTCACCCCCCCATCCACGCCGACCATCACTCGGCGTCCGCGGTGGTCGATCAGCTGCCTGACGGCAGCGATACGGCGCTGCGTGTTGGGCGCAAAACGCTGTCCGCCCCACCCAGGATTCACCGCCAGGACCAAAACCAGCTCAACGTCATCCAGCAGCGGTTCAAGGACTTCCACAGGAGTCCCTGGATTTAGCGCGATGCCTCGCGTCACCGCCGAACCCAGCGCCTGAAGAACGCGATGCGGGTGGCGTGTGGACTCGACGTGGAACGTGAGTATGTCTGCACCGGCATCGACGTAAGCGCTGACCTTGTCGAGCGGATCGTCGATCATCAGATGAACGTCCTTTCGCAACTTCGTGCGTAGCGCGGCGATCACCGGCGGCCCCACCGTGAGCTGCGGACAGAAGCACCCATCCATGACGTCGATGTGCACGAAGTCGGCGCCGGCAGATTCGAGGCGGCTGAGCTCGTCACCCATGTGCATCCAATCGGCAGTCGTGATGCCGATGCTCAGCCGCGCTTCAGCCCGCGGAGCGCTGTCCAACTGGGGCTCCTTTGGACATGCGGTAGATCTCCAATGCCTCTTCGGGGCTTTTTCCTTCGTGCACGACCGCGACAACGGCCCGCATCATCCCCTGCGGGTTGTCGCTCTGGAAGATGTTCCTGCCCATATCGACTCCCGCCGCGCCTTCGCTGACCGCGCGGTGGGCCATGGTCAGGGCGTCAAGCTCGGGCAGCTTCTTGCCGCCGGCCATCACGATCGGCACCGGACATGACGCGGTCACGCTGTCGAACCCCTCATCGACGTAGTACGTCTTCACGAACTGGGCCCCCAGCTCCGCACAGATACGGCATGCAAGGCGGAGATATTTCGCGTCGCGAGTCAGCTGTTTGCCGACGGCGGTGACTCCCATCACCGGGATCCCGTAGCGGAGGCCGAGATCGACCAGCCGCGTCATGTTGTGGACCGACTGCGTCTCGTGCTCGCCGCCGATGAACACCTGCACCGCCAGCGCCGCGACGTTGAGCCTGGCCGCGTCCTCGATGTCGACGGCAATCTGCTCGTCGGAGAGCTCCTTAAGGATGCTCGGGCCGCCGCTTGCGCGCAGCACGACGGGTGTCGTCGAGGTTGGAGGAACAGTCGAGCGAAGGATGCCCCGCGTGCACATGAGCGCATCAGCGAGCGGGACCAGAGGGAGGATGTTCAGGTCGACACGCTCCAGGCCAGTGGTCGGGCCCTGGAAGTATCCGTGGTCGATGGCGAGCATCACCGTCCGACCGGTCGAGGGGCGGAATACCCTCGCAAGCCGGTTGCTCATGCCCCAGTCGAGCGATCCAGATCCCTTCAAAAAGAAACCCTGGCTCGGCGGCGGCACGTCAGGATAGAAGTTCTTGGCGTCTCCGTCAGGTTCCGGCATGCATCACCTCAGCACAATCTTGCAGCCCCAGCACGATCGTGTCGCCATTTTGTGTGCGCCGTAACTCAATGTCAAGGCTTATCAAGCGTCACTTAACGTGAGCGGCGGCCTGCCTTCTCGGTCAGAAACGCAAGCGCATCCGCGGCAAGTTGTTCCTCGCTGTCAAACAGCGGTCGCCAGATTTTCGTGGCCGCCGCCAGGTTCGGAAGGAAGTTGCCGAACGCTTCCACGGTGAGCCACCCGTCGTAGCCGATGTCGCCTAGGGCGCCGAAGTTGGCGTCCCAGGCGACGCTGCCGGTTCCAGGAACGCCACGGTCGTTCTCGGAGATGTGGACGTGGGCGATGCGGCCTCCGGCGCGGCGGATGGCGTCGGCGGTGTTTTTCTCTTCGATGTGCGCGTGAAATGTGTCGAGATGAATCTGGCAGTTGGGATGTCCGACCTCGTCGACCAATCGAATCCCATGATCAAGCACGTTCACGTGGTACAGCTCGAAGCGGTTGACAACTTCCTCGGCCAGCATCACACCTGGGCCGGCCGCATACTCGGCAACTCGGCGAAGATGGTCGACGCTTCGCTTCCACTCCTCTTCGGTCGCGCCCTTGCCGGTGAACACGCCCAAGGCCACCTGGTGAGGGCCGCACAGTATCGGTGAACCGACCGCGGCGCATGCGTCGACGACGGCGCGCATGTGCTGGTAAGCGGCGTCGCGCACCTTCGGGTCGGCGCTCAAGGGGTTGTGCTCAGGGGCGATCACTGTATTGGCTGTGCGCTCGAGTCCGAGATCGTCGAGACGCTTCGCCCACGTTTTCCACTTCGCCAGGTCGAGATCGAAGATCGGCACCTCGACTCCGTCGTAGCCCATCTTCTTCAGCTTCTCGAGCACCGGCATCAGACCGTCATGCATGTCGTCAGCCCACAGGTACAGGTTGATGCCGTACTTCATGTGCCCCTCCTTTCGCGGTTCGGAAATTCCGGCTAACCTAGATCAACTTCGAGCAATTCGCAATCGCACGCATGAAACAAGATGAATAAACCAATCGCGATCGGCAGCGACGATGCCGGTTTTCACCTCAAGGAGGAGCTCAAGAAGCACCTCGAGTCGGAGGGTCGCACCGTCATGGACTATGGCTGCGATTCTCCTGACCCGGTCGATTATCCGGACGTCGCGCTGCTCGTCGCCGAGGCGGTCGCGCGCGGCGATCATGATCGCGCCATCCTCGTCTGCGGAACCGGCATCGGAATGGCGATCACGGCCAACAAAGTCCCCGGCGTATACGCGAGCGTAGCCCACGACGCCTACTCGGCCGCCAAGGCGCGAAGCTCCAACAACACCCAGGTCCTGACCCTCGGGGCCCGGGTGGTGGCTCCGGAGCTTGCGTCCACTCTGGCCGATATCTGGCTGCGGACGGAGTTTGGAGGCGGCGCATCGGCGAGGAAAGTTGGCAAGATCGAAAAGGCCGAGCGCCGGCTCACACGCAAGCGAACCAAGGCAACTCCGCGGTGAAACGGTGAGCTACAAAAAGCTCATCAATGATCCGTTCGACGCGGTCGACGAAGGACTCGAAGGATTCGTAGCGGCTCATGCGGACCTCGTCGCGCTCGCGGAGCCACGGGTTGTCGTCAGGCGAATACCCGGAATCGGCAAGGTCGGCCTCGTCGTCGGAGGCGGCTCGGGGCACGAGCCCGCTTTCGCCGGCTACGTCGGGGCCGGCATCGCGGACGCCGCCGCATGCGGCAACATCTTCGCCTCGCCGCCTCCGAACGTGGTCCTCGCCGCCATACACGCAGCCAGCCATGGACAGGGGGTGCTCGTGGGCTACGGCAATTACGCGGGCGACGTCATGAACTTCGGGTTGGCGGCACAGCTTGCGGGCGCGGAAGGCATCGAAGTTCGCGAGATCCAGGTCACGGACGACGTCGCATCGGCGCCGAAGCCCGAAGCCTCCAAACGGCGAGGAATCGCAGGCGACATCATCGTCTTCAAGTGCGCCGGGGCGGCCGCGGAGCAAGGCCTCTCCCTGGCCGAGGTCGAACGCATCGCGATCAAGGCCAACGCGGCGACTCGAAGCATGGGTGTCGCGCTCTCGGCGTGTGAGGTCCCCGGATCAGGGCGCCCGACCTTCGAGCTGCCGGATGGCGAGATGGAGATCGGCATGGGTGTGCACGGCGAACCGGGGATCAAGCGCGGGCCGCTGAGGCCCGCCGATGAGGTCGCGCGCACGCTCGTCGATGCGATCGTCGCCGACATCGACGATGGTGGACGTGGCGACGTGGCCCTGATGGTCAATGGGCTCGGGGCCACCGCATACCTGGACCAGTACATCCTCTACCGGGGCGCACGGCGCGCCCTCGAAGCCAGTGGTCTGCGGGTGGCAAGGAGCTACGTCGGCGAGTTCATCACCTCGCTCGAGATGGCCGGCGCATCGGTGACCGTGACGCTGCTCGACGACGAGCTGCTCTCGCTTCTCGATGCACCCGCGAGCACGCCAAGATTCAAAGCGTGACAACGCCGGTGCTACGGGCATGTGCGACGGCAGCGGCCGATGCCGTCGAGGCGTCCAAAGACGAGCTGTGCCGGCTCGACGCGGGCGCCGGCGACGGCGATCATGGAGTGACGATGGCGCTTGCAGCTCGCGCAGTGCGCCAGGCGCTCGCCTCGTCTCCAGACGCATCTGAAGCCGAGCTCGTCACCAAGCTCGCCATGGCAGTAGGGTCCGTCGGTGGGGCGATCGGGCCGATCTATGCGTCGGGTCTGCTTGCGATCGCCGGCTCGATGCGATCAATACCGCCCGGTGAACCGCTCACGGTCGCACAGATGTTGGCGTACGGCGAGGCCGCGGAAATGGCGATCGCGCAACTCGGGCGCGCCAAGCCCGGCGACAAGACCATCCTCGACGCGCTCGCCCCGGCCGTCACTGCACTGCGGGAGTCGGATGCATCGGGCGCCGGTCTCGATGCGGCGCTGAAAGCCGCCGCGGCGGCCGCTCACGAGGGAGCTGCCTCCACCGCCGACATGATCGCTTCGGTCGGCCGCGCGAGCCGCCTTGGAGAGAGGAGCCGCGGCCTGCCCGATCCAGGCGCGAGCTCCTTCGCCCTCATCATGGGTGCTCTCGCCACAACGTCCAGTTAGTCGGTGCGCCCGCTGATCGGCACGAGCCTGAAGATGAACCTTACGTCGAGCGAGGCGGCAAGCTACTTCGACAAGCTCCTGCCGATGGTGGCGTCTTTGACATCGTGCGAGCTCTTCGTCCTGCCACCATTCACGTCGATCTGGGTCGCGCGCGACCGTCTTCGCGGCACCAACGTTTCATGGGGCGCACAGGATGTGCATGCTGAAGACGCGGGCGCGCATACGGGCGACATTTCGGCAAAAAGTGCGCCAGGTCCTCCGCTACGAGATGACTCCGATCATCTGCGTGGGAGAGCTCGTGCCGGCCACCTCGGAGTGGGCGATCGACCGCGTGCTCAAACAGGCCAGAGCTGCGCTCAGCCTGGTGCCGGAGAATGATCGCGGCCGCGTCGTGATCGCATACGAGCCGGTCTGGGCGATCGGGGAGGGCGCGGTCGCAGCTGAGCCGGCCCACATCGCCGCGGTACATGTCGGGCTGCGCGAGCTCGGCGCGCGCGTGATCTATGGCGGAAGCGTTGATCCGATTAGCGCCGGTCTAATCCTCGCCCAAGCCGGCGTGGACGGGCTGTTCGTCGGCCGCGCCGCGCTCGATCCGAAACGCTTTGCCGCGATCGCCGCCCTGACCGACGTCTAGTGCATCCCCCGGCCGCCGGCGACGATCAGCAGCTCGCCGGTGATGAAGTCCGCCTCGCTAGACGCAAGGAACACCGCGGCACCGGCCACGTCGTCTGTGGTGCCCCACCTCTTTAGGGCCGTCTCGTCGAGGATCCTCCGCTCGACCTCCGGATCCGTGTCCGCGATCATGTCCGTTTTGATCCATCCGGGACAGATCGCATTGACCGTGATGTGCGGACCTAGCGCGAGTGCGAGGGCCTTGGTGAGGCCGTTCATGCCCGCCTTCGACACCACGTATTCGGTGAATTTCATCGCCGACGGGTGGTAGAGGCCGGAGTTCGACGACATCATGATGATCTTGCCCGCCTGCTGGCCCAGCATGATCGGGGCAACTTCCTTGGAGCAGAGATATGCGCCCTTGAGGTTGACATCGATCGTTTGGTCCCAGTCATCCTCAGTGGTTTCGAGGACCGACTTCGCGATCATGACCCCAGCGTTGTTGACCAGGATGTCGATCCGGCCGAAGTGATCCAGGGTCGCCTGCACGAGCTTTGTGACATCGCCTGAAGAGGAGATGTCGGCGCCTATCGATACCGCACCGCCGCCCCTTGCCTTGATTCCGTCGACTACGGCCTGAGCCTCGCGTTCTCTGCCGGCCCAGTTGACAGTCACCTTCGCGCCCTCGGCAGCGAATCGCTCCGCGATGGCCTTGCCGATTCCGCGCGACGATCCGGTCACGATCGCAACCTTTCCTTCCAACTGCCTGTCTTTCATGTCACCTCCGACTGTTCACTGCGAAGCGCCGCGGGCCGAGACCGGCCAGCAGTCGACGAGCACGCCTCCTCGACTGACCCAGACACGGTCGTGCAGGTTGAAGGTGGTCCGGATTTGCCCGGGGATGAAATCGACCAGGCTGCCCAACTCGGGTGGGGCGCCCGCCATGGTCACCGTGGCGTGCTCGTCGCTGAGTGCGATATGCGTCGGCTCGAGGCCGACCGGCACAGGCGGACCGTACTCGACACCCACCACCCGCCTGCCCACGTCAGCCACGAAGTGGTCGGAATGCCGGCTGATCACCGTACCCCGGACCGTCGCAGCGCAGCGAAACGGGAGACCCATCCCCAGCATCTCAGGCTCCATCAGCGCGTAGACACCCGCCTGGATCTCCGTGATCGTGGGATCGGCGATCGCCTCTCGAAGGGTCGAGGTTCCGGCAGCCGACACGACCTCGACGCGATAGCCTGCCTCGACGAGGGCGTTATAGGTCGCCTTCAAAATGCCGTACGCGCCGGTAATGCGTTCGTCTCGCATCTCCATGCCAGCGCGCACCCGCCCTTCGTAGCCCATGATCCCGATGAGTCGCAATCCGGGCGCCGCCTCGATAGCCCGCGCGAGGGTAAGCGCTTCGGAGATCGAGGCCACGCCGGATCGATGCAAGAGGATGTCCACGTCGATAAGGACGCCGACGGTCACTTCCGCGCGGGCGGCCGCTAGCGATAGCGTTTCGACGGGAGCCGGATCGTCTGCGGCGATCGCGACCTTCGCCCGGCCGGCGAGGCCGACGACTCGTGCGAGCTTGGCGGCATCGACCACCTCGTTGGCGATCAGAACGTCGTCAATGCCCGCTGCGACCATGGCCTCGCCCTCTCCTACCGTGGCGCAGGTCACACCAGTCGCCGATCCACCCAGCTGACGCTTCGCGAGCTCCGGTGTTCGGTGAGTCTTCACGTGCGGCCGGATGGTCTTGCCAGTTCCGCGCATCAGCGCCGCCATCGCGGAGACATTGGCGTCGAAGACGTCGAGATCGACCAACAGGGCGGGCGTCGAAAGTGGCGGGATCACGCGTTGGTCTCCCCAGCGGCCAGCCGTTTGCGTACCGCCGCGTATGTCGCCCCTCGCATGGCATCGGGTTCGAAGCGCCGAGAAACGGCGACCAGCTCTTCAATCGCGGAAGACACCGACGGATAGATTCCCGCGCCGACGCCGGCCAAGATGGCGGCGCCAAACGCGCCGGGCTCATCCTGCGCGACGACCTCGAACGGAATGCCGCACACGTCGGCGTGCAGCTGCAGCCACCAATCGAGCTTTGCGCCGCCACCTGTTGCCCGGACCAATGAAGACTCGATGCCGCGACGGCTGAGGCGCTCGATCGTCAGTGAGAACTCGCACGCGATCGCCTCGAGAAGAGCTCGGATGACATCCAAACCTTTGGTGGCGAGCGTGATGCCTTCGAATGTGGCGCCCTGGACTTGCGCTCCCGACACGTGCGGCAGAGGTGTGAGTGCGGCATCCGCGAACACATCGCCGGGTTCAGCTCGCGCGGCCGCAAGCCCCTGGTTGAGCTCACTAATTGAGACGCCGAAGAGGTCACGCGCCCAATCGATGACGCTCATCCCATTCGGGTTCGTGCCGAGGATTCCGAACCCGGTCGGCCCCGGGTGCGGGCAGATGTTCATCCCTTCGTGGACGAGCGCCGGAGGCCATCCCGCTTTGATCGCCAGGGTGAACGAGTGCCAGGACCCGCACGCGAGCGCAACGACGCCGGGATCGACCGCACCGGCGCCAAGTGAGGCCGCGAACGCGTCCCATGCGCCCGTAACGATCAGAACGTCGGGGGGCAGGCCGAGGTCGCGGGCCACGTCGGGCAGGATCCTGCCGATCGGCGTGGCATTCGGCTGCACCTCAGGAAGCCACTTTGGGTCGATCCCAGTTTCATCGATGCGATCAGCCGACCAGTTGCCGGATGCGACGTCGTATATCGCCCACGCTCCTGCATCGCTCCAATCGACAACGGGCCGGCCGCTGAGCATGAGCGCGTAATACTCGTGCCAGTTCATGAACCACCGGGTCTTCGCGGCGACACCTGGATCGGCCTTTCGCCACCATAGCGCGCGGTTGACCGGATCCATCCTTCGGGGAACGTGTCCTGTGAGACGGAACCACTCTTCCGGCGAGCGGCGCAGGGCCGTTTTCGCCGCCACGTCGTCCCCGCGGGTGTCGGCGGTCATGAGGCAAGGCCCGAGCGGGGTGCCGTCGGCGCCCACCGGAAACACCTCCCGACCAGATGAGCTGAACGAGATCGCGACGGGAGGATCTTTTCGAACCTTGCGATCGGCGGCGAGCTCCACAAGCGTCGAGCGAAAGGCATCGCGCGACTCTTCGACCTTCACCTCCGAATGACCGGGCTGAGGACGGTACCCCGGTACCGTGCGACGTGCGGACGCCAGCTGGGTTCCGTCCACCGCATACACGACCGCTTTGATCGCGCTCGTACCGAGGTCGATACCGATGAGGCTCATTGGGGACGAGTTAAAGCTCGGCGTTGACGATGAACCCGGCGTCGGCGAGCACCGTCGTGCACGTGAGGTAGCTCGCGTCGTCGCTGAGAAGGAAGGCAATGATGCTCGCCATCTCCTCTGGCTTGCCGACGCGGTGCAGGGCGATTCGATCCTCGTAGTACTTCAGCGCCGGCGGGTCTTGCATCAAGTACGCGGACATCGGCGTGTCGATCGCGCCGGGTTCGATGGCATTAACTCGGATTCCGTGCTCACCGAGCACGGCGCCCAACGCCTTGACGAGCATGCTCACACCGGCCTTGGTTCCGCAGTAAGCGACCTGCGTTGGCGACCCGACGTGAGCGGACAGGGAGCTCGTGCAGCAGATCGCTCCGCCGTGGCCTTCCTTGATCATCTGCTTCGCTCCCTCGGTGCACACCAGCCACGTGCCACGGAAATTGGTCTCGGTGAGTGCATCGAAGTCCTGGATCGACGTCTCGTCCCATTTCATCATCGGATTGATTCCGGCATTCGACACGACGTAGTCAAGCCGTCCACCACGCTTAGCGACCTCCCGCACCATGGCTACGACTTGCTCCGGATCGCGGACATCGGCGACGACCGGAAAGCCTTCGCCCCCAGCGTCCTTGATGCGCCGCAGCGTCTCGGTGGGATCGTCCGATGGACGCTGGTTGACTCCAACCAGCGCTCCTTCGCTCGCCAACCTGACGGCAGTTGCCTGACCTATCCCAGTGGTGGCACCTGTGACAAAAGCGACTTTGCCGGCGAAGCGTTTCTCCATCCCATCCTCCGCGAATTAATCAAGGCCTGGACTGCGACGCCAGGGCGGGAGCCCGTACACCGTGCCGGGCCGTGGATACGACTTGCCCTCCGCGAGCCGGCGCCGGTAGCTGTGCACCGGCGTTGCCATCTCATCGGTTCGGATGTCGACCACGACCGGCCGCTCAGCCGCGAACGCAGCCTCGAAGGCGCTGCGCAGGTCGTCCGGCTGCTCGACGCGGATTCCATCGCAGCCGAGGCCCTCGGCGACGGTGGCGAAGTTGGGACTGCCACCTTCGCCCTCGAGGTCGACCGACTGGCGGAGCCCCTCGAAGAACAGGCGCTGCCAGATCGCGAGCCATGCCAGGGTCCCGTTGTTCAGGACAACATTCACCGTGCGCAAGCCGTGTTGTGCGTGCGTCGCGAGCTCGCCGATCGCATAGCTGAACCCACCGTCGCCGCTGACGGTGACGACGCGAGCGTCCGGCCGCGCCGCCGCGGCTCCGATGGCGGCGGGCACCGCGTACCCGAGACCTCCCTGGCCACGCGCGAAGAGGAAGTCGCGGCCCGGCCTCCGCGCCGGAACGTGCTGCGAGATCCACCCGGCGGAGAAGCTGGCGTCACTGATGAGGATGTCCTCGGCGCCTAGTCGCTGGGCCAGCTCGCCCATGGCTCGGGCAGGATGGATCGGCACCGCACCCGAGCGCTCGGTCTCGGCTCGCTCTCGCGCCGCCACTCCTCTTTCTTTGGCCGCCTGCGCGAGCCATTGCTTTCGCGGCTGGCCGCCGAGGAGCTCGACCAATGCCTCCAGGGTCGCGCGGGCGTCACCGTTGAGGGCCACGCTGGGTCGAAATGTGCGTCCTAGCTCGGCCGAGTCTATGTCGAGGTGGATCGTCGCCTGCTCGGGCAACGGCAACGTCCAGTTGTGGCTCGTGTTCTGCCCCACCTTGCAGCCACACCAGAAGACGACATCCGAGCGGCGGACGAGCTCCAGCGACTCTGTTGTTCCCAGTGGATTGAGCACGCCTGCCGAATTCGCGGCCGTCTCATCGACCGCGCCCTTACCCGAGAAGCTGGTCACGACCACGGCACCAATCCGCTCAGCTAGCGTTGCGACTTCTTTCGACGCTCGTGACGCGTGGACGCCGCCGCCCGCGACGATGACTGGCCTCTGCGCCTTCTTCAGGAGGGCCGCAGCCGCAGCTACCGTGTCGGCTGAGGCCACCGGGCGGAACGCTGGAGCTTGTGTGTATCGGTCGTCGACCTCGAGGTCTTGCTCTTTGGGTTCCCAGTCCGCGTCCATGACGTCATGGGGTACGACGAGGGCGACAGGGCCTGGCCGCCCGCTGGTCGCGATTCTGAAAGCCGCGCGGATCATCTGCGGCAATGCCGATCTGGTCGGAACGGCGAGTGTCGTCTTTGTAATCGATGAGAGGAACCTGACCTGGTCGAAGCCCTGCGACGCCACCCCCATCTCCTGGTAAGGCGCCCAATCTCTGGGCAGGTCGCCGACAATGGCGATCACGGGCACCGACGCGTTGTGGCTCTCGACCAGACCGTCACTCAGCTTGGTGGCGCCTGGCCCGACTGTAACGTCACAAACACCCGGCCGCCCGGTCAGTCGAGCAAATGCATCGGCGGCGTACGCGGCCGATCGCTCATCGCGAACGAGAATGTGCTTGATCCCAGGACCGCGCTTCGCGATTCCGTCGTAAAGCGCCGCGGTCTGGCCGCCCGGCTGCCCAAAGACGCCGGTCACGCCGTAGCGCATGAGCATCTCTGCCAGCAGATCGCCAATGTGTGCCATCAGCTCGGATTATCCGGCGTCAGTCAATGATCGTCGTCGGTGTCCACCTCGAATGAGGTGAAACTTGTTGCCTGATTTCTTGCGCTCCAATGCACGATCCAGAGTATTAATAGCGTTTGAAGGGCGATCGGCTGAGGAGGATCGGATGAAGGCATCGACGCTGATGTTCGCGACGGACCTGGTTGACGAGGGATTCGACTTAGTGCTGGAACGGCTCCAACGAAGCCGTCTCGATGGTCTTACGATGGCGTGCAATTATCACCACTCTCGCGATGTCTTTCCACACAACCCAGTTCATCGTGTCAGGTTCATGCAAGGCGGAGTCTTCTTCCATCCGCAGCTGACAAGGTACGAAAAGCTACTGATTCAGCCGGACGTTCCAGGTTGGGTGCTGGACGACGATCCCCTGGAGGACGTGTGCCGCGCCGCTGAGCGGCGTGGGCTCGTGGTGCGTGCATGGACGAACAACATGCACAGCACGATCCTTGCCTCGGCGAATCTCAGCTGTTCGATTCAGAACGCCTTCGGCGATCACTACATAACGAGCCTATGCCCTGCGAACCCGAACGTCCGGGCATATGTGTGCGCGTTGAATTCCGACCTTGCTCGTTATCCCCTCGATTCGTTGTTGGTCGAATCGATCTGTTACATGCCGTTCGATCACGGCTATCACCACGAGCGCGCCCTGGTGTCGATTTCACCGCTAGCCAAGTTCCTGCTTGGACTGTGCTTCTGCGAACACTGCATCGCGGCTATTGACGCGCAGGGCGTGCCAGGAGAAAGACTGCGCGCATACGTGGCTGAACAGCTGGACCGACACATTGGCGGGGCCTCTTCAGACCTTGACGGAGCCGAACTGAGCCGCCAACGCTTCGAACACCTTGCCGGTGGCGAATTGATTCCCATTCTTGCCGCGCGGCAGTCAGTGGTCACCTCACTCGTCAGCGATGTCAAGGATGCTGTGGCCGCGGTCTCCAGTCTCCCGGTGCTGGTGATGGAGTGGTCTGGGGGCTTGCGGGGTGCGGGGATGGGAATGTCTGTAGGTGGGACGACGACCGTGGCGCTCGGTCGATCGTGGGAGGATGGAGTCGACCTCGAGCAGATCGTCAAGGTTTGTGATGGGGTCGGGGTCCTCGGGTATGTGCGTGACCTCGAAGCTCTTCGCCTCGATCTCGAGGCTTACCGGCACGCGATCGGAACCAAAACCCTCTCGGTCGCGCTTCGGCCAATGCCGCCGGACTGCGTCTCTGCGGCGGAGCTCGAGCAGAAGATCGCTTTGGTCAGCGGCTTCGGCGCCGACTGGGTGGAGTTCTATCACTATGGGTTCATGCGGCTCCAGAACCTCGAGTGGATCGGTGAGGCGCTGAACGGCCAGGCAGCTGCGCAATGAACCCGAGACCAGTCGAAGCTGGGCCCTTGGCAACCGCGGCCGGCCTGGTGACCGGCGCGTCCAGCGGCATCGGCGCCGCTACGGTCAATCGGCTGGTCGCAATCGGCGCGCGGGTCGTGGCAGCTGATTTCCGCGAGTTGGAAGGCGGATATGCAAACCACAGCGGCACTGACCGGATCGTGCCTGTTCGCTGCGACGTGCGTAACTTCGATGAAGTCGAGTCCGCCGCGGACCTGTGCGTGTCCAAATACGGGCGCATCGACTTTGTCGTTGCAAGCGCGGGCATCGCTGACACGACTTCGATGGCGGACGGCGATCCGGATCGCTGGCGAGCTGTCCTGGAGACCAACGTCCTTGGTGTCTTCCACGCTGTCCGTGGAGCTCTGCCCGCCATGCGGCGAGCCGGACACGGACATATCGTCCTGATTGCTTCGTTGTCGGGGCGTGAATCGTACGTAGGCGAACCGGTCTACATCGCCTCGAAATGGGCCATTGTCGGCTTCGGCAATTCACTTAGGAAAGAAACTAGGCCTTTCGGGGTCAAGGTCACGCTCGTCGAGCCCGGCCTGGTCGACACCCCGATGGCACGAGCCAACCCGTTTGCGCAGCCACTCTTCGACGTTTTCGATGCCCTTCGTCCGGAAGACATTGCCGAAGCTATCGCCTTCGTTCTAAGCCAACCGCCGCGAGTGCTCGTGCGCGAGCTGGCAATCCAACCACTCGGTCAGGAAATCTAGGCCGCCGGCTCTCGTCAAAAGCGTTGAGGTGAAGGTATGCGGTTCGATCTGTTGGTCAAAGGTGGTGAGGTCGTCGATCCAGGGTCTGGCCGCCGCGGCCCCTTCGACGTTGCGGTCAATCGAAACCGCATCGCGACGGTGGACCGAAATATTCCGCCGGAGTCAGCGGCCCGAGTCATCGACGCAACCGGCAAGATCGTGACCCCTGGCCTCGTGGATCTCCACACGCATGTCTTCCACGGCTGCAGCTACTGGGGCGTGCGGCCGGATCCGGTGGCTTCCCGCACCGGTGTCACCACCTGGATCGATGCCGGCTCAGCTGGTGCGATGACCCTGGAGGGCTTCCGCGAATACATCGTCAAGCCGGCGCAGTCTCGTATCTACGCGTTTCTAAACATCTCCTACATCGGGCTTGTTGGGCCTGATCACGAGCTCATGAATCTGAACTATGCCGACGTCGACGTCTTCAAGCGGATCTACGACCTCAATCGAGACCTCGTCCTTGGCATCAAAGTGCGGATGATGAGCTCGACCGTTGGCGAGCAACTGATAAAGCCTCTGGAACGAGCTCGCCAAGCGGCGGACGAGTGTGCGATCCCGATGATGATGCACATTGGATACGCCCCGCCATCGATCGACGACTGCCTGCCATTCCTGAAGCAAGGCGACATCCTCACGCATTGCTTCACCGGTTTCGACATGCGGATCCTCGATGAACATGGCAAGCTGCGCGAATCCGCCCGAGCCGCGTGGGAGCGTGGCGTGGTGATGGACGTCGGCCACGGCACGGGGGCATTCTGGTTCGAGGTTGCCGAACCGCTGATCCAGCAGGGCTACAAGCCGATGGTCATTTCGACCGACATCCATCAGCTGAGCATTCGCGGGCCGATGTTCGACCTGCCGACGTGCTTGAACAAGTGCATGGCTCTCGGAATGTCGATCGACGAGGTGGTTGAGGCCGCAACGTCCGCTCCAGCACGAGTTATCGGTCTCGACAACGAGGTTGGTTCACTGAGACCCGGCCTGATGGCTGACATCGCGTTGTTCGAGCTCGAGCACGGGGCATACCGGTACTACGACGTGAAGATGGACATGCGCGAGGGACGCGAGCGACTGCGCCACTCGCTCACGATCGTCGGCGGCAGGCCGTTAGAAGAGCTCCCGAGCGAGCCTCCTCCGCCGTGGCTGGGCGAAGAATTCGTATGGCCTTCATTCCAGGCCAGCCTGGTAAAGCAACAGAGGGCGGGCTTCTCGCGCGCATGATGCGCGACCGTCAGAGAGAGCTCGCGTTAATTCGTTTTCAGTTATAGGCCCATGCGCAGACAAGCGCGCCGGCACACCGATCCCCCCTTGACAAAACGGTCAGTTCACCCATACTTTTTCACGATCCTGAGACTGCTGCAAGATCTTGCAGGCTGTCATCCAGGACGAGTCTGAGTTCGATGGGGGAGAACGTAGCGACGGCTCGAAGAAGTAATGACCGGTAGTTCCGCAGCCATGCCCTCGCCGACTTCCGTCCCGCTCACGCGTCCGACACGGGTCCGCGTGAGCAAGGGTGAGCACCGCCGGCTGCGACGCCGATACGAGCTCGTTCGCGTCGCGATCGCAATCGCTTTCCTCCTGCCGAACCTGATCTTCCTCACTGTGTTTCTGATCGTGCCACTGATCCAGGTCTTCATCGAGATGTTTCAGACCGGGGGACTCATCGAGCCGGTTAGATATGTGGGGTTCCGAAACTGGGAGAGGCTGTTCCAAGATCCCGTGGTGGTGCAGACACTCGGGAACACTTTTCGTTACGCGGTGATCATCATCCCCACGATGTTGATACTCGGCTTGCTCATCGCTCTGGTTCTGCAGAACGTGACGCGAGGCGGTGCAGCGCTCCGAGCCCTCATCTACCTGCCGGTCCTGGCGCCCACAGTCATCGTCGGTCTGATCTGGTTGTTCCTGTTAGACCCTGACCTGGGAGCCTTCAACCTCTTTCTGCGGCTGGTCGGCGCGAAGCCTCAGATCTATCTCGGCAGCACCGCGCTGGCACTGCCTTCGGTCGCCGCGATGGAAGTCTGGCGGTCGATGGGCTTCTGGGCCCTCTATTTTCTCGCCGCATTGATTGGAATGCCTCGCGAACTCTTCCAAGCGGCACAGCTCGACGGTGCAAACGCGATGCAACGGTTCCGCTTCGTAACCCTGCCGCTGATGAGGAGGGTCTTCCTGTTTGCAATCGTGCTTGCAACAATATTCGTTCTTCAGATTTTTGACTCTGTCTACGTGATGACAGACGGCGGACCGGCCAATACGACGGCGACTTTCGTCTGGTACATCTACCATGCCCTGTTCTTCTTCTACAGGACCGGTTTCGGAGCGACGATGGCGGTCCTGCTGCTCCTCATAATCCTGACCCTCAGCCTTGTGCAAATGCGGCTGTTGCGCAAGCGGACTGGAGATTGATGTGACCACTCGCGCCGTAGCGCTGAGGCGGCCGGCACCCGTACGCCTGACGGGGTGGCGGTACCTGTTCAGGCCGCGCGCAGCCGGGCAGGCGGGCCCAGGCATCACCATCTTTTCCTATGTCGTGACTGTTCTTGTAGCTCTGGCTTGCTCTTTGCCCCTCTTCTACATCGTCAGCACGTCGTTGAAGGACCAGCAGCTCCTCATCACGTATCCCCCGGACTGGATCCCCACCCACCTGTATTGGGGCAATTACACCAACTTGCTGTTCAATACCCCCTTCCTCCGCTGGGTGCTGAACACGCTGGGGGTCGCTTTATCAGTGACGCTTATCAAAGTCATCTTCGACTCGATGGCCGGCTACGCCTTCGCGAAGATGAAATTCCCGTTTCGAAATGTCCTCTTCATCATCGTGATCATGACGATGATGATTCCGTTTTCAGCGATCCTCATTCCTCTCTATTTCACGATTTTCAATTTCGGTCTCCTGAACACCTACTGGGCCCTGATTCTGCCTCCCCTGGCAAGCCCAATTGGAATCTTCTTGATGCGAGGCTTCATCGAGGCTCTGCCGTCTGATCTGGAAAACGCCGCCCGCCTCGACGGAGTGTCGGAGTTTGGGATTTACTGGCGAATCATCCTGCCGCTGGTGAGGCCGGGACTCGTTGTGCTGGCCGTCCTCACCTTTCTGACTCAGTACAACAGTTTCGTGTGGCCGCTCGTGGCGGTGAACGATCAGACGATGCAACTGATCACGACCGGACTCGCGACGCAGCGGAGCGTGTGGCAGGTGAACTACGGCAGCTTCTCGGCCGGGGCGGTGATGGCTCTGGTCCCGATAGTTGCCTTTTTCCTTTTGCTGCAGAAACAGTTCATCGCTGCATCTTTGGCCGGAGCGCTGAAGCAATGAGCGCCGCCGTGACCGCGCCGGCCAAGACTGACACTGGAGTGCCTGACATCGAGCTGGTCGAGGTAACCAAGCGCTATGGGTCGGTGACGGCACTTTCCTCGATAAGCCTGGAGATCGAGTCTGGCGAGTTTCTCGTTCTCCTGGGCCCGTCGGGGTGCGGTAAGAGCACCATCCTCAAGGTCATCGCAGGGCTCGAGGACGCCAGCGAGGGGGACGTTTACATCAGAGGCAAGCTGGCCAACTACGTGCCTCCCAAGGCCCGCGACGTCGCCATGGTGTTTCAGAACTATGCGCTCTACCCACATATGACGGTCGAGACAAACCTTGGCTTTCCACTGCGAATGCGTGGTGCCCCGAAGGCAGATCAAGCCAGCGAAGTCGCTCGAGTGGCCGGCCTCCTCGGTATTACGGATCAGCTGAAGAAGTATCCGGAACAGCTGAGTGGTGGCCAACGGCAGCGGGTTGCACTTGGCCGAGCGATCATCCGCAGACCCACGGCTTTCCTCATGGACGAACCGCTCAGCAATCTCGACGCCCTTCTACGCGTTGAGATGCGGAGCGAGCTCCTAAAACTTCATCGGCGGGTGGGTCGAACCACGGTCTATGTGACTCACGACCAGGTCGAGGCGATGACGATGGCCAGCCGGATCGTCGTGATGCGCCAAGGCGTGATTCAACAGGTTGGTACGCCAGTCGAGGTTTATGCGGAGCCTGCGAACAAGTTCGTCGCGACGTTTGTAGGCAGCCCCCCAATGAACCTATTCGAAGGTCACTTTGGGAGTACAGGTGACGCCCCGGTCTTCAATGGCCAGATCACCGTCCCGTTGGATGGCCGCTGGAACGGAATCTCGATGCCGGAGGACGCGACGTTGGGCGTGCGCCCGGAGGACATCCTTGTTGCAGGCCCGAACGATTTGAACACCTTGACCGGTCGTGTCGAGCTTGTCGAAAAAGTTGGGGCCGAAGAGTACCTGTCGGTCGCGCTCGCGGACGGAGCTTCGTGCGTCGTCCGGGCCAGCATCAGAGTCGCCGCCAGGGAAGGGGAGCAGATACGTCTCCGATTTCCGCCGGATGCCATCCACCTGTTCACTACGGCGGGAGAAATCTCGCGCAGAGACTTCGTGCTGCGCCTGTTGGCCGCGGGACTGTCGATGACGGCCATAGGGGCACTTCTGGCGGCATGCGGCCCGGAAACGACCTCGACGACTGGTAGCAAACCCTGGGCCAGCGATCCGAAGAGCTTGACCGGAACTGTGAAGCTCTACAAAGGACCGTTTGCCGCGAATGAACCGGCGCTGCAGCAGCCCTACATCGACAGCTTCAAGTCGGTCGCTCCGAACGTCACGGTTCAGTTCTCATCGTATGACTGGACGCAGGCGACCGCGCAGATGACGGCCGCATTGACGAGCGGATCTCAGGACGTCCTCTACATCCCGGAAGTCTTCTATGGCGCTTTCCCGTGGTCCACCGGGCCCCTTGAAGACCTCGAACCGTGGACCCAAGATCCGACCTTCCAATCGCTAACAACAGACTTCCTGCCCGGCTACAGGACACGACCCAAGCCGACCGCGCCTGGCGGGGTCTTGGGCGGCGTGGCCTGGATCGACGGAGCTCAGGCGATGATCCACATCAACCTCGATCTGTTCCAAAAGGCAGGCATCGATCCGAGCACGTTCAACACGTCGTACGACTCGATGACCCAAGCCGCTCAGAAAATCCAGGCACTCGGGCTGCCAGGGGTCTACGGCCTTGGCATGAGGGAAAACGGAACCAAGAACTTCGGCCAGTTCGAGTGGTACGGGTACATGCTGCGCGCCGGCACAGACTTTCTGTCAGCGGACCAATCGAAACCAGCCATCAACACGCCGGAATTCGCCGCCGCGCTCCAGATGATCCAGGACTGGCACGTCAAGCTGAAGATCATGCCGACTTTCGGTAAGTACGACTGGCCAGGGATCCGAGGCCAATTCATTGCGGGCAACATCGGCATGCTCCTCGACGAGCCCGAATTCACCGGTGTGATCGCCTCCAACAATCCGCCGATCAAGTTCAAGAATGATGTCGCCAAGTATCCGCCCGGACCCAAAGCCGATGTGATGCTCGGGAATGCGGGTCTATGGGTGATGTCGAAGAAGAGCCAGAACAAGCAGGCGGCGTGGGAGGTCATCAAGCACTGGACCACACCGAATCCGACCTACGATCAGGCAACTGGCGTCGATCCGATCATCACTGACTGGCAAGCGAAGGGCTTCTGGCAGGGCAATCCCATCGGTCAGAAAATTCAGAACTTCCTCCAGTACACGCATGGACCGATCTTGAATGTCCACCTCCAACAGATGTTCAGCATCGTCATGCCATACATGGACCAGGTGTATGCGGGAACTATGTCCCCTCAGACCGCGTTGTCGAAGGCATCCAACGACATTCAGGGGATTCTTTAGCTAGAGGAGCTTATGGGTGCTGCCGGTCGAGTCAGGCCGGCAGCTCCCCGCTCAGGAGGGGTGCATGAAGGGCGGAGAACTGTTCGGCGTGCGCGTGCAGCGCAATGTCTTGATCCCTCTGAGCGACGGGGTGTCTGTTGCTGGAGACCTATTCCTGCCTGACGCCCCGGGTCCGTTTCCTGCTCTGGTGAGCTACTACCCCTACCACAAGGACGACCTGATCGGCGCCCTGTTCGACCATCCCAACCGTTACTTCGCAGCTCGTGGTTACGCCAGCATTCTCGCCGACCTGCGCGGCCTCGGAAATTCGGAAGGCGTGGCGTGGGATGTCGGCGACCCGAGAGAAGCCTCCGACGGAGCGGAGATCGTCGAATGGGCCGCCCGTCAGTCGTGGTGTGACGGAAGCGTAGGCATGTGGGGCATGTCATACGGCGGAATCACTTCTTTCAAGACCGCGGCCGTGAGCCCTCCTCATTTGAAGGCGATCGTCCCCATGAATGGGGGCCTCGACCACTACCACGACATCGTCTACCCCGGCGGGTGCTTCAACTGCCTCGGCATCTTGGGCGGGTGGGGTCCGTTTATGACCGCGATGAACTTGACTCCCCCGATGCATCAAGACGCTGACGGCCGATGGTACAGGCTCTGGCGAGAGCGATTGGACGCGGCCCGCGCACCGTACATCATGCCGTACCAACAGCACCCGGACTTTGACCAGTACTGGGAGTCGAAGACTGTCGCGGGTGAACGAATCACCGTTCCAGCTTTCTTGATCGGCGCCTGGCGCGACATCTTCCCGGAAGCGATGGTCCGGGCGTATGAGCGCATTCGCGGACCGCGCCGATTGTTGATGGGCCCATGGATGCATGAGATGCCCGACCTCGCCGGATTTTCCCAGATCGATTACCTGGCGGAGATGCTTCGTTGGTGGGACTGCTGGCTCAAGGGTGCCGATAACGGGGTGCGCGACGAGCCGCCGGTTGTCGTCTACGTTCAGGGACAGGGCTGGCGCTACGAATCCGAGTGGCCTATCGCGCGAACACAGGACTCATTGAGTTATCTGAGTCTCGGCTCCGGGAGTGGCACGCTGGCGACAGAGCCACCCCCCCATTCGAATGAGGTGTCCTACTTGGGCGACCCGACGGTAGGGCTGATGGCGGGATTGTGGGATCCGACGGGAACCGGACTCGGGGCTCCATTGGACCAGGGACCGGACGACCTGCGATCGATTACCTTCACCGGGGATCCATTGCCGGATGCGGTGGAGATAACCGGCTCACCCGAGGCCACGGTATATGTTGCCCTGGACGAAGGAGCCGACTCGAACGTCGTCGTGAAGCTATGCGACGTGGCTCCAGATGGACACTCGAGCCTGATCACCACCGGCTGGGCGAAGGCGACTAGTCGTCAGTGGCGCGACCAGCCGGAGGGGGCTACGACACGGCCACTCGAGTTCCGAGTCCCGCTATGGGCCACCTCTTACGTGGTGCCGGCCGGCCATCGTCTCCGAGTGTCTTTCTCGTGCAGCGACTTCCCCAGGATCTGGCCTACACGCTCAAACCCGCGCATCCGCTTTGCTACGGGCGGACGGACGCCTTCGGCTGTCCGCATACCAGTTATACCCGCGTCTCAGATGCGTGTGCCCGATCTACCAGTTCCAGATCCAAACGTGAAACGCACGCCACTCGACATCGAAGCCGCTCCTCGCTGGGAAATCGTTCGCGACCTGGCTACGGGCAAGGTGCTCGTGAGCACCGGAATTCGATCGGCCATCCAAACCGTTGGGCGTGACGGGAGGTTCGAGATCGATCGGGTTGGTCGCGCATCGGTCTCAGCTGCCAGGCCTGACGGCGCATTTGTCGAGGGCGAGGCAACGATAAAGCTACAAACACCCCGGGGTTCCAACGTGAGTGTGCAAAGTCGCCTTCGCGTTACCCAAGACGGGCAGGATTTCCGCGCGTCTGTGACCATGGACGGACAGTTGATTTTCGAACATCGATGGGCCA
>WNEY01000463.1_pt1 | contig 25481 bp, 23 predicted proteins | sample 5400531 | NCBI WGS metagenome assembly WNEY01 (sample SAMN13153338, study PRJNA577476) | soil metagenome | isolation source: 200 cm saprolite under Douglas fir tree site 1 | place: USA:California | collected 2015-04-18
GAAAGGATGTAGGTTCGGCACGGTCATCCCCGGTGCGCTGGAAAGCCTCACCGCGTGGGTGACGGCGCCACCGTGACGACGACGTTCCCCTTCTTGTGTCCGCCTTCAACATAACGATGCGCCTCGGCGATCTGATCGAGCGAGTAGCGCCGATCGATGACGGGCCTCAGCTTTTTCGCCTCGACGAGCTCCTTGAGGAACGCCATATCTTCCGCCTTGACCTTGGCGATCCCGCCGACGACCTTCCGGCCGCCCGCGATCGAAGCCCGCAGCCTTCGGAGGATCGGCATCAGGGAGAGCGCGCTAACGAAGACGCCACCCTCCTTGAGCGATTTCAGGCCCTTCGAGAATGAGATCCTGCCGACCGTATGGTAGACGAGATCATACGTCTCGGGGCTCGCGAAGTCCTCTTTCGTGTAGTCGATCACCTTGTCGGCCCCCAGTGACCTCACGAATTCCAGATTCGCGGTGCTGCACACCCCAGTCACTTCGGCCCCGTAGTACTTGGCGAGTTGCACCGCGGCGGTGCCGAGAGCCCCGGAGGCGCCATAGACGAGGACTTTCTGTCCACTCCGGATGTTGCCGCGTCGAAGAAAGTACAACGAGCATCCGAATCCCCAGGGAATGGCTACGGCATCCTCGAAGCTCATGCCCGCCGGTTTGAGGGCTTGAGGACCGTCGTCTGGGATGCAGGTGTACTCCGCGTAGCTGTTGGCGCTGCCAACGCTCGGACCCAGTCCGAAGATTAAGTCCCCCGGTTTGAACCGTCGGGCCTTCGCCCCCGCGGCGACGACCTCCCCGGCCAGGTCGGACCCCAGGATTGGCTTCCGGGGCCTCCGCAGGCCGAAGAACAATCGAACGATCCATGGCTCCGCCTTTCGCTGACGCACGTCCCCGGAGGTCACGGTGGTCGCAAATACCCGGATCAGCAGCTGGTTGTCCTTCGGAGTTGGTTTCTCCACCTCCCGGATCTGAAGGACCTCGGGCGGGCCGTACTTGGTGCACACGACCGCTTTCATCGTTGACGCCATCGCCGGCACCGGGTTCGTCGGCATGGCTCGTGGCTATGTCTAGCTTTGCCGTGCGGCTTCGCCCAGCTCGGCACGATGTCGGACGTGGACACACTGAATGGATGACTCTCGCCTACATGTCGGCATGGAGGAATAGCGGACCCGGAGGGATGCGTTCCTCTCCCGTTAAGCAGCCGCTTGAGGTAGCGTTTCATCTTCGCCGCCGAGTGTCGTCGTCCCCTCACGCCGGGCCACGCGGCCCGGCCCTTTCCTCCTGTCTGGTTTGAGCTTCATCCTCTTGCCCGGACGGAACAAGCGGTTTGAAGAACCCCGCCGGTGCTCCGGGACTCAAATGGCGGGTGACCAACACGTCCAAACCAGTTGGTAAGACAACCCGAATCGACATCTTCCTCTGGGTGCTCGTCGCGGCGTTCATCGTCACGAACGACGTCCTTCCGCTCCTCGGACCTTCGACCCTCACCATCTCTGTGATCTTCGTGATAGTAAGCGGAACGCTCCTCATCATCCACGGCACGCTCGGCTACGGGTGGCGGGGGCTCCTCATCTTCTCGGCTCTCGCCCTGGTCATCAGCAACGCCTTGGAGAACCTCAGCATCCTGACCGGCTTCCCGTTCGGCCACTACCACTACAGTTCGACGCTGGGCCCGAAGCTGTTCCTCGTGCCGATTCTGATTGGCCCCACTTATCTCACCGTCGGCTACCTGGCGTGGACGATCGCGGGTATCCTGTTGAACATGCGCAAACCCGGCGACCGGCCCTTCGGGGTTGTGGCCTTGCCCGTGGTGGCCTCGTTTGTCATGGTGCTATGGGACGTCGTCCTCGACCCAGGCAGCTCGACGTACCGCCAGTCGTGGATTTGGGAAAACGGGGGCGGCTACTTCGGGGTGCCCCTGAGCAACTTCCTGGGGTGGTACCTCACGGTGTACCTGTTCTTCCAGGCGTTCACGATCTACCTCTGGAAGACCGGTTCGGTCCCCAACGTGGGCCGGGACCGCAAGTTGCAAGTCGCCGCTGCATACCTTTCCCTGGGATTGGGCTCCGTCGCCCGATTCGCGATAGCGCCCAACCTGGTCGTTGTCGATCAGAGCGGCACCTCGTGGAACGTGCACGACCTCATGGAAACGACGGCGATCATCGGTCTCTTCGTTGTCAGCTTCGTGGGCATCGTCGCCATCTTGAAGGTCTTGACCGAAGGAGCCGCGACTGTCGACAGGGACGTTGTCGAGACGGGATAGACGCATTCGGGCCGACTATGCCTTCGCCGAGATTGAGCGGGCATTCGAACGGCCCGTCGTGCGTCGCACCCGCTGACGCCTGATCACGAGACGGCCCCGCGGACGCGCAGTAGCGTCCGCCAATCCACATCAGGGGTGCGATGGCGCGCCAAGGTACCCGCCGATTGGTCAGTGGGCTCTGGCGTAAGTGTCGAAGGCATCCCGGTCCAATCGGGTACGCAACGGGAGGAGAACGGACCCGGAGGGATTCGAACCCTCGACAGCCGGATTAGAAATCCGGTGCCCTATCCGTGCTAGGCGACGGGTCCAACTCGGGCACAGAGCGGCGTCCTAATAAACCATCGATGTCAGTCTTCCGATGACGCCTCGATCGACCAAGTTTTCGAATGCGGGCGCTTGTCAGCGCGCAATGAATCCTGGAACGCCTCCGAGAGTCTTGGCGGCTCGGACGCCGTTCACGGCGGCCCGTGCGACCTCACGCACCGCAACATGATGCAAAACGTCGAACGCCCGGTAGTCGATGGTCGGCCCCTTCCTCCCTCCCGTTGCGAATCCGAGGAGCGTGTCTCCGTCGGTCGACATGTGCGCCGGCCGCACGGCGAGCGCGATTCCGTCGTGGGCGAGTTCGACCAGCCGCGCGAGCCGTTCGTGATCCAGCGGTGCGTCGGTTCCAATGACGCCAATCGTCGTCCCGGATCGCGTCTTCGAACGTTGCAGGTATTCATCGGCGACGTCGTCCATCTCCCGATATCCGGTCCCGTCTCCGCGGAGGGTCCCGCCGACCGTGCGGTTCTCGAATGGATCGTACACGTTGCCCACGCAGTTCGTCACGACGATTGCGCCGACCGTCCACGGGCCGACGCGGGCGGCACTGCTCCCGAGTCCCCCTTTCGTCCCGCCCGACGACCCGAAGAACGGCCCCACCGTGGCGCCCGTCCCGGCGCCGACGTTTCCTTGGGCAACGGCCTTGCTCGAAGCATCGACGCACGCTTCGTATCCGAGGTCCGTGTAATCGAACCCTTCCGTGTCCGCGAACTCGAGGTCGTAGATGTTGGTCCCCATGATGGCGGGCATCTTCCCGCCGCCCTTGCGGGAAGCGAGTCGGTGCTCGAGGAGAAACCGGCGGATCCCACGTACGGCGTCGAAGCCGTACACATCGCCGCCGGTGAGGAGCAACGCATGGCGATCGATGAACGTCTTGCCGAGGTCCGAGGCCGCCGTATCGTACGTCCCCGGCCAGCCGCCGCGGGCGTCCGCGAAGGCCATGGCGGGCGGCTCGAGGAGCACGACGGTCGTACCGGTCCGCCGACGGGGATCGTGAGCGTGGCCGACCCGCACCCCTCGGATCGCGGTGAGCGTCGAGTTCGCGGCGATGGCCTCCACCCGGAACTTCGCCGGGACCGCCCGGGCCGTATTTAATGGATGTGTGAGCTCCACGGACCTTATCGGGTCAAGTCCGAGACGGAGAACGAAACCTCGTGAGCCGCGAGCTCCGGCACAACGAGACTCGAGGGGAGTTCCTCCGGGGCGAGGACGCCGGCACGGGGGAGTCGTTTCGTGTGAATCAACATGACGGCCGCAGCGGAGGCAGCCGCGGTCAGGAAGCGTTCGGCGGTCGTGCCCCGACGGCGGTTCGCCTCGCGATGCTCCATCGTGAGCGAAGCCCGTACGGCGGCATTTGTGCCGTCTTCCCTGGTCCCGTGCACCTCGACCACAATTCCGAGCGCTCCCGGAAGCGGCCCGATCAGCGTCGACGGCTCGGGGATCGCGGCCATGAACGCATCGCGGAAGGGAATCTGCGTCACGCCGACCTTCACCTTGCGGTCCGGCCTCAGGAGGCCCAACGCGTCGAATGCATGGATCGCACGCTCGAGCTCCGGGTTGATGTCGTGCTTGTAATCGACCCATCCGACCGGCTTGCCGAGGTGGGCGGGCAGCGTGAGGACCTCCTCGTGCCAGAACCAATGCACACGTCGCTTGCCGATCGGCGGCGGGAACTCGTAGTCCTCCTCCCCGCTCGCGGGTTTCTCTTCGCGGATGTCCTTCCCGTCCCAGACAATCGGTTTGGAGAGCGATGCACTAATGAACACCTCACGCGAGTACAGCGGGAACCCGTCCGTCGCTTTCTCTCCAGTGGCCGCCTTGCGGATCAAGATTCGGTCGACCTTGGTGAAACGGTCCGCGGCGACCCGCGCCATGACGTTGGAAATCCCAGGGTCCGACCCCATCGAAACGATCGCGCTGATTCCACGATCCCGCCAACTCGAGTCCAAGCCGAGTTGCTCCAGGACGCCGCGCTTCTCTCCGGCCAAGGGAGGGCTGTACCCCGCGCTATCGACGTAGCCGCATCCCGCCGCGAAGCACGCATTCATCACGCGAAGATTGTACTCCGGTAACGTTGCATTCACGACGACGTCCACGCCGGAGAGGATCCGGCGCAAGGCGTTCTCGTCTGTCACGTCCGCCTCGAGTGCGGTCAGCGAGGCGGTCTTGCCGAGGGATTGGAGGGCGCGGGAGCGGTCGCCCCGCTTGTCGACGATGACGATCTCATCCACACGGCGGTCGGCCGCGAGTTCGAGGGTGATGATCCTGCCGAGTCCGCCTGTCCCCAGGACCGCGGCCTTCACGCGCGCGTCGAAGCGGCTGGGGCGCCTTAGAGGTTTCGACCTGATTTCTCATCGGTTGCGTTCCTTCGGCTTGTTCACTTTTGAGTCGTCGGCGGTTCGGATGCGATTCGCTCGCGGCCGGCGTACACGTTGAATCGTTCCCCGCGGGCGAAGCCGACCAGGGTCATGCCGAACTCGTCCGCCAGGGTCACCGCCAGACTGGACGGAGCGCCGACCGCGACGACGATCGGGATGCCAGCCACCGCCGCTTTCTGCATGATCTCGAAGCTCGACCGACCGCTCACGGCGAGGATGTGATCGGAGAGGGGCACCCGGTCCGCGAGAAAGGCCTCTCCGATGACCTTGTCGACCGCGTTGTGTCTCCCGACGTCCTCTCGCACGCTCTGCAGGTTCCCGCGGGCATCGAAGAGGCCGGCAGCGTGCAGGCCTCCCGTTTCCGAGAAGAGCGCCTGTTCCTCGCGGAGCCGCTCCGGAATCGACCGAACCGCGTCGGGATCGATCCGCGGAACCCCGCTTCGAATTGGATGACGGGCCGCGACCCGAACCGCCTCGAGGGATGTCTTCCCGCAGACCCCGCACGAGGAGGTCATGTAGAAATGGCGGCTCAAGCGGTCCGCGCGAAACGCAACCTCAGGGCGCAAAGCCGCGCTCACGATGTTGTATTCCTGGACGATCCCCGGATCGGTGCAATACTCGATTCGCACGATGTCCCGCTTGTAGGCCACGATCCCTTCCGTGAGGAGGAACCCCGCGGCGAGTTCGAAATCGTGACCCGGGGTTCGCATCGTGACCGAAAGGGAGGTCGTCGCGCGCTCACCCGTCGTTCCCGTCTCGACTCGAATTTCCATCGGCTCCTCCGCGGCGAGAACGTCGGTCTCGTCCGAGGCGCGCTCGCCTCGAACCTTCCAAACGGTTGCGCGAGTCGTTGGACCCGGGCGCTTCACGCGCTCACCCGTGCCGCCGGTGCCACTTCGATTCGCACGAGTGCGTTATAGTCCGGCATCTCACACCGCGGATCGACAATCCCACGGCGGATCAAGACGTTGCCTTCCGGCCAATAGATTTGAACGTTCCGCGGACGGATCGGCGCGATGTGCACATGCCCCCGATACGAGCCAAGCTCGTTCGAGATGAGGACCTCGTCGCCGCCTGCCACGCCCAGCGCCTTCGCATCCTCGGCGGACATGAGGACGTCGCTGCGGCGTGCGCCGAGTAGGAAGTCGACCTCGCCATGGATCATCGAGTTGAACTGTTTCCCGCGGCGCGTGCTGAGCAAGAATTGTCCGGGTGGGATGTCCGCGTCGGGCAAGTTGACGATGGTGAACTGCGCTCGTCCGTCGGGCATCGGGAACGTCCCGCCCTCGCAGAGTCGCGGACCGCCATACTGGAACGCATCGCCTTTCGCCCGGAGTTTCTCGATTCCTTTGTAGGTCGGGATGGCCTTCGCGATCTCCTTGCGGATTGCCGGGGCGTCCTCGAAGTGGATCAGATGCGCCGAGTCGGGGAGTGCTCGCTCGGCGAGGTCCATGAAGATCTCCCACTCCGCTCGGCTCTCCCGGATCCGACGACCTGGGATCTCCGGAGAGAAGTAGATCCGACGTTCCGTCGACGTCTCCGTGCCCCCGCCGCGCTGCTCGTACCGGGTCTGGGCGGGAAACAACAAGACCGTCTCGGCCGGATCGACGAGCATCTGACTCGTGAGGACGAGATCCTGGTGGATCCGCAGCGGGATTCGTTCGAGGGCGGCGCGCACGTAGTCCGGCTCCGGGAGCGTCTCGAGGAAGTTGCCGCCCGCGAGGTAGAGGACGTCGAGACGGCGTTCGTGGGCCGCGTCGACCATCCCGACCGCGGTCATGCCGGCCATCGTCGGGGGTCGGAAGCCCCACAACTTCGCGAAGCGATCCGCGCTCTCGTCGTCGACCGGGAAGCCGAGGCCGTACGCCGCGGGTTGGGCCCCCATCTCGGAGCCCCCCTGGACGCCGCTGTGGCCCCGGATCGGCATCAGGCCGCACTTCTCTCGGCCGACGATCCCGCGCACCAGTCCGAGGTTCACGATCGCCTTGACATTGTCCACGCCGAACCGATGGTGGGTGATGCCCATGCTCCAGACGAAGATCGCGGTCTTGGCCTCGTGGTACATCCGAGCGAAGTCGAACATCCGATCCTTCGAGACGCCGGCCTGTCGCTCGAGCTCCTCCCAGGTTTGCGACAAGACTTCCACGCGGACCGGATAGAAGCCCGTCGTGTGCTTCTCGATGAAGTCCTCGTCGACCCAGCGGTTTTCGATCAGATGCCGGAGCACGCCGTTGATGAATGCGATGTCGCCGCCCGTGTGGATCGTGAAGAACTCGTCCGCGAAGCGCGTGCCGAACAGCGCGCTTCGGGGTACGGAGGGCACCCAGTAGCGTTCGAGCCCCGGTTCCCGCATCGGATTTACGACCGCGACCTTCGTGCCCTGGTCCTTCGCGTAATAGAGGTATTTCATCGTCACCGGCTGGTTGTTCGGGACGTCGGACCCGAAGAAGACGATCAGGTCGCTCCCGATCCAGTCCGAGTACGAGCAGGTGGAGGCCGCGACGCCGATGGTTTCCTTGAGAGCGGTCGTGCTCGGCGAATGACACGGCCGGCTCGAGTTGTCGATGTGGTTCGTGCCGAGGAACCGCGCCACTTTGTTGGCCATGTAATACGATTCGTTCGTCATCCCGCGGGACGTGATGAAGAACGCGAGCCGGTCCGGGCTCGTCGCCCGGATCTGTCGCGCCGCAAATTGGAGCGCGTCGTCCCACGAGATCCGTCGGAACCCTGGGTCCCCTCGATGGCGGATCATCGGGTAGGGGAGCCGGCCGAGTTCCCGAAGCTCCTTCGAGGACTTCGACCGCAACGCTTTCACGTCCACGAGACGCCGGATGCGGAGGCGTCCCATTGTGTTCAGCGGGAGGAGATCGAGTCGGACGGTGCAGAGATGGATCCCTTCCATCGTAAAGTCGCGGAGGCCCGTGGTCCCGAGGGCACAACCGTCGCAGACGCCATCGCGGAGAATGCGCCACGTGAAGATCGGCCGGCGCTTGTTGTTCCAGGCGGAACGGAAGACTTCGCGGTAGTTATGGGGCTTCGTGAAGCCGAGTCCGAATGGGACCGCGCTCACGCGCCGGACGCCTTTCCGCCGCACGCGGGAGGCCACGTCCCGAGGATGCGTCGACGGCTTATCTTTTTGTCTCCGTCCTGCGGGAATCTCGCGAGCGGTCGATCCCACCCGGACCTTCGTCGCGGAATCCGCCCTTTGGATCGCAATGAAAAGGGTTCTCTCGTCTCCGGTGAAGCGTTAAATAGCCTGCTCATGCTCCGCGCACACGGAAGTCGAGACGTGCAGGAGACCCGTGGAATGGGCGACGCGTCCGGTGGTTCGGTCGAGGTGTATGTGCCCTATCCGCTCCGGGGACTCACGAACGGAATCGGAACGGTCGAACTCCACGCGGCCGACTTGGCACAGGCGATCGCCGAGTTGAATCGTCGGTTCCCCGGGCTCGGGTATCGGATCCTGGACGACCAGGGACGACTCCGGCGATTCGTGAATGCGTTCGTCAATGATGAGCCCGTGTCGCATCTCAGTCCCAATGACGTCCCGCTGCGCGCCGGCGACGTCGTGACGATCCTTCCCTCGGTAGCTGGTGGTTGAACGGCGGCGGTCAAGAAAGGCGATACGTTGGTGCTCGTCGGCACTCGAAAAGGCTTGTTCCTCTTCCACTCGCGGGATCGGAAGCGGTGGTCGTCGCGGGGTCCGTACTTCGAAGGCGACACGATCCGTCACGCGATTTTGGATCCGGACGACGGGAAGACCGTGTTCGCGGGGGTGACGAGCGAGCACTGGGGTCCCGTCGTGGCTCGGAGCACGGACTTTGGCGGAAAGTGGACCATCCCGAAGGAAGGCCCGCGGTTCTCGAAGGAATCGGGGATCAGTGTGACGAAACTGTGGCAACTCCAAAAAGGGCCCGAGGACGACCTGTACGTTGGCGTCGAACCGGCGGGACTGTTCCGGAGCGAGGACGATGGCGCCACGTGGTCGTCCGACGACGGGTTGAACTACCGCGCCGGCCGCGACAAGTGGGAAGCTGGGGGCGGCGGTCTGTGCCTTCACACAATCCTCCCGTACCCCGGCGATTCCAAGCGCATGCTGGTCGGCATCTCGGCCGCGGGGATCTTCGCGACGAAGGACGCGGGCGATACCTGGTCGATGTACGATGCCGGAATTCGGTGGTACGGGAAGCAGAAGGTCTACGACCGGGAGGATCTCAGCACCTGCGTCCACAAGATGGTCCGGGACCCCCAGGACCCTGCGATCGTATACCAGCAGAACCACGCCGGCATGTACCGGCGCACGAGGGGAGACCCCGCGTGGAAGATCATTGAGAATGGCTTGCCTATTTCCAAGAGCACGGGCGGCGCCTTCGGGTTCCCGATTGCGGCGCATCCCCACGATCGCGCGACCGCGTATGCAGTGCCTTTGGTGGGCGACTACAACCGCGTGACGCCGGGCGGGGCGATGGCCGTGACCCGGACGACGGATGGCGGCAAGCATTGGACCAAGATGACGAAGGGGCTTCCACAGCGGGATGCTTGGTTCACCGTCCTGCGAGAGGGACTTCGCACGGATTCGAATGATCCAGCGGGAGTATACGTAGGCACCACGACAGGCCAGGTGTACAACTCTCGCGACGACGGCAATTCATGGCAGCTGATGGCCGACCACCTGCCGCAGGTCCAGAGTGTCGAAGCCAGTATCGTCGGCGGTCGGTGACCAGCGCCGTCGACGGCTCTTTTGAACGCGACGGCCATTCCGGGATCCGTGGACACGGCGCTGATTCTCGCGGGCGGATCGTCTCGGCGTTTCGGCCGGCCCAAGGCCTTGGAGGTCGTCGCGGGGACGACCATCGTTGAGAGGGTGGTCGAAGCCGTCGCTCCCTTTGCCGGCGAGGTCGTCGTCTCGATTGCCGAGGCACCGCTGGCGGAAACCTTGCGGCGTTTGCTTCCGACTGCGGCGTTCGTGATCGATCGTCGGAGGGGGAAGGGCCCGATCGAGGGATTCATCCGGGGAATCGAGGTGGCCCGCGGCGAACGGCTTCTGGTCGCGCCCTGTGACGCACCGCTCCTTCAGCCCGAATTGTACCGTCTCCTCCTCGCATCCCTCGGCGCGCACGACGCCGCCGTCCCCAAGCTCGACGTCTTCGATCCGGTCCGAGCGGTCTATCGTACCGCGGCCCTTCGTCGCATCCTTTCAGGTCCGAAGGTGGACTTGCCCTCGCCGTCTTCCCTGGTTGATCGGCTCGACGCCGTGCTCGTCCTGGAAGATCAGTTGCGCACGGTCGATCCGCAACTGGACTCCTTCCTCGATGTGAACGAAGCGTCAGACCTCGAGGTGGTAGTCGCTCGCATCAGCTCAATTTCACGTTCCGCGTGATCGGTGTTACGGTCTCGACGTACCCCTTCGGTTCCGTGTTCGCCAAGAGGTCGCGGAGGAGTTTGTTTCGCTCCTTCTCGGGCAAGCGATCGAGGAACTTCCGCTTCTTGCCGGTCTTCTCCCACTCGCGGAATTCCTCTTGCTTCGACACATACAGCGACTTGACCGTGTTCTGGACGAACTGCGTCCCGCCCACGCCGAGCTTGTCGGCGTCGTAGTCGCGTTGCACGAACTCGATGAAGAACCATTCGTCGTCGAAGAGCTCTCGCGTGAATGCCTGGAGCAGCGGCCCAAACGAATCCTTGTCCTTGTAGATCGGCGTCAAGAACTCCGCGCCCTTCGATTCCAGATATGACTTCAACTTCTCGATGTCGGTCGTCCGGAGAGCGAGGTGCTGCATATACGTCTGCGCATCCTTCTGCGGCTTCCCCGCGAAACCGTACGCGAACGGCGCCTGCGCATGGGAGACTTCGTTCGGCGCGCTCATCCCGAGCACCACCGCGAGCCGCTCGCCGGTCAGGGGATTCAAGCACGCGAACGTCGCCATCGCAGTCTTCTCTTCGCCGACCCGTTCCGTCTCATACACGGGCGAGTATCCGCTGTTCAGCAGGAAGTCCCGAAGCGCCCGGTACGTGTTGGTATCTCGACACAGGACCGTCTTGTGGTCCACTTTGAGTTTCAGGAACCCGGGAAGGGCCGCCATTCGCACACCGGCTGCGAATCGAAATGTGGGACGATAACCCTTTCGTGGCACGCCATCTCACGGGATGCGCGAGAGGCGGTTTTCAGGCGGCCGCAATCGAGTTCTCGAGGACCCCGATTCCCTCGATCTCGATTTCGATGCGATCGCCGGGCTTGAGGTAGCGGGCTCGGTCGCCTCGTTCCAGCTCGCAACCGCCGGGGATCGTCCCGCTGCCCCACACCTCACCCGCATGGATGGGCTGGAACCGGGAGAGGAACTCGAGCATCTCCGGGAACGACCAGAGGGCTCGCTGGCCCTCGCGGACCCACGGGTTCTCATGGACAAGGGCGCGGTACCGATCGCGAAGCCGTTCCTCGTTGTTCACGCGCACGACGATCGCTTGGTCCCGCAGCTCTCCGAACTCGTCCCGGGTCACGATGCACGGCCCGAGGGCGTTCGCCCAATCCTTCCCTGGAGCCGGCCCCATGCCGGTGCGGCTCGCCGTCGCCTGGAGGTCCCGGGCCGAGAAATCGTTGAAGATCGTGACGCCGAAGAGATGGGCGTTGGCTTGCGCCGCGTCGATGTCCCGCCCGCCCTCGCCGAGGACGAAGCCGATCTCCGCCTCGTAATCCATCTTGGCCGATGGGACGAGCCGCGGAGTCCGTCCCTCGAACGTCTCGAAGCGCATCGGAGGGATGGCCTCCTTCGTCCCCACGACGTTCAACGGATTGCCGTTGTAGTACGCAGGCAGCGCGTCCCACTCGGGCGGGATCTGTGCCCACGCCGCCGCCCTCGTGCGCGCGACGTGGGCCCGAAACGCGAGGAAGTCTCGCAGCAGCCGCGGAGCGATTGGCGAAAGGATCCGCACGTCACCCGGTCGAAACGCCCACAGCGGGGCGTCGGACTCGATCTTCTCGGCCTCGGCGAGCACCCGGAGCGCGCGGTCCCATACGTCGCCTTTCAACCCGGGGCACGCATCGATGAACGCAAGCGTGTCCGCCGGGATGACGGAATCCACCGCGGAGAGGTCGACAATTTTTTCCCAGTGGTCCCATCGGCCGAGGACCGCGCCCAGGCGGGGAGACCCTCCCGCCGTCGAGAATCGCACGAGCCTCATGCGAGCCTCCGCGCCCCTCGGAGTCCGAATCGAATCCGAACCTGCGGGAGGGCCACAGTCTCACCTCGGTTCAGGCGGAGGGCGATTCCCAGCCTTCGCCCGCGGGTTGGGCCCTCTGGACGTTCTCGGACCAGCTCAGGACGTACTCCGGATCGCGGTACGCGAAGCCTTGCGTCGTGATCCGCATGCTCTCGAAGTACGTGTCGAGCATGACCGCGAGGCGCGCCTGCACCTTTCCCCGGGCCGCGAGGGACCGCTGGGCTGCGTTCCCCTGGGGACTGTGCGGTGTCGATCCGGGATGGAATGTGAACGAGCCTTCCTCGATGACGCCTTCGCGGGCGCCGTAGAAGGCGTTGCAGAAGAACATCAACTCGTCCGAATCGACGTTGAAGTGCGCATACGGGGCCGGGACCTCCCGCGGATGCCAACCGGCCATCACGGGGACGAACGAGCAGAGGGAGAAGCCGCTGTGCGGGACGTTCCCTGATTGGAATGTCTGGTGCATCGGAGGGGCCGTGTGGATCTCCCGCGCAATGCCGTGATGGCTCTTGATGTCGAAGACGAACGGGTACAGGGCTCCTTCCCACCCGGCCAGATCGAACGGGTGGTGGCCCAGGGTGATCCGTGTAATCTTCCCGCCGCCATGCTTCACGTCGATCGGGAATTCCCCTCGTTGATCCGTGAATGGCGGCAAGTCTGGTGTCTCAATTTCCGTCTCGACGACGGGCGACATTAGCGTGGCTTGACCCTCCTTATTCAAGTAGTGCGGCGCGAACGTGATCGGGTAGATCGACTCGACCAGGAGGAACCACGCTTTCGGCGAGGTGAGGTCGATTCGGTACGTCGTGCCCTTTGGGATCGCGACGTAGACGTCTTTGCGAAACTTCAGGTCTCCGTACTCGGAGCGCACGACGCCCTCGCCATCCTGGACGAAGTACACCTCGTGTCGCTCTCCGTTTCGAAAGAACGTGTCCTTCGGCATCGACTCGATCGGCTTCGAGACGGAGATCGACGTGCGAGGCCCGTGGACGATGGGCTTTCGCGAGGAGAGGGCATTTCCCTCAAACGGAATCCGTCCGGTGAAGATGTGGTACGGTTGGAGCACGTCCGCTTCAGGCGGGAACTCCGGCACGAGATCGAAACGCCCCTTCGTCGGGGCCTTCACCTGTTCCGTCGGATAGAAGCGCACATGGAGCTTCCGCGACCACGCCCCGCTGAAGCCGTACGACCCATGGATTTCTTCCCGGGCAAGGACGTTCGGGATCGCGTAGAACTCGGTGTGGGGGGTCGACGGCACGGTGCCCTTCCGGACGATCATCGCCATCGTGGCCTCCTCCGCCCGCGGAGATAACGGCGCCTCGACTTAAACCCGCGGGGCTCACGCACGCCGGCGCGATTGCGCGTATCGGATGCCGCCTCCCGCGAGGAGGACTTCCCGCTGGTAGGGCCGTAACTCGACGCGGACCGCGGTCTTCGTGCCGCGCGTGAGATTCTCCAAGACGGCATCACCGCGTCCGCGAATCGCCGCGAGCAGATTCGTGATCCTGAGGCGGTCCCCTTGCTGGATTTCGTTGTAGCCCTTCGGGTCCGCGAACGTGACGGGAGGGATGCCCGAATTCACTAGGTTGTCCATGTGGATTCGCGCGAACCCTTTCGCGAGCACGAGGTGCACGCCCAAGAACATCGGTGCGACCGCGGCGTGCTCCCGCGAGGAACCTTGGCCGTAGTTCTCCCCCGCGACGATGAATCCGCCGCCGGCCTTCTTCGCGCGTTCCGGAAACGTCGGGTCCACGTATTCGAAGACGTGCTCCGCGATCGCGGGAATGTTCGACCGCAACGGAAGGATCTTCGCCCCCGCGGGCATGATGTGGTCCGTCGAGATGTTGTCGCCGAGACGGATGAGGACCTCGCCCTCGATCGCGTCTTTCGGCGGCGCGGCGACGGGCAGCGGCGCGATGTTCGGGCCGCGAGCAATCTGGACCGCGGTTCGGTCTTTGGGAGGCCACTCGAAACCCGAGGTGTCGACCGGATATTTCGTCGGCTCCTTCAGGGCCGGATACTTGCCGAGCTCCCGTGGATCCGTGATGACTCCGCGAACCGCCGTCGCTGCCGCGGTCTCGGGGCTGCACAGGTAGACGAGGTCGTCCGCGGTCCCGCTCCGTCCCTCGAAGTTGCGGTTGAACGTGCGGACCGAGGGTCCTTTCGTCGGCGGTGCGAATCCCATGCCGATGCACGGGCCGCACGCCACCTCAAGTTCGCGGACGCCGGCTTTGATGAGTTTCGTCATGAGGCCGCTCGTCAGCATCAGGAGCAGGGTCTGCCGTGAACCCGGGGAGACGGCCATCGCGATCCCGGGGGCGACGTGCTTCCCATCCAAGGCATGGGCGACGACGCCGAGGTCCCGGAACGACGAGTTCACGCTGCTCCCGACGGCCACCTGGGCGACCTCGGTCCCGGAGACCTCGCTGACGGGCTTGACGTTGTCCGGACTCGATGGACATGCGATCAGCGGTTCCAGCGTGCCGAGGTCGATGTCAACCGTGTCGTCGTAACGGGCGTCGTCGTCCGCTTCGAGCAGCTTGAAATCTTTCCCTCGGGCCTGGGCGGTGAGGAACTGTTTCGTCAGCCCATCGGCCGGGAACACGGAACCTGTCGCGCCGAGCTCCGTGCCCATGTTCGCGATCGTCCCCCGGGAGGGGACGCTCAACTCCTTCAACGCGGGACCCGCGTACTCGAGGACCTTGTTCTTCGCCCATTTCACGTCGAAGCGGTTCAGGAGCTCCAAGATCACGTCCTTCGCGCTCACCCACGGTTTGAATTTCCCCGTGAGTTTGATCTGTACCACCTCGGGCATCGTGAGCCGGTACGGGTCGCCCGCCATCGCGTTCGCGACTTCGAAACCGCCCGCACCGATCGCGAGCATGCCGCAGGCGCCCGCATGCGGCGTGTGGGAGTCACAGCCGAGCATCGTCTCCCCCGGAATGTCGAACCGCTCCATGTGGGCCCAGTGGCTGATGCCGTTTCCGGGTCCCGAGAAGATCGCTCCGTACCGCTGGCACACGCTCCGCAAGAAGCGGTGGTCGTCCGCGTTCTCGTATCCGGTCTGGAGGATGTTGTGGTCCACGTACTGCGTCGCCTGCCGGATCGCGACGGCGTCCTGTCCCATCTGCTCGAACTCCAGCCACGCGAGCGTACCCGTCGCATCTTGGAGGAGCGCCTGATCCATCCGGAGCGCGATCTCGTCGCCAGGATTCATCCGGCCGTCGGCGAGATGAGAACGGATGAGTTTGCGGGTGAGGTTTTCCCCCATAGAAACAGCTCCGGCGCGTGGTGAGACCCTCGTACCCTATCAAGGTTGATGCGTACGAACCGTGACAGATTCCGATGTTACCCTTAAACCAGGTTGATTCAGCGGCGCTTTGACATCTCATTGTGGGCAGCGTTATTTAGCCCGAGTCACTTCGACCGCGCGAGGGCGGATGGCGAAGTACTTCGTCACGGGGGCCACCGGCTTCATCGGCGGTCGCGTCACCCGGCAGCTGGTCGATGCCGGCCACGAGGTTGTTGCGATCGCGCGGAACCCGGAACGCGCGAAGGACCTGGTCTCGCTCGGGGTCGATATCCGTCCGGGAGACATCACGGATCCGGATTCGCTGCGCGGCCCGATGGCCGGCGTCGATGGCGTGTTCCACATCGCGGGCTGGTACAAGATTGGCTCGAAGGATCGCGCGGCGGGCGAGCGGATTAACGTCGTGGGTACCCGGAACGTGTTGACCGCCATGAGGGAGCTCGGCATTCCGAAAGGGGTCTACACGAGCACGCTCGCGGTGTTTTCCGACACGCACGGTCAGCTGGTCGACGAGACGTATCGGAGCGCCGGTCCATGGCTGACGGAGTACGACCGAACGAAGTGGGTTGCCCACTACGAAGTTGCGGAACCGATGATGCGCGCGGGCCTCCCCTTGGTCATCGTCCAGCCGGGAGTCAACTACGGTCCGGGAGACACGAGCGAGATCCGGCCCTTGATTGTGCGATATCTGCAGCGCAAGCTGCGAGCCCTTCCGAAACAAACAGCGTATTGCTGGGCGCACGTCGACGACACGGCACGTGGCCACCTCCTCGCGATGGAGAAAGGAGCGGTCGGGCAGGCGTACATCATCGCGGGGTGGCCTCACACGCTGATCGACGCGTTCGACTTGGCCGAGCGGATCACCGGGATTCCAGCGCCCCGGTTCCATGCATCGCCCGGTCTGCTCCGCGCGATAGCTGCGATCTCTCGCTCCGAGAGGCTTCGAGTCGCCGCCGGCGTGACGTATCTTGGGAGCAACGCAAAAGCACGAAGCGAGCTGGGATTCGTGCCGCGGCCTCTCGAGGAAGGTCTTCGCGAAACACTTCAACATGAGATGCGGTTGCTCGGCATCAGCTCAACGGCGAGCTGATCGGTCCGCGTGAGGAATCCCTCAAATAAATGATGCGCGTTGGCGGCGCAATTCTCAGGAGGAAACGAGATGCCGTACAACGATGGTCAGAGCACTTTGTTCTTCGGACCCTGGTACCGGAAGTCTCCGTTCTTCGAGGCCACCCAGCGCGCGGGCGCGAAGGCGTACGACATCTACAATCACATGTACCTCCCCGGCCTCTACACCGATCCGTTCGAGGAATACTGGCATCTGATCAACCATGTGACCTTGTGGGACGTGAGCGTCGAGCGCCAGGTCGAGATTAGCGGCAAGGACGGTGCGAAGTTCGCGGAGCTCATCACGCCGCGGGACCTGACGAAATGCGACGTCGGCCAGGGCAAGTATGTGGTCATCACCGACGAAAACGGCGGGATCATCAACGACCCCGTACTGATTCGCCTGGAGAAAAACCGGTTCTGGTTGAGCCTGGCGAATTCGGACACCCTGCTGTGGGCGAAAGGGGTCGCCGTCAATTCCGGGATGGACGTGGACATCTCGGAGCCAGACGTTTCGCCGCTCCAGGTCCAGGGACCGGATTCAAAGAACGTCTTGAAGGATCTCGTCGGTCCCGCGGTCCTCGACCTCGGCTACTACTATTTCATGAGCACCAAGATCGACGGCATTCCGGTCGTCGTCACGCGGACCGGTTGGACGGCCGAGGTCGGCTACGAGGTGTATCTGACGGACGGCCGTCGAGGCGTCGAGCTCTGGGACCGAATCATGGAGGCCGGGAAGAAATACGATATCCGCCCAATTGCACCCTCGGAGATTCGGCGGATCGAAGGGGGCATCCTGAACTACGGGTCCGACATGACGCTCGAAAACAACCCCTACGAAGTGGGCCTGGGCTGGCTGGTCGATCTCGGCAAGAAAGCGGACTTCATCGGGAAGGAGGCGCTCACGAAGATCAAGAAAGAGGGCGTGAAACGGAAGCTAGTCGGCATCGAGATCCCAGGTCCCCAGATCCATGCGTGGGCCACCGAGTTCTGGGACGTGAAGAAGGATGGAAAGAAGGTCGGCGATCTGACGGCCCTCACGTACTCACCCCGCCTCGAGAAGAACATCGCGTACGCTTGGGTCCCGATCCGATTGGCCAAGCTCGGGACGCGGCTCACGATCGCGACTTCTGCGGGGGAGCGCGACGCCATCGTCGTCAAGAAGCCGTTCGTCGATCCGAAGAAGTCGATCCCGAAATCGTAGCGCGCGAACGCCCTAGAGCCGGTTCGAGGTCTCACTTCGATCGAAGGACGGGTCGCGTCAGGCAGGTCACGCCGCCTTCGGCCTTGAGAGAGATCTCCTTCCCGCGATACGTCCGGAAGCGACACCCGGAGGCCTCGAGACGGTTCCGGGTGATCGGGTTTCCTTCGAGGACGATGCAATCGCGAGGCCCGACCGCGAGCACGTTCGGCGCCATCGTGTTGAACTCCTCGTCCGGGACCTCCACGAATTCGAACCCGTGCTCCCGGAGGGATTTCCAGAATGGGACCGGGAAGAGCCGCGGGTAGATTACCGCGAGGTCGTCATCGATGACGCTGATGAGGGACATCAGGTGGAGGCACGTGTCCGGGCCTTGGAAATACGGCAACGGGACGGCCTCCACCGCGACGCCGATGCCTGTCATGGTCTCCCGGATCTGGCTCAGGCCGCCGGCGTTCGTTCGGAATCCTTGGCCTACCGCCAACAAGTCGTGATTCACCCAGAGGAGATCGCCGCCCTCCGCCGTCGCATCGCCGTGGAGCCGCGCGAGGATCGGCACGTGAAGCGCCTGAAACGTTCGGGCCATCGATTCCTCTTCGCCTCGCCGGAGTTTCTTTCCCATCCGGAGGATGACCGCCCCGCGGTCTGTGACGATGGCGGGATCGTGCACGAAGATCGAATCCGCCTTCCCCGGCTGCGGGTCCTCGTGATATCGGACGTCGACCCTGGATTGCTTCAACATGTCGATGAGCCGGCCGTGCTCTCTCTGAGCCGCAACGAGGTTGGGTTTCGCGGTGTACCCCCATTGCTTCGGGTCGGCCGCGCCGAATGCCTCGTCGGGTCGCCGCACGAGAACCGTGCGGAGCGGATCCGACATGCTCTGGCTTCCATAGTTCCGCGTCAGGCTGGTCCTCCGAGTTTGGAACGGGTCCCGCCTTCTTACTGTTTCCCTCGGCTCGCGGAAAGCTATCGTCGCCAGGAGGCCATTCATCGATCCGAAGAAGGAAACGCCGAAGGGCGTGATTCCACATTGGACGCGCGATTGATTCCGCGCCTCGCCAAAACGCTCATCTAGCTTTCCAGCTTCCGGGTCCCAAAATCAGGAGGTGGTATGATCCCCGGCCACGTGCGCGACGGCGTGATGACGCAAGCGACGAACGACTACGCGGGTCCGATCCTCCCGGGATTCCGGGAGACGGCATGGATCCAGAAATCGCCCTACTTCTATCGCGCCGCGAAGCACGGCGTTCGGGCGTACGACCTCTACAATCACATGCTCATGCCGGGCCTCTACACGGACCCCGTCGAAGAGTACTGGCATCTCGTGAACCACGTGACCCTGTGGGACGTCGGCGTGGAGCGGCAAGTCGAGATCGACGGCCCGGACGGATTCGAGTTCATGCAAATGCTGACGCCGCGCGACATGGAGAAGTGCGCCGTCGGGGAGTGCAAGTATGTGCTCCTCACGACTCCGGACGGCGGGATCATCAACGACCCGGTCCTCCTCCGCCTCGGGGAGGACCACTTCTGGCTCTCGCTCTCCGATTGGGACGTGCTCTTCTGGTGCAAAGGGGTCGCGGTCAACGCCGGACTCGATGTCATCGTGCGGGAGCCGGACGTCTCCCCGCTCCAGTTGCAGGGTCCGAAATCGAAGGATGTGATGGTGGACTTGTTCGGCGAGGAGATCCTCGACCTCGAGTACTACCATCTGACGGAGACGCAGTTGGATGGCATCCCCCTCGTCATCACCCGGACAGGTTGGAGCGCCGAACGGGGCTACGAGCTCTATTTGCGCGACGCGCGGCTCGGCGAGAAGCTCTGGGATGCGGTCATGGGCGCGGGGGCCAAGTACGACATCCGGCCGGTCGCCCCGTCCGAGATCCGGCGGATCGAGGCGGGAATCCTGAACTACAGTTCGGACATCATGCTCGACAACAATCCGTACGAGGTCGGCCTCGGCTGGACCGTGGACGAGGACAAGCGGTCGGACTACCTCGGGAAGGCCGCGCTCGCTCGGATGAAGAAGGAGGGCCTCAAGCGCAAGCTCGTCGGTGTCGAGGTCGAAGGCGCCCCCCTCGGGGCCTGGATCCCGGATTACTGGGACGTCCACGCGGACGGTCGGAAGGTGGGCCACGTCACCTCGCTGACGTACTCGCCGCGGCTCGAGAAGAACATCGGGTATGCGCTCCTCGGCATCGACCACTCGAAGATCGGGACCCGGTTGCGGGTGTCGACGTCGAAGGGGACCCGAGCCGCCATCGTCGTGAAGAAGCCCTTCGTCGACCCGAAGAAGGACATTCCGAAGTCGTGATGGTCCCCGGTCAAGGTTGAAGTAGCGCGCGTGCCGTCGGCTCCGGGATGGCCCTCACCCTCGGATCCCACGTCACCCTCCACGACGGGAACACGATGCCAGTCCTCGGCCTCGGTATGTGGCAGGCCGGCTCGGGCAAGCAGACCCGCAAGGCGGTCGCGACCGCCCTCGAGATCGGCTACCGTCTGTTCGACACCGCGAAATTGTATGGGAACGAGAGCGACCTCGGAACCGCGATTCGGGAGAGCGGGATCCCACGCGAAGAGATCTTCGTCATGACGAAGCTCTGGAACAACGACCAGGGGTACGAATCCGGGCTGCGGGCGTTCGAGAAGAGCCGCCGCGAGCTCGGTCTCGATTACGTTGACTTGTACCTTATCCACTGGCCCGTGCCAGGTCTGAGACAGGAGTCGTGGAAGGCGCTCCTCAAGATCCGTGACGAGGGACTCGCCCGGTCGATCGGGGTGAGCAACTACACGATCCGGCACCTGGAGGAACTGCTCCGCGCGACCCCGGCACCGCCCGCCGTGAACCAAGTCGAGTTCCATCCCTTCCTCTATCAGAAGGAATTGCTGGAATTCTGCGTCAGCAAGAAGATTCAATTGGAAGCGTACAGCCCCCTCACTCGCGGTCATCGACTCGATCATCCGGTCATTTCTCAGATCGCGGCGAGGCACGGTCGGACGCCGGCCCAGGTCCTCATTCGTTGGAGCCTGCAACATGGGCTCGTCGTCATTCCGAAGTCAATCCGTCCGGAGCGAATTCGAGAGAACGCCGCCGTGTTCGATTTCCAGCTGAGCCCCGACGACATGAAGCGACTCGATTCGCTCGACGAGAGCTCGCACGTGGCCTGGGACCCCGAAGACCTGCCGTAACGTTCCGGCGTGCCGCAGAGAGCGAGGCAGTCTTTACCGTCCGCCGCGATTTCCCATCGTGGTCCGGCCGGAATACGAACTCCCGGATGATCTCGGCCCGGCATCCCTCGCGGACCGCCGGCGTTTCTACCGACGGTCGATGGACTTCCGTACTGCGACGAAATGGATGACCGCCTCCGGGGGCGACCGGGTCTACGCGCTGATCCTCGGCCGACACTCCGGGATCTACCCGCGTCGATTCCGACACCTGAAGAACGTTCCCCTGATCGTCGACGACGCTCGCGACGTCCGCGACCTCCGTCCCTATCTCGTAAAGTACCTCCCGGAAGGCGTGTACTACGATCGAAACGTGTACACCTCCCTCGACGGCGCTCGAAAGGCCCGGCTCGATTATTCTCGCGCATGGAGAAGTCCGTTCTTTGCCGGGCAGGAACTTGCCTTCGACCTGGACCCGGAAAACCTGGACTGCCCAATCCACGGGGACATCGAGGCGAAGATGCGGCGCCATCAGGGCCTTTCGTTCTGCGATTGGGAGTTCGAAGAGGTCCGTCGACAGGCGGTCGCGTTGTACGATGAGCTCGCCGCACGGTGGACCCGGCTGAAGGTCGTCTACTCGGGCCGCGGATTCCATGTCCACGTCTTCGACGACGAGGCGTTCCGTCTGAGCCGGAAAGAGCGGTCTCGCATCGCCACACGATTCGCGCGGCGATACGCGATCGACGAATGGGTCACGTCGGGCGAGATGCGGCTCATCCGCCTCCCGTACTCCATGCACGGGATGGTCTCTCGAATCGTCCTCCCCCTCCGTCGGGGCGACGTGGCGAAGTTTCGGTACAACGATCCGCGAGCGATCCCGCGCTTCTAGCCTCGCTTACTTCTTGGCCTTCTTTTCCTTGCGGCCAGCGTAGTAGGCTTTCTTCTTCGCGGCCTTCTTCGACTTCTTCTTCTTGGCCATCGAGGCCCGAATGCGCCCGGAAGATTGAAGGCTTTCGCCTCCTGGCACGTACGCGATGCCCTGGATCTCGACCTTCATCCCGAGGAGCAGGTCGGCTCGAACGGTTGCACGAGCCGGTCGCGGTTCGCCAGTGAAGAACTCCGCGTACACTTCGTTCATCCCGCGGAAGTCCTCGAGGTCCTTCAGGTACACCGTGGTCGAGACGACATGCTCGAGGCTCGACCCCCCGGCCTCGACGACCTTGCGGAAGTTCTCGAGCGCCTTCCGTGTCTGGAGCCGGATGTCGCCTTCGATTAACTTGCCGTCCGACCCGAGCGGTCCGTGCCCCGCGAGGAAGACGAAATTCTCCAGGCGTACGCCCCACGAGAAGGGGAGCCCGATCGCGGGGAGGTCGGTCCGGATCGCTTCTTTCTTCATGTTCGCGGTAGGTGCGTCTGCGGATATGAGCATTGACCGCCGCGGACCCACGTCGATGGTCGATCAGGACCGACGATGGGTGATGCTCGTCCGTGACTTGCCGTCCCCCGGCGTCGGCTGCGGTTTCCCCTCGAGCACCAGAGGGGCGCCTTCGCGTTCGAGGAGCTTCCGCTTCGTTTCGGGGCCCCCTTCGGACGAGTAGTTCCCGAGGCCGCCCGACTTCGGGACGACGCGGTGGCATGGAATGACGATGACCACCGGGTTTCGGGCGCACGCGGTCCCGACCGCGCGGCTCGCTCCGGGCCTCCCGAGCCGTCGCGCGATTTCACCGTACGTGATCGTCTCGCCGGGCGGAATCGTCCGCAAGAACTCGAGGACCTCCCGCTCGAAGGGCGCGACCTCCAGCGCGAGTGGGATGTCCTGCAGGTCCCCCTTTCCGGTGTGGATGTGCTCGAGGATCCGCGCCAGGTACGGATGGTCGGATCCCGCGGTTTCCACCGGAGCCTTCCGGGTCAACCGCACCGCGGCGACGCGATCCCCAAGGACCTCGAGCTGGACGTAGAGGCCGAGTTCCCGACTGAACTTCGAATAGACCTCCAAGGCCTCTCCGGTCTCGAGGCCAGATCGCATCCGGACCATCGGGAGCATCGCCCGGACGACGTGGTGCTCGGCCCGGTTCAGGTGCTGCTCGAAGGTGCTCCGAGCGATGCCGAGGGACAGACTGACCTCTTCGGTTGTCGCCTTCCGAGGGAACTCGTAGTATCCCGCCTCGTATGCGGCGAGGAGGGCGCGCGCCTGCTTCTCGGTGAGCTTGCCCAAGAAGAGCGGCGACGAATAGGCGACCCGATTCCGCTGCGTCACGGAGGCACCCGATTTGGAGACGAGACGCGCCCCTGGGAACTGGTGCAAGAGGGCCGCCGCGTCGGCCCCGTCTTCGAGGATCAACGTGACACGCGCTTCGCCCCGTTGCCAGCGGATCGGCGGGATGAGGTGCGCGTTTTGAACCGCGAGCGACTTGATGATATCCTCCTCCCGGTCGGAACCGTCGAGCAGGAGGGTGACTTCCGCTCCCGTACGCGTCGAATGCAGCACCTTTCCGACGGAACCGCTGAGCTCGGCCGCACGGTCGATTCCGTCCACATCCCCGAAACACCGGAGGAGAAGGAGCCGACCGAGCGGATAGGCGTCGATCGCGAGACCCGGACGCCGTTCCGTGACCGCCTGAAGCGGCCCTTCCGAACGCGTCGCGAAGCTCACTTGGGTCGTCATCGGCCCTCATCCCTTCCCCTCGGATCGCGGCGCGAGCCGTGTCGGTCGCCGCCCTTCGGGTCTGTCCCACTGGCACGCATGGCCCCCGGTAAGGGCGGCCGATGTCAAGCTTCTTGGGCCGGCGATGGCCGGTATCACATGGTCTAAACTCGGCCCATGCGACGTTCCCGACCAGATCAGGAAGGTCGGCACCGAAAATCGGATGTGCGGATTACCGCTTGCGGCCCGGTCGTTTCTTCGGCAGCGATGACGCGAATCCGACGCCACGTGCGACCCACGCTTGAAGGCCGGCCTCCGTCCGGTATCCCGCCGGCGCCACGAGAAGCCAACCCGCCATGCCCGGGGGGCCCGCGAGGTCGAACGGTTTTGCGCCCGGCTCTTTCAGCATCGCCGCGGTGGTGGACGGTTCGATCCGCACGATGAGATCGTCCCCGTGAACGCCGACGCACATGTTGCCGCCGAGGAGGAAGGCGATACCGCCGAACAGTTCCTTCTCGATGATTTCTTTGCGGCCCGCGAGCGCCTTTCGGACGCGCGACGCCGCGGCTTCCGAGTAACTCATGGTCGCCGCGAGGAGAACGCTCCCCGGTTCAAAAACCATGACCCGGGGCGGACGGTGACCCCGCAGAATTTGGCTTCGTGCTCAGCACGCAAATCCGGAATTCCGCGGGTATTTCTACCCCCACCTCCTTCAGCCCGGTGGAATGCCGACCCTCGAGGTCCGAGGGCTCAAGAAGTCCTTCGATGGCCACGAGGTTTTGAAGGACGTGACTTTCGGACTCCAAGACGGCGAGCTGGCCGCGATCCTGGGTCCGTCGGGCGGCGGGAAGACCACCCTGTTCCGCTGCATCCTGGGCGAGCTCACCCCCCAGGCGGGGAAGATCTTCATCGACGGCCAGGAGGTGGGCGGGCTGCCCACTGAGCGCCGGGGGATCGGAGTCGTCTACCAGACCTTCGCCCTGTTTCCCCACCTCTCCGTTGCGGACAACATTGGCTACGGCTTGCGGGCTCGCCGGGTTGCCGAGGATCTCGCGCGGAGCCGCATCGCGGAAATGATCGAGCTGGTGCACCTTGAGGGGAAGGAGAATCGGCTGCCGCGCCAGCTTTCCGGCGGCGAGAAGCAGCGGGTCGCCCTCGCCCGCGCTTTGTGCGTGGGGCCGAAGATCCTGCTCCTCGACGAAGCATTCGGCTCGCTCGACGCGACGATGCGGACCCAGGTGGTCCAGGAGGTCCGATCGATCATCCGGCGGCAGAAGGTGACGACCTTGTTCATCACGCACGATCAGGAAGAGGCGTTCATGTTCGCGCGGCGGATGATCGTGTTGAACGACGGCCGGGTGGTCGCCTCCGGCTCTCCTGAGACGATGATGAAGCACTCCGACGAGTTCATCCAGGATTTCATGAAGATGGTCCTGTTCGCGGAGGCCACGGTGCAGATGAGTCCGGACGGGTCCCCGTACATTACGCTCGACGGCGGCGCGCAAATCCCGGTGCACATCCCGGACGTCCGCGGGGGAGAGAAAGTCCACGTCATGGTGAAGAAAGGGGCCGAGGCCGAGCGGATCGAGGTGTGGCAACGCGATGCGAAATAAGGCATTCTCGATCGCCGCCCTCATCCTGGCCGCGGGGCTCGCCCTCTCTCTCACGGACCTGTACAAAGTCCAGCAAAGGACCCTCGTCGTCTACACGACGCCCGCTCTCCGCGATCTGCTCGAGTCGCTGGTCGTCCCCGCGTTCCGGAATGCGACCGGCACCGATGTCACCCTCGTCTACGTGAGCGCGGGAGAGGAGTACAACCGGCTTCGGATGTCGGGCGGCCATCCCGAGGCCGATCTGTTCCTCCACGCGTC
>WNEY01000464.1_pt1 | contig 25466 bp, 21 predicted proteins | sample 5400531 | NCBI WGS metagenome assembly WNEY01 (sample SAMN13153338, study PRJNA577476) | soil metagenome | isolation source: 200 cm saprolite under Douglas fir tree site 1 | place: USA:California | collected 2015-04-18
CCCGAGACTCGGTCATCGGGCTAGCCAGCCGCTCTACGATAACCACCGGCACGCCGGCCAGGCCGAGCTCGCTAGCTAGCAGCAGCCCGACCGGTCCGGCGCCGACGATGACGACCGGTTCGGCCGCCGGGGCCGGGGTCACGACGCCGCGCGTCCGTTGCTGGCCGCTTTGGGCCCTAGGCCAGCCGAACTCGGGCCAGCCGAACTCGGGTCAGCCGAACTCTCGGCGTAGGCCTTTGCGGCCCGCAGGGTCGTGAGGCTGTTGGTGCTCAGGGCGTTGCGTACGAATTTCTCCGCGGCCGCCACGTCCGCGTCGGGACCGAGCACGCTGGTGATGTTCGCGGTGTTGATCAGCACCGTGTGCCGCGACGTGACGGACACGCCGCCGCCCTCGAGCTCGGCGATAATCCAGCGTCCGGTGTGCAAGGTCATCAGCGCGGGCACGACGACCTGCTTGTACACGATGCTGCTGTACGGCTGGCACACCCGCACGGAGCGCGTCGTGTGCACCGACCCGTCCTTGGTGCTCGTGTCCATCTCAAGGATCTGCAGCCCAGGCGAATCCTCAGTGAGAGATACCCGCGCCACGTGCGGCAGGCGCTCCGGCCAGAGCTGCGCCTCGTTGATGAAGTCGTAGACATCTTTGGCGCTGCCATTGACGGTCACGGTGTCGTCGAACGTGATGAGCTGGCCAGCTCCCGCCAGCTCCGCGCTCGCCTTCAGCGCCTGCAGTTCTGACCCGCTGTTGCGGTCGACCGCCTGGCTGATCCAGTCGAGATCGGCCGGGTCATCGGTGGCCGCGAAGAAGTCGTGCAGCAGGCGAACCTGGCACTGCGACTCAAGAACCGGCTCCACCACCCACTTTCCGCCCATGCCGCCGACCGGGCGCTGTGACCGTTCCTGACGGAAGGTGACGGCCAGGTGATCGGGGTCGTGCTGGCGCCTGGACGTCCAGGTCTTGGCGGCGCCGTTCGCGGTCGCCCAGATCCTGATCAGCTCGGAGTTACCGCCGGCCTCGACGACCTCGGCGTGCACGGTCGGGGGGAAGGTCTCCGGCCACTGGGTAACGTCCGCGATCAGCGCGTACACCCGCTCGGCCGGAGCACTGACGGTGATCTCGTGTTCGGTCTCGCGTACCGGCTGCCGGGCCGCGCCGAACCATCGATGCAGGACGTCGGTCAGCTGGCCGCCGCCCGGCGCGACCCAGGCGACGTACCCGTCGGGGCGGATAAGCACAGAATCGGTCTGGGCGGTACCTTCTTCCGGCCCGGCCGGCCAGCTCTTGACGCTGACCAGGTCGACCCGATGAGACCAGCCGGCCGCGATCCGGCTGGTCTCATCGGAGTCCTCGGCGCAGATCAGAACGCCCCTGGCCGGGTGCAGCAGCCGCGCGATCTGCTCACGGCCGCCACCGGCGAGTTCCAGTTCGCGGTCGGCCATCCGGGTGCCAAGCAACGGGTGTCCCTCGGCTTGGACGTCGTAGCGGATGCCGAGCCCACTCACCATGCCGGACAGATGCCTGGCCACCGCTGGGATCTCGATGAGCTCCTTCATCACGGTCCGCAGCGGCTCGACCGAGCTCCCGCTGAGGTTGAGCGTGCCCTGAGCGCGCGTGTTTCGCAGTACCCGCGCTCCGACCGGGTGCCGCTCGCTGTGGTAGGTGTCGAGCAGGCGGTCCGGGGCCCAGCCCTTGACCGTGGCGGCCAGCTTCCAGCCGAGGTTGACCGCGTCCTGCACCCCGATGCTCAGCCCCTGACCTCCGGCCGGGAGATGAATATGCGCGGCGTCACCGGCCAGCAGCACCCGGCCGCGCCGGTACTCGCTGGCCTGGCGGGTGGCGTCGGTGAAGCTGCTCACCCAGCGCGCCTCGCCGCCGTGGATCGACTCGCCGGTCAGCCGCTGCCAGGCGTCGGCGACCTCGGTGAAGGTCACCTGGCGGCTCTTGTCCGGCGGCGGAGTCCCGTTCTCGCACACGATGATGCGGAAGTAGCCCTTCTCAAGCGCCGCCGCCATGACCATGCCGTTCGGCACCAGCTCGCCGATCAGGCGCGGCCGGATCTCGCAGCCGGTGACGTCGGCCAGGTACATCTCGCGGGTGGCGTCAGAGCCGGGGAACTCAAAGCCCGCGAGCTGCCGGACGGTGCTCCGCCCGCCATCGCAGCCGACCAGGTAGCGAGCGGAGAACTCGGCCCGGCCCTGCGGTCCTTCGACGGTCGCGGTGACGCCGTCCCCGGTGTCGGTCAGGCCGGTGAACTCGTATCCACGAAGCAGCGAGGAGCCGAGTTCCAGCGCGCGGGCCTCAAGCATTTCCTCGATCTTGTACTGGGGCACGCCGCGCACTCCGAAGTGCGAGCCTTCGAGGATCCCGTAGTCGATCGGGATCCCGCCGAAGTGCCCCTGCCTGGTGATCTCGGCGTCGTCAAGCCGCTCAAGCAGCCCGCGCTGATGGAAGATCTCGGTCGCGCGGGCGGTGAAACCGACCCCGCGCGACTCCCAGCTCCGCTCGGTCCGCCGCTCGAAGACGGTGACGTCCGCACCGCCGAGGCGGAGTTCGGCGGCGAGCATCAATCCCGTGGGCCCGGCACCGATAACGATTACATCAGTATCCATTTCCCTGTCCTGCCTTCGAGTGCGTCTGGGACCGGTTCGCGGCCGCGACTAGACCGGTACCGCCTCGATGATCGACACCGGCCCGGTAGTGGGGACCGCCCCGGTGACCTTGAAGCCGGCCTTGGCGAACAGTTCGGTGTACTGCGGCAGGGTGCGCTCCTTGGCCCCGAGGAGCAGGAGCAGCCAGAGGTCGATGATGTTCCCGATGTGCCGCTCGTTGTTTCCGTTGAGCACGTACTCGACCACGAGCATCTTGCCGTCGGGTCCGATCGCCTCCCGCACGTTCGACAGCAGCGCGAGGCACTGCTCCTCGGCGAAGTCGTGCAGGATGTGCTTGAGCACGTAGGCGTCCGCGCCCGTCGGCAGCTTGTCGAAGTAGGTGCCGTTCTCGATCACAACCCGTCCGGAGACCCCGGCCGCCTCGAACACGGCCGGCGCGTCGCCGGTCGAGCGCTCGGCGTCGAACAGGATGCCGCTGGTGCCGGGCGCCGTCTGCAGGATTCCTGCCAGGAGCGTGCCGCGCCCGCCGACGACATCGACGATCGCCCCGAACTGGGCGAAGTCGTACGCCGCCACCACCGGATCGGTTTCCGACTCCGAGATGGCGCGCATTCCTGAGAAGAACACGCCCGCGTATTCGGGATTGGTCATGAAGAACTCATAGGCATCCATGCCACGGACCTTCGGCATGCTGGCCTCGCCGGTGCTCACCGAGTCAAACAGGTGCCCGAAGTCCTCCCAGAGCATGGGGTGCCCAAGCAGGATGGCCATGCCGCGCATCGAGTCTGGTGCGTTGTCGCGGAGCGCGTCGCCCATCGGCGTGAGCTCGAACTGGCCATCCGGCCGCACCGCGAACACCGAATATCCAGACAGCGTGCGCAGCAGCCGGAAGGTCGCCTCGGGGTCCGCTCCAACCCGTTTGGCGATTTCATCCGCCGGCAGCGGCCCGTCACCGAGAACGTCGGCTATGCCGAGCTTGGCCGCGACAGCGATGGCTTGAGTTATTACCGAGCCCTGAATCAGGTCAAGCAACGAGTACGCGGCAGCCTGATCCCGCACCGGGGTCAATGCGGACATGATTTCCTCCTGAATTCGAAGCCTCCAGGGCCGACCATAGATCGGGCCGTTTTCTGTGCGCAACCTTCTGGCCGCAACTTCGTTCAACTGAGCAACCACCCGGTCGAACAAAACCGGGTCCACCAGCACTCGACCGAGATTATTTGAATACCTGTAAGACTGCTCCGGAACCATATTCACCAAAAGGAGCAGGCGGAATGACGGACAATGGGCAGCAGATTGCACTGATTACCGGCGGGACAAGCGGAATCGGCCTGGCCGTCGCCGAGACACTCGCGGGCCAGGGCGCCGCGGTCTTCATCTGCTCACGCAACGCCGATGCCGTTCTTGAGACGGTCGGCAAGCTGCGGTCTAGCGGCTACGAGGCCGATGGAGTAGCCGCGGACGTCCGGCGTCCAGCCGACGTCAGGCACCTGGTCAGTGCCGCCGTGGAACGGTACGGCCGCGTTGACATCCTGGTCAACAACGCTGGCCGCAGCGGCGGCGGCGTGACGGCGGACATAGCCGACGAGCTCTGGTACGACGTCATCGACACCAATCTGAACAGCGTCTTCCTGGTCACCCGCGAGGTGCTCAAGTCGGGCCAGCTGGTTGAGAGCGGCTGGGGACGCATCATCAACATCGCCTCGACCGGCGGCAAGCAGGGCGTGGTGCTCGGCGCCCCGTACTCCGCATCGAAGCACGGCGTCATCGGATTCACTAAGGCGCTCGGGCTCGAGCTCGCGAAGACGGGCGTCACCGTTAACGCCGTCTGCCCTGGCTACGTCGAAACCCCGATGGCTCAGCGGGTCAGGCAGGGCTACGCCGCGCATTACAACACGACCGAGGAGACCATCCTCGAGCGCTTCGAGGCGAAAATACCGCTCGGCCGCTATTCCACTGCCAGCGAAGTCGCTGCCCTCGTCGGCTATCTGATTACCGACGCCGCCGCGCCGGTGACCGCGCAGGCGATCAATGTCTGCGGTGGCCTGGGAAACTACTAAAGCGAACGGCGGTAAACGAACATGCACAGCACACTGATAGTCGCCCGCATGCATCCGCAGAGCTCGGCGGACGTCGCGCAGCTCTTTAATGAGTTCGACCAGACCGATATGCCTCACCGGATGGGAACAAAGCGGCGCGAGCTTTTCTCCTATCAAGGCCTTTATTTTCATCTGCAGGATTTTGACGGTGAATATGGCGGCGAGCAGATACTTCAAGCGCGGACTGACCCGCGCTTCATCAAGATCAGTGACGACCTGAAGCCCTACATCGAGGCCTACGATCCAGCGACCTGGCGCTCGCCCGCCGATGCCATGGCCAGCCGCTTCTACCACTGGGAGTCGCGCGGCTGAGGGCGCGCCATGACGATGACGACAACGGCAAGGGGCCCGCGCGATCGCACGGGCCCCGTTCCTATCCTACTTCCGGTCAGCGAGCGGCCGCGGCCGGGATTTCGCGACCTTGGCTGTGCTGACCGGCCGGCGCAGGCGCTGGCGCGGTCCACTCGGTGCGCAGCCAGGCCTCGAGACCGATGAGGCCTGGCCTGATGCGCCGGAGCTCGGGCAGGTCGGCGCGGTAGCCCTGGCCATCGAGCCAATCGAACATGGCGGCCAGATCCGGGCGAACGCCGCGGAGCTGTTCGATGGAGCGCAGGGCGTACTGGGTCCGGACGCCACCCACGCGCTCGAACGCCTCGGCCATCTGCGGACCGGTCAGCTCGTCGCTGGCGATCTCGGAGCGCCGGCCGAGCCAGGTGCCCGGGTCGTCGAAGGCGTCGGCGGCGAACCCGCCGATGTCCGCGGGCGCGATGATCTGAACCGGAACCTCGGGACGCAGCCACAGGCCCAGGACGAGCTGATCGCCGGCCGGGCGAGGGCCGATGTCATGAAATACGTCGTAGAACATGGTCGGCCGCAAGATCGTGGCCGGCAGGCCGAGCTTGCCGATGTGCTGCTCGATGTTCCATTTGCTCTCGAAGTGCGGGATTCCGCTGGAGCGCTCGGCGCCGCCGACCGAGCTGTAGACGAGGTGCGCGACTCCGGCCCGCGCCGCGGCGTCGGCCGCCGCTATGCCCTGCCGCTCTTCGGTGGCCACCCCGCCCGCGCTCCTGAAGGTCTGGACGCTGAACACGCCGTGGACCCCGTTCATCGCCGTTCGCAGCGACTCCTCGTCATCCAGGTCGCCGCGCACGAGTACCGCGCCGGCGGATTCGAGCGCCGCGGCCGCAGGCGCCTGCGGATTCCGCACCAGCGCGTGCACCCTCCGCCCGCGGCGGAGCAGCTCGCGCGCGGTGGCACCGCCTTGCCGGCCGGTTCCGCCCAGCACCAGGATCGTCTCATCTAAAGTCACCGTATTCCTCCCACATCAGTTACTGATTTTTATATTAGAAAAATTTGCCGTGGTTTTGTCCTTGCTACCACGGGACGACGCCGGCGTCCGATAGTGCGGCCCCGGTCGGGCCGGAATCGTCCAGCAGAGCAAGCTGGACCGCGATCGCGGCTCCCTCGGCGGGCGTCCGCTGCCCTCGGTGATTATTGAGATCGGTGGCCACGACTCCCGGGTGAGCCATGTTTACCTTGATCGGAGTCTCGCGAAGTTCTTTCGCGTACGCGATCGTAATGGCGTTCAGCGCCGTTTTCGAAGACTGGTACGCGATCATATTGATACGCGCGAATACCGATTCCTGATCCGAATTCAAGGTCAGGGACCCCAGGTGACTTGACAGGTTCACGATGCGCCCGGCCTCCGAGCGGCGCAGCAGTGGCAGCATCGCGTTGGTCACCGATACCACGCCGAAGACGTTGGTCTCGTACACCTCCCGCAGGTCGCCGGCGGTCGCTTCGCTGGGCGCCCCGGTGAAGCGGCCGACGATGCCAGCGTTGTTCACCAGTATGTCCAGGCGGCCGTACAACTGCTCGATCTGGATCGCGGCGTCGGCGACTGATGGCGGATCGGTCACGTCGATACGCACCGGTACCGCCACGATGCCGCGGGCGGCCAGCGAGTCCGCCGCCTGCTTGCCGCGCACCTCGTCCCTGGCGCCGACGAGAACGACGCTCCCCTGTTCGCCTAGCTGGCGGGCTATTTCGAATCCGATGCCCTTGTTCGCGCCCGTGATAAGCGCTATCTTATCGGCCGCCATCTGAAGACTCCTTTCCATGTTCAACTGAGCGGAATCAGCGGTCGAACTAGCGCTCGGGCGACCCGCATTTATAGGCTTATCATATTGCCTCGGGATCGATTATTCGCATTTCGGAAGCCGGGAAAATGAAGACTGATGCAATCATTGTCGGCGCGGGGCCGGTTGGCTTGATGCTGGCCAGCGAATTGCGCCTGGGCGGGGCAGATGTCGCCGTCTATGACAAGCTGGCCGCACCGAGCCTGGAATCCAGAGCCCTCGGCTTTAACCGGCGGGCCGCCGAATCGCTCGGCCAGCGCGGGTTACTCTCCCGGCTGGGTGATTTCAGGTGGGGCCCGATGGGGCATTTCGGCGGCGTCCGCATCGATCTGGCCATGCTGGATGAGAATCACAGCGGCGTGCTCGGCCTGTCCCAGGCCAGGACCGAGGAGATGCTCGCGGATTGGCTGGCCGAACTCGGGATTCCGGTCCGGCGCGGATACGAGGTGACCGGCCTTCGCGAAGAGGCAGACGGCGTCGTGATCGCCTTCGAAGGACCACAGGGTCCGGGTGTTGCTAACGCTGGGTACGTGGTCGGCTGCGACGGACCGCAGAGCACCGTCCGCTCGCTGGCCGGCATCGGCGCCGACAGCTGGCCCGCCACGCGCGGCCTGTACACCGCGGAGATCGCGGGGATCACGCTCCGTCCGCGGCCGATCGGCGAGCGGCTTCCCGGCGGGAACATGGTGGTGTGCACTCCTATCGGAGAAGGCCGCTACCGCATCGTGATCCACGACAAGAGCCTGCCTGCCCGGCCGGACCCCGGCTCACTGACCTTTACGCAGGTAGCCGACGCGTGGCAACGGCTCACTGGTGAGCACATCGGTGACGCGCAGCCGTTGTGGCTGTGGGCCTGCGGCAACGCGGCCGAACTGGCCTGCCAGTACCGGCAGGGCCGGGTATTGCTAGCCGGCGATGCCGCGCACGCGATACCGCCGCTGGCGGCGTGGGGGCTCAGCGCCGGCCTGCAGGACGCGGCGAACCTGGGCTGGAAGCTAGCGGCGACGATCAGCGGCTGGGCCCCCGATGGCCTGCTCGACACTTACCACGCCGAACGTCAGCCGATCGGGCAGCAACTGATACGCAACGCGCAGACGGCGTCGATGCTGTACCTCGGCGACGCCGACATGGACCCGATCCGCAGCGTCCTGGGCGAGCTGATGGGGCACAAGGACGCGGCCGGGCACCTAGCCGGGATAGTGAGCGGGCTTGGTATCCGCTACGACCTCGGCGCCGGCACCGATCCGCTGCTCGGCCGGCGCATGCCACCGGAGCGTGAGCTGAGGCTGCCTGATGGCACCTGTGTCCGGATCGCCGACCTGCTGCACGACGCGAAAGGACTGTTCATCGTCACCGGCGGCAGCCCGGCCGGGCCGGCCGAGGTGGCTGCGGATGGCTGGGGCGACCGGGTCAAGATCGTCACTGGCAGCTGGGTGCCGGGCCCTGGGCCGGCGCCGGACACCGGGCCGGACGCGGTGCTGATCCGCCCAGACGGCTACGTCGCCTGGACCGACCCCGGCAGCGACCACAGCCTCGCCGACGCACTGGCCCGCTGGTTCGGCACGGCCCGCACTCTCGTGCCTCACCTCGCCCGCCCAGCGTAGCGGCCGCCGCCGACAGTCAAGCGGGCCTCGGCCTCGGCCCCCGGGGCCACCCGGCACCCGGGGTCACCGGCACCCGGCGGCCACGCGGCACCCGATCGAATAGGAGCGCAGGAATGGCAAGGGACGTGATAGTCGTCGGCGCGGGTCCGGTCGGGCTGATGCTGGCCGGCGAACTCAGCCTTGGCGGCGTCGACGTGGTGGTCTACGAGAGACTGCTCGCCCCGTCGATGGAATCGCGCGGTGCCAGCCTGACTAGGCGCGCGGTCGAGTGCTTCGATCAGCGGGGACTGTTCGGCCGGCTCGGGACGACCGAGCGGGCCGACAGCCACTTCGGCGGCGTGCCGATCGACCTCAGCGGGTTCACTGAGAATCACTTCGGCGCTAGGGGGGTGCCCCAGTACCGCACCGAGCGGATGCTGGCCGGCTGGACGGCCGAACTCGGCGTGCCGGTGCGGCGCGGGTACGAGGTGACCGGCTTCCGCGAGAACTCCGGTGGCGTCACCGTCACCATCGAAGGGCCGGACGGCCGCGTCGAGGACACCGCCAGGTACCTGGTGGGCTGCGACGGCGGCCGGAGCATCACCCGCAGGCTGGCCGGCATCGAGTTCCGCGGCCCGGAGCCGACCCGCGGGTTCTACACAGCCGACGTGACCGGGATCGACACCCGCCGCCGCCGCATCGGCGAGGACCTGCCGGGCGGCAGCATGGTTATGGCGATGGACCTGGAAAATGGCGTCACCAGGGTCGTCGTGCACGAGCGGGGCATGCGACCGCGGGACCGGGACTCACTGACGTACGCCGAACTTGCCGACGCCTGGCAGCGGCTCACCGGCGAGTCCATTCACCATGGCCAGTGCCGGTGGCTCAGCTGCTTCACCGACGCCTCCCGGGTGGCCGCGCAGTACCGGCGGGGCCGGGTCTTCCTGGCCGGGGACGCCGTGCATGTGCAGCCGCCAGCCATGGCGCAGGGACTCAGCGTCGGCGTTCAGGACGCGGTGAATCTGGGCTGGAAGCTGGCGGCGACGATCGGCGGCTGGGCCCCCGATGGCCTGCTCGACACCTACCACGCCGAACGTCAGCCGATCGGAGCGCAGCTGGCCCGCAACGCCAGCGCCGCGATCGAACTGCGGCTAACCGGCGAGGAGATGGACTCGATCCGCAGCGTGGTGACCGACCTGGTGGCTTGCACAGACGCGGCCGAGCTGCTGGCCGGGATGCTCAGCGGGCTGGGGATCCGCTACGACCTGGGCGCGGGCAGCAGTCCGCTGCTCGGGAGGCGGATGCCGCCGGACCGTGAGCTACTGCGCCCAGACGGCACCAGCGTCCGGATCGCGGATCTGCTGCACGATGCGACGGGCCTGCTCATCGTCACCGCCGGCTGCCAGGCCGAACTGGCCGCTGGCGGGTGGGCCGACCGGGTCAATATCGTCACCGGCGGCTGGGCGCCAGACCCCGCCGGGCCAGCGCCGGACGCGGTACTGATCCGCCCGGACGGCTACATCGCCTGGACCGAACCCGGCACCGACGACAGCCTCACCGACGCACTCACCCGCTGGTTCGGCACCGCCCGCGAATTCGTTAAGCGCACCCCAGTTCGCGTCCCGGCACGTCGCCAGGTGAGCGCAACCCACCCGGGCTCGGGCGAGTTCGCTCAGGAGACGTGTATGCAGACCCGCGCAAATCTTTCTCCCTATTAGAAGGTTTTAGCTTGCGACCCGAGTTGGCTCATTTAGTGCGCACCGGGTGAACTCCGGCAGCCGGATTTGATGCGCAAAGCTGGTCCTGGCGGACCGTGAACGCGCAGGTGCAGGCAAGGAAGCCAGAGTGGTGAGCCAACTCAGGTATTAGAAGGTTTTAGCTTGCGAGTCCGATATGTACGCGCCGGGCGTGATAAGCGATCGGGTTCTGGCCGGGGCGGGCAGGCTCTAGAGCGCGTTCTGGCTGATCCGGGCCCGCGATCGCCGCCACGGGCGCGCGGGTCGGATCTGGGCCGACTTTTCGCTGTAGGCCCAGCCGAGCCAGTCCTTGATGTCGACCGCCAGCACCGGGCCGCCGCGTTCTTCGTACAGATCGCCGGCGAACTGCTCGTACTTCCGGTCCACCAGGCCGAGCGCATGCGTGCGCTCGGCGCTCTCGCCGATGACTCGGCCGGGGCCGCGCAGCCGGACCCACCACGCCTTCAGCCAGTCCTCGTCGTAGCAGTCGGCCAGAACCGTGACCTGCTGATTGTGCTCCAGGTTACGCAACCGCTTGGGCGGCAGCGGGTTCGCCGGCTTCGGCTTGTCGGTCGGCGAGTAGAAGATGTCACCGTCTAGAGCGAAGATGACCGGCACGACGTGGGCCCGCCCGCGTTCGTCGACGGTGGCGAGCCGGACCACTCGCTCCGGCTCGATCCGGCGTCGCATCTCGTGCTGATCGAGCTTCATCACGACTCCTGGTGGCTGGTAGCGAGCTGCCGGTCGGAATCCGACGGGTCGGGGTGATCGCCTGAGCGACGCCGCAGCCGTACCAGCAGGACGGCAACCGCCCCGACGACCGCCAAGGCGATTGTGGTCAGGCCGGAAAGTCGGATCGTGCCGGTCGAACCGAACCCGGCGACCAGCAGGCCGCCAAGGCCCGCGCCCAGCGGACTAGCTATCACCAGCACGGCGCTGCGGAATGCGCTGACGGTCACGAGTTCGTCGAATGGCGCCTTCTGCTGCAGCAAGGTGATTGACAGCGGGCCGTACGGGGCGTAGATCAACCCGCCGAGCCCGAAGCCCACGATCCAGACGGCGAGGATGCCGAACTGCGCGAGCGGGAGCATCACGAGCCCCCACGCGGCGACGATGGTCAGAATGGCCGGCCAGAACGGCAGCCGCCGCAGCGTTCCGGTGAGCAGCGAGCCGATCACCGCGCCGACGCCGAACGCGCCCCAGATCCATCCCAGCTGGGCGGCACCACCGAAGTGGCCGGCCACGAACACCGGGACCGCTACCTCGATCGGTCCGTAGAGCAGGTTGAACCCGAAGCTCAGGAACAGCAAGCCGAGGAGCGCGGAATGGCGGACGAGGGTCCTTGCGCTTCGGCGCCACGAGACCGGCGGCCTGCCGCCGACCTTCCCGTCTCCCGATATCCGGGTGGCCATCAAGGCGAGGTACAGGTAGGTGACCGCGTCGACGACGAGCACCGCGGCCGGGCCGAACGCGGCGGCTACCAATCCGGCCAGCGGCGGCCCGGCGATGTAGGAGAACGTCTCCTGGGCTCCGACCAGCGAATGCCCGGCCAGCCGGTCTGAATACGACAGGGTCTCGGCGACGAAGGTCTGCCGCCCGGCGATCCCCCAGGAATGCAGCAGCGACGACACCGCAAGCAACGAGACGAAGGCGGCGGCGTCCAGCAGCCGGACCCAGTGCAGCACGCCGATCAATGCGAATAGGACCCCGCGTAGCAGGGAGTCCATGAAGATCAGGCTTTTAGTGCTCTTGGTGCTCAACCACCGACCGAGCGTGAACGAGCCGACCGCGCCCGGGAGACTGTAGGCCGCGACCGAGAGCCCGACCACGATCGCCCGGCTGCCCGGGGCGGCGAGTTGGAGGGCCAGCCAGGCCACGCCCAGCAAGCCCATCCCGTCGCCGAGAAAGGAGACAAAGAAGCCGGGCTGCATCCGGCGGAACTCGCGGTTGGCCAGGCAGCGCTTATAGCCGACGGGCAGCAGCTTGCGACCGCGGGGGGATCGGGAGGGTCCTTTCCCCCGGCTAACGCCGCTCCCGTCGGCCATCAGGCGCCGACCTCGGTCTCGCTGACCGCGCAGCGGAAGCCGATCTCCGGGCTTCTGGTCACCAGCAGCTTGCCCGCCCGGCTGACTGCCGTGAGCAGCGCGGGGGGCGAGCTCCAGGCTCCGCCGCGAATGGAGACTTCCGCCGACCACTCGCCCCACAGGTCACCGGCACCCATGGTCCCGAACCGCGGCTCAAGCGGAAGGCCGTCGAGGAACCGGGTAGCGGTCCATTCCCAGACGTTGCCGCACTGGTCGCGGATGCCGAACGGGGACTCATCGCCTTGATACTGGCCCACCGGTCCGGTCAGCCCTGCCAGCTCACCGACCCTCAGGTTCTCGAGCCGCCGCAGCCACTCCTGCCGGTCCGGATCGCCGCTCCCGGCGGCCGCGGTCACCGCGTGCAAGCCATGGACCCGGTCGGCGCGGAACTCCTCGCCCCACGGGTACCGCCGGTGATCATCGCCGCGCGCGGCTCGTTCCCACTCGTCTTCGGTGGGCAGGCGCTTGCCGCACCAGGCGGCGTAGGCGGCCGCGTCATACCAGCTGACCCCGGTAGCGGGATGGTCACCGGCGCAGCGCGGATCGTCCGCCGTGGATCGAGAATGGCTATGATCCTTCGGCTCGTCGGGATGACACCACAAGTGGCCGGACTCGTCGACGTCGGCGACGAAAGCGTCATACTCCTCGTTGGTGACCGGATGGACGTCCAGGTAGAACCCCGGCACGAAGATCTCGGCCACGCCCGCCCCGGCGGGATCGCCCCAGGCCGGCTCGTGGTCCGGGCGTAGTCCCCTGATCAGCCGCCCGGCCGGGACCGGCAGCATCCCGGTTACGGCAAGCCTGCTGGGCATCCGGTCGGCGGTCAGCGGGAGCGGCAGGTCGGCCAGTACCTGTTCGGCCAGTTCGGTGTCGGCGAGCAGCCTGCGGGCGGCGGCCAGGGCCTGCGCGTCGGTCACCGTCGCGCAGCCTTCGGCACCGGTGGCGATAACCTCCGCCGACCGCCCGAACGAAGCCAGCAGGGCGTTCAGGGCCGGCGCACCGCCCGCGGTGCTGGCCCGGGGGGACGACCCCCCAAAACCCCCCGCGGATGCGAGAGCGGCCGCGCGTACGGTTTCGTCGGGGTCGCCCAGGGTCCAGCCGGTCGCCTCGGCTGACAACTCCGAGTCGAACCGGGCGGCAGCGGCCTGAGCCTGGCGGCGTACCTCGGGTTCGGCGTGCAGCAGGCCCGCCAGCAGGCACTCATCGCGCAACTGGGGGTCGGTCAGCCGCTCAAGGCAGCCCAGGTAGTCGCCGAGCAGGACGTCTCGTTCCCCGGCCGGCCCCGCCGCCCAGTAAGCCAAGCGCAGCACCTCGACCGGGACCTCCGCGAGCGGATTCCAGGCACTGGTCGTCGATGTTGTCATCGCGCGCCCGCCTTCGTGTCGATGAACAGATCCGCGAAGCCCTCGCCGGCCTCGTGGGTGTATGTGGTTCCGGCAGCCGGCTTACGGCCCGCCGCGTAGTACAAGTACAGCGTCGCCCGGCTGGAGTCATCCAGCACCGGGCCGGAGTGGTGGAAGATGTTGTTGGCATGACAGATAACGTCTCCCGCGTCCACCACCACGGGCAGGCCAAGTGGCTCGAGACGGCACGCGGGAAATCGGTGCGAACCTGGGACAACGACGAGACAGCCGTTTTGCGTCGTGGCCGCGTCCAGGTAGATGCCCACGTTAACCAATGGTGAGACCGGATGATCGTGCGGGAAGTCAAGGTGCCAGTCCAGGGCGCTGTACGAAGTATGCTTCCGGCGTTTCAGCTGCCATACGGCGCCGTCGATGGAGTCCTCAAATCGCCAGGTCGGCTTGCCAAGTAGACCTGGGCCCAGCGCGTCAAGCCCGCGCCGCTCCACCAATTCCCGAGTTTTCTGGCTGTAGAGCGTGAAATATGGCAGTCGCTGCAGACTGGCCCTACCCTGCTCATCATAAGAGGCATTGAGGACTACGTCGCGGTGTTCGGCCGGAATGTTCCCGGCGAGCGTCTCGGCTTCGAGGCGTTTGGCGTCGGCCTTGATAACCTCCACGTCATCCGCGTCGAACACGTGGCGATAGACGACGAACCCGTGACGGTCGTAAAATGCGCGCTGGTCTTCGGTGACCGAGCCGGTAAACCGATGCCAAGGAACGCGCTGCGGAACGCTCATCTGATTACTCCCCGAAACCCGATTTCATTGTGCCGGTCAGTAAATAGGTCCTTGCCACGGAAGAACGTCATAAGTTCCTCCGCCATCGAGGTCCATGCCCCGCCCCTGATGACTACGGCGGTCTCATCGGCCGTCGCCCACTCTGGTCGTGGCCGGCCAGAGATCATCGGCCGCATCCGATCGCGGGTGATGTAGTTGGTATCGGTCCACTCCCAGCAGTTACCGACCAGATCAGCCACGCCATAACAGCTGACGTTCTTCGGATATGAACCCACTGGGACCGTGGTGACCGCTGGAGTGGTGTCATCGAATGTGGTCAGGGTCTCCCGCCAGTCCTCCAGGCTCGCCGGCGGCCAGAAGGCCGCGCCGAACCAGCGCAGCGCGCCGGGATCGAACTCATCGCCCCAGGGGTAGTGCCGGCCGTCCTGGCCGCGGGCGGCCTTCTCCCACTCCATCTCGGTCGGCAGGCGCTTGCCGTGATAGGCCAGGTAGGCATAGGCGTCGTACCAGTCGACGCCGACGGCGGGATGATCTGGGCCGAACCGGGGGTCGTAGGCCAGCCCGCGCCGATGATCCTTGTCCGGCTGCTCATCGGAGTGACAGAGCAGGTGCTCGCTGGCCGCCGGGCCCTGCGCCCACTCGTCGTACTGGCGGTTGGTCACCGGGTACCGGTCGATCAGGAAGTCGGGGAGGTAGCGAGTCTGCCTGGGCACCGCGTCATCGACGTCGTAGAGCGGATGCACGAGGTCCCCGATGCCGATGCCGACGGTGAACTCAGACGCCGGGATGAGCACCATGTCATCGGGGATCGGCGTCGGCAGCTTCTCCGGTTCGTAGTCCCAGAACTCGCCGAGACTGGCTTCGCGCGGTAGCTCTCCGGTCCGGCTGTTCTCCCGCTCGCGGTCCAGCCTCTCGCCGCGGTCAGCGACGCCCAGGATGTCAGCCATTGCCTTGCCGACGATGGCCGCGCCGATACCCACTGGCTTAGTGCTGCGGAACAGGGCGGTTTCGGCCGGGCCGGTGATGTGCTCAAGCTCATCGTAGGCTTCGCCGATCCGGTGCCGGCCGGCGATTCGCGTGGCCGCGAAGATAACGAAGTCCTCATCGTCGCCGAGCAGCCAGACGACCAGCTCACGCGCCGCGGGATGGGTGGCCAGAAATGGCTCGATGGCCTCCACGATCGCTCGCCTGACCCCGGTGCTTGGATGGGTCGCCCCCATTGCGCAGAGTTCTTCAATGGCTCTCGGGTGCGCGAGCTCGGCGACCATCGCGCGTAGTTCCGCGCGCTCGCCATCGGTCAGCGGGTTACGCGGTTTCTCCCACAATTCGACGGCCAGGTACCGGTCGATCAGGTTTTCCAGGATCTGCTGATCGAAAAGATAGCGCTCGACGCTCCACCGGCGCATTGAGTCTCACCTCGCTCGGCTTAATGCCTGTGGAGGGCCGAATCGCCCTCCACAGGCATTAAAACTCATCAGGCAGCCCACTTGAAGTTCCGGCCAGCCGGACGAACAGCACCCGCGCGCTCGGAACGCAGCGCATTCCACTTGCGAACCAACTTCATCAATGACACCCCCTCCCAGGAAAACGTCGGGAACGGACACTCCAATCCTTGAATTTTCGGCCCCCGGATACGTCTTCTGGATTGCGCAGCATCGGGCGTGGTCGTTGGCCAGGGTGCGCGTTCGACTGCGACTGGATCCGCAGTTGTACAGATCAGAGTTTTTGGATGGTTTGTCCGACCCTGGCGTTCAACCGAGCACCGCGCCCAGCTCAATCCGCAGACAGCGATGACCCGGCCTGTGGTGCGGAAACGGGATCTATGCCGCGTCCAGTCGCCCTCGACTGCGGCTAAAGACTCCCCTGCAACGCTCGCTGGGTGCGGCAGCAGAGAGGAGCACATGGAATGGCTCTGCACAACGGCCAGGCTGTCTTGATCGCGGGCGGCTTCAGCTCTGCCACGCCCGATGACTATGAACCGGCAGTCACCGACAGATTCGACCTGAGGAACTTCGAGATGCTTCCGGCCAGGGATGTGCCGGTAGACGCGCTGTCACCAGGACCGCATCTGCGCCAGGGCGGAACGAACTCCGCTCACGTGCAGCTGCTCATCGACGCGGCCAGCTCGTCAGAACTCCCTCCCATCCTCGTCCAGGAGGACGGCTGGCGCCTCATAGACGGAGCCCACCGGCTCGAAGCGGCCAAGCTCCGCGGCGACCACACCATCAGGGCTCGGTTCCTGGACTGCACAGACTCCGAAGCGCTCGTGCTCGCCATGAAGGCGAATACCTCGCACGGGCTGCCGCTTGCCAAAACCGAACGCATCTCCGGAGCTAAGCAAGTCCTGACCGCGCATGCCGACTGGTCCGACCGCGCCATCGCCGGCATCACCGGGCTGAGCGCCAAGACAATCGCGTCACTGCGCAGCCGGTCGCCGGGCGCACTGGACCCGGGCACCAAGCGCGTCGGCCGCGACGGAAGGCAGCGCCCGGTAACCGCGGGTGATGGCAGGCGCCGCGCCGCCGAGTACATCAGTGCCAACCCCAACGCTACGCTCAGGCAAGTCGCCAGGGAGACCGACGTGTCGCTGGGCACAGTCCACGATGTCAGCGCCCGACTCCGCCGCGGCGTCAGCCCGGAACGGGGCGGACATCACGGCGGAGGACGGCTCGCCATCCACCCGATCGACCGGACAACCGCCCCCGCCCCCGCCATCACCCCAGCCATTATCCGAGCGGTCGCGCCAGCCACGGCCCCCACGCCACTACGGCGCAAGAACCACACCGACCCCCCGCCCACCTGGGCCGGGATTGCCGCCAAGGTAGCCAACGACCCCGCCATCCGCTACACCGATGGCGGCAAGGAATTCCTGCGCTGGATGGCACTGCACGCGTCCGACCCAGACCGCTGGCGCGACTTCGCCGCCACCATCCCGGCCCACTGGCACGGCGTCATCGCCCCCATAGCCGAAAGCATCAGCAAGGAGTGGAGCCAGTTCGCCGACCGGCTCAACACCAGGCAAGAATCGGCCCGATAGCCGATCGCCTCCCTTCGGGGGGTCAGCCCGGGGGCTGGAACAGGACCAGCGACGGGTCGTCGTCGGCTGGCGCCGGACGCTGGCTGCTGGCCGGGCATCCGGTGACGGCCACCAGGGCGGGCAGCGGCTCAAGGGCGGGCAGCGCAAGCAGAACGGGCGGGTCAGCTAGCCGCTCGCGGCGCAGGCGCACAGCGGCGCTCGTCACAGTGTCCGCGGCTACAACCACGCAGTCGTGCCTGCCGACGAGCGAGGTCCGCTTGGCCCAAGGATCGGGCCCGACGCCATCGGCCACTGCCACTGCGAGCACGAACCAGGTGCCGTCAGGCACGTCCGGCAGGTAGTAGCAGGACGGTCGGCCGCTGGGCACGTCAACGGTCACCGCGGCGGCCGGCGGGTGCTGGACCATGGCGGTACGGAACGCGCCCAGATAAACGCGGGCGTTGCCGTGGCCTTCCGGCAGGCTGATTGTCCCGCCGACCGCACCCACTCCGGTCCTGGGGTCCGGTCGCGTGCTTGGCAAGCTGAATCCACCGGTTCGCGACGTGCGACGGAACCGCCCAGGCGAGATACCGACGCTAGCCGTGAATTGGTTGGTAAATGAGCCAAGGCTGTTATACCCGACCGCGAACGATATATCGGCGATGCTCATCGAGGTGCAGAGCAGCAAACGCTTAGCCTGGTGAATCCGGATCGCGGCCAGGAACCGGCCGGGGGTGATTCCGGTCGTGTCCCTGAACAGGCGGGTGAAATAGAACCGGCTGAGCAGCGCGCTTTCCGCGATCTCGGTCAGGGTCAGCGGCTCGCTGTAGCGCTCCCAGATGCACTCGATCGCCTTCTCGACCGCGTTATCCATACGTACCTCACTGAGTCCCGTCCGAGCATTCACGGTGACCTGAGGCCGTCGCGGCTAGCTTGAGCACCGCTAGGGGCCGCTCAGCAGGGCAAGCTCCGAGATGGGAGCCGGCCACCGATTCGCGCAGGGTAGAAGCATGAGAGTCCTGGTAACCGGTGGTGCCGGCTTCATCGGCTCGCACTACGTGCGGACGCTGCTCGCTGGTGGCTTTCCCGGCTACGAACACGCGCAGGTGACCGTGCTCGACAAGCTCACCTATGCGGGAAACCTGGCGAACCTCGACCCGGTAGCCGGTCGTTTTGAATTCGTGCGCGGGGACATTTGCGACGCTGGCCTGCTGGCGGAGTTGCTGCCCGGTCACGACGCCGTGCTAAATTTCGCGGCCGAGACGCACGTCGACCGGTCCATCGCCGGGGCGGCGGAGTTCGTCGCCTCCAACATAATCGGCGTACAGGTGCTGCTTGACGGGTGCGTGGCCGCCCGAGTCCCGCAGGTCGTGCAGGTATCCACCGACGAGGTGTACGGGTCGATCGCCACGGGCTCCTGGGCCGAGGACGCGCCGCTCGACCCTAACTCGCCCTATTCGGCGGCGAAGGCAGGCGGGGACCTGCTGGCCCTGACGTACGCGCGTATCCATGGGCTTCACGTGTCAATTACGCGGTGCTGCAACAATTACGGCCCCGGCCAGTACCCGGAGAAGGTCATCCCGCTATTCGCCACCAACCTGCTGGAGGGCAAGCCGGTCCCGCTGTACGGCGATGGCCTCAACGTACGCGGGTGGATTCACGTCGACGACCACTGCCGTGGCATCCAGCTCGTCCTTGAGCGGGGTCAACCGGGCCGGGTCTATCACATCGACGGCGACACCGAGCTGTCGAACCGGGAGCTGACCGAGGCGATACTGGCGGTTTTCGGCGCGTCGTGGGACATGGTCGTGCCGCTCGCCGATCGCAAGGGCCACGACCGCCGTTACAGCCTCGACGACTCGCTGCTCCGGTCGATGGGCTACGCGCCCCAGGTGCCGTTCCCTGACGGCCTTAAGTCCACCATCGAGTGGTACGCGGCGAACCGCGACCGGTGGGCACCCGAATTCGACGAAAGGAACCTTCATGAGCAAGGCACTATTCGTCAAGGCCTGCCCGCTGGCGGAGGTTCCCGCCGGTAGCGCGCTTGGCCTTGAGATCGACGGCGAGCCGATCTGCCTGATCAGAACCGGCGGCGAAGTGTTCGCGCTGGGTGACCTGTGCCCGCACGCCAACGTAGCGCTGTCCGAGGGCGAGGTCTACGACGACACGGTGGAGTGCTGGATGCACGGATCGCGCTTCGACGTGCGTACCGGCAAGCCAACGGCGCCGCCAGCCACAGAACCGGTCCCCGTTTACCGGGTCAGGATCGATGGTGACGATATTTACGTCGCCGTTGACGTATCGCAGTGACCAGGTCAGGCGACTCCCTCGCGCGCCCGCCGCATCGACCCGACCTCCAGCGCCGGATCGCCCGACAAGATGGCCTTCTGCAGGCGCTGCAGCCTTGGACATGGCTCAACGCCGAGCTCGGCGCGGAGCACGGACCGGAGCCGCCGGAATGCCTCCAGCGAGCGGCCGACGTGCCCGGTACGGTACAGGGCGGTCATCAGGAACGCGCAGATGTTCTCATTCATCGGGTTCCTGGCCGCCGCGAGCGTCAGTTCCCCCAGCAGGTCGGCGTGCCGGCCAAGGGCAAGGTCGGCTTCGATGCGCCGCTCCAAGACGCCGAACCGGCGTTCCTCAAGCGAAGCCGCCTCGATTTCGAGCACGCGTCCCATCCGGACGTCCACCAGCGCGGGGCCGCGCCACAACTGGAGCGCGCAGGCGAGCTCGTCCGAGGCGAGGTAGTAATCGCCCGCCTCGAACGCCGCGCGCCCGGCCCGCACGAAGCCGTCGAATACATCTACGTCCGTCTGACAGACATCCTCTTCGAGCACATACCCGAAGTGCCGGGTGCTGAGCATCTGCCGCGCGTAGGGGTTACTGGTGCAGGCAGTCGCCAGCGCGTTGCGAAGCTGCAAGATGTACGTCTGTAAAGTCGTGGCGTAGCTGCGTGGCGGGTAGTCCCCCCACAGTTCTTCGACCAGCGTCGGCACCGTGACAACCCGGCCCGCGTTCAGCGCCAGCAAGCCAAGGACCTGACGCTGCTTGGGTGCGCTCGGTGTCACCAGCGCCTCGTGAAGGCGCAGGGACAGCGGGCCTAGCAGCCCGATGCTCAGCGGTCGCTTATTCCGGTTCATGCCGTCTCCTCGCAGTGCAGCTTTCTTACTGGCCGCCTAGGTGTCGTCCTGCCTAATTTCAACTTTGTTGCAGATAATGCAGGCGGACGGAGTCACCATCAGAGTCAGGCCGTAGCGATACTCCCCGCCTGGCAGGTGGAATCGCACGATGACAGTTGAATTAAGCGGCATGAAACCGAGCGCAGCGAAATACCCTTCGAGGTCTATTTCGAGTTCGTAGGTCCCAGGCGGCAGCGGTGAGTTCACCGACTCCGAGATGTTCCCGTAGTCGTCGGTCAGAAGGCTCCATTGCTGGGTCAGCAGGCCGTCCGCATCACTGAGGAGTCGGACGGCCATGCCGGCCGCCGCCCTGCCGTAAACGCAGTCAACTACGCTGACGAGAACACCCATCGACTCGATCTCCGCCGCAGCATGCTGTGCCGCGCTACCCGTGGTGTATTTGCCAGCAAGATCCTGAGTCTCGCCGCTCTCACGGCGCTCCTCGCGCGCTATTGCCGCGCTCCTGCCAGCGGAATGCAAGCTCGCACGCGCTGAGATCAGCCAGTGCCCAGCACAGAAGCTCGGTGAGAGCGAGCCGCGAAATCGTCTGGCGCAGAGAGCCGGTCCTCGGACAGGAACCGGCCAGATCTGACAGGAGGTGTCGCAATGAGGAGTGCAGGTTGGCTAGGCGGCGCGACGGTAGCCGCGGTGGGCGCTGCCCTGACGATTCCGGCGATGTTCTCGGCCGAAGTGCTGTCAGTTGCGAGCGCCGGCCCGGCGGTGCACGCCCAGGCAGTCGTGTCGCACGTATCGCTGACCCACCCGATTGCTACACCGGACGGACCGCCGTGGGGACCCTAGGCGATCTCAGGTTCTGAGGCCGCATTTTAGACGGGGCGGGGAAGGGCGGCAGGACCCGCGGCGCTGAGCGCGGCAATCAAGGATCTGACCAGAACGGGATCGGCATCACCGATCAATTCGAGTGCCTCGCGGCGCGCCGCGCTGGCCGCGGTCGGGTTGCCCGCCTGGTCGTCGATGCGGGCCTTGAGTTCCAGGAGCCTGCCGCGCCACACGGGCGCGGGGCCGCTTTCGCTGAATACGATGAGCGCCTCGCTGATCAGCGAGGCAGCTTCCGATGATTCGGCCATCGCGAAATGCAATTCGGCGAGGGCAAGCAGGACGCGTCCGTGGACAAGGTTGCTGGTCATGTGCCTGGACATGGTCACGGCCGCTAACAGGTCAGCACGAGCTTGCTCATGCTGACCGAGCCGAGTGCAGACAGTTCCAAGGTCGGCGAGCGCGTAGGTCTCGCCGACCATGTCGCCCATCTTCCTGGCGACACCGAGCACGGCCCTGAACGACTGCTCTGCCCGCCACAGGTCATTCATTCGCAGGTAGAACTGGCCGCGCCGGTGCTCGGTCTGCGCGATGATGCGCGGGGCTTTGATCAGGCGGCAGCGGCTGGCAGCCTCCTCAAGATGGCCCCAGGCCTGGTGGAGCTGCTCTCTTTCCAGTTCGATCTGGGCTATGTTGCTCAGCGCGTCGATTTCGGTGACTACGTCACCTACTTCCCGGCACCCGGCGAGCACGTCGTGGTACCGGGCCAGTGCCCGGTCGTTCCGGCCGCTGAGCCGGTCAGCGAAGGCCAGGCCAGCGAGGGCAAGCGAGCGGCCGTGCGCGTCGCCGATCTGGTCAAAGATGGCGAGCGACGACGAGAGATGGTCCGACGCCTCACCTAGCTTGCCGTTCACCGCAAGGTTGCCAAGTGAGTAGCGCACTGCGGCCTCGCCACGGATATTGCCAGCCCGGCGAACGGCGTCGAGCGCGAGTTCGTGAGTCTTCTGCCAGTCCTCGATCTGGAACTCGGATTCGAAGAGGGTGACCGACGTGACGGCCAGGTCCCAGCACAGCTCATCGAGACCGACCCACGCGGCCTGCGTCACGGCATGAACCAGCCCGGCCCGCTCAGCGCGAAACCACTCCATCGGGCTGTCGAGCAGTTGATCGTAGACGTAACCGGGAAGGGTCCACCGATCGGCGTTGCCGTGCAGCACGGCATGATCGCCGCCGTAGGCGCGATAGTGCGCTTCGTCGGCCAGGGACAGCCAGCAGGAGAGCAGGCGCTCCAAGGCGTCCGCGCGCTCGGCTGGCCGTTGCTCGATCGCGATGAGTTCCATGGCGTAAATGCGGACGAGATCGTGCAACTGGAGCCTGGTTACCTGGCTCTGGCTGACGCGGACCTCGACGAGCCGCGCTTCGACCAGCTCGCCGAGCAACTCGTCGGCTTCATCTACATCCAGGTCGAGCAGCGGCGCGCTTACCCATGAGGCGAACTCGATCGGCCCGAGCAGGCTCAGCCGCACGAACAGACGCCTGGCGGCCGTGCTGAGGCCGTGGCACGAGGTCGCCAACGTCGCTCTGATGCCGACGCCGCTCAGCGCTAGTTCATCAAGGCGCCTGGTCTCGTTGGTCATCCTCGAATTCATCTGGGTAATGGTCCAGTGCCGTCTTGTGGCCAGCTTGGCCGCGGCGATCCGGAGTGCGAGCGGCAGGTAACCGCATAGCCGCACCAGCTCACGCGCCGCGGCCGGTTCCCCTCGCATCCGCTCAGCGCCCACGACTCTCGCCAGCAACTCCACGCTGGTGGTCTCATCGAGATCGTCGACTTCGTAATGCCGGGCACCGTGGAGGTTAGAGAGCCGGTTACGGCTGGTGATGATCACGCCGCAGCTAGGGCTGCCGGGTATGAGAGCCAGGATCTCGCTGACGCTGTACGAATCGTCCAGGACGATCAGGATTTTCCTTCCGGCCAGCCAGCTCCGGTAGATGGCCGTTCGCTCGGCGGGATCCGGCGGCAGTGCCATCGGAGGATGGCCTAGTGAGCGCAGCACGCTCGCCATCAAATCCATCGGGTTCGCCAGCTGGCCGTCCGCGCCGTGCACCTGCACGAATAGCTGGCCGTCGGGATACCGGTGCGCTACCGCGTGCGCGACATGCAGCGCCAGGGTGGTCTTGCCTACCCCTCCCTTGCCGTTGAGGCTGGCGATCGGCAGGTACCGCCGACCGTCGGGGCGATCTGGTGCCGACAACAGCTCGATGAGCTGGCTGACCAGATTCTCGCGGCCGGTAAAATCCGATATCGCGGCGGGAAGCTGGTGTGGCACAAGCTGACCGTTAAACCGCGCGGGCGCCAGCCGGGGCTCAGCTTCAGCGTGCGGGTTTAGCCTGGTGTCCCTGGACAAGATGGACTGCTGGAGCGAGTTCAGCCGTTCACCCGGCTCGACCCCGAGTTCCGATATCAAGGTCTGCCTGGCCTGCTGGAACGACTCAAGCGCCTCAGCCTGCCGCCCGGACCGGTACAGCGCGAGCATGTGCTGAGCCCGGAACGTCTCGCGAAGCGGGTGCTCCTTGATCAGTTCGCTCAGCTCGCCGAGAATGGCTTGATGGCGACCGAGCCCGAGCTCTAGCTGAATGCACTCTTCCACCAGGCTCAGACGATTCTCGTTGAGCCTGGTGGCGGCTATCTGTATCAGTTCGCTCTGCACGCCGGCGGCGACCGGACCACGCCACAGCGCCAAGGCCGCTCGCAGGTCATTGACCGCGTCCTGCGTCCTGTCCTCGGCCGCGGCGGCTCTGCCCCGCTCGGCCAGGTTCTCGAAGTTCGCGATGTCGAGCGATCCTTCTGGGATGTCGATGCTGTAGCCAGCCGGGCCATAGGACACCAGTCCCTCGGCGCCTAGGTCCTTTAGCTGCTTGCGCAGCGCTGACACGCAGGTCTGAACCTGGCCTTTCGCGGTCACCGGCGGGTTGTCGTCCCAGAGCGCGTCAACCAGCCGTGTGAGCGGTACGGCTCGGCCGACGTGCAGGAGAAGCATCGTGAGAATGACACGCTGGCGACCACTGCCCAGTTCAAGTGACCTGGCCCCAATCGCGACGTCCAAGGGACCGAGTACGCCAAAACGCATATAATGCTCAATACGGACAATTAGTCAATAGAGTTATCATATCGAATTCTAAGGACAATAAGTGTTCGGCGCAAGATGCACAATCGCCAGGCTTTGTGCACCGGCCCCGGACGGCCGCGACCGATCCTCGACCGGCCGTCAACCAGCTGGCCGGAGATTAGACGTCACGCCCGCGTCCATTCGGCACTGAGGAGAGCGTGATGCGCAAGGTCGTTTCGCGAGACGGTACGACGATCGCCTACGAGAAGGCCGGCGACGGCCCGCCGATCGTCCTGCTAAACGGCGCGTTCCGCGATCACACGATCTTCGACACGCTGGTGCCCGAGCTAGCGCCGCACTGCACCACCTACGCCTACGACCGCCGGGGACGCGGCGAGAGCGGTGACTCCCCCGCTTACGCCGTCGAGCGCGAGATCGAAGATCTCGAGGCGATGATCGCCGAGGCCGGCGGTCAGGCGGTGCTATTCGCCGGGTCTTGCGGCGCCAACCTGGCGATCGAAGCGGCGCTGCGCGGCGCCCCGATTACCAAGCTCGCGCTCCACGAGCCGTTCTACCGGGTGCAGGGCTACCCGAAGCCACCAGCCGACGCCATGGACACCCTCCGTGCCCTGCTCGATGACGAGCGGCGTTCCGAGGCCGCGGAATACTTCCTCGCCCAGATGGTGGGCTTCACCCCCGAGACGATCGCCGACTGGCGGAAAGGTCCGATCTGGGCGATAAACGAGGCGAACGCGCACACGCTTCTGTACGACACGGCTATCTGCGGCGACTTCAGCGTCCCGGCCGAGCGGCTGGCCGCTTTCCGTACTCCGACGCTCATCGTCAGCAGCGACAACACCAGCGACTGGCTGGCCGCCGCGGCGCGGGCGACCGCCGCGGCGCTCGGCAACGGGTGGGGGATGACGCTGCCCGGCTCGTGGCACCGGGTGCAAACGGACATCCTTGGCCGGGTTCTGGCCGGGTTCGCCACCACCTG
>WNEY01000465.1_pt1 | contig 25466 bp, 23 predicted proteins | sample 5400531 | NCBI WGS metagenome assembly WNEY01 (sample SAMN13153338, study PRJNA577476) | soil metagenome | isolation source: 200 cm saprolite under Douglas fir tree site 1 | place: USA:California | collected 2015-04-18
GTTCCGTGGCTTGGCGAGGAACTGGCGCGGCGTCTCGCCGAAGTCGCGCCGCGCTGTCAGGTCCAGGTGCTGCAGCAGGAGCCGGCCGTCGGCGCCGTCTGGCTCGCCCTGGCTGAGGCGCGCGGCGGGGCACGGGTGCCACGGTACAAACCTGTCATGGCTGATGGCTGATGGCATATGGTCGATGGACAGACCATTTGCCCTATGCCATGAGCCATCAGCCCATCAGCCATCAGCCATGATGCGGATCAGAGTCTTTGACACCCCTCTCGGCTTGGCGCGCGCGTGCGCGCGTGATATCGCGCGCGCCCTGTCGGCGCGGCCCGGTCTCGTGCTGGGCCTGCCGACGGGCCGGACGCCGATTCCGCTGTATCGCGCGCTCGCTCGGCTGCACGAGGCCGGGCGCGTCGATTTCAGCCGCGCCACGACCTTCAACCTCGACGAGTTCCTTGGCCTCGTCGCCGGCGATCCGCGCAGCTATCGCGCATTCATGCAGCGCCACCTGTTCAATCACGTCAACCTGTCGCCGCGGCGGATTCACTTCCTGAACGGGACGGCGCGCGACGTCGACAAGGAATGCCGGGCCTACGAACGCGCCATCGATCGCGCGGGCGGCATCGACCTGCAGATTCTCGGCCTCGGGCTCAACGGGCACATCGGCTTCAACGAGCCTGCGCGGGCGCTGATTGCGCGGACCCATCGCACACGGCTGAAGCCGGGCACGCGGCGCGCGAACGCGGCGCTCTTCGGCCACCGGCTGGGCGCGGTCCCGCGGGAGGCGATATCGATGGGGATGGCGACGATTCTGCACGCGAGGCGGGTCGTCCTGCTGGCGACCGGCGTCACCAAGGCGCGACGCGTGGAACGGATGATCAGGGGCCCGGTCACTCCGAGGTTGCCGGCCTCATTTCTTCAACTGCACAGAAACGTGGACGTGTGGATTGATCGGCCGGCCGCGTCGAATTTGGAATTGTCCTATCCAACTTTCAGCAGCTCCTTCAGCCGTGCCTCGACGTCCTCGCCAATCGCATCGCGCACGAAATCGTGGGCGCGGCGAAGACGCAACAGCGACTGGGGGTAGGTGAGCGAGCCCTTCTGCATGACGATCGCGGCCTTCACGTTCCAGTGCGCCTTCCGCAGCAGCGCGTCGGCCTCCTCGTATTCGAGCCCGGTGACGATCCCGATGATCCGCCGCGCGCGATCCTTCAGCTTCTCCGATCCCATCTGGACGTCGACCATGAGATTGCCGTAGGTCTTGCCGATGCGGATCATGGCCGCGGTCGTGAGCATGTTGAGCACCATCTTCGTCGCGGTGGCCGCTTTCAGCCGCGTCGAGCCGGCGATGACCTCCGGCCCGACCGCGGGCGCGATCGTGAGGTCGACGAACGTCTGGAGCTCGGTGCGCGGATCGCAGGTGACGAAGATGATCTTCGAACCGGCTCGCCGCGCGCGCGTCAGCGCTCCGCGCACGAACTGCGTCATGCCGCTCGCCGACACGCCGATGACGACATCCTTCTTGGTGGGCCGCAGGCGGTTGATCGACCGCGCCCCCTCCTCGTAGTTGTCTTCCACGCCTTCGCGCGCGCGCAGGACGGCGCCCTTGCCGCCGGCCATGATTGCCTGCACGAGGTCGGGACTGGTGCCGAAGGTCGGCGGCATTTCGGCCGATTCGAGCACGCCCAGCCGGCCGCTCGTGCCGGCGCCGACAAAGACGATCCGGCCGTTCTTCCGCAGCGCCTGTGTGAGGATCTCGACGCCGACGGCGATGCGCTCCTTCTCGCGCTGAACGGCGGCCAGCATCTTCCGGTCCTCGTTCAGCATCCCTTCGACGATGTCGGCGGGGGAGAGCTTGTCGATGGCGAGCGTCGCCGGGTTGATTTGCTCGGTGGGAAGCGACTGCCATTTCGAATGCACAGGCATGCGATCACACCTCAAGAACAAGCCGCGAATACTATCATAGTCGTTCGTCATGAGTCGTAAGCCGCCGATCGTTGTCGACGCGTACCTCGACCATCTCCGCGTCGAGCGGCGGCTGGCCGAACACACGCTCGAGAGCTACGCGCGCGATCTCGCGGCCTTGTTCGGTTATGCGGCGGGCGCCGGCCGCGCGATCGAGGCGCTCGATCGCCCGGCGCTCGAGGCGTTCGTGCGCGAACAGCGCACGCGCGGGCTGTCGCCCCGGTCGGTCGCGCGCCTGGTGGCCGCCGTCCGCGGGTTCTACCGGTTTCTGGTGATCGACCGTCGGCTCGCCAGCAGCCCCGCCGACGACTTACGTCCCCCCCGCGCATGGCCTGCGCTCCCCAAGTCTCTATCGGTCGAGGCTGTGGACACGCTCATCGCGCAGCCCGACGTGTCGACTCCGCTGGGCCTGCGCGATCGCGCGATGATCGAGCTGCTGTACGCCACAGGCCTGCGCGTCTCCGAGCTCGTCGGCGTGCGCCTCGCCGACCTGCATCTGACCGAGCAGTACCTGACCTGCATCGGCAAGGGCAGCAAGGAGCGGCTCGTGCCGATCGGCGAACAGGCCGCCGCGTGGGTCCGTAAGTACCAGGCGACCGCGCGCCGTGACCTGCTCGGGAGGCGCGCGTCGCCGCGGCTGTTCGTCAACGCGCGAGGCGGATCGCTCAGCCGCGTAGGCTTCTGGAAGATCCTCAAACGGCACGCGCGCCGCGCCAATCTGCCGCGTTCCGTCAGCCCGCACGTGCTCCGCCACTCGTTCGCGACGCACCTGCTCGAGCGCGGCGCCGATCTACGCGCGATCCAGATGATGCTCGGCCACGCCGATCTGTCGACGACGCAGATCTACACGCACGTGCTCGAGGCGCGGCTCCGAACCGTCTACGATCGCTTCCACCCGCGGACGTGATTCTGATAGACTTAACCGTTTTACGGTACGGCCTTTTCTCTAAGCAACGGTTTACGAAGGAGCGCGGCATGAGCCGTAAGGGACGGCATCTCTTTACATCTGAATCGGTCACCGAAGGACATCCGGACAAGATCGCCGATCAGATTTCCGACTCCATTCTCGACGCCCTCCTGGCGCAGGATCCAGTCAGCCGCGTCGCGTGCGAAACGCTCGTCACGACCGGCCTCGCGGTCGTGGCCGGCGAAATCACGACCAGTGCCTACGTGGACTTCCAGGAAATCGTGCGCGCCACGATCAACGAGATCGGCTACAACCGCGGCAAATACGGCTTCGACGGCGAGACCTGCGCCGTTTTGTCGTCCATCCACAGCCAGTCGCCCGACATCGCGATGGGCGTGGACACGGGCGGCGCCGGTGATCAGGGCCTGATGTTCGGCTTCGCGTGCACCGAGACCGAAGAACTGATGCCGCTGCCGATCATGCTCGCGCACAAGCTGGTGAAGGGGCTCTCCTGCGCACGGCGCGACGGCGTCCTCGAGTACCTGCGACCGGACGGCAAATCGCAGGTGACGATCGAGTACGACGGCAATCGCCCCCTGCGGGTGGATGCGGTCGTAGTCTCGAGCCAGCACAGCCCGCTCGTCACGCAAGAGACAATGAAGGAAGACGTCGTCGAGAAGATCATCAACCGGGTGATTCCCGCCGACCTGATTGATAAGAACACGAAGATCTACGTCAACCCGACCGGGCGGTTCGTCGTGGGGGGCCCGCACGGTGACGCCGGCGTGACCGGCCGCAAGATCATCGTCGACACCTACGGCGGCGCGGCGCCGCACGGCGGCGGCGCGTTCTCGGGCAAGGATCCGACGAAGGTCGATCGCTCGGCGTGCTACATGGCGCGCTACATCGCGAAGAACGTCGTCGCGGCCGGCATCGCGGAGCGCGCGCTCGTGCAGCTCGCGTACGCCATCGGCGTCGCCGAACCGGTGTCGGTGATGGTCCATACCGAAGGCACCGGGCGGATTCCGGAAGAGAAGATCACGCAGCTCGTGCGCGAGCATTTCAAGCTGACGCCCCGCGGCATCATGGAGGAGCTCGACCTGCGCAGGCCGATCTACAAGAAGACGGCAGCGTTCGGGCACTTCGGCCGCACCGAACCCGAGTTCACCTGGGAGCGCACCGACAAGGCGGCGGTGCTGACATCGCGCGCGGGGTAGCCCCGGCCTCGAGCCCCCAGTCCCTGCTCGTGAAAAAGCTTCTGCTGGTGACGGCGGCCTTCGTGGCCGCCGTCGCTGTTTTTGTCGGGTTCACGGCGCCGCCGCGCCGCCTCGCGCTCGCCGCGACGTCCGACGGCACGATCCCCGGCATCATTCACGTCCACACGAACCGATCGGACGGCCTGAGCGGGCCGGACGAGATCGCGGCCGCCGCCGCGCGCGCCGGCTTGCGGTTCGTCGTCTTCACCGATCACGGGGATGGCACCAGACGGCCCGATCCGCCGCAGTATCGCTCCGGAGTGCTGTGTCTCGACGGGGTGGAAATCAGCACCAGCGGCGGACACTACGTCGTCATCGACATGCCGGCGTCGCCGTATCCCCTCGCCGGCGACCCGCGAGACGTCGTCGAAGACGTCCGCCGGATGGGCGGGTTCGGCATCGCGGCTCATCCCGATTCGCCCAAGGCGGAGCTCCGCTGGCGCGACTGGACGGCACCCGTCGACGGCCTCGAGCTGCTCAATCCGGACAGCGCCTGGCGACTCTGGGTGGAGCAGGCCCGTCGGTCGGCGACACGCTGGCCGGCGAGGCGTCGCTTGTTCGCAACGCTCGTGGACTATCCTTTCCGGCCGACCGAGGTGATAGCCAGCCTCATTCAAACGAGCCGCGCGTCCTCTGACTGGGAAGGGTTGACGCGTCGCAGGCGCGTCGTCGCTATCGCGGGCGTGGACGCGCACGCGAAGCTTCCGTTGAGCGACGATGAACGAATCGCGCTGCCGGTGCCGGGCTATGACCCCGCTTTTCGCGTGCTGTCCGTTCATGTGCGGACCGACCGCGCGCTGACGGGGAGCGGGGCTGCCGACGCGGCGGTGGTCATCCGCGCGATTCGGGGCGGGCATCTCTACACGGCAGTCGACGGGGTCGCCACGCCGCCGTCCTTCGAGTTCACGGCGACCAACGATCGCGGCACGGTCCACGAAGGCGATCAGCTCGACGTTGGCGGAGCGGTCACGCTGCGCGTTCGCAGCAATGCGCCTCCGTCGTTCACGGCCACGGTCTGGCGCGGCGCTACCGTGATGAGCACCGACCATCACGAGCAGGAGTTCTCCGTCCAGGCGCCGGCAGAGCCAGCAGTCTACTGGGTCGAGATCCGAGCGACGGGCCGCGATCGGGCGTGGGGCGCGGCTTCAGCGGTGCCGCCGTTGGCCTGGATCCGCAGCAACGCGATCTATGTGCGAGGAACCGAGCCGCCGGCACCGGTGGCCGCTCGTCCACCGGCGACGGTGAAGGTACCGATTTTTGACGGCCGATCCGCCGTGGGCTGGCGCGTCGAGCACGACCCTTCGTCTCTCGTGGCCGTCGAACCGGCGCCGATCGTTGGCGGCGCCGATCTTCGCTTCCGATATGGGCTCGCCGGCGGCGCGCCCGGCGGTCAGGTGGCCGCGCTGGCATACGACACGCCGCGCGGTGTAAGCGACCACGATCGCCTGACGGTGTCCATCCGCGCTGAACACGCGATGCGCGTTTCCGTCCAGCTGCGCGGCGCGGAGGATCAGACGCAGCCCTCGCGCTGGCAGCGCTCCATCTACGTGGATCCGATCCAGCAGGAGCGCACCGTCTACTTCGACGACCTGATGCCGATGGGCGACACGCGCGCGGCCAAGCCCGATCTGGCCGCCATCCGCAGCATCCTGCTCGTCGTCGATGCGAACAACACGAAGCCAGGCGATTCGGGAAGGATCTGGATCAGAAAAGCGGAGTTACAACGGTAATTGTGAATTCAGAATTTGGAATTTGGAATAATTTAGAATTTGGAATTTGAGCACGAATTCAGAATTCCTAATTCTTATGTTCTCACTGTCAGCATCAGGTATGCAGCTGCGGAGCTGAAAACGATATTCGGCGCCCACGCGGCCAACATCGGCGAAATCCACCCGCCTGCCCCCAGCGCCCCGAAGATGCTGAGCCCCGTCCAATACACCAGCGCGAGCACGAGGCCGACCCCGATGCCGTAGATCGCGCCGCTGCGCCCGGTCGTCACGGCAAATGGCACCGCCAGCAGCGTCATGATCAGCGTGACGAAGGGGAAGGCGAGCTTGCGCTGCAGCGCCACGACGTACGGCACGACGTAGTACCCGCTGGCGCGCAGCTCGTCGATGTAGCTCTTGAGCTCGCTGTACGTCATGCGGTCCGCGTCCGGCTCGTCGGTCTTGAAATACGCCGGCGGCTCGAGCGAAATGGTCTTCTCAGTGAACGGCTCGTACTTGACGGTAGGGCGCATGGCGTTGCGGCGCCTGGCGGTCGAGAGCTCGCGGGTCCAGCCGTCGCGGGCGAGCCACGTCAGGCTCTCTCCGCCGGGCGATTGCGCCAGCGCCGCCTCGCGTGCGTAGGTGAGCCCATCGAGCGTCCAGGCGCTCTCGTCGAGATGGAACATCGACAGCTGGCTGAAATGGTTGCGGAGTGGATCGAACTGCTGATACTTGTAGATGTCGCCGCTCTTTCCGATGATCCATTGACGGTTGAACACGCCGACCTGCTGAATCGGATATCCGCGCATGATCGCATTCAGCCGGATGGCTTCGCGATTCGAGTCGGCGAGCACGTGCTCCTGTAGCTCGAACAGCACGCCGCTGAACAGGAGGCCGAAGAGCAGCAGCGGCAGCGCGGACCGGTACAAGCTGACGCCGCACGCGCGCATCACGATCAGCTCGCTGTTCTTCGTCAGCAGCCCGATCGTCACCAGCGTGGCCACCAGCGCCGCCATCGGAATGATGTAGTAGACGTACTGCGGCGTCGCAAAATAAAAGTAGCGGAGCAGGACGCCGGTGGTCGCGACGCCGCCCAGCACCTTGTCGGCAAGATCGATGAGCGTCGAGATGTAGAAGATCCCGACCAGCGCGGCGAAGGCCAGCGCGAAGACCGACAGATACTGGCGCGCGATGTAGAGATCCAGCAGCCCCGGCCGCGGGAGGTTCAGATGCGGGACCCGCACGATGAGGACCACACGCGGCCGTCCGCCTGCGGCGGCCGCGCCGGCCCCGGTTGCCGCCGCGGGCCGCGCGTCGCGGCCGCGCCAGAACGCCGGGAGGCTGATGCGGATCGGCTGATCGCCCGATCCGGCGCGCCACAGCACGAGCGCGACCCCCGCGACGCCCAGCACCAGGTTGACGAGCCACGGCGCGAGCCCCGGAGGCAACCGCCCCGCCAGCGCCGCGCCGCGGGACGAGTACAGCATCACGTAGTACACGAACACGACGCCGGTCCCGAGCGTGAAGCTGGCGAGCTTACCCTCCTTGCTGTTGCTGGCACCGAGCGCCAGGCCGATCAGCGCCAGCACGAAGCAGGCGGCCGGCAGGGAAAACTTCTGCTGAATCGTGTACAGCTGGCTGTAGTACGGCGCGTTGCGCGCCGCGTTCTCCGCCGCCGTCTGACGCAGCTCCGCGATCGTCTTCTCGTTGTCGCCCTTGACGATCTGGGTCCGGGGAAACACCGTGTTCGCGTCCATGTTCACCACGGTGTGCTCGAACGAGTAGCCGTCATACTCCTCCGGCTTGCTCAGCGACGTCGTGTGCGAGGTGCCATTCTCGAGCACCAGCTCCACGGTCTGCTTCTGGCGGTCGATGACCAGCCGTCCCTGACGCGCCAGATACACCGTCGTCTGATCGGGATGGGTGGCGTCGGCCAGAAAAACGTGGCGCCAGCCGCCGGCGGGGTCGATGTCCCGCGCGTACAGCACGCGGTTCGGGAAGTTCTGGTAGAACACGCGCGGCTTGATGTCGCTCTCGGCGCCGGAGGCGACGATGTTGAACGTGATCTGCCGGAAGGTCTGGTTCGCCTCCGGCAGCGCGACGATAGTCTCGTAAGCGGTCGCCGCCGCCGCGAGGATGGCCAGCAGCGCGATCGGCCGCATCATGCGGAAGACGCTGACGCCGCACGCCTGAAACGCGACGAACTCGCGATCGGCCGACAGCCGACCGAGGCCGAAGAGGACCCCGTATAGCAGCGCCATCGGGATGGTCACGCTGAGCGACTGCGGCAGCAGCGTGATCAGCACGCGGAGGACGACGCTCCACGCCACCCCCTTGGCGATCAGCTGAGCCGCGTTCTGCATGATCGGCGGCATCAGGAGAACGAAGGTGAGCCCCAGAAGCGCTAACATCAGGGGGGGCAGAATCTCCCGAACGAGATAGCGGTCGAGGATTTTCAACAGTCCCACTAGACTACAACGTATGACCCGCGTCGCCATCCTCTGGCACATGCATCAGCCGTACTACGAAGACCTCGTCACCCGCGAGCACATCCTTCCGTGGGTCCGGCTCCACGCCCTCAAAGACTATTACGGCATGGTGGCGCTGCTGCGGGAGTTCCCGGACGTCAAGCTGACGTTCAACCTCGTGCCGTCGTTGCTGGTGCAGCTGCAGGCGTTCGCCGAGGACCGTGCACGCGACCGCTACCTCCAGCTCAGCCTGAAGCCGGCCGCCGAGCTCGATTACCGCGACGTGGACTTCATCCTCGAGAATTTTTTCCACGCGCAACGGCAGCACATGATCGATGTCTATCCGCGCTACGCGGAGCTGCTGGCACGCCGTGGCGGCGCCTCGCCGACCGCGGAGGATCGGCGCATCGCCGCCGCGCGGTTCTCGGTCGACGACCTGCGCGACCTGCAGGTGTGCCACAAGCTGGCCTGGATCGATCCCTTTTACCTGGACACCGACCAGCGCGTGCGCGCGCTCGTCGCCAAGGGCCGCGCGTTCTCGGAGGGTGACAAGGCCGTTCTGAGAGCCGTTGAGCTCGAACTGCTGAACCGGGTCATCCCGGAATACCGGGCGGCCGTTGCCCGGGGGCAGATCGAGGTGTCGGCGTCGCCGTTCTACCATCCGATCCTGCCGCTGCTGTGCGATTCAGACGTCTACCTTCGGACTCATCCGAATTCGAAGATGCCACGGCAGCCATTCCGCCGGCCGGAGGACGCCGCCGAACAACTGGAGCGCGCGGCGGCCCTTCACAAGCGTCTGTTCGGGAAGCGGCCCGTGGGCCTGTGGCCCTCCGAAGGGTCGGTATCAGACGCGATGGTGCCGCTGGCGGCCGCCGCCGGCTTCGAGTGGATGGCGACCGACGAGCTGATCCTGGCGCGCACGCTCGGCGTCACTTTTTCCCGTGACGGCCGCGGCCAGGTCGAGCAGCCCGAGCGCCTCTACGTACCTTACCTGGTGCGAACCGGCGGGGCGACCGTCGCCTGCACGTTCCGCGACCACGCGCTCTCGGATCTGATCGGCTTCAGCTATTCCGGCTGGGGGGCAGATGCGGCCGCCGACGACTTCATATCGCGGCTCGTCGACGCGGGCCGGCGGTATCGCGAGCGGACCGGCGGGGGAGATGCGCTCATCCCGATCATCCTCGACGGTGAGAACGCCTGGGAGCATTTCGAGGGGGGCGGCCGCCCATTTCTACGCGCCTTGTACGGCCGGCTCAACCGTCACAAGGAGTTGCGGACGGTGACCATGGCCGCGGCGTGTGCGGGAGCGACTTCGACCCTGCCCGGGATCTTCCCGGGGTCGTGGATCGACGGAAACTTCTACATCTGGATCGGCCACCCTGACGATCACAAGGGGTGGAGCCAGCTCGTCGAGGCGCGCAATGTGCTGGACCAGGCCACGAGCACCGGCGCGCATGGCCTCGACCCGGCGGCCGTCGCCGAGGCGCGCGAGGAACTGTTCATCGCCGAAGGCAGCGACTGGTTCTGGTGGTACGGCGACGACCATTCGTCGGCGCACGACCTCGAGTTCGACGACCTGTTTCGGCGGCACGTCCGCAATGCATATCAGCGTCTCCAGGCGCCGATTCCGGATGAGCTGTTCGTCAGCAACATCTCCAAGGCGGCCGGTCCTGCGGTGCAGACCGAACCGAACGCGTTGCTGGCGCCGAAGATTGACGGTGAAGAGACGAGCTACTTCGAGTGGCTCGGCGCGGGCACCCTCGAGGTCCACGACGTCGCCGGGGCGATGCACCAGACCGACCGGCGGCAGTCGCTGGTCACGCTGGTGCACTTCGGGTTCGATCGCGAGCGGCTGTTCGTGCGCGTCGATGCGTCGCAGCGGATTGTCGACCTCCTCGCCGGCGGGCGAGAGCTGTCGCTGAAGTTCTTTACGCCGGGCGGCGTCCGCTTCTCGGTGCGGCAGGCGTTCGGGCGCCTGACCGGGACGTATTGGGACCGGCAGCGCAACGCGCAGGGCTGGACCGAGCGGGGCCCCGGCGGTGCGGCGGCGGCGGCTGGCACCGTGCTCGAAGTGGCGCTGCCGATCGCCGATCTTGGGGTCGCGTCGGGGCAGCCGGTCGCATTCTTCGTGTCCGTGTACGACGACGGCGGCGCGGAGGTCGAGCGGCATCCCGCGCATCGGCCGATCGAACTGACGGCGCCCGACGATCTGTTCGAGGCGCGGCAGTGGCGGGCCTGAAGGAATTTGGAATTTGGAATTTGGAAGTATGAATGGCCCGTACGCACTCCACGTTCCGGGTTCTGAATCTCTGAAAGCGGGCCGGGCGAACTGACGGCGCCCGACGATCTGTTAAGGCGTGGCAGCCCGCAGGCAATCCAATTCCGCGTTCTGAATTTCTGAAGGCAGATGCCCTCGGACAGCCTCCACAAACCATCCACAGCCTGGTTCGCCGAGCGTTTTCCGCAGGGTCTGATAATGGATGTTATGTTAACTTAACTCGCAATCCGAACCTTCCGATACCCAACTCCGACTTCACTCACATCACGTTCCGAGGCTCGCGCTGACCGCGTTGACGCTCGCCCACTCGACACGCACTCAAAACTCCTCTCCATCTTCGTTGCGGCCGGGCGCGGGTGCTGGGCTGCGCCGCTGCCGATGGCCGGGAACCATCACGGGCGACGCGGCATTCGGCGTGACCTCGTCGACCTTGCGGGACTTGGGCGAGGTGAACTGCGGGACGCTACGGCGCGAAACCCGGCACGCCGGTTCGGGCATCAGCTTCGCCGCGCCGCTCCTCAGCGTGACATCGCGGTGCACTCGAGGTCGCCTTCACACCGAAGCGCCTGCGACGAGCGGCGCTCGATCGAGGAGGCCATACTTGTTCACAAAAACATTCTCCATCCGGACCGGCCGACCATGCCGGCTCGCGCGCCTCGGCTCTTTGGGCCGGCTGACGGTGGGCTATTTCGCCTTCCGCAGATCGCGGAGGATCGCTTCGAGCGCGTCGATGATCTCATCGCGCGACGCGCGGCTCTTGTTGAAGCTGAGCTTCAGGCTGAAGGCCTTGGTCTGGGGGCGGAACGCGAAGACGTAATGCTTCGGCCGCCCCGGCTTCGCCCTGGCGGTCGCCTCGCGGATCTGCTGGCGCGTCGTGCCGCCCTGGCTCGCGATCTTCTCGACGAGCGCCGTCATTTTTTCAGCGGTGTTTTGTCTAACCACCTGCAACAGCAATGACTTGGAGGAAATGTCGGCCAGCCGACAAATGTTGCGGACCTCCTCGGGCATCGCCTGCAGCGCCAGCGACTCGGTGATCGAGGTCCGCGATTTCCCGAGACGCCGGGCGAGGTCTTCGTGCGTGTAGCCGCAGCTCGCCGCGAGCCCGTGGAGCGCCTCCGATTCCTCGAAGGGGGTCAGATCCTTGCGCTGGATGTTCTCGATCAGCGCGATCTCCAGCATGCCGGTATCGTCGACGTCGCGGATGACCGCCGGCAGCTCGCGCAGCCCGATCTGCACCGCCGCCTGATACCGCCGCTCGCCGGCCACGATCTGGAATCGGGTGCCGCGCTGACGGACGACCAGCGGCTCCACAATTCCCCTCTCGCCGATCGAGGCGATGAGCTCCGACAGGTCGCCCATCACCTGCCGCGGCTGGTTCGGGTTCGGATCGACCAGCTCGATCGGAATCAGCCGGCCGATGGGCGTGCCCGCCGATGCGGCCAGCGCTTCCACGTAGTGCTCGTCGTGGCGCATCCCGATGGTCTCCGGCAGCCCTCGTCTAGGCACGGTCGATGACCTCCTCGCACAGGCTGTAATACTCGGTCGCCCCGGTCGAACCGGGCGCGAACGTGAAAATCGATTCCTTGTATGCCGGGCTCTCCTCGAGCCGGACGCTCTTGGTAATGACGGTCTTGAAGACCTTGCCGCCGAACACCTTCTGGATCTGCGCCCGGATGTCGCGCGCCAGCGCGGTCCGCTTGTCGTGCATCGTGATGACCACGCCCAGGATCCGCAGCGCCGGGTTCGGCCGCGCCCGCACCTTCTCGATCGTCTCCAGCAGATCGTCGGTCCCCTCGAGCGCGAAGTAGGACGACTGGATCGGAATCAACAGGTGCGTCGCGGCGACCAGCGCGTTCACCGTCAGCAGCCCGAGCGTCGGCGGGCAGTCGATGACGATGTGGGGGTAGTGTTTCCGGAGCGGCTCGATCTTGTCCTTCAGCCGGAAGTGCGCGTCCATCTCCCCCACCAGCTTCGCTTCGAGCTTGGCCAGCGCGATGCGCGACGGCGCGATCGACAGCTTCGCCACCCCCGTCGGCAGGACCACGTCCTCGAGCGCCACCGTGGACTCCGAGATCGCGTCGTACACGCTCCGCGTCACCTGCCCGAAGTCGAGAAACGACATCGTGCTGTTGGCCTGGGGATCGAGGTCGATGAGCAGCGTCGCCTTGCCCCGCAGGGCGAGTGCCGCCGCGAGGTTGATGGCCGTCGTCGTCTTGCCGACACCGCCCTTTTGATTGGCTATCGCAACGATCATGAATGACGCGGAGAAACCGCGGCCATTCTAGCAGACTACATCTTGTATTTGCCCAGATCGTCCGGATCGAGGCTTTCCAGCCACTTGTGCAGCCGGTCCGCGTCGGCCTTCTCGGTCGTGAAATCGACCGTCTTGGCGTTGTCGATGACCGTGTCCTCCACGAAGATCGGCGCCCGCGTCCGGAGCGCCAGCGCAATGGCATCGCTCGGGCGCGCGTCGATGGCGACGGTGTCGCCGTTCAGCGCCAGGTAGATCACCGCGTAGAAGGTGTTCTCCTGCAGATCGCAGACCACGATCTTCTGGACCGACGCCTTGAGGTCGTGGATGACGTTGCGCAGCAGGTCGTGCGTCATCGGCCGGGGCGTCGCGATGTTCTCGATCTGGAGCGCGATCGCGTTCGCCTCGAAGATGCCGACCCAGATCGGCAGCACCCTCTGCCCGTCCTTGTCGCGGAGGATGACGATGGGCGTATTCGTGATGGGGTCGACCATCAGCCCTTTGATGCTCATCTCGATTTGCATAAGCGCCCTACAACCTAGGCACCGGGGGTGCCGCTGTCAATTCGTTCCGTCCCCAGACGCTGTGCGGACCGGCGCGCTCGATCCGGACCGGCAGCGTCCGGCCGATCCAGTCGGCGGGTCCGGGCAGATTGACGACCACGTTCGTGCTCGTCCGGCCCGACAGTTCAGTCTCGCGGCGCCGGCTCGCGGCATCCACGAGGACCTCCACCGTCTGCCCCACGAGCTGCGCGTTCAGCGTCGACTGGATGTCCCGCTGCAGCGCCTGGAGCGCGACAATCCGCCGCGTCTTCTCCTCCTCGCACACGTCGTCGGCCATCCGCTTCTCGGCGAGCGTGTTCGGACGTGACGAGTACTTGAACGAGAACATGCTGTGATACCGCACCGCGGCCGTCAGCGTCAGCGTGTCGTCGAAATCGGCGTCGCGCTCGCCCGGGAAGCCAACGATCATATCGGTCGAAAGCGCCACGTCCGGCAGCGACCCGCGGATGCGTGCGACCAGATCCAGATAGCTCTCGCGCGAATACCGCCGCCGCATCGCCTCGAGCACGCGGCTCGACCCCGACTGCACCGGCAGGTGCAGATGACGGCAGACCTTCGGCAGCCGCGCCATCGTCTCGAGAAACCTCGGGGTGACGTGCCGCGGATGCGGGCTCGCGAACCGGATCCGCTGCACGCCGTCGACGGCGTGCACCGCTTCCAGCAGGCCGCTGAAATCGCAGGCCGGATCGTCCGGCGCCGCGTAGTGGTTGACGATCTGGCCGAGCAGCTGTATCTCACAGTGGCCTGCATCGGCCGCTTCGCGGACCTCCGCCAGGATGTCGGCCTTCGGGCGCATCCGCTCGTTCCCTCGCGTATACGGGACGACACAGAAGCTGCAGAACTCGTTGCACCCTTCGATGATCGTGACGTAGGCCTTCACCGGATCGGCGCGCCGGGTCACCCCCGGCGGGAAGCTCACATCGCTGTACGGGTCGAGGTCGATCAGGGGGACGGCAGTCGATTTGCGGCCGCCGACTCCCGTCCCCGGCCGGCCCCAATCGACTCCCGTCCCCTTTTGGCGCCGTTCCTGTGCCGCCCGGGCGACCAGCATCGGCAGCCGACGGACGGCCTGCGTACCGATGATCACGTCGGCGACGCCGGGCAAGCGTGTGAGAATGGCCTCGCCTTCCTGCTGCGCGACGCATCCGGCAACGGCGACAATCGGGTTGTGTCCCTGTTCGGCAGCGAGCTGCCGCAGCTCGCCGAGCCGCGTGTAGAGCTTCTCCTCGGCGCGCTCGCGCACGCTGCACGTGTTGATGACGACGAGGTCGGCATCGATCGCTTCGGCCGTCGACTCGAAGCCGGCCTGCTCGAGGAGCCCGGCCATCCGCTCCGAGTCGTGGACGTTCATCTGGCAGCCGAACGTCTCAATCAGGTATTTACGCGCCACTGAGCTTTGCCCTCGGTCCTTTTGCGTCCCTCGTGCCCTTTGCGTTCCTCGTGCCCTTTGCGTCTTTCGTGGCCTTTGCGTCCTTCGTGTTCTCCCCGACTTTCGCTTTCGCCCTTTCGCTTTCGCCTGCCCCGGGCCTCCCCGAGGGGGCACCCCCCCCTTTCGACCGTCCCTCAAGCATCTCACGCGCAGAGCCCAGAAGGCCATCGGTGATCGCGTCCCCGCCGAGCATCCGCGCGATCTCGTCGATACGGCCGCCGGCATCGAGGCGCCGGACGGTCGTCCGCGTCCGCCCGCGCTCGACACTCTTGTCGATCTCGAAGTGCGTATCGGCGTAGGCCGCAATCTGTGGCAGATGCGTGATGCAGAGCACTTGAAACGCCGACGCGAGCGTCCGCAGCCTCCGCCCGATCACGTCCGCGACGCGCCCGCCGATGCCGGCGTCGACTTCGTCGAAGATCAGGCCGGGCGCCGACGCGCTCGGAGGCCGGTCGGCCGCGCTGCTGAACCCCTGACGCGAAGTCGCCGTCAGCGTCTTGATGGCGAGCATGATGCGCGACAACTCGCCGCCGGACACGATTCGGGCAAGCGGCCGAAGATCCTCGCCGGGGTTCGGCGACACATAGAAGTCCGCAGCGTCGATCCCCCGAACGCTCCACTCGGATTCCGGCAGTGGATCGCCGAATCTCACGTCGAAGCGTGTCCGCTCCATCGCCAGCTCGGCGAGCAGCGCTTCGAGCTGCCGGCCGAATGTCGTGGCGATCCGGCGACGCTCGCGCGACAGCGCCTCCGCCGCCGCGTGGAAGATCGTTCGCGCGGTCGCCAGCTCGCGCTCGAGCTCCGCGATCCGCTCGTCTCCCCGATCGAGGTCGGCGAGCTCGCGCTTCAGTGCGTCGAGGCGCCCGACGACATCGGAAAGTGTCGGACCGTACTTGCGCTTGAGGCGCTCGAGGAGTGCTAGACGCTCCTCCACCTGCTGCAGACGCGCGGGCGACGCCTCGATGCCGTCTGCGTATTTCCGAAGGAAGGCGGCCAGATCCTCGAGCTGCGACTTGATGCCGTCGCGCGCGTCGAGATACGGCTGGAACTGCGGATCGAGCGCCGCCAGCTCGGCGACGCGCCGCCACACGTGGCCCAGCTCAGCCAGGATCGCGTCGTCGCTCTCGTACAGCGACGCGTAGCTCTCGGCGCACAGCCGCTCGACCCGTTCGGCGCTCGCGAGCACCTGCCGCAGCGCGGCAAGCTCCGCGTCTTCGCCCGCCTCGCCGGGCGCGATCGCCTTCAGGCCAGCGCGATCGAGCTCGCCGAGCTGGAAGGCGAGCAGGTCCTGGCGCGCACCGCGGTCCCTGGCGGCCGCGCGCACCCGTGTCAGTTCTTCCTGAGAGGCGTGCATCGCGTCGTACGCCGCAGCGGTCGGCACCGTCAGGCGCTCGAGGCCCCCGAAGGTATCGATCACGCCGAGGTGCGTGGACGGGTCGAGCAGTGTCTGATGCTCGTGCTGGCCGTGCAGCTCAATCAGGCGGTTCGAGAGATCTTTGAGCGCGCCCGCGGTCGCGAGCGTGCCGTTGATGAAAGCGCGGCTGCGCCCTTGCGACGTGATCTCGCGACGCACCAGCAGCTCTTCCCCGCCGCTCTCGAAAATCGCCTCGATCGTCGCGGCGTCCTCACCGGTGCGGACCAGGTCGCCGGACGCGCGCCCGCCCAGCAGGAGGCCGACGGCCTCCACGAGGATCGACTTCCCAGCGCCCGTCTCGCCCGTCAGGACGTTCAGGCCGGGATCGAATTCGACCTCGACCGAATCAATGACTGCGAGGTGTGTGATGCGCAGGAAGCGGAGCATGGGGAAAGAGAGCGAACTCCAATCGTAACATAGGTTTGACAGCTATTTCACGCCATGATAGAGTTGGGTCTGTCGCGCTGTCCCAGCGGCGCACTGCTATGTCTCGGAGGGCCGTTTGCCCACGCTTGGAAGCCCGCTGGTCGCCCTGCTGCTGCAGGCGACGGTTGGTGCTGCGTCCGAAGGTTCCAGTACCGGCATCGTCAGTTTAATCGCCCGCTCCACCCCGCTTACCTTTGGCGTTCTCGGAGCCCTTGTGCTGTTGTCGGTCTGGTCTTGGGGCATTTTCCTCTACAAGTGGTGGACATTTCGGCGCGCCGCGCGACAGAGTGCACAGTTTCTCGAGGTCTTCCGCCGCAGCAACAAGTTCTCTGAAGTGCAGGCGGTCTGTCGATCGCTCGGCGACAGCCCGCTCGTCGGCCTTTTCCAGACCGGCTACGCGGAGCTGACCGCGCAGTTACGACAGACCGCGCCGCCAGACGTGCAGAACGGACCCAATCCACGCGCTCCGGCCGGACGTCCTACCTTGAAGAGCCTGACGGCCGTGGACCGGGCGCTGCTGCGCGCAGCCGCGGTCGAGGTGAACAAGCTCGAAAACCACATCTCGTTTCTCGCGACGGTCGCCAGCATGGCGCCGTTCGTTGGCCTGTTCGGCACCGTGTGGGGGATCATGAGCGCCTTCGAGCAGATTGGCATCACCGGTTCGACGAGCCTGCAAGCGGTCGGCACGCCGATCGCCGAGGCGCTCGTCGCGACCGCGGCGGGCCTCGCGGCGGCGATTCCGGCGGTCCTCTTCTACAACTATCTCACGCAGCGCGTGAAGCTGTTCGCCTCCGAGATGGACGACTTCGCCATGGAGTTCCTGAACATCTCCGAAAGGAACTTCACCTAATGCCGAAGCTCGGGCCGCCAGCGGGCGCGTCGGCCGGCCGGACGGGACGCAGCCGGCGCGTGTCGACGTCGCTCGCGGAAATCAACGTCGTGCCGCTGGTGGACGTGATGCTCGTGCTGCTGATCATCTTCATGGTGACCGCGCCGCTCCTCCAGCGCGGCATCGACGTGAAGCTGCCGGTGGCGCGCCGCGCGACGCAGGTCACCGGCGAGCGCGTCGAGGTCACCGTGCCCGCCGGCTACCGGGAGTCGCACTTCGTCTACGTCGGCAAGGAGCAGGTCCCGGCACGGGCGCTGCAGGAACGGATTCGCCAGCAGATGGAGACGCGCGACACGAAAGAGGTCTTCCTCCGCGGCGACGGATCGGTGCAGTACCAGGATCTCATGGAAGTGTTCGACATGCTGAAGGGCGCCGGCGTCCAGAACGTCGGCCTCGTCGCCAAGATGCCGGGTGAGCGCTGATGCAGGCCAGCGACGTCCTCCGCGATCGGATGCAGACAGCCGCGGGGCTGGAGCGCATGTATGCCCTGTCCGTCTCGGGCGCAGTGCACCTCACGCTTGGGGCGGCCCTCCTGTTCGCGTCGAACGGTCTGTTGAGGCGCGCGGACGCGCCGCGCACCGTCATGACGATTTCGCTCGGGGGTGGAGGCGTCGGGCCTGAAAACGGCGGCATGACGACGATGGGCGGCCGCCCGATTCAGACCGTTACGCCGCCCGAGGAAGCGCCGAAACGCGAGGCCATCCGGCCGCCCGCCGCGAAGGCGCCCGAGATGACAATGCCGCTGCCCCACGCGAAGCCGGTCAAGGCGGCGCCGGCGCCAGCCGTCAAACAGGCTCCGGACGAGGCGCGCGGCCGAACGCCGACCAAGGGCCCCCAGACGAGCGCCGGCAGCACCGTCGCCGACACCGGCGTCCGCGGTCAGGGGTTTGGCTTGTCGACCGGCGGCGGCGCCGGCTCGGGATCCTCGCTCGACATCACAGGCGACTTCTGCTGTCCGGAGTACATCACGTTGATGGTCGTTCGTATCCGCGCGACCTGGGTTCAGAACCAGGGCGCGAGGGGACAAACGCTGGTGAAGTTCACCATCATGCGCGACGGATCGATCACCAGGGTCGAAAACGAGCGGCCGAGCGGCACGACCGCGCTCGATCTGGCCGCGATGCGCGCGGTGCTCACTACGAGGACGCTGCCGCCGCTGCCCGACGCGTTTCCCAACCCGACGCTGACCGTGCACCTCAATTTCCAATACCAATGACCAAAGCCATCCTCACAGTGACGCTTGCGCTCGCGCTCGTCGCGGCCGGCCCACGCGCCCGGCAGCCGCCGGCGTCGCAGCAGCCGCCGCCACCCACGCCCCAGCAACCAAGCGAGATCGAGGTACCGATCTCGGGCGAAGCGGGCGCCCCGCCGCGGCTCGCCGTCCCCGATTTCATCGCGCTGACGACCGACGCAGAAACGGCCGCCATCGCCAGGACCATCGGCCAGGTGCTTTGGGACGATCTGAACTTCGAGCGCGAGTTCGCGTTCATCCCGCGGGACACGTACGCGTCGATCCCGCGCGCCACCTCGTTCGCGGACGTCGCGTTCGACCGGTGGCGGGAGCTGAACGCCGACGGCCTGATCGTCGGAACGGTGCAGAAGGTCGGGACGACCGTGAAAGTGGAGATGCGTCTGTTCAACGTGCGGACGCGGCAGTCGGCGTTCGCGCGGCAGTACGACGGGTCGGCCGCGAACCCGCGGCTCTACGCGCACACGATGTCGGACGAGATCCACAAGTCGCAGCGCGCGCTGAACGGCGTCGCGCGCTCCAAGCTGACCTTCGACTCGGATCGCGACGGCGAGCGCATGGCCGGGACCGTGCAGAACCGCAGCATCAAGGAGATTTACATCTGCGACTACGACGGCGAGAATCAGCGGCGCGTCACGGTCGGCCGCACGCTCAACATCGCGCCCCGCTGGTCGCCCGACGGGCGGTCGATCGCCTACACGTCGTACCGCCGCGGCGGCGCGAACATTTTCATCTCCAATATCTTCCAGGGCACGCTCGACGAGGTCACCAAGGGGGAGAAGGTCGGCGAGAACTGGCTGCCCGCGTGGTCGCCCGACGGCACGCGCGTCGCGTTCAGCTCGACGCGCGACGGCAACCCGGAGATCTACGTCGCGAACCGCGACGGATCGAACCTGCGGCGGATCACGAACCATCCGGGCATCGACATCACGCCGACGTGGTCGCCGTCGGGCACGCAGATCGCCTTCACCTCCGATCGCAGCGGCACGCCCCAAATCTACGTCGTCGGCATCGATGGCCTCGGCCTCGCCAAGAAGACCGCCGAGTCGTATTGCGATCGGCCGACGTGGTCGCCAGCGCCATATAACGAGATCGCGTTCGCCTCGCGGAGCGGCCCCGGGTTCGACATCAAGGTGCTCGACCTGGCGACCGGCGCCTCGCGCGCGCTGACGTTCGGCGAAGGCACCAACGAGAGCCCGGCGTTCTCGCCCAACGGCCGCCATCTGGTGTTCACCTCCACGCGGTCCGGCAAGGCCCAGGTGTTCACCATGGCCCGCGACGGCAAGGACGTGCGGCAGATTACCAGGACGGGCAACAACGAGAAGCCCGACTGGTCCAGATAACTGGAGAATCGACGATGAGATCGGTCCGACCCGCCTTGATCCTGATCCCGGTCCTGTTGGTGCTGACGGCCGCGGCATGCGGCAAGAAGAAGCCGCCGGTCGCGCGGCCGGCTCCGCCGCCCCCGTCGGTCGCGACGACGACGGCGCCGTCCCGCCCGCCCGCGCCGCCCGAACCGGTCGCCGAGCCGACGATCGTCCCGCCCGAACCGGTACGCGACGATGCGATCTCAGCGGCGTCGCTCGACGATCTGAACAAGAACTCCCCGCTCAAGCCGGCGTTCTTCGATCTCGATAGCAGCGACCTCACCGCGTCGGCGCAGCGGGCGCTCGACGAGAACGCGGCGCTGCTGAAGCGGTACGCCAGCTGGAGCATAACAGTCGAGGGACACTGCGACGAGCGCGGGACGGCCGAGTACAATCTGGCGTTGGGCGAGCGCCGCGCGATTGCTGCGCGCGCCTATCTCGTGTCGCTGGGCATTCCGGCCGATCGGCTGCGAACGGTCAGCTACGGCAAGGAGTTCCCGTTCGATCCAGGCCATGACGAATCGGCGTTCTCCAAGAACCGGCGGGCGCATTTCGTCATCACCGCGAAGTGAGCTTATGAAACAGAGACTTTTTTGCGCGCTGCTCGTCGGCGCCCTCGCCACGACGGCTGTTCCCGCGCACGCCGCGAACAAAGAGCATCAGCAGTTGATGGCGGATCTCCGCATGCTGCAGGAGCAGTCGCAGTTGCTCCAGAACCTGCTCGGCTCCGTGACCGACGCGCTGAAGGTCGTGAACACGCGGCTCGATCAGCAGACCGAGACGAACCGCAAGGCGTTCGCGGACCAGAAGCTGGTGATCGACAACCTGACCAATGACGTCCGCGTGATCCGGGAGAAGCTGGACGACAGCAATGTCCGGCTCGGATCGCTCACGCAGGAAGTCGATTCGCTGCGGCAGTCGATGCAGCAGATGGCCACACGCCCATCCGCGACGACCGAGCCCGACCTGTCCGGGACCGGCGGCCCTCCGGTCGCGGGAGGCGCCCCGCTGCCCTCCGGCGGCGGCACGCCCGGTGGTAGCGTCGGCAACTCGCCCCAAAAGATCTGGGACACGGCCCAGAGCGACTACTGGGCCGGCCAGTACGATCTCGCGATTCTGGGTTGGGAGGATTACATCAAGAGCTTCCCGAAATCCGACAAGGCCGACGATGCCCAGGTCAGTATCTGCACCGCCTACGTGCAGGACGGGAAGCCGGACAAGGCGGTGGCGGCGTGCGACATGGCCATCCGGATGTACCCCACCGGAGACAAGATTCCCGAGGCGTATTACCGCAAGGGCCTCGCGCTGAGCAATCTTCGGGACATCGCCGGCGCGCGCGCGACGTGGGAAGAGCTGATGAAGAAATTTCCTGACAGCCAGGAGGCCACGCTCGCCAAACAGGGGCTCGAACGGTTGAAGCGGCCCTGACGGAAAGGCTGAAGTCCGAAGCACGAAGTCGGAAGCTCGAGCGACGACGATGTAGAATGCTGTGCTCAGCCTCTGACTTCTGACTTCCAACTTCCGACATCCCGAAGGGACTTATGGGCAGCGTCAACAAGGTGATTCTGGTCGGCAACCTCGGACGCGACGCAGAGCTCCGCTACACGCCAGGCGGCGCGCCCGTCGCGAAGTTCAGCATCGCGACCACCGAAGTGTGGAACGACAAGGCGGGCCAGCGGCAGGAACGAACCGAGTGGCACAACGTCGACCTGTGGGGTAAGCCAGCAGAGTCGCTCAAAGAGTACCTCGTCAAAGGGAAGCAGGTGTACGTCGAGGGACGCATTCGGACCGATGAATACACGGACAAAGAAGGCGTCAAGCGAAAGAGCACCAAGGTGCGCTGCGACAAAGTTGTGCTCCTCGGTGGCGGCGGCCGCGGAGCGAGCCCCTCTCGAGGCGGCGGTGAAGAGGGCATGGGCGGGCACGGCCCCTCCCCCGCCCCGGACGTGTCGGAGCCGCTGACCGACGACGACATTCCGTTCTAGCAATCTAAGGATTTGAGGATCTAAGGATTTTTGGATTTGTACTGTGGATCTGAGAGCCAGCGCCCGGTCGCGGATCTCAGATCTTCAGGAAAATCCACAGACTCTCAAATCCTGAGATCCTCAAATCTTCTTATCTTCCCGTCCGTATCGGTCCTCGAGGCGGACGACGTCGTGCAGCTCCGGGGTCGAGACCTCGAAGATGTCGCTGTCTTCGATCGCCGTCATGCGATGGACCGTTTTCGGCGTGATGTGCACGCACTCCCCGGGCCGCATCTCGCGCTGCTTCAGCTCGCCGCCTTCCTCGATCTCGAACAGCAGCCTGCCTGAGTGCAGGTAAATCGTCTCGTCCTTCACGTTGTGGTACTGGAGGCTCAAGGCCTGGCCGGCGTTGACGTGAATCAGCTTGCCGACGTACCGCTCCGTCTTCGCCCAGTGCAGTTCGTAGCCCCAGGGCTTGTCCACACGCGCGATGTCACCGCTCACGACGTCACTCCCTTGATTAGCGTCAGCCGGCCGAGGGCGGCCAGCAGCACGCGCTCGATCTCGTCGACGGTCGCCAGCTTCAGGATTCGGCGCGCCGTCGCGCGCAGCTCGTCGTATCGCATCTCCGACAGCACCTGTTTGGCGATCGGAATGGCGCCCGGTGTCATGCTGAATTCCGTGAGGCCGAGCCCCACGAGCAGCGTCAGCAGCGCCGGATCCGACGCCATCTCCCCGCAGAGCGATATCGGAATACGCTGTCGCGACGCCGCCCGCCGCACCATGAGAATCATCCGCAGAATCGCCGGGTGCAGCGGCTCGTACAGGCGCGACACGCGCTCGTCGGCGCGATCGACGGCCAGGCAGTACTGAATGAGATCGTTGGTGCCGATCGTGAAGAAGTCGACCTCGCGGCCGAGCAGATCGGCGGTGTACGCGGCCGCCGGGATTTCGATCATCACGCCGATCGGCACGGGCGCCACCTGTTCGCCCCGGCGCGCCAGATCCGCGGTCGCCTGCGCGACCATGGCGCGCGCATCGCGGATCTGCTCGACGCTCGACACGAACGGAAACATGATTCGCAACCGGCCGTGGCGCGCGGCGCGCAGCAACGCGCGCAGCTGGATCCGAAACAGATCGGGGCGCGTGAGGCTGAGGCGCAGGCCGCGCATCCCCTGCCGGCTTGCGCGCGGCTCGTCGGTCTCCCAGCCCGCCGCAAACGGATGTTCGGTAAGCCGCGACGCGATCTCATCCTCGGCCACGTCGAAGGTCCGCACCGTGACCGTGCCGGGCGCCATCCCCTCCAGCATCCGGCGGTAGATCTCGTACTGCCGATCTTCGTCGCGGAAATCTTCGACGCCCCCCGTGATGAGGAACTCGGACCGGTAGAGCCCGATGCCCTCGGCGCCCGCATATCGGGCGGCGGCCAGGTCGTCGGGAAACTCGATGTTGGCGTCGAGCCGGATCGCGACGCCGTCCGCTGTCGCGGCGGGGCGGCGCCGCTCGGCATCCATCAGGGCCGGACGGTGATCGTCGGCGTGATGCGCGGCGCGGGCGAGCTCCTCGGGCGACGGATCGATGATCACCTCGCTCGCTGTCCCGTCGATCACCACGAGCTGTCCGGCCTGCACCTGCTTGATCGCGTTGTGCAGGCCAACGACCGCCGGAACCTCGAGCGAGCGCGCGAGGATCGCCGTGTGGTACGTCCGGCTACCCGCGTCGGTGGCGAACCCGCGGACCTTCGTCCAGTCCACCTGCGCCGCCATCGACGGCGTCAGCTCGTCGGCCACGAGAACGGACGACTCGTCGAGCTCGCGCAGCAGGTCGCGCGGCGTCGCGCCCTGCTTGCGGAGGTTCATGCGGAGCCTGCCGACGAGATCCGCGACGTCGCCCTTCCGCTCGCGCAGATAGGGATCCGCGACCTCTTCGAACACGGCGCTGAACTCGTGAAAGACCTGCTGGACCGCCCATTCGGCGTTGACGCGCTGCCCGCGGACGATGTCCTCGGCGCGCGGCAGGAGCATCGGATCCTCCAGCATGAGCAGCTGCGCGTCGAACAGCGACGAGAGCTCCGGCCGCCGTCTGGCCAGCCGCGCCTGGATATCGACGAGCTGCTCGCACGACCGCACGCGGCTCTCCTCGAGCCGCCGGATCTCGTCGTCGAGGCGCGCCGTCGGAATCTGGTAGCGCAGCACATGGGCGCGCTGGATCAGAATGACCGCGCGGCCGGCCACTACGCCCGGCGATACGCCGATGCCCTTCAGGCGGTGCATGCGTCCTCGCCGAACCCGGACCGGACCAGCGCCACCAGCGCGCCGACGGCGTCCAGCTCATCGCTGCCGTCCGCGGAAATCGTGATCGTGGATCCCCGCGGGGCGGCCAGCAGGAGGATCCCCATGATGCTCTTGCCGTCGATCTCCCGACGATCGCACGCCACGCGCACGCGCGCCTCGAAGCGCGTTGCCACGTGAACGAACTTTGCCGCGGCGCGGGCGTGCATGCCGAGCTGGTTGACCACGGTCACCGCCTGCATCGTCATGAGTGGCGGGCACCCTGAACGCAGCACTCTACACGTTGCTGCACGAGTGGGGGTTCACGCACTGCTTCTCTCCCCGCGGAGAAGATCGGAGGCGACCCAGATAGCGCTGCGGCCGTGATCGCGCATCTCTTTCGCGACCGCCAGCAGATTGGATGAGCTGCGGAGACTCGCCAGCTTGATGAGCATCGGCAGGTTCACGCCGGTAATCACTTCGAGCCGGTCTTTTTCGAGAAAGGTCATCCCGAGATTCGACGGCGTGCCGCCGAACATGTCGGTGAGCAGCAGCACCCCTTCCTCGCCGCGCACGCGCTCGATTGCCTGCGCGATATCCTCTCTCGCATCATTGACATCGTCGTGCCATCCGATGGAGACGGCCGTGAATTGGGGGAGGTCGCCGACGATCATCTCAGCGGCATTCACCAGCTCGTTGGCGAGCTGCCCGTGCGTGACAACGACGACGCCAATCACAGATATCTATCCTAGGCCAAGTCGGTCGGGTAGGTCAGGTGGGTGGGGGAGGTCAGGTGCGGCTGGCGGGGAGAACCTTCCCCCGTTCTCCAACAGGCCCAGCGGAGCGACCTGCCCCACTCGCCTCTCATGCGTGCGCCAGGTCGCGGTGCCGAACGCGCACGCGCGCCACGCCGAGGTTGCTGAGGGCGGGGCGCAGCCGCTCCGCGAGCATCACCGATCGATGGCGCCCACCCGTGCAGCCGATCGCGATCGTCAGGTAGCTCTTCCCTTCCGCGACGTAGAAGGGCACGAGGTAGCGCAGGTAGTCTTCGAGGCGATCCATGAACTCGC
>WNEY01002063.1_pt1 | contig 25449 bp, 23 predicted proteins | sample 5400531 | NCBI WGS metagenome assembly WNEY01 (sample SAMN13153338, study PRJNA577476) | soil metagenome | isolation source: 200 cm saprolite under Douglas fir tree site 1 | place: USA:California | collected 2015-04-18
CTCATCTGGAATCACGGCAGCGAAAAGGATCCTGGTACGCAACGGCAGTTCGACGCGGTCGCGGCGATCTTCGTGCCCGCAGGCTACGTGGTCTTTGCGCCGGTGCGCCGAGGGCACGGCGGTTCCGAAGGACCGTACATCATGGACCAGCTGCGGAAGGCGCAAGAGAACCGAGCAGTCGGACCGCTTCTCGTGCGCTTGATGGAGGGCGAGCATCTTGACGACCAGCTTGCCGGGCAGGCGTATCTCAAGAGCCTACCGTACGTCGACCAGAATCGTCTCGTACCCGCCTCTGCGAGAGCGGCTCCTCTCCGCCGTGCGGAAGATCGAGATTCCCGTGTTTCTGATCCAGCCGCCCAAGGACGCGAGCCTGGAGCCAAGCTATGTCCTCGGCCGTGAGTTCCGGCGGCTCGGTAAGACGTAGGAAGATCTACCCGCCCGAGATGCCGGAGGACCAGCAGGGACACTGCTTCGGCGGAGCGAAGGGGATGGCACGTCTGGGCGCAGGACGTCCTCGCGTTCTTGGCGGGAGCGGCTCCGTGATTACGGGTCAGGTCCGTCCCTCGTGTGACCGGCTCGCCGGCGCCTCGCTGACGGTCCCGAGCCGTTGCCGGCCCGCTCCGGTCAAGTCATCTGGTTGCGGTGTCCAGGGTCCGCCACGCGCTTCGCTGCTCGATTAGCTCTCACCGCCGTCGTCCCTGTACGGATCACGCTCAATGCTGCGGACCAGGTAGTCCCTGACCGGCTCCCCGTCGATCGCGAGGAACACGGTGGCTCGCGCCCGCAAAGGTCGACCCACCCAGATGGCGGACGCGACGGATCCGGTGACCGCGTTGACGCCCTGCCACACGCCGCCGGCCGGCCGGAGATCTCGCCGGCTCGTCGTCGTCTCTCGCTTGCATTCTTCGAAGCCATTCTTCGAGAGGGCATCCACGATGTCCTCCAGCGCGGCGCTCCACCCGTGCTCCGCTTCGATCCAGGTCATCCGGCCCTGCTTGCGAAGCTCCTCGAGGCCGTGCATGAGTGGCATCTTGCCCTCCCCGTCGACTGTCGGGGCGCCGCGGGCTGAATCGGAGGTGGCTCCTGGGGGGAGCCACCTCACGGGATTCACTTGCCCGCGCCGACGGAGACGGCGAAGTTGACCGTCTCCTCACGGTACGATGACGGGATGTACGCGAACTCGAGGCGGATCTCCTTCAGCCTCTTCGCCTTCAGGGCTTCGGCGGGGAACTCCACGTCCAGGGATTGGATTGCCTCCTGCCCAGGATCGAGTCGCTCGCTGCCGTACGTGGCGAACTTGAGGGTCGGTTCGGACCGCGCGTCCTCGAGCTTGATGGGCTGTCCCTGGGCATCGATGTAGCGAAGCTTGCCTTCGAGCAGCCGCACCGTTTGATTGGTCGACGTGTTCTTCAGCCTGAGCGTCCCGGTGAGCTTCGCCGCGGTGACGATCCGGTCGGACCCTTTCTCGACCCGCTCGGCGACCTTCATCTCGGTGACTTCGCCCGTGACGATCCCAGCCTTCACCTTCACCGAAGCAGGCGTCACTGCGTACGTCCTTTCCTCGATCGGCGCAGCCACCGCCGCCGGCTGCTGCACGGGGCCGAGGGTTATCCAGGCCACGAGGGCCACGAGCGCGGCGCCTAGCCCCCACCGCCAGAACGCATCCTTCTTCTCGGTCGGACGCTCAGTGGCAAAAAATTGGCGTTGCGCGATGATCGGGATGGTCGCCGCCATGAACGCGATGACAGCCACCGCGACCATTCCTGCTCCCGGGAAGATCCCCAGGGTCCGAAGGAGCCAGCTTCCCCCGATGCTCCCGACGATACCGAGAGTGATGTCCCACTTCAGCCCGTAGCCTCCACGCGTCATCACCCACCCGGCCAACAAGCCCGCCAGCAGTCCTGCGAGAATCCACGTCAAGAAAGTCATGACTCTTCCTCCTTCAACTGGTTACGGCTCCCGCGCATCACTTCCCCAGCACCGTCGCACGCGTCGCGCTCCCTCTCGATTTACGTCCGATGGACGGACGAGGCCTCAGACGCTCCGGGGCCGGAGCCTCCGTCGGCCCGTCGCCGTTTTGTCGCACGAGGAGAGCCGCGAGCATTTCGATCGCCCGCTGGTCGAGGGCCCGGTCGTCGATCATCACCTGCACGGTGGAACCCGCGAGCCCCCGGACACGCTCAGCCGCCGCGGTGGAGCAGACGACGACGTCCACTCTCCGCACCAGGCGACCCAGTGCGGCCCCCTCGGCGGGGCAGACCCCGACGAGCGCGATGTTCGGCAGGCCGGCATTGGCGATCGAGTGCTCCAGGTTGTGGGCCGTCTCGACAGTGGTGGAGGCCACGCCCACCCGCGTCCCCGACGGGAACTGGGCCAGGCGGTGAAGAGTTTCGAGGTGCGCTTCGGCGAGCAGCGCGATCACCGGGACTCCCTTGCCCTTCAGGAGTTGCTCCACCTGCGGGAGATGACAGAAGCTCGTGACCGCAGCCCGCCAGCGACCGGGTTGCTTCTGGCGCCGCGCGACCGCCGGGAGCTCGGCGAGGAGCACCTTGTCGACGCGGACCGGTAGGTGGGCCTCGAGTTCCCGGGCAAAGAAGTCGAGCTCCGGCGGGCTGCACTCCACCAGGAGGACCTCGACGGCCCCGCGAATGGCGGCGGGCCGGATCCCAGCCAAGCTCAGAACGCCCACCGACAGGTCGTCGGCGGTCATCCCGAGGGCCGCGGCCCGGATCACCGTGTCTTGCAAGAAGCCCGCGCGGAGATGAGGGGCGGGGCGGGCAGGCGGCGCCGGGGCCACGAACACGCCCTTCCCGCGCCGAGCTTCCACGTAGCCACTCCGCTTCAGATCGTCGATGACGCGCGCGACGGTATTCGGATTGACACCGAGGAAGCCGGCCAGCTCCCGGATGCTGGGCAGCGCTTGGTCCCGCGGGACGCCGCCGCCCTCGATGGCGTGGCGGAGCTGCTCCGTCAGTTGACGCCGGATCGGGATCGGACTGTGGCCGTCTATCCTGAGATTCATCGCAATCGTCATACTGTATCGCTACAATAGTACACTAGGTCAATTTAGTCAAGGTGTACTATTTTAGTGGTACACTGCACCGCTGAGGAGGCGATTCGTGGGTGAAATCGGACTGGTCCTGGCGCGCGGCGGACCAGCGACGCGTCGGCGTTCACCAGCTCCGCCGGTTCGGCAAGACCGGACCGCTCCGCGACGTGCGCCCGCTTCACCCGATCCCACGGACCGCTTCTATGCCGCCGTACGGCTCGTCGTTCGGTTCTGGCTCTGGTTCTGCTTCAAGCCCGTCGACGTCCGGCACCCCGAGCGCGTCCCGGCCGACGGCCCGGTGCTCCTCTGCATCAACCACCCGAACAACCTGATCGATTCCCTGGTCGTCGCGACAGCGCTCCGGAGGAAGGTCCACTTCCTCGCCGCGGCGGCGATGTTCCGTAACCCACTGGTCGCCCGTTTCCTGCGTGCGTGCGGGGCGATCCTCGTGTACCGGAAGGAGGACGACCCGGACAAGATGGACCCGAATGCGAAAGCATTTGCCGCCTGCTTCCAGGCGCTCGAGGGCGGCCGCCTCATTGCGATGTACCCCGAAGGCACGACGCATGCCGAGGCGCGCGTCCAGCGCATCAAGAGCGGCGCGGCCCGCATCGCGCTGGGCCACGAGGCGGCCCGACCGGGCGACCTGTCGCTCATCCCGGTGGGGCTCACGTTCGAGGCGCGCAAGTCATTCCTGGGGCGGGTGCTCGTCTCCTTCGGAGAGCCGATCCCGGTGGCGCCGTACCTCGAGGCTCATCGGCAGGACCCGTGCAAGGCGGTCGATGCCTTGACGCGAGCGATCCAGCGGGCGATGGAAGCCGAGCTGATCGGTGAGATCGATCCCTTCCGGCTGTCCCACGCGATCGTCGACGCCGCCGTCTGGCAACGGATCCAGGGCTACCGCGCCCTCCTGGCGGAGTACCGCGTGAAGGACGAGGCGGTGCAGGCGCAGCGGCGACGGCCACTGCGTCGCGAGCGTGTTCGCCACTCGTGGGAGGCGATCGTGGGCTTCCCCTTCTTCGTCTACGGCGCCGTCGTCAACGGCCTCCCGTACCTGATCCCCCGCTGGTTCGCCCGCCGGCTGGCCAAGAAGGAGACCGATTACGCGACCGTGCGCTTCCTGGCGAGCGTCGTCGCGTTTCCGCTGTGCTGGACGCTCGAGACGTGGGTGGTCGGATGGCAGACCGGGGCGGCTGGAGCCGCGGTCTTCGCGCTGTCGCTGCCGTTGACCGGTCTGGTCGCGTATCGCTATCTGGTGGGGGCCGGCCGTCTGCGCAGCCGGCTCCGCTTCGGCGTCCTTGCCTTCAGCCGCGAGCAGGCGGCCCGATGCCTCGTGGCCGAGCGCGAGGCGATCATCGCCGAGCTCGAGCGCGCCCAGGTGGACTACCTCCGCTAGACCTCCGCGGAGGCCAGGAGGGCCATAAGATCATCCCGGCTCACGACCTCCTTCTCGATCAGCAGTTTCGCCAGTGACGTGAGGACGTCTCGCTTGGCGGTCAGGGTCTCGCGGACGCGCCCGTGCGCTGCCTCGAAAAGCTTCCGGATCTCGTCGTCGATGCGACGGGCAGTCTCCTCGCTGTACTCTCGCTGAGCCATCGACGGAACGTTGAGGAAGAGCGCCTGGCGGGGCGGCTCGAACGTCGCCAGCCCCAGAGCGTCACTCATCCCGTAGCGGGCGACCATGTGGCGCGCCATGTCGGTGGCCCGCTGGAGGTCGTCCTGCGCACCGGTCGAGACGTCGCCGAAGACGATCTCCTCCGCCACGCGACCGCCGAGCAACACGTCGAGGCGATCGAGGAGCTCGGCGCGCGTCATGAGGTACCGGTCCTCGGTCGGTTGCTGCTGCGTGTACCCGAGCGCGGCCACGCCGCGAGGGATCACGGAGATCTTCGCCACGCGGTCGGCGTGCTGGCGCGACTCCGCGACCAGCGCATGGCCCGCTTCGTGGTAGGCGACGATCTCTTTTTCCTTCGGGTTGATCACGCGCGATCTGCGCTCCAGACCACCCACCACGCGGTCGATGGCCTCGTCGAAGTCCACCGCATCCACGCTCTCCTTCCCCACGCGGGCCGCGTGGAGCGCGGCCTCGTTGACGAGATTGGCGAGATCAGCGCCGACGAAGCCGGGCGTCCTCGCCGCCACCACGGAGAGATCGAGGCCGGGGGCCAGCTTGACGTCGCGGACATGCACCTTCAGAATTTTCTCCCGCCCTCTGAGGTCGGGACGGTCGAGGACCACCTGCCGATCGAAGCGGCCTGGCCGGAGCAACGCAGGGTCCAGGATTTCGGGCCGATTCGTGGCCGCCAGGATCATGACGCCCTTCTGGGTGTCGAAGCCGTCGAGCTCCGCAAGGAGTTGATTCAGGGTTTGCTCGCGCTCGTCGTGGCCGCCCACGATCGGGCTGACACCGCGCGCTTTCCCCAGCGCATCCAGCTCGTCGATGAAGATGATGCTCGGGGCCTTCTCCTGGGCCTGGGCGAAGAGGTCGCGGACGCGCGCGGCGCCCACGCCGACGAACATCTCGACGAAGTCCGAGCCGCTCAAGCTGAAGAACGGCACGCCAGCCTCTCCCGCAACGGCCTTGGCCAGCAGCGTCTTCCCGGTGCCGGGCGCGCCGACGATGAGCACCCCTTTGGGGATCTTCCCGCCGAGGCGCCGGTAGCGCTCGGGGTTTTTGAGGAAGTCCACGACCTCCATCAGCTCTCCCCGCGCCTCGTCGATGCCCGCGACGTCCTCGAACGTGACGCCGGTCTTGTGCTCGACGTACACCCGGGCCTTGCTCTTGCCGATGGCCATGAGCCCTTGCTGCGGGCCGAAGCGGCGCATGAGGACGACCCACACGCCGGCGAACACCACGGCCGGAAGGACCCACGAGAGGAGGGTCGAGAGCCAGGTATTCTCCACGTGCCCCGCGAACTGGACGTTTGCCTGTTCGAGCTCGGCCACCAGCCCGGGATCCTCGACCCGCGCCGCGACGAAGCGGTGCGGTCCGTCACCCAACCGCTTCAGCTCCTCGAGCTTCTCCTTCGGGAGCAGGGTTTCGAGCCCGTCGGTTGAGAGCGTGCCGCTGATGGTTTCTCTGTCGAGGGTGAGATTGCTGACCTTGCCCTTCTTCGCAAGCGCCTTGAACTCGCTGTACGACACGTTCGCGGCCCGAGGCCCAAAGAGCGGGAACTGAAATGCGAAAATTGTAATGAGGACGATCGCGAGATAGCCGATCGCGAACTTCCGCTGTTTGAGTTCCATGCTCACGGGCCCCTATGCCGCGTGCGCTGGCACGGCGTCAGGTGATGCGTGCGCGTTCTCCTTCACGATCCGGTAGAGAACCCACCCGCTCGCGTCTTGCCCTCCGATGCGCTCGGCCCGCTCGAACAAGCTCAGCCGGCTTTTCCTCGGAGGCGAGGGATATTCCGCGAGAACCGCATTCCAACCTAACCGGGCCGCCGCCGCTGGTAACGGCGCCTCGATGCCGTAACGCGCGACGATCCCCCGTCTCTCGTTGTAGAACTCCATGAGCCACTTCATTCCCCGCCTCCGCAGCCAGTCGCCATCCCGTTGTCAGCGGGAATCGCGTTGCGCCTGTCGCCGCTGCCCGCGGGCGCGGCTGTGGGCCTGGATGGCGCTCGCGCGAGTCCTGGTGAACTGCCGAGCGTTCCGCGTCTCGCTCGCCGCCGCACTCATGGCTTTCTGACGTTGGCGCTTGCGAGCCTCGGCCTGCTGACCGGCGGCGACTGCGCGATCCCTTGGTCTCATACTGTATGACTAGAATAGTACACTAGAGCAATTTCAGCAATGTGTACTATTTTAGTGGTACACTGCGGCGCTGGACAATTCCACCAGCCGCATCGACACCACCTGGAAGAAGAGGGAGGCACCCCACCATGGCTCAGGCAACAACAACGAAACTGCGGCCGGTCCCCGACCGCGTTCTCGCCCGCACGATGGCTCCGGCTCCGGCACCCACGACGAAACTACGTCCTCTCCATGATCGCGTGCTCGTCAAGCGCCTCGAGAGGCTGGACGACAAGCACGGCAGCATCATCATTCCGGACAGCGCCCGGGAGAAGCCGCAGGAGGGCAAGGTGATCGCGGTCGGGACCGGCAAGGTGACCGAGGACGGCAAGAAGCTCCCGCTCGCGCTGAAGGCAGGCGATCGAATCCTCTTCGGCAAGTACTCCGGCAGCGAGGTCAAGCTCGATGGCCAGGAGTACCTCATCATGAAGGAGGAGGACGTCCTCGGCATCCTCGGCTCGTAAACGAGCGGCTCGGCCGCCGTCAACCAATCGCGCACACTCGAAAGGAACGTATCCATGCCTAAGCAACTCCTGTTCAACGAGGAAGCTCGCGCCGCGCTCGTGCGCGGGGTCAACATCATGTCGCACGCCGTCAAGGTGACGCTCGGCCCGAAGGGACGGAACGTCGTCATCGCCAAGAAGTACGGCAGCCCGACCCTGACCAAGGACGGCGTCACCGTCGCCAAGGAGATCGAGCTCAGGGACCCCTACGAGAACATGGGGGCCCAGATGCTGAAGGAGGTCGCCTCCAAGACCTCCGACATCGCCGGTGACGGCACGACGACCGCGACGATTCTCGCCCAGGCCATCTTCCGTGCGGGACTCAAGAACGTGACCGCCGGCGCGAATCCGATGGGCCTGAAGCGGGGGATCGAGCAGGCGGTCGATGCCGTGGTCGAGGAGCTGAAGCACATGTCCAAGGCCACCAAGGACAAGAAGGAGATCGCCCAGGTTGCCACGATCGCGTCGAACAACGACAAGACGATCGGCAACTTGATCGCCGAGGCCATGGAGAAGGTCGGCAAGGACGGCGTCATCACCGTCGAAGAGGCCAAGGCGATGGAGACCACCCTCGAGGTAGTCGAGGGGATGCAGTTCGACCGCGGCTACCTCTCGCCCTACTTCGTGACGAATCCGGAGCGGATGGAAGTGGTGCTGGAGGACGCCCTTGTCCTCATCTACGAGAAGAAGCTCAGCGTGATGAAGGACATGCTGCCGCTGCTCGAGCAGGTCGCACGGGCCGGCAAGCCGTTGCTCATCATCGCCGAGGACCTCGAGGGCGAGGCCCTGGCGACCCTGGTGGTGAACAAGCTGCGCGGGACGCTCGCGTGCTGCGCCGTCAAGGCGCCGGGCTTCGGCGATCGCCGCAAGGCGATGCTCGAGGACGTCGCGACCCTGACCGGCGGCAAGGCGATCACGGAAGACCTCGGCATCAAGCTCGAGAACCTCAAGCTCGACGACCTCGGCCGCGCCAAGAAGGTGGTCGTCGACAAGGACAACACCACGATCGTCGAGGGCGCCGGCAACACCAAGGAGATCCAGGGCCGCATCAAGCAGATCCGGGCCCAGATCGAGGAAACGACCTCGGACTACGACCGGGAGAAGCTCCAGGAGCGGCTCGCGAAGCTCGCGGGCGGCGTCGCCGTCATCAAGGTGGGGGCGGCCACCGAGACCGAGATGAAGGAGAAGAAGGCGCGGGTCGAGGACGCCCTCAACGCCACGCGGGCGGCCGTCGAGGAGGGGATCGTGCCGGGGGGCGGCGTCGCGCTGCTCCGCGCGTCGGACGCGCTCGACAGCCTCAAGCTCTCGGGCGACGAGGGCACCGGTGTCAGCATCGTGCGGCGCGCCCTCGAGGAGCCCATCAGGACAATCGTGGAGAACGCCGGGCTCGAGGGCTCCGTGGTCGTCGAGAAGGTCAGGGTCATGGTCCCGCTCACGCGCGGCTTCGACGCCGAGACCAACGAGTATGTCGACATGATGCTGGCGGGGATCATCGACCCCACCAAGGTCGAGCGGGTCGCGTTGCAGCATGCGGCGTCGATCGCGTCGTTGCTGCTCACGACCGAAGTGATCATCACCGACGGGCCGGAAGCCGGCAAGGCTGACGCAGCCATGGGGCACGGTGGAGAGTACTAAGCCTCGCAGCGGTGATGAGGTGATAGAGGGCAGGCGAACCTAGCCGGTGACGCGACGGCGGGCGGCCGCGCCGTGCGCGAAGGCACTCCTTGCGCTCGCGAAGGAAGGCAACCAGACCGAGCTCGTCGGCCGCGAGCTCGGCGACGCCGCGGGGTTCGCGGCGGATCGTCTGAAGCGGATTCGCGAGCTCGAGGCTCGCGAAGGACAACTTTGCGTGAGTCTCAGCGCCGGATCTACATCGCCCTGTTGATCTCATCCGCTGTCTCTCGCCGAGACTCGATCCAAGTAGTGCGTTCGTCGTCTAACCCCTGCAGAAAGGCCGCATGCGCATAGCCCGGGAGTCTCCCGAAGATCCGATCCGCGCGGAGCTCTTCGGCATCGAGCGCCTCGAACAGCACGCCGAGAGCCTGGCGGTTGCCCAGCGCGTCATGAGGCAGTCGGGCCGGGGGCGGCGATTGTTGCCGCGCGTCGAACACAACGGTCGCGTGCTCCGCGCGTCGTATCGCGTGATCGCCAACGCCATCCGTGAGGAGCGCGCGATCACGCCGGCCGCGGAATGGCTCGTCGACAACTTCCACGTCGTGGATGAACAGCTGCGCGAGATCCGCGCGGACCTGCCCCCCGGGTTTTATCGGGAGCTGCCCAAGCTGGCCGAGGGGCCGCTGGCCGGCTATCCGCGCGTCTACGGGATCGCCTGGGCGTTCGTTGCCCACACCGATAGCCGGCTCGACCCCGAATCGCTCCGGCGGTTCGTGCACGCCTACCAGCGCGTGCAGCCGCTGACCATGGGCGAGCTGTGGGCAGTGGCGATCACGCTGCGCGTCGTGCTCGTCGAGAATCTTCGACGCTTGGCGGAGAGCATCGTTCGCGGGCGCGCGGCGCGCCAGGAGGCCGACGCCCTGGCGGACGAGTTGCTCGGCGTTGGCGACGGTGATGTCGCGCCGACGGCGAAGGGCCTCGAGCGATTCGAGGGCGGCCCGCTGGTGACCGCTTTCGCGGTGCAGCTCGTCCAGCGACTGCGGGAGCAAGATCGCGCGGTGACTCCGGCCCTGCGCTGGCTCGATCAACGGCTGGAAGCGCAGGGGAGGACGTCCGAGGAGATTGTCCGCATCGAGCATCAGCGGCAGGCCGCGATGAACGTGACCGTCCGCAACGTGATCATGAGCATGAGCCTGATGTCGGCGCTGGACTGGGCGCAGTTCTTCGAGACCGTCAGCCTCGTTGACGAGGTGCTGCGAGCCGGCCCGAACTACGCCGCGATGGACTTCGCAACCCGAGACGCCTACCGGCACGCCGTCGAAGAGCTCGCGCGGGGTTCAGGTCGGTCCGAGCTGGAAGTCGCACGCGAGGCCATGGCGCACACGCACCGCGCGGACGGGGCAGACGACGACCGGCGGAGCGATCCTGGCTTCTATCTCATCGGCAACGGGTGCCAGGCCTTCGAGCTGACGCTCGGCTACCGCGCGCGGCGAATGCGCCGGCTGCTGCGTACCTACGTCGCGGCGGCGACACCCGGATATCTGGGAACGATCGCCGTCCTCAGTGGCTTCATGTTCACGCTGCCACTCCTCGCAGCAGGGGCATCCGGCGTCGAGCCGATGAGCCTGCTCGTGCTCGCACTGCTGGCCGTCGTCCCGGCTTCGGACCTGGCGATCGCCCTGCTGAATCGAAGCGTCACCGCGCTGGTGACGCCGGCGGTGCTGCCTCGACTCGAGTTGCGCGACGGCGTGCCACCGCATCTGCGAACCATGGTCGTCGTGCCGATGCTGTTGACGGACGGCGCGGAAGTGAATGAGCAGATCGAGCGGCTCGAAGTGCATTACCTGGCCAATCCGAACGGCGATCTTCGCTTTGCCATCCTCACCGACTGGTTGGATGCGCCCACGGAGAGCATGCCGGGTGATGACGAAACGCTGGGGGCCGCGCGCGAGGGGATCGCCCGTCTGAACCGGCGTCACGGTGCCGCGCCGGATGGAAGCGAGCGATTCCTTCTCTTCCACCGCCGGCGGCTCTGGAACGAGAGCGAGCGGGCGTGGATGGGGTGGGAGCGCAAGCGGGGCAAGCTCCACGAGCTCAATCCGGCCGGCGTCCGCTACGTCATCACCCTCGATGCCGACACGCGGCTGCCTCGAGGCGCGGTCGAGCGGCTGGTCGGTACGATGGCGCATCCCCTCAATCGACCCCGGGTCGATCCCGGAAGGCGGCGCGTCGTCGAAGGATACGCGGTGCTTCAACCCCGAGTCACACCGCCGCTGCCCGGACGCGAGGGCTCGTTCTTCCAGCGCCTCTCGTCCGGCCCGGCAGGGGTCGACCCGTACGCATCGGCGGTGTCCGACGTCTACCAGGACCTTTGGGGGGAAGGGTCGTACACCGGCAAGGGGATCTATGACGTCGACGCGTTCGAGGCGGCGCTGGCCGGACGGGTGCCGGAGAACGCGCTGCTGAGCCACGATCTGTTCGAAGGTGTGTTCGCGCGCGCCGGTCTCGTTACCGATGTCGAGCTGTTCGAGAGCGCTCCATCGCATTACGGGGTCGCGGCGGCGCGCCAGCACCGATGGGCGCGCGGCGACTGGCAGCTGCTTCCGTGGATCCTTGGAAGCCGAATCCCCGTGATCGGGCGCTGGAAGATGCTGGACAACCTACGTCGCACGGTGTCGGCGCCGGCCGCCTTCCTGACGCTCGTCGTCGCCTGGGTGACGCCGGGCACGTCGCCCACGATGTGGAGCGCCTTCATCCTCGCCACCGTCGCCGTGCCCGGGCTCTTGTCGGTGCTGGGCGGATTGGTCCCCCACGCGCGCGGCATCTCGAAGCGCAGCCACACCCGCGCGGTCGGCCGAGACGTCGTCCTGGCCGCCTCGCAGATCGGGCTCACGATCACGATGCTGACGCACCAGGCGTGGCTGATGAGTGATGCGATCGTGCGGACGCTCGTCCGCGTGTACGTCACGCATCGTAGGCTGCTGGAATGGGTGACCGCGGCGCAGGCGAAAGCCGGCCTCCGTCTCGATCTCCGTGGCTTCTGCCGTCGAATGGGCGGCGGGGTTGCGCTCGCCGGCGCCGCGTCGGTTGCCGTCGCGTGGGGGCGACCAGAGGCCTGGCCCGCCGCGCTGCCCTTTCTGATGCTGTGGGCCGTGTCGCCGGCGGTGGCGCGATGGATCAGCGTGCCTCGGAGGACAGCAGTCACCCAGCCGCTCTCGTCCGAGGATGTGCGAGCCCTCCGGGCGATCGCGCGGCGGACGTGGCGGTTCTTCGCGACGTTCGTCGGTCCCGAAGACCACGCATTGCCACCCGACAACTTTCAGGAAACGCCGAGCCCGGTGGTGGCGCATCGCACGTCGCCCTCGAACATCGGACTGTACCTGCTGTCCACGGTGGCCGCGCGCGATTTCGGCTGGATCGGCACGCTCGACGCTGTCGAGCGTCTCGAGGCCACGCTCGAGACGATGAACGCCCTCGAGCGTTTCCGCGGCCACTTCTACAACTGGTACGACACGAAGCACTGCTATCCTCTCGAGCCGAAGTACGTATCGTCGGTCGACAGCGGCAATCTCGCCGGCCATCTCATCGCACTCGCGCACGCCTGTGAGGAGATGATCGACCGCCCGCGTCTCGATCGCTCGGCGCTCGCCGGGATCGAAGACACCGCGCTGCTCGTCCGCCTGTCGACCGTCGTGGCGGCCGGCGATGCACGCCCCGGCCCGGCCACCCGCGGGCGCTTGGAGGAGGCTATCGACGCCGTCACGGCGACCGTCCAGGAGCCCCCGCCCGACTCGGCGGAATGGGCCGCGCGGCTCGCGGTGCTGAAGGCGCGCGCTGAAGCCGTGCGGGACATCGCGCGAGCGCTGGTCGACGACGATCCCGCGAGCGCGCAAACGGACGTCCTCGTCTGGGCGGAGGCGCTCTCCGCCACCGTTGAAAGCCACGCGCGTGATCTCGACATGCCCGAGACGCTCATTCGTCGGCTCACGATCCTCGCCCGGGGCGCTCTGGCGATGGCCGGTGCCATGGACTTCGGCTTTCTCTTCGATCCAATGCGGAAGCTGTTTGCGATCGGATACCGCGTCACGGACGGCAGTCTCGACCCCGGTCGGTACGACCTGCTTGCATCGGAAGCTCGTCTCGCGAGTTTCGTCGCGATCGCCAAGGGCGACGTCCCCGTCTCGCACTGGTTCCGGCTGGGCCGAGCCCTCACCCCGGTGGAACTGGACTCGGTGCTCGTGTCCTGGTCGGGATCGATGTTCGAATACCTGATGCCCGGGCTCGTCATGCGCGCGCCGGCGGGCAGCCTGCTCGAGCAGACATCGCGGCTCGTCGTGGGCCGGCAGATCCGGTATGGCGCCGAGCGCGGCGTGCCGTGGGGTGTGTCGGAGTCGGGCTACAACGCGCGAGATCTCGAAATGACCTACCAGTATTCGAGCTTCGGTGTGCCGGGGCTCGGACTGCGACGCGGACTCAGCGAGGACGTCGTCATCGCGCCCTATGCGACGGGCCTGGCGGCGATGATCGATCCGACCGCGGCGATTCAGAACTTCCGGCGCCTGGCGGCCGCCGGGGCCAGCGGCGCCTACGGCTTCTACGAGGCGCTCGACTACACCGCGGCCCGGCTTCCGGAGGTGGCCCAGGTCGCCGTGATTCGCGCCTATATGGCGCACCACCAGGGCATGGTGGTCGTCGCGATCGCAAACGTCGTCCACGACGGCGCGATGCGCGCGCGCTTCCATGCCGAGCCCATCGTCCAGGCCACCGAGCTGCTTCTTCAAGAACGGACGCCGCGTGACGTGGCGGTCGCCCGGCCACGTGCGGACGAGGTGCAGGCCGTCGGTGACGTGCGCGAGTTCGTTCCGCCGGTCGTGAGGCACTTCACCTCGCCGCACGGCTCGCTACCACGCACACAGTTGCTCTCGAACGGACGATATGCGGTGATGCTGACGACGGCGGGATCGGGATACAGTCGCTGGCGTGACCTCGCGATCACGCGGTGGCGGGAAGACGTCACACGCGACGCGTGGGGCACGTACGTGTTCCTCCGCGATGTCGACAGCGGTGAGAGCTGGTCGGCCGGCTACCAGCCGCGCGGCGGTCAACCGGACAGTTACGAGGTCATCTTCTCCGAGGATCGGGCGGAGATCGTTCGGCGCGACGGCGCCATCGGCACCACGCTCCAGGTGATCGTGTCACCGGAGGACGATGCCGAGGTGCGTCGCGTCTCGCTCACGAATCTCGGGACGAAGAGCCGGGAGATCGAGTTGACATCGTACGCCGAGGTCGTCCTGGCGCCGCCGGCGGCGGACGCGGCCCATCCGGCGTTTTGCAATCTGAGCGTGCAGACGGAGTGCATCCCCGAGCTCGACACTCTGCTGGCGACACGCCGGCCGCGGTCACGCGGCGAGGTCCCGGTCTGGCTGGCCCACGTGGCGGTCGTCGAAGGAGACCCGGTCGGCGCGCTGCAATGGGAGACTGACCGAGCGCGGTTCCTCGGCCGCGGGCGCGGGATCCGAACGCCGGCGGCGGTGATCGACGGCCAGCCCCTCTCCAACACGACCGGCGCGGTGCTCGACCCGATCGTGAGCCTGCGACGCCGCGTACGGCTTCCGCCGGGCGACACCGTGCGCGTCGCCTTCTCGACGCTCGTCGCGCCGTCGCGCGCGGAGGCCCTCGGCCTCGCCGAGAAGTATCGCGATACGGCGACGTTCGACCGCGCCGCGACGCTGGCGTGGACGCAGGCGCAGGTTCAACAGCACCACCTCGGGATCGGCCCGGACGAGGCACACCTCTTCCAGGGTCTCGCGAGCCGCGTTCTCTACTCGGACCGGGCGCTCCGGCCCTCCGCGGACGTCCTCACGCGTCATACGGGCGGCCCCGACGCGTTGTGGGCTCACGGGATTTCGGGCGACCTCCCGATCGTGCTCGTTCAGATCGACGAGCCCGAGGACGTGGGCATCGTGCGGCAACTCCTCCGCGCGCACGAGTACTGGCGGATGAAGCAGCTGGCGGTCGATCTGGTCATCCTGAACGAGCGCGCGCCATCGTACGTTCAGGATCTGCAGGCATTGCTGGAGACGCTGCTGCGCACGAGCCAGTCGGCGGGACCCCATGATGGACATGGGTTGCACGGGAACGTGTACATCTTGAGAGCGGACCGCGTGACGGCGACGCAACGTGACGTGCTCCAGTCCGTAGCGCGGGCGGTGCTGTCGAACCGGCGCGGGACGCTGGCCGACCAGATGGCGCGCGCGCAGCGGCCTGACGCGGCTCCGCCCGCTCAGCCACGGCGGCCGGCGGTCGCGCCGGCGAATGTGACGGCCCGGGGGCCGGATCTCGAGCTCTTCAACGGCCTAGGTGGCTTCGAGCGGGATGGGCGCGAATACGTGACGGTCCTCGATGAGGGACGGTGGACACCGTCGCCGTGGATCAACGTGATCGCAAATGCGGGGTTCGGCTTCCAGGTCTCCGAGTCGGGTTCGGGGTACACGTGGTCGGTCAACAGTCGCGAGAACCAGCTCACCGCCTGGTCGAACGATCCGGTCAGCGATCCGCCGGGCGAGACCATCTACGTCCGGGACGAAGAGACTGGGGATCTGTGGGGGCCGACGGCGCTCCCGATCCACGAGGGGGCCTCGCCCTACCTCATCCGGCATGGGCAGGGTTACACGCGCTTCGACCACGTTTCGCACGGGATCGCGCTCGAGCTGCTGCAGCTGGTGGCGCTCGACGACCCCATCAAGATCTCGCGTCTCACGCTGACGAACGAGTCCGGTCGACCGCGGCGGCTGTCCGTGACCGCCTACGTCGAGTGGGTCCTTGGCGTGTCGCGGCACGCCGCCGCGCCGTTCGTCGTCACCGAGATCGACGGGAAGACGGGCGCGATGTTCGCGCGCAACGCGATGAGGCGCGAGTTCGGCGCTCGCGTCGCCTTTGCCGACCTCGGCGGGACCCAAGCGGCCTGGACCGCCGACCGGACGGAATTCCTCGGGCGCAACGGCACGCCGGATCATCCGGCGGCGCTCGCGCCAAGACGCCGGCTCTCAGGACGGGTCGGTGCCGGCCTCGATCCGTGCAGCGCGCTCCAGACGACGATCGAGCTGGCCGCTGGAAGCCGAGCGGAAGTCGTGTTCTTCCTCGGCGAGGCGGCGAACCCCGAGGAGGCGAGGGAGTTGATCGTTCGCTACCGGACTCGTGACGTGGCGGCGGCCTTGCGAGCTGTCGGCGAGCGCTGGGACGAGGTGCTCGGCACGGTGCAGGTCAAGACGCCGGACCGCTCCATGGACATCCTGCTCAACCGCTGGCTGCTGTACCAGACGCTGGCGTGTCGGGTCTGGGCGCGGTCGGCGCTCTATCAGGCCGGCGGCGCCTACGGGTTTCGCGATCAGCTTCAAGACGTGATGGCGCTCGCGGTGGCCGAGCCCGCATTGGCGCGGCAGCACGTGCTGCGCGCCGCGGCGCGGCAATTCGTCGAGGGCGACGTCCAGCACTGGTGGCACCCGCCCAGTGGTCGCGGCGTCCGAACCCGGATCTCCGATGATCTGGTCTGGCTCCCGTACGTCGTCGCTCAGTATGTCGAGGTCGCTGGCGACGGTGCCGTCCTGGACGAGGTCGTCCCCTTCCTCGAAGGGCCCAAGCTCGCAGTTGGACAGGCCGAGTCATACTTCGAGCCCCGCGCCTCGGACGAGCGGGGCACGCTCTTCGAGCACTGCGCGCGCGCGCTCGACCGCAGCCTGACGGCCGGACCGCACGGCCTGCCGCTGATGGGGACCGGGGATTGGAACGACGGGATGAACGAGGTGGGCGCCGAAGGGAAAGGTGAGAGCGTCTGGCTCGGGTGGTTCCTTCACACCGTTCTGTCTGAATGGGCTGAGCTGGCCGACGCGCGCGGGGAGGGTAAGCGCGCCGAGAGGTGGCGGAGCTACGTGAATGCGCTGAAGGAGGCGCTCGAACGCGAGGCCTGGGACGGCCACTGGTATCGGCGCGCTTACTTCGATGATGGGACGCCGCTCGGGGCCGCCGTCAACGACGCCTGCCGCATCGATTCGATCGCGCAGTCCTGGAGCGTGATCTCGGCGGCGGCCGACCCGGCACGCCGCGAGCGCGCCATGGCGGCCGTCGACGAACATCTCGTGCGTCGCGCCGACGGCGTCGTGTTGCTGTTCACGCCGCCGTTCGACGACACGTCCCTGGAGCCCGGCTACATCAAGGGATATGTGCCTGGCGTCCGAGAGAACGGCGGGCAGTACACGCATGCGGCGATCTGGTCGGTGATCGCCTTCGCGGCGCTCGGCGACGGGGACAAGGCCGCCGAGCTTTTCGCGATGTTGAATCCGATTACCCACGCCCGTACCGAAGCGGGCGTCCAACGCTATAAGGTCGAGCCGTACGTCGTCGCGGCGGACGTGTACGCCGAGCCGCCGCACGTCGGGCGCGGGGGCTGGACGTGGTACACGGGATCAGCGGGGTGGATGTATCGGGCCGGGCTGGAGTCGATTCTCGGGTTCCGGCTGCGCGGCACGCGGCTCGTGGTCGACCCGTGTATCCCGCGTGCATGGCCCGGCTTCGAACTGGTATTCCGCTACGGCTCCGCGCGTTATGACCTCGTTGTGGAGAACCCACGGGATGCGTCGCGGGGAGTGTCGTCAGTGGAGGTCGATGGCGTCTCCCTCGACGGCGATCTCAGCATCGGGCTCGCCGACGACCGGAAAACACATCGCATCCGAATCGTCCTCGGCTGAGTTCGAGGTCACGCGAGTCCATCTATAGCGGAAGGCACTGAAGAGAGACGCATCGGAGCGTACGAAAATCGATCAGCGCAATCTTGATATGCGACGGTGCGGCCAACGCTATTTCCCTCCGAAGCTCACCCGTACACTCATCCGTCCAGCTCTTCAAGTCCTCCTCTTGAATGTGCAGGAGTCGGTCTTGCGTGAAGCCGAAACTCGCCTGCCGCAAGATCTCCAACTTCTTCTTGACGAGCGCTCGTTGTGTTTCATCCAGGGGGGCCTGTGCTCGTTTCGGCGTTTTAGAACCGATCATCCACATGGCGCACCTCTCCCGCCGGGAGCACGCGGCTCACGTCAGGGGAACTGCCCGGCCAGACTCCGTCTCGTTGTCGAGCCGAACACCGCAAGCGCCCGCGCTCTTCCGCCGCTAAGTCTTGGCCTTCACGAGCTCTTCGGCGCACGCACTCGCTACCCCAGAGTTAGGCATCTTGCCCCCGCGCGGAGTGGCCCAGCCGCCCTCTTCGACGAACTGCCGCTGCCTCCACGAGTCTATCTTCAGGAACTCCGCGTGCTTTGTGGCCGCGTTAGGCTGCTGCATGAAACTCGCGACGCAGGAAGGGGTGAGCGCGACGACCACGGCCGAGTTGGCACGTTCGACCGCGACCCGCTCGGCGGTGCTGCCGAGGACCCATCCCATCCATGAAAAGCCGACGATCATCGTTGCGACCCCGCCGCCGATCACACCCCAAACCGCTGGTTTCAGCCAAGGTGCTTGCAGTTGCATGAGAGCCCTCCTGATTCTAGGAGCAGGTATTTTCTGCCCAGGTCTGTATGAGGCAGGTGGCTTACCAGCGTCCTCCGCGTGCGGATCCGCCGAAGCCCCGCGAGTTCCCCCCTCCACCGCCACGGGTACCGCCGGACGAGGCCTTCTCCACGCGGAGTTGGCGGCCGTCGAGGTCCTTGCCGTTGAACTGCGCAATCGCCTGATCGGCCTCTTCCGCCGTGGCCATCTCCACGAAACCGAAGCCGCGTGAGTGACCGGTGTCACGATCGGTCACGACGGCCGCCGATTCGACCTGGCCGGCCGCCGCGAACACTTCACGAAGCCGTTCCGTCGATGTGGAGAACGCGAGACCGCCGATGAACAGTTTCTGCGCCATGGGGCGCCTCCTTTGCTGCTTCCACGCTGTGAGTTCATGCACGCTCCAGAGAAACGCGGACGCTGGAGTCGTGGTCTGACGAGGCGCAGGGTTCCCGTGAACCGATTCCCGGGTCAGACGACGCCGATACTACCAAACATTATATATGAAATAAATGGTATATAATTCGTACTGAGGAGAGGGTCACACGCATGTTCGAGAACGAAACACGTCGCGGCAGGGCCTTCAAGCGCTCGGCGGGCTTCGATGGGCTCGACGGGTGAGCAAGAGCTTTGACGCGGTGGCGCTCGCCCTGGATAGCATTCAGGGCTTCTCGGCCGATGAGCGCGAGGCGGTCGTCGAGTTCCTCAAGATCGGCCGCGCCCGCGTGGCGGCCGCCCGCACGGCGCCGCCAGCGGCCGTGACCGTCCTCGCCGACCGCGTCTTCACTTGGCCCGAGTTCGATCGCTGGCAAGCCATCTTCGCCGAGCGCGGCACGTTCCCCGCCCGGTGGGACGGCCTGCAGGTGATCCCCCCGCCCCAGACGTCGCTGGCCGCGCGGGCGGCCTACCGGCTGCGGAAACTGGATCTCCTTTTCGAGTGGCTCGACACGCTCAGGCGCGGGGCCACGGCGCTCGGCCACTATACGAGGCAGGGGATACGCGCGAGAATCGTGCAGCAGGAAGACGGGCTGCGGTGTCCGGTGTGCGAATCCTTCAACGGGCACGAGGTGACGCACGGGCGGGACACCGTGCCACCGATTCATCCAGGCTGCCGCTGTGTGCTCATGGCGGTGACTGCGGCCCCGCACGACGAGCGGATCGGGCCGCACGCTCGACGTCGTCTACGCGCGTCCTTCTGACTGAGTTGCTCAGCTGTTCGCCACGGCCTTGCGGCGCAGCGACACCACGAATCTTTGCGAGAAGGGGCTGAAGATGGAGCCGATGCGGCGTCTTTCCGGTCCAGTGCCAGCCAAGCAAAAGCGGGGCGAGTTCGTCTGGAGCATCCCTCTCAACGACAAGCCGATGGCCGAATGGATCCAGGTGTTCCGGGGTGCCGGAGAGCGTGGAGGCATCATCAATCCGCAGCGTGTCGCCTTCCGGGACGCGGAACTCAGCTTCGAGAGTGCCGAGGCTCACGTCGCGTCGTGGGTCCGGCACATCGACAAGTGGATCACGACCGCCAACGACGCCGCTGCGCTGGCAGAGGAGAAGCGGTGGGAGGATCGGCTGCGTGAGAGCAAAAAGGTCGAAGACCAGGCGCAACGACTTCGTGATGCCGACAAGTATCGTGATCTGTAGGCGGGTTCCCGCTTAGAATCCCTTTCGTCTCATGCAACTGCGGTATGCGGCCTGGTACGTGGCGTTCTTTGCTCCTTCCGCGTTCATACCGTGGATTTGCGGATCGGACGACTCGATGACTGTGCTCGTGACATCGAAGGAGTTCGTGATCATGGCGCCGGCGCGCGCGCTATCGGCTCGGACGTGGTCGCCCGTGGTCGGTGAGGCACTTCCTGTCTTGACCGCTTTGGGCGCTTCTTCGTTGCAGCCGACGGAGTCAGCGGCGGTGGGAACCTGACCGTCGGCCGTTCGCGTGACGGCCAGCGAGACGAGGAGGATCAGGGTGAGCGCACTCACAACGTTGCCCGGCATGACCATGCTGCATCCTTTCAAGAATCAAGATCGTTCGCGGATCAGCCAAGCGAAGACGCGGCGTGCTTCGCGGCCATCACTGGCTGGTGCGCGGTTGTCAGCGGTTCTCGAGGTCCGCGATTCTGGCGCGGCCCTGTAATTCAGCGGCTGCTGCCGAGCGAAATTGCGTCCGCGACTCCTCGACGAGGACGCCGGCGTTGTCACGGATCACCCAAGTCCACCACATCAAGCGCCCTCGGATCTCGACAATGTGGAGTGTCATGATCGCAGTGTCCCTTACTCCCATCTCGTCGGCGCCTCCCGATCACACCGAATGGCGTACGCCCGAGCGACGTTGTCCATTTCCTCGTACTCGACGACCACCTCGAGGTAAGAACCCAAGTCAGGCTCGGAGCGCCGGATGTGGAGCCGTGCGCCTTCGGGCTCGGGGCCGATGGCGTGTCGCAAGAGGGCCACGTAGCGCTGGCACTCCACGAACGCGCGGTCCGCGTAGCGGACCTCGCCCACTTGGGCAGCGCATTCGCGAGCCGGGACCGCTCCCAGCGCAATGACGCCCTCGGTCATTGTTCGCTGGCTCTCATCGCGTCGGTTCATGTTCCACAGGGCGCGTATACCCTCCGTCTTCATGACCCGGCCGGCCAGCACGCAGCCCGACAGAACCGCCGCCCCGTACCGGGTACGCTGCTTGCGCGATATCTTGCTTGACAGTAGTATACTATAACTTATATAACAAGTTTAAATTATTAAGCAAGAACGCCGCAGCCCGGGTCGGCAGGAGTACGGAGGTGGTGATGCTCGAAAACAAGACCACAGTCCTTCTCATTCTCTCCCAGGACGTCCTGGACCAGGCCCGGGTCGTCGCGGGGAAGGCGACAATCACCCTCAAGCTCCCGGTGAGCCTTCAGATCGTCCTCCGGGCCCTCATCGAGGAGGGGCTGAAGCGCGATGGCCATGCGACCTTCCTCGCCAACGTCGAGAGCCAGGCCAGAGCGGTTCGCCACCAGCGAAGCATGACGCGCCGGAAAAGGGTTGAGGAGGACCGAACGAATCTACGGTCTGGAACCGCGCGGGACCAGAGCGGTCGAGAGCCCCGGAAGCGCCCGAAGTGATCGCGACGGATCACGGACCTCAATGAGCTTCGAAAGCAGGGGAGTGAAAGCTAGCGCGTGGGAGGGAAAGCCTTGTTGACTCACGTCTGGATGATCCCGTTGGTCGTCATTGCGCTGACGCAAACGGCCGTCTTCGCAACGTCGGTGTACTTGCACCGCACCCTCGCACATCGAGCGCTGACCGTGCGCCCGTTCGCGGATGTGCTGTTCCGGACAGTGCTGTGGCTTACCACGGGACAGCGCCGCCAGGAGTGGGTCGCAGTCCATCGCAAGCATCACGCCTTCACTGACCGGGAAGGTGACCCCCACAGCCCGCGGCTGCTCGGCTTGTGGCGTGTCCAACTCCTGAACGCCTATTACTACCAACGGGAAGCGCGGAACCCCGACACGATCAAGAAGTTCGCCCCGGACCTCCCCGAAGACCGACTGGATCGCGCCGTTTTCTCGAAGGGGATGGTCGGTCCGGGGCTGGGCATCGCGCTGTTGTGTCTGTTGTTTGGCATCGGCCCGGGTTTGATCGTGGCGTTGGCGCATGCCGTCCTCTACGTCGGCGTCGTGGCGCCGCTTATCAACGGCGTCGGGCATTGGCGAGGAGCTCAAAACTTCACGAACACCGCGTATAACTCGGTGGTGCTCGCCTGGGTGACGGCCGGCGAAAGTCTTCACAACAATCACCACGCAGAACCGCGAGCGCCGAAGTTCAGTGTGCGGCGAGTCGAGTTCGATCCGTCGTGGCTGGTGATTCGCGCGCTGGCGGCGGTCAGGCTCGTGGCCATCGTCGGCCCGCCGCTTCGTCTTTCCACCGACAGCCGAGCAGTCCGGTGAGTGTACAGCGGCGGCGCGCTGCCGCGGCGCTCCTCATCCTCTCGTGGGTCCTGTGGTTGCATCCTTGGGTCCCGGCGCTCCTCATTGGCGTGTTTGTGTCCTGGGTCCTCCTGCACACACGGCTCGAAGGTGATCTCGGCGAAACCCTCGTTCGCGTCTGGCGGCGCGCGTGGCCGCCCGGGACCCTGGTGCTGATTCCGCTCCTTGTCGGCAGCGCGCTCGTATTCTGGATTTCGGACGTGCCGATCACGGCCAAGGTCTTGCCAGTCGCGCTCGCCCTGCTCGGACTCTCGACAATCCTTCTGGGTAGTACGTGGACTCTCTTCGCCCATGCGCAGCGGTTCTGGAGAGCCCGAAATGAGCCGGCGCTCGCCACGGCCAATCCAAGTCCCGGCGCCACGCGCAACGGGGAACGAGCCTGAGTGGGAGCGATGGCCGACGACGATGACGCCGGGCGGCGGCGGGCTCGCGGGCGAGGTCTTGGTAAGTTCACGTGATGGAGGAAGGTCATGGTCAGATGCGCAACTTGTAGGCGAGAACTCAAGGATGAATCGCAAAGATTCTGCAACGAGTGCAACCGTGGTTTCGGCAAGAAGCCTGGGCAGGGCACACCGGCTTCACCAGGACGAACTGCGGCACGAAGGCGCCGCCGGCGCGGCAAATGACGTGTTCCGCCTGTCTTCACGTGTGAACGAGTCGACTGACGGGACGGTCGCTCGGTGGACGCTGCCATAGAGGCGGAATTGCTCCACATCGGGGATCCCGGTTCAGGAGGTCTTGGCAATGAAGCTGGAGACGGCAGCGAAGATCAAGTACGGAATCTGGGGCCTTATTTGTGGGGGAGTCATCGCAATGATCGTCGGGTTTTCGTGGGGTGGCTGGACAACCGCCGGCACGACCCAAACGATGACCAAAGAGGCGGTCTTGGCGAGTCAGGCGGCGATCTGCGTCGCGCAATTCATGAAGCAACCGAACCATGAACAGAAGCTCAAAGAGCTCGGAGACGTCAGTAGCTGGCAGAGAGCTGAAGTCATCGAAAAAGGTGGCTGGGATAAGATGCCCGGTCAAGAAAAGGCTGGCTATGCCGTCGCGCGCGCATGCGCCGATGGGCTTGACCTGCTGATCAAAAAATGAAATTGTCACGTGCGCTCGAGCTTTGCCGCGCACGTCCTGAAGGACGCGGCCAAAGGAGGGTCTGCTCGTGACGAGAGAACTCAGATGCGCCGATCTGATGCCCGGCTGCGACTTCGTGGCTCAAGGCAAGGATGACAGCGAGGTGATGAGGAAGACCGCCGAGCACGCCAAGAGCGCGCACAGGATGGTGGCGATTTCAATGGAGGTCGAGCGAAAAGCGCGAGCGGCGATTCGGGATGCTGGATCCTAACTGAAGGCCCACATTCGGGTTGCCAACACGGCCCAAAAATCTCGGGCAGGCATCGTTCGCGCTTGAGTCCGTGATCGCGGAGGGCAGGGATGGCGACCTACGTTGAGATACAGAAGTTCGTTCAGCGTCACCACGGCTTCGTGCCGAAAAACGGCTGGATCGCTCATGTCAAGGCTCTTCGAGGTTTACCGACGCGCCGTGCGGCGAACCGCGCTGGCCGCGGTCGTCGTGTGGAACCGTGCCCGCCTGAAAAGCGTGAGGCCATCGAAGAGGCGCTGCGGCATTTCGGTCTGATTTGACCTCCTGCTGTACCTGCGTCGCCTGCCTCCCGTCACTCGCTAGGGCGGTCATGAGGCCGGTCATCGGTTGCCTCTGTTCTCCCAATGCGGCGACGAAGCTTGACCCCAGTTCCAACAGCCGTAGCCTTGCAGCCTCGGGAAGCATCACTGAGCAGCACATGCCCAAAGCACGACCCTCAAGGCTCCGAGCCTGGGTTGAAGGTGACTCGAGGGGAGAGCGACCGGTCACCACGGGCGCGAGTGTCATCCCTATCCATTTCGACATCGTCGTCTCCTTGCCAAGACGCTGATCCTCAGCGTTCGTCGTTACGTCTGTCTGGCATCGAGCCCCGTCGCCCGGCTCGCCTCGCCGCCGGAGGGCCCCTACGCCCTCTTCACTTCCGGCGCCTCGACTGCCGATGACCGTTCGGCCGCAGCCAGCTTCCAGACTGTCGATCCACGGGCTCCCCCTCAGCGCGTCCGCCCTGACGTGCCATGCTCCTCGAGCGGCGGACCGCCTTGGCCTGGCCCTCGATGTTGGCGAGAAGGGCCGGGTGGTCATCTCGCTTCAGCCCCTCCTCGATGAGGGCCCGGAGGACGATCTGAAGGCTCACTGGAAGCTTGAGCGTGATCGTCGCCTTCCCGGCAACGACCCGAGCCTGGTCCAGGACGTCCTGCGACAGAATGAGCAGGACCTTCGTTCTATTCTCGAGCATCACCACCTCCTGCCGGCCCATCGGACTCCTGACCGGACGCCCAACGCTGAGCTGACTATTATATAATTTCTATTTGCTATATAATTTATATTGTGATATCGGCATGAAGTCAAGCGGGATTGTGAGGGCGAGGCGGAGGCCGACGGCCCCGCACCCGGAGAAGGAGGAAGGGTCTCGCCGGCTGGCTGGCTGGGTTCGTCATGAGGGGGGGAGGCTACGGGCTGATCGGGGACCTGGTTCTCGGTCTGGTCGGGAGCGTCGTGGGGGGGCTGGATCTTCCGGGCCCTGGGCGTCTCCGCGGGCGGCGGGCTATTGCCGACCGTGTTCGTCGCCTTCGTCGGAGCGGTCATCGTGATCGTCGCCCAGCGCAAAGTTGTGGCGCACCACACACGCCTGGCAATGTGAACCTCAGACCCCGTGGAGCGACCCGCGCGGCCGTCGAGGAGGGCATCGTGCCGGGTGGTGGCGTGGCGCTGCTGCGAGCGTCGAAGGCGATCGACGGCCTCAAGCTCGCGGACGACGAGAAGGTCGGCGCCATGATCGTCAAGCGGGCGCTCGAGGAGCCCATCCGCCAGATCGTCGAGAACGCGGGTGCCGAGGGCAGCGTGATCGTCGAGAAGGTGAAGAGCGAGACGGCCCCGAACCGCGGTTACGAC
>WNEY01000749.1_pt1 | contig 25415 bp, 21 predicted proteins | sample 5400531 | NCBI WGS metagenome assembly WNEY01 (sample SAMN13153338, study PRJNA577476) | soil metagenome | isolation source: 200 cm saprolite under Douglas fir tree site 1 | place: USA:California | collected 2015-04-18
GCCCTCAGCCGGTGACCAACACGCCGCAATCTGCCCCATCCGCGCAGATCAGACCACCAGAACCTGTCGGCCGGAATGGAAGGTCACGAAGTACGGCTGCCGTACATGGCAAGGAACTCTTCGGGGTCTTCTGCACTAGCGCCGCTAACTGCTGGGCGGTCGGTGAGGTCAAAGGCAAGAACACCACGGTCAATCAGGTGCTGCACTGGACCGGCAAGAAGTGGTTCACGGTCGCGGTGCCGAACCAGGCCGGGACGAAGAAGGGCGCGCTCAACGAGTTGTTCGCCGTCCGCTGCACGTCGAAGAACAGCTGCTGGGCCGTGGGAGACAGCCAGCGGCCGGGGAGCGCCGTACTCGACCAGGCGCTGCATTTCAAGGGCAAGAAGTGGTCCGTGGCGGACACACCTTCGCCGGGCGGGACGGCCCAGGGCGACATCAACACCCTCAATGACGTCGCGTGCACCTCGGCGGTCAGCTGCTGGGCGGTCGGCGACTACGGCATGGAGGGGATGAGCGTTAATCCCGAAATCTTGTTCAACCAGGCGGTGCACTGGGACGGTAAAAAGTGGCTGTTCGTCAAGACCCCCAATCCGGCCGGCACTTCCATGGGCCACGCCAACGCGCTAGACAGCGTCCGCTGCACCGTCCCGACGGACTGCTGGGCGGCAGGCACTGACGGGGACGTTCAGAACACCCTCAACCTGCGCAACGAGATGCTGCACTACAACGGCAAGAAGTGGAAGACGGTGACCGTGCCCAACCCGGCCGGAACGAAGAAGCTCCGCCTCAACGCCCTGAACACCCTTGCCTGCACGGCGGCATCCAACTGCTGGGCGGTCGGCGTCGCAGCCAATCTCAACATGAACGGCTTTGAGCACAACGAGGCCCTGCACTGGACCGGCAAGAAGTGGGTGACGGTCAAGACCCCGAATCCGGGCGGAAAGCTTAACCAGCTGTTCGGCGTCACCTGTATAGCCGCCCAGGATTGCTGGGCGGTCGGCTCCGCGGGCAGCCGCCCCGGCCTGAACGAGGCGCTGCACTGGAACGGCGCCAAGTGGTTGGTCGTGCACGCTGTCAACGGCGGCGGCACCGGCATGGACGCCATCAACACCCTGAGTTCGGTCAGGTGCACGTCGCACTCGAACTGCTGGGCGGTCGGGGATTCCGAGTCCGCCGGTGCCATCTTTGCCAACCAGATCTTGCACTGGAACGGCACGAAGTGGACCGACAGTTGAGGGCCGTGGCGGCGCTCGGCGCAGCGCTGATCGCGGTCAGTGCCCTGAGCGTGGTCGGCCCGGCGCAGGCGGCCAGCCCGGCCAGCCCGGCTGGCCTGGCTAGCCCGGTCAACTCCGGCTGGCCGCACGGGCTATCTGATCCATTCGCACGGCGCGTCGAAGTAGCCGGCAACTCGGGCCAACTCAATGGCGTGTTCTGCACCGCTGCGACCGACTGCTGGGCGGTCGGCCAGACCTTGACCAAGCTGGGCCGGCTGAACCAGGTGCTGCACTGGACCGGCAAGAAGTGGTTCGTGGTTTCTGCGCCAACCCCGGCCGGAACCCTGCCAGGCGATGAGAACGTGCTCCTCGATGTGGCCTGTACCTCGGCCTCCAGTTGCTGGGCGGTCGGGGACTACGGCACCGACGACTCGACGACCAGGGGCGAGATCATCAAGAACCAGGCGCTGTTCTGGAACGGCAAGAGCTGGTCACTGGTGTCTACTCCCAACCCGGCCGGGGCCAAGAAGAACCATGCCAACGCGCTCGGCAGCATCAGGTGCGCCTCGCCGGCCGAGTGCTGGGCGGCGGGCGCTTACGGCGTGCTCGGCAAGAAGTTCATTGTGCGCAACCAGATGCTGCACTGGACCGGCAAGAAGTGGACGCAGGTACTCGTGCCTAACCTGGCGGGCACCACCAAGGGCGCGTTCAACGAGCTCTTTGGCCTGTCTTGCACCTCGGCCAAGAGCTGCCTGGCGGTCGGTGCCGCCGAGAATCTCGTCCTGATGGGCAAGGCCGTCGACGAAGTCCTGAGCTGGAACGGCACGAAGTGGCGATCAGTTCACGTACCCAACCCTGATGGCACCGACCCGGGGTCGATTAACGGCCTGACGGGCGTCACCTGTGGAGCGGCCCGCGACTGCTGGGCCGTTGGCACCTACGGCAGCATGGGGTCCGAGCCGATGCGTAACCAGGCCCTGCACTGGACCGGCACCAAGTGGAAGGCAGTCAGCACGCCGAATCCGGGCGGCAACGGCAAGGAGGACCGCAGCGCGCTGAGCGGCGTCCGCTGCACGTCACCCGCCAACTGCTGGGCCGTCGGGGTCCACCAGCACAACAACGGACCCGACCGGGACCAGATCCTGCACTGGAACGGCACCAAGTGGAGCGACAGTTGAGGGCCGTGGCGGCGCTCGGCGCAGCGCTGATCACATTCGGTACTCTCGGCGCGCTCGCCCCGGCACAGCTCCGACCCTAGCCAGGACGAGGCCTTGCACTGGAACGGCACTAAGTGGGTCGCTAGCTGACTCACCCGGGACCAGGCGGGGGCAGCCGATGGCGCCGGCTGCCCCCGCCTGCCTTCTCAGTCAGTGCAGATCAGGCAGCCGCTGTGGCACCGTACGCCAGGCCCGTACCCTGCTGACTATGGAGATCAGAACCGCCGCCGGCCCGGCGCAGGCCGAGGTCGACAGGACCGATCGGCCGGCCTTCCTGCTGGTGCTGACGCACGGCGCGGGCGGGGGAGTGACCGGCGCCGACCTGATGGCGGCCGGCGCGGCGGCCCGCGAGCGCGGCGGCACGGTGGTCCGGGTGCTGCAGCCGTACCGGGTGGCTGGCGCTCGTGCGCCCGGATCGGCGGCGCGCCAGGACGCCGCCTGGCTGGAGATCATCGCCGCGCTGCGGGAACGCTATCCGGGGCTCGCCCTGGTGCAAGGCGGCCGCAGCAACGGCGCGCGGCTCGCCTGCCGGACCGCTCAGGCGGTCGGTGCGGTCGCCGTGATCGCGCTCGCCTTTCCGCTGCATCCGCCAGGAAAAGCCCTTCAGCCTGAAAGCTCGCGAGCAGGGGAGCTTCGCTCCGCCGGCGTCCCAGTGCTGGTCATCAACGGCGACCGTGACCCGTTCGGAGTCCCAGACGCGGCCGACACTAACCGGCTGGTAGTGCTAGCGGGTCAGACCCACGCGCTGCCCGGTGCCAAGGCAGCAATCACCAGCGCGGTTTCTTCTTGGCTGGCCGAGCTAGCCATCGGCTCAGTGCCTGTCGACTGAGTGACTGGGTCGGCAAATCTGGTCGGTAGTCAGGTCAGCGATAGCCTGACAGACCTATCGCCCGCCGGCCCCGGACGGCCGGTCGGACTAGTCCGCCTGTTAGGCGGCGGGTGTTGCGGGTATGGTCTGGACCGCGGGGACGGTCATGACGATGTCGGTCGGCCGGTGGGGTGCGATGACGGTGCCGCTGGGGAGCAGTTCACCGGTATCCTCGAACACCACGATGCCGTTGCAGAGCAAGCTCCAGCCTTGTTCGGGGTGGCTTATGACGGTACGAGCCGCCTCGTGGTCCGGGTCGCTCGCGGCCGGACACGGGGGCGTGTGCGGGCACATCGTGCGCCTCCTGATCAATTCGGGGGTCTGTTGATCATCGATACCTAATCTGCCAGGTCGCGACCTTAGCTGACATGGCACATTGGGATGGTTTTCTGTCCTGCTCTTTGTAGATTTCCTGCTAGTCCAAGCTGACCTAGGGCTAATAATTAGCTACTACTGGTTACAACGCTGGATCAGTCCAGCGGAGTCCCCCGTCAGGAAATCTGTCGGCTAAATCTGCGAGGTTCAGTTATCTCAGCCACCCGGCTGCGGGCGAACGCGGTCAGCGCGGCTAATAGGTAATACGTGACCCGGCGTGGTCCGGGTTCAGGCCGACCCCGCCGGGGAGCGGTGGAATGCCAGTCAGCCGGTGGGTTTCCCTGAGCGTAAGCAGCCGCTCGGCTTCGGTGTTGAGCGCGTGCACTACCGGTGTCGCCATCGCTTTGCGCTTGAAGATCCGGTCGTCGTAGCCACGCGGACCGATCTCGGCCCGGACGGCGGCGTAGGCCGCCCGCATCGAGTCGGTCAGTGCGGCATCCAGCTTCTTCGCCAGCGGGTACTGCTCGGCCAGTGGCCGGGCAGCGGCCTGAGCGGCACGGAACTCCTGCTCGGCGACTTTGGCCGCTTGGAGCAGATCATCAAAGTTCGCGGCCAGCGCCACGTCGGTCAGGTGTTCTGCCTGCGCGTCCGCGCTCACCTGCTTACGTCCCACGATCACGTCCGCCAGCCTAGCGGAACAACTGGTGTTGCTTATGCAAGCCTGGGCTGTTTTGGAGGAACTGCTTACGCAAGGCTGTGCTATCTGAGACGCGCTGCTTACGCAAGGCTGGCCAGCCACTGCTGATGCAACTCAGAGTATTCACCGCCGCTTACCAGAAGTTCATCCGGCGGGCCATCTTCGGTGACCTGTCCGTGATCGAGCACGATCACCCGATCGGCGATCCTGACCGTGGACAGCCGGTGCGCGATGATCACGGCGGTGCGTCCGGCCAGTACGGTCTGCAGGGCCTGCTGCACGATCCGCTCGCTCGGCAGATCGAGCAGGGAGGTGGCCTCGTCGAGCAGCAGCACGCTCGGCGCGGCGATGAACGCCCGCGCGAACGAGATCAGCTGCCGCTGGCCGGCCGATAGCCGCCCGCCGCGCTTGCCAACCTGGGTGTCGTAGCCGTCGGGCAGCGCGTCGATGAACTCCCCGGCTCCCACCGCGCGGGCCGCCGCCTCGATCTCGTCCCTGGTCGCCTTCGGCTTGCCGAGCGCGATGTTCTCCGCGATCGTCGCAGTGAACAGGAAGTTCTCCTGGGTGATCAGCACGACCTCGCGGCGCAGATCGGCGTCGGCCACGTCGCGCAGATCCACCCCGTCGAGCAGCACCTGGCCCTGCACCGGGTCGTAGAACCGGGCGAGTAGCCGCGCGATCGTCGTCTTGCCCGCGCCGGTCTCGCCGACCAGCGCGACCTTCTGGCCGGCCGGGATGTCCAGGTCGAGGTCGGGCAGCACGACCGAGTCCCGGTAGCCGAATGTGACCGCGTCGATCTGGATTCGCCGGCCAGGGCCAGATCCAGTCCGCGGCGCCGGCAGTGCGGCCGGGGAGACGGGTTCCGGTACCGAAGGCGACTCGTCGAGCACGCCGGAGATCTTCTCCAGGCCGGCGGCCGCCGACTGGAACGTGCTGTAGAACTGCGACAGGTCCTTCAGCGGCTCGAAGAACCGGCGCAGGTACAGCAGGAACGTGACCAGGATGCCGACCGGCATGTCGTGATCGATGACCCTGATCCCGCCGTACAGCAGCACCACCGCGATCGAGATGTTGCCGATCAGCGTGACCCCAGGGAAGTACAGGGCGACGAGCTGCATCGAGCGCCTGGTCGCGTCGGCGTAGTTCGCGTTCAGCTCACCGAAGATCTGCTCGTTCCTGCGCTCCCGGCGGAACGTCTGCACCGCCCTGATCCCGTTGAACGTCTCCACGAAGTGGACGATGACCAGCGCGATCGTCTCCCTGGTCCGCCGGTAGGCGACCGACGACTCGCGCCGGAACCAGACGCTCAAAAAGGCCAGCGGGATGAACCCGGCCATCACCGCGAGGGCCAGCGGCCAGTCGAGCAGCAGCATGCCGGTGCCGACGAACAGCATCGAGACCGCCGCGCCGACCAGGGAGTCCAGGCCCTCGTCGAACAACTCGGAGATCGAGTCCATGTCCGAGACCTGGCGCGAGATCACCCGCCCTGAGGTGTACCGCTCATGGAAGGCGACCGGGAGCCGCTGGAAATGCCAGAACAGCCTGGCCCGCAGCTCGAGCACGACGTCGCCGCCCATCGTGCCGATCGCCGAGATGAACCCGGCGGTGGCAACCGCCTGGATCGAGATCGCGATGGCGAATTCGGCGACCACGACAATGATCGGCACCGGGTCCTTGGTGGCGATCAGCGCCGGGATCTTGTCCACGGCGACGCCCACCAGGTAAGGACCGGCCAGCGCGGCCAGGTTGGCCGCCACGATCATGAACGCGATCCAGCTGACCTTCTTGCGATGCGGCCGCAGCAGGTCGGCGAGCAGCGCCCGGCTGCGACGGCGCAGCATCAGCGACATTCCCTTGGGCAGCTCGTCGATCTCCTCGGCGGCTATGCCGCGCCAGCCCTGCGGCGGATTCCGGGGGGTCGTCCCCCCGGGCTTATTCTGCGTGGTGGTCGTGACCTGGGTCATCGCCTGGCTCCGGTCTCCGCTCCCGTCTCGGCGTCCGTGCTCATCAGGTGCTGGTAGTGCGCGCTGGTCTCGAGCAGCTCGCGGTGGGTGCCGGTGACGATGATCTCGCCCTGGTCGAGCACCGCGACCCGGTCGGCCAGGGCCACGGTCGACGGCCGGTGCGCGACGATCAGCGCGGTCGCGTTGACCAGCACCTGGCCCAGCGCGGCGGTCACCTTGGCCTCGGTGTGCACGTCGAGCGCCGACAGCGGGTCATCGAGCAGCAGCACCGACGGGCCGGCCAGGATCGCCCGGGCCAGCGCGACCCGCTGCCGCTGACCGCCGGACAGCGACATGCCCTGCTCGCCGATCCTGGTCTCCAGACCCCACGGCAGGTCCCTGACGAACTCGGCCTGCGCGGCCTCCAGCGCCTGCCAGACCGCGGCCTCGGACGCCTCCGGCCGGCCGAGCGTCACGTTCTCCCTGACGCTGACCGAGAACAGCGTCGGGTCCTCGAACGCGCAGGCGACCGTGGTGCGCAGCTCGGCCAGCGGCAGATCCAGAACGTCGGTGCCGTCGAGTTTGATGGTGCCGGCCGTGGCGTCGGCCAGGCGCACGATCAGGCTGAGCAAGGTGGTCTTGCCCGAGCCGGTCGCGCCGACTAGGGCGACGGTTTCGCCCGGGGTGAGTTCCAGGCAGACGTCGCGCAGCACCGGGCGCGAAGCGCCCGGATACGTGAAACCGACATGATCGAGGAGCAGGCGACCGCGTTCGGCCGGGCGCTGCCTGGGAACGGCGAGTATCGGCGCGATGCTTTCTCCTTGCTGAAGTTCTGATTTTGATTGATCTTGACCGGCTGGATCGGTGATGGCGGGCTCGGTATCGAGGATCTCGTAAACGCGTTGGGCCGCCGTGGCGCCTTCCTGGCCGAGCGCGACGATGTAGCCCAGCGCCTCTACCGGCCAGACCAGCATGATCACCAGCGCGATGAAGGCGACCAGGCTGCCGGTGCTCAGGTGAGCCTCGCTGACGGCGAATACGCCGAGTAGCAAGATCATCGCGATCGCGATGTTCGGCACCAGGTCGAGGCTGGCCCAGAAGGTGCCGCGCAGTTTGGCCTTGGACACCTGAGTTCCGTAGACGATCCTGGCCAGATTGGTGTGGTTCGCCCGGGCCACGTCGCGGCGGCCGAGCGCCTTCAGCACCCGGATGCCGGCGGCGGCCTCCTCGACGTAGGTGGCGAGGTCGTCCTGCTGGTCCTGCACGCGGCGGGACAGGACGCGGTAGCGGCGTTCGAACCGCAGGCACAGCGCGGTGACCGGGGCGAACGCCGCCGCGGTGAGCAAACCCAGCAGCGGGTCCATCCCGATCAGCAGCACGATGATGACCGCGAAGGTGAAGACGCTGTTGATCAGGAACACCACGCCGAACCCGGCGAACCGCCTGATCGCCGACAGGTCCGTGGTGGCCCTGGACAGCAGCTGGCCCGACTGCCAGGCATCGTGGAAGCCGGGTTCGAGCCGCTGCAGGTGCGCGTACAGGTCACCGCGCATCTCTCGCTCGAGCGAGCTGACCGCGGTGGCCTGGACCCAGCGCCTGATCAGGGCGGCGGCAACCTCGACGGCGGCCAGCGCAAACGCGGCGACGCCGAGGATGATCAGCACTCCGTCGCCGTGCCCATGGCCGACCTTGGCGGCGGCCGCCGAGGCGATCGGACCGTCGATCGCGGCCTTGGCGAGCAGCGGGATGGTGATCTCGCTGGCGGTGCCGATCATGGCCGTAACCAGCATCGTCACCAGCTGGCGGTAGTACGGGCGCACGTATTCGCGCAGCCGCCAGAGCGAGGCGAGCGGGATCTGCTGCGGCTTGGCTGGCTCGTCCTGAGAGTCGCCGGTGGCTGGGTCTGCTGAGCCTGATGAGGAGGAAAGCACCTCGGGGATGCTTACTTGATTCTGAGCATCCTGGGTAGCCACTTGCCGGATCGTAACCGGACGACTTGTTTACTGTCACGTTGTTTTCTGGTCGGGCCGCAGTGGCGCCGGGCCCGGACATCTGGCACTCTGGCGAAACGCGCCGCTTCCGGTTCGTTTGGGGCGATGCGGTGTGGAGGTGCCGGTGGGATTGCGTGACTCCGGGGAGAATCCCGAGACGTTCGCCGATCCGGCGCTGGCCGCGCCCGATGCTCCGGCCGTCTATCTGCAGGGGATCAGGGCGATCGTTGAGCTGGCGGCCCGGTTCACGCCGAGGAACTGGAACGCGGTCACGCCGTGCCCCGAGTGGCGGGCGGCCGACCTCGCCGGGCACCTGCGCTGCATCACCGACAACTATCACGAGTACCTGGACGAGGCGCCGGAGAGCCGGCTGTCCCGGCTGATGGCCACGAACTCGAACAGCGACAGCATCGCCAGGAAACAGGCCCGGCAGAACGCGGCTGAGCTGGCCGTGCTGCCTGATGTGCCGCCGCGCGATCACATCCTGGCCTTCGCCGAGTCGGCGACCAGGTACACCGCCCGGCTCGGGCCGTTGCTGCCGCTGCCGCACCATAGCTATCGAGGGCGTTTGATTACCGTGGCCGGGATGGGCGGCATGGCGTGCGTGGAGTGGCACGTGCACGCGTGGGATCTGGCCAGGGCGCTGGGGGAGTCGTACCGGCCGGAGGACCCTGAAGCGGTGCTGGCCGGGTGGATGGCCGGGATCCCGCACATTCCGGTGGTGCCGGACGATGATCCGTGGCAGTCGGTGCTGAAGTCGGCGGGGCGGCTGGCGTAGCTGGGCGGCTGGCGTAGCTGGGCGGCTGGCGTAGCTGGGCGGCTGCGCCAGCGACCGGAAACTGCTTACATGCGAAGATAGGGGCGTATCGCAGGCAGGGGAGGCGAACGCCGATGGCATTCGGAGTATCCAAGGTCCGTGAATGTTACCCGGCACTCGCCGACGGCTACGCCTACCTGGATGGGGCGGCTGGGACGCAGACTCCGACGACGGTGATCGATGCGATCGCAGGCGCTTACGTGTCCGGCCTGTCGAACTCCGGCGGAGCGTTCCCGTCCAGCATCAGGGCCGACGAGATCACGGCTAGCTGCCGGGGCGCGGTGGCCGACCTGGTCGGGGGCGAGCCTGATGGCGTGATCCTCGGGCCGAACATGACCACGCTCACCTACCGGCTGGCCGCCGCGCTCGCCGACACCTGGTCCGAGGGCGACGAGGTGATCGTGACCCGGCTCGACCACGACGCGAACGTGCGGCCGTGGGTACAGGCCGCCAGACGCGCCGGCGCCGTGGTGCGGTGGGCTTCGCCGGATCCGGCGACCGGTGAGCTGCCCGTCGAGGCGCTCGCCGGCCTGCTGACCGACCGGACCAGGCTGGTCGCGGTCACCGCGGCCAGCAACCTGATCGGGACCAGGCCGGATGTTCCCGCGATCACGGCGATGGCCAGGCAGGCAGGCGCACTCAGCTACGTTGACGGCGTGCACGCGACCCCGCACGGGCCGGTCGACGTGGCCGCGCTCGGCAGCGACTTCTACGTGACCAGCGCCTACAAGTGGTCAGGGCCGCACGTCGGCGCGGCTATCGCCTCGCCGGCGCTGCTCGAGACGCTGCGGCCAGACAAGCTGGTGCCATCGCCGGATGAGGTGCCTGACCGGTTCGAGCTGGGGACGCCGCCGTTCGCCGACCAGGCCGGCGTGACGGCGGCCGTCGAGCACCTAGCCGCACTGGATGAGTCGGCGACCGGGACCCGGCGAGAGCGGATTCTGACGTCGATGGCGGCGGTGGAGGCGCATGAGCTGGAGCTGTTCTCCGTGCTGCTGGGCGGGCTTGATGCGATGGAGCACGTGAGCACCTACGGCCAGGCGGCCAGGCGGACGGCGACCGCGTACTTCACCGTGGCCGGGCGCACCCCCGCCGAGGTAGCCGCCTGCCTGGCCGAACGCAAGATCAACGTGTGGAGCGGCGACAACTACGCCTGGGAACTCACCGGCGTCCTGGGCATCAGGGAATCCGGCTGCGCGGTCCGCGCCGGCCTGGTCCACTACAACGACGACTCCGACGTAGCCCGTCTGCTGGAAGCGGTAGCCGACCTAGCCAGCGCTGGCTGAGGCTCTTTGCGCCGACGAAGAAGGGAGAGCGCAGCTTGCTGCTAGCAATTTCAGCGAGGCTCAACTCCGCGAACGGCTAGACCCGCGCTCTTATCTCTGGTTCCACGGCCGCGCTTATTGGCGCAGCCCTGGCAGCCCACGATTCCGTTAGATCGAACAGCATCTGAGCCTCTCCGGTGTCGTAGCTTCCCAGGAAGGAACAACACCAGGAGGGCACCGGTGCTGCTATTACGACACCAGAGAGGCACCGAGGCTGTTGCTTCCTGGGAAGGAACGACACCGCTGGGGCACCGATGCTGCGAATGACCTCTGGATGGGGCGACATGTCGTCGGTGCAGGTGTTGCGGAGCCAGCCAGCACCGGCGGCGTGGCGCCCCGTCCCCCTAACCTGGTTTCATGACCTCAGGCACCGCCGACGGCAGCTCGCGCGGTCTGCGCGTCGGTCACCCGGTGGCTAGGTGAGTTTGTAGCGGTACATTCTGGTTTCGCGCTGTTCGAAGCCCAGGCGTTCGTAGAGGTCGCCGGCGGCGGACCTGGATGGGCGCGAGCTCAGGTCGATGGTGCGGGCGGACGCGTTCTTGGCCTGGCGGATCGCCTCGTCGATCAGGGCGGAAGCGACGCCTTTGCCGCGGGCCGACTCGTCGGTCACTACGTCTTCGATCCAGGCGCGGACTCCGGTCGGGATCGGGAAGGTCACGAGCGTCAGGGTGCCCACGATCTGGCCGCCGACCCTGGCGATCAGCAGGGTGCTGGCCGGCGCGGCGACGATGGCGGCCAGGCCGGCCGCGTCGAGTTGCCTGGCTGACGTGGACAGTTGCGGCAGCAGCCGCGCGAAGGCCTCAACGACCTCGCCGGAAACTTCGCTCAGTATTTCGACGTCGACGGTCACCGGGGCAATCTACCTGGTTGGGCTGCCGGGCGCGGCGGTTGGCTCGCTAGGTGAGTGAATCCGTCCGGTTACGGCAGGTACTGGGCTGACGGGGGTGGCGGGGCCGGGGAGCCGACCCAGTGGGTGTAGCTGGCAGCCCACTGGCCGTCGGTGCGCAACTTCTGCAGGACGGCATTCACGAACCGGACGAAGTCGGCGTGTTGCTTGGAGATGGCCAGGCCGTAGGGCTCCTTGCTGAACCGCGGACCGACGATCTTCGTCCATGGGTCCTGCGCGGTCAGTCCGGCCAGGATCGAGTCGTCGGTGGAGATCGCGGCCACCTGGCCTTGCTGCAGCAGCACCAGGCAGTCGGTCCAGTACGGGACCGCGACCGGGATCGGGTGCGAGGGCGCTGCCTTGATGTTCTCGATCGAGGTGGACCCGGTGGTCGCGCACACCTTCTTGCCGCCGAGGTCGGCGATGGCATTGGCCGGGGAGTTCGTCTGCACTAGCACCCGCTGGCCGGCCTCGAAGTAGACGGTGGAGAAGTCCACTTGCTGCAGCCGGTCGCAGGTGATCGTCATGGTGTGGGCAACGATGTCGACGGTACCGGACTGGATGTCGGGGATCCGCTGGGCGTCGGAGATCGCCTTGAATACGACCTTGTTCGGGTTGCCGAAGATCGCGTCCGCGATCGCGTGCACCATGTCGATGTCGAATCCCTCGATCTTCCCGTCGAGAGGATTGAGGTAGCCGAAGTGGAAGGTGCTCTGGTCGACCCCGGCGATCAGATATCCGCGGGCGCGGATCTTGGCCATATACGAGCCGGGGCTCACCCCTGGCGGCCCGGCTGGCCGCAGGCTCTTGGTGGGATCGCAGGCCTGGGCCTGGACGGCTCGCATATGTGCTGCGCGCGCGGTCGCGGCCAGGTGGCGGACTGGCGCGGCGGGCTTGACCACCGCCGCGGAGCTCGGCACGGCCCAGGCGGCTAGGCCCGCGACCGTCACGATCAGCGGCAATCTCAGCCAGCTACCCGGCTTCACCGGTACTCCGCCAGACGCCGGCTGACCCCTCGGGCGCATCCGGCCGCCATGATCAGCGCCAGCACGATCACTCCTATCTCCAGGCCGAAGAACGCGTTCCGGCCCGCTGCCGCCTCCGACTGGAAGATGGCCTGGTCCGCGCGGATGGCGCGGGTGAGCGAGGCGTCGAGGCGGGCGAACAGGGTGCCGGAGTGATCCTGGCCTGGCGTCGTCACCAGCTCGATCGCCTCGGTGTGCTTGCCGTTGTTGTCCAGGGAACGCACTGTCCGGTGCGCGCTGTACCACTGCGTCGCCGCATCCGACGCCTGAGCCGCGCCCGCGGCGCCCGGGGTGCCGCTCGCCGCGGTGACCGCCTTGGTCAGCAGGGTTCCCGGGCCCGGGCCAAGCTGGTGTTCCGTCGTCAGGAAGTCCGCCTGGAAATTGTCGTCTCCGGCCGCGTCGATGAGCGTGAGGCTCTCATCGGCATGTGCTCGCAGCGCCGCGATGTCGGCCACGCCGAGCGCCGTCACCGGCCCTGAGCCGTGGGCCTGGGCGCGCAGCAGGTCGGCGCGGGCAGCGCTGAGCGCGACGGCCAGCCACACCAGCGAGATCACGGCGGCTACCGAGGCGATCACCAGGCCGAAATTGAGTCTGCGGTGGGTATGCCGGAACAGCCATCGCTGGGCCCGCAGCAGCACGTAGCCCATCACGATCGCTATGACCAGCAAGATCACGGCCAGCGGCAGTCCGGTTGCCCGGCCGCTCGCCGTCAGGAGCTGGCCGCCGGCCTCCGCGGAGATGTTACGCGCGGCTGGCAGCAGCCTTCCGCGCATGAGGCCCGACGCCTCGCGCAGGTAGGCCGCCCCCAGCGGAAGGCCAAGCCGGTTGTCGGCTCGCGCGGTCTCGACCTCCCCGGTGTAGACCGGGAGACCGGCCGACAGCGTGGCCAGGTCCCGGGCGGCGAGTGAGTGACTGGGGATAGCCGTGGCGTCCTCCAGGCGAGCCGCCGCCGCGGCGATATCGGCCAGATATCGCTGCCGGGCGGCCTGCGGCTCAAGCCCGCCAGATAGGAAGGCGCTGGCCGCGGTCGCGTCGGCATCCGAGAGTGCCCGGTAGATCTGCTGGCCGTCCAGGCTCAGCGGCTCGCTGATGCTGACCACGTCACCGGCGCCCGACGCGCGCTGGTCGACCGCCCAGGCCGCGAACGCGCCCCACACCAGCGAAAGCACGACCAGGCCGACCATGAGCACCCGGAGCCGACCGGGAGTGTCAGTCGCTCTCAGCAGCTTCGACGGTGTACCTTCGCGCCTGGTGGCAGGAGGCAGACGCGGCGGGTTGCTGACAGCGGTCACCATTCGGCCGAGTCCTCCACACATTTAGCGGGCCTGAATTCGCTATCAATATAGCGACAGTTCACGAGTTGTTAACTGATCTGCGTCTTAGAAGGCCGACGTGGCGAGATCGGGCGGCCAGCCGTAAGTTTGCTGCTGACGGTTCGGTTAGGTAGCGATCTTAGGAGGGCGTGATGTGGGCCAGGTTAACGAAGCTGGCAGTGAGCGCGGGAACGGTCGCGTTAGCGGGCGGGTGCCTGTCCGGCCTTCCGGCCGCGGGAGCGTCCCCCGCTAGGTCGACAACGGCCCTGTCGGCTGGGGTGGGCGCCAGCCGGCCGTGCGCCGGCCAGGCGGTGCCGCGCCGCTATGCGCATGTGATCTGGATCTGGATGGAGAACCACAGTTACGGCACGATCATCGGCGCTAAGCGGGCTCCGTACCTCAACTCGCTGGCCAGCAAGTGCGGGCTGGCCACCAGCTATCACAACATCAGCCACCCGAGCCTGCCGAACTACGTGGCGGCGACGTCCGGCCTGGGGTACTCGGGGATCGCCCGGTTCGACTCGGACTGTAACCCGGTGAAGGGCTGCGTCACGGCGGCGGCCAGCATCTTCGGTCAGGGCGAGACGTGGCGGGCGTACGAGGACTCGATGCCGTCCGATTGCGCCAGGTCGAACCACGGCGAGTACGCGGTGCGGCACAACCCGCCGGCCTACTTCACCAAGCTGCGCGGGTGCTCGAAGTTCGACATTCCCTATCCGCGGCTGGCTTCTGACCTGGCGCATAACGCGCTGCCCGCGTTCTCGTTCATCACGCCGAACCTGATCGACGACATGCACGACGGCACAGTCCACGACGGAGATCACTGGCTGTCCCTTCATCTGCCCGCGATCCTGAACAGCCACGAGTACCGCAACGGGTCCACCGCGGTCTTCATCACCTGGGACGAAGGAGAGGGCGGCAGTTCAAGCAAGTGCGCGGCCAACAAGTCCCACGTCGGCTGCCATATCGCCGCGATCGTCATCAGCCCGAGCACGAAGCCGGGCACCAGGTCGGCGACGTTGTTCAACCATTACTCACTGCTCGGCACCGCCGAGCAACTGCTCGGCCTGCACAAGCTAGGCCGCGCGAACGACTTCCCCACCATGACCAAGGCCTTCCACCTCTAGGCCAGCTGCCAGGGGATATAAAGGGCGAATGAGCGATGAAGTAGTGCACGGTGACCAAGCAAGCAGCGGGCCGGAGAGCGCTGGGCCCGAGACCGCCGAACGGGTGCTGGTGCTTGGCGGGGGCGGCGTCACCGGGGTTGCCTGGGAAGTGGGCGTGCTGGCCGGGCTTGCCGACAACGGCGTGGATCTGACCGAAGCCGACCTGGTGATCGGCACGTCGGCGGGGTCGGTCGTCGGCGTGGACGTGCGCTCTGGGTTGCCGCTGGCCGAGTTCTACCAGGTCCAGTGCTCGCCGGTGCGGCCAGGCGAGGCGACCGCCAAGATGGGGCGCGGCGTAATGATCAAGTACGCGACGGCGGTCGCGTTCACCAGGGATCCGATCAAGGCCGGACGGAGGATGGGCTCCCTGGCGCTGAAGGCCCGCACCGAGACCGAGGAGTCCAGGCGCAAGGTCTTCGAGTCGCGCATCCCCATTTTCGAGTGGCCTGCCGGGAAGCTGCAGATCACCGCGGTCGACGCGGCCACCGGCACGTTCACCGTGTTCGACGCCAGCAGCGGCGTCAGCCTGATCGACGCCGTCGGTGCTAGCTGCGCGGTGCCGGGCATCTGGCCGCCGGTGACCATTGACGGCAAGCGCTACATCGACGGCGGGATGCGGTCGGCCACGAACGCCGATCTGGCGGCCGGGTACCAGCGGGTGGTCATCATCGCTCCACTGACCCAGGGGTTCGGGCCGATCGCCAGCGTCGCTACCCAGATTCAGCAGCTCACGGCCCAGGGCTCCGAAGTGATCTTGATCAAGCCGGGCGAAGCCGCGCTGCTGGCGATCGGGAAGAACGTACTCGACCCGGCTAACCGCCCCGGTGCGGCCAAGGCCGGCTTTACTCAGGGAGCCGCCGAGGCACGGGCCGTTGCCGCCCTCTGGCAGGCCGACCGCCAGGACCAGAGAGCCGAACTAGCGGACTAAGCAAAGACAGCGAGCCTGGCCCGGCGGGAGGACGGGTCAGGCTCGCTGCTGGCCAATCTGGCTGGTCGCCAAGACCAGCCAGAGCGGGCTAGGACATTCAGACCGCGTACTCGAGCAGCGGCTGGGCCCGGCTCGGGTGGCGCAGCTTGGACAGCGACTGCTTCTCCAGCTGCCGGATCCGCTCCCTGGTCAGACCGAGGGCCTTGCCGATCTCGTCGAGCGTGTGCGGGTTGCCGTCGTACAGGCCGAACCGCATCGCCATGATCGTCGCCTCGCGCGGCGTGAGCGCGTCGAGCGCGTGCCTCAGCTGGTCGGCCATCAGCTGCCGGTCCACCAGCTCGGAGGCCTCGGGCGCGTCGACATCCTCGATCAGGTCACCGATCGAGGTCTCGCCGTCCTCGCCAATCGTGGAGTCGAGGCTGATCGGCTGGCGGCTGGTCCGCAACAGTTCCTCGATCTGGTCGGGAGTACGGTCCAGCTCGACCGCCAGCTCCTCCGGGGTTGGCTCGCGGCCAAGACGCTGGTGCATGTCCCGCTCGACCCGGCTGAGCTTGCTCAGCATTTCAAGCACGTGAACGGGCAGCCGGATCGTGCGCGCGGAATCGGCGAAGCCACGCTGGATCGCCTGCCTGATCCACCACATCGCGTACGTGGAGAACTTGTAGCCCTTGGAGTAGTCGAACTTCTCGACCGCCCTGATCAGGCCGAGGTTCCCCTCCTGCACGACATCGAGCAGCGACAGGCCCCGGTCGCTGTACTTCTTGGCCACCGATACCACGAGCCGCAGGTTGGCCTCGAGCATGTGCGCCTTGGCCTTGCGGCCGTCCTCGGCGACGTCCTCGAGATCGGCGATCAGCTCGGGGGAGAGCTCTGCATCGGTCTCCAGCTTGTGCTCGGCGAACAGGCCAGCCTCGATCCTTTTGGCCAGGTTCACTTCCTGCTCAGCGGTCAGCAGGCTGGTGCGGCCGATCGACTTCAGGTACGTGTGTACCGAGTCGCCCATGACCGAGGTCTGGTCGTCAAGGTCAACCTCGGCGTCGGGCAAGGAATCGTCGTCGGCGGCTACCGTCAGCTTGGCTGAGGCCCGTCGGCGGCGGCTCGAAGCCGAGCCATTCGCGGCCGTTCCCCGACCGCTCAGCTCGTCAGCAAGCGCTTGGTCGTCGACTTCGTCATCGTCGTCCTGCTGGTCGGTTTCCCCGTCCCGAGCGTCGTCGGCCAGCAGGTCACCGTCGTCTAGCTCGCTGGCGCCGTCAAGTTCAGCCTCGTCTACCTCGACCTCGGTGAGCTGGGCCTGGGCTTGAGTCACTTCGGCATGCTCCACTTCGGAAAGATCAGGATTCGGGTGCCCGTGCCTCGCGGGCGCAGTGCTGGCCCGGGGGGCCTCGTCGTCACGGCTCTTGGTGAGCGCGCGTGCGGTCCTCGGCATGTGACACCTCCGTTCAAATGCGCATCGGCTCGCGCAGATCGCATGCCCGCGGGCAGTACCCAAGATTTGCGGCACTTGGTATCCTGCAGTGCGGGCGATACGTATAACGCGCGACGAGCCCGATTGTTTCCCGCGCGGCGGAAGCGTGCTCAAGAAACCTTCCGGCCCCGGTGACCGCGACCCCGCTACTTACTTAACAGCCGGCCGCCCCGCAAATCATCCGCACCGCCAGCCGATCCGGCTTTCCCGAGGTCAGCAACGGGATCTCCGGCACGCACACGACCGCTCGGGGCGCGGCATACCGCGGCAGCCTGCCCGCGACCGCGGCCCTCAGCTCAGCCAGTCCAGGCGGCGCAGCCTCGTCGGCCGGCACGATGACAGCGGTAACCCGTTCGCCCCACCTCGGGTCCGGGACTCCGACGACCACCGCGTCCTTGACCGAAGGACAGTCTCGCAGTGCCTGCTCGACCAGGCCGGGCACGACCTTCTCGCCGCCGGAGTTGATCACGTCGTCGGCGCGGCCATGCAGCACCAGGCGTCCGTCGACGTCCAGCCCGCCAAGGTCTGAGGTCACGAACCAGCCGTCGGTCAGGCACTGGCTGGTCAGCTCGGGCGAACAGCCACGGTACCGGGAGAACAGCACCGGCCCGCTGATCCGGATCCGCCCGTCGGGCCCGCTGGCCAGACGCACGCCGTCGAGCGGCGTGCCGTTGTAGACGCAGCCGCCGCAGGTTTCCGTCATCCCGTAGGTCGTGATCACCCGCGCTCCGGCCGCGCTCGCCGCGTCCAGCAGCCCGGGCGGCACGGCGGCGCCGCCCAGCAAGATCGCGCGGAACCGGCTCACCGGCGCTCCGGCCTCCAGCAGCCGCTGGAGCTGGGTCGGCACCAGCGAGACGTAGTCACAGTCGGCCGAGCCGGCCAGGTCGGCGTCGACCCGGTCAACGATCAGCGGCTCGGTGCCACCCGCCAGCGAGCGGACCAGGACTCCGAGCCCGGAGATATGGTGCGTCGGCAGGCAGCACAGCCAGCGTCGACTCGCTTTTCCCGACCCGCCCTCTCCGACCCCGGGCCCGGCCCCGAGGCGGGCCAGCGAAGCCCGAGCGGAGGCGAGCATCGCACCGGCGGACAGTTCGGCGCCCTTAGGCACTCCGGTCGATCCCGAGGTCGCCAGCACTACGGCCACGTCCTCGTCGACGCCCGGAGCAGGCCTCCCGCCCGCACCAGGCAGTGCGACCGGTTTCGTACCCTCGGTAGTGACAATGGCATTTGGTGCGAAGGCGGCCAGCAATTCGTCGAGCCTGGCCTGTGGCAGGCCCGGGTCTAGCGGCGCAATGGCTGGCCCGCTACGATCGAGCGCCGCCGAGAGCATGCTGAGCAGCCGCTCAGGCGAACCGTCAGAGCTACGGAGCAGGACCGCGTGCAGTGGCTTCGAAGTCACGGTCGTAAGGTTAATCGGCGGATTCTGGCACCCTTCGCGAGGGGGAATAGTGATCGACTGGCAGGCGTCGGGACCCGCTGCTGGGCAGGAGTACACCGACATCATTTACGAGACGGCCGAGGGCATCGCGAAGATCACGATCAATCGCCCCGAGGTGCGCAACGCGTTCCGGCCGAAAACGCTGTTCGAACTGTCGCACGCGTTCAACGTGGCCAGAGACGATGCGCAGATCGGCGTGATCATCTTGACCGGGGCGGGGGACAAGGCGTTCTGCTCGGGCGGCGACCAGAAGATCAGGGGCGATGACGGGTACGTAGATGATCATGGCGTAGGCCGGCTCAACGTGCTCGATCTGCAGGTACAGATCCGGCGCACGCCGAAGCCGGTGATCGCGATGGTCGCCGGGTACGCGGTCGGCGGCGGGCACGTCCTGCACGTCTGCTGCGACCTCACGATCGCGGCCGATAACGCGATCTTCGGCCAGACCGGCCCCAAGGTTGGCTCCTTCGACGGCGGCTACGGCTCCTGGCTCCTGGCGGCCACCGTCGGCCTGAAGAAGGCCCGCGAGATCTGGTACCTGTGCCGGCAGTACAACGCGCATGAGGCCGAGCAGATGGGCCTGGTCAACACCGTCGTGCCGCTCGCGGACCTGGAGAAGGAAACGGTGTCGTGGGCACGTGAGATGCTGACGAAGTCGCCGCTGGCGCTGCGGATGCTGAAGGGCTCGCTGAACGCGTTCACCGACGGCGCGGCTGGCATGCAGCAGTTCGCCGGCGACGCGACCCTGCTCTACTACATGAGCGAGGAGGCGCAGGAGGGCAGGGACGCCTACGTCGAAAAGCGGACCCCGGACTTCGCCAAGTTCCCGCGCCGCCCGTGACCGAGCCTGATCCGGGCTCAAGCCCGGGCAAGGACGACGAGCCAGGCTCGGCTGGCGCGCCAGGGCTCACTGGGCGGGACGCGGCTGTGCTGGTCGGCCGCGAGGCGGCTGTGCTGGTCGGCCGCGAGGCGGCAGTGGCGCTGGGTGAGTTGCTGCCGACGCTGCGGGCGTACGCGATTCCGATGCGGAACCGGTTCCGCGGCATCACCGTGCGCGAGGGCGCGGTGATGCGCGGGCCGGCCGGATGGGGCGAGTTCTGCCCGTTCGCTGAGTACGGCCCGGCCGAGAGCGCGCGGTGGCTGGCCAGCGCGATCGAAGCGGCTGTGCTCGGCTGGCCCGAGCCGGTCAGGACCAGCGTGGGCGTGAACGTCACGGTGCCCGCGGTCGGACCGGAGCTGGCATACAAGATCGTGTCCGGCTCGGGTTGCCGCACGGCCAAGGTCAAGGTGGCCGAAGCCGGGCAGGCCGAAGCCGACGACGTGGACCGGGTCGCCGCCGTGCGGGAAGCGATCGGTCAGGACGGCCGGATCAGGGTCGATGCGAACAGTGGCTGGTCGGTTGATCAGGCCGCGCGCATGCTCGGTCGGCTAGCCCAGTTTGACCTGGAGTACGCTGAGCAGCCGTGCGCCAGCCTGGACGAACTCGCCGCGCTGCGCCGGCGCACCGACGTGCTACTGGCCGCCGACGAATCGATACGCAAGGCCTGCGACCCGGTCGCGGTCCGCGCGGCCGGCGCCGCCGACATCGTCGTGCTCAAGGTCGCGCCGCTCGGCGGCGTGCGGCCGGCGCTGGCGGTCGCGCGGAGCTGCGGCCTGCCGGTCGTCGTCTCCAGCGCGGTCGAGTCCTCGGTCGGGCTCGCCGCCGGAGTAGCGCTCGCGGCCGCGCTGCCCGAGCTGCGCTACGACTGCGGCCTGGCCACCATGAGCCTGCTCACTGGCGACATCACCGCCGATACGCTGGCCGAGGCAGGCGGAACACTCCCCGTCCGTTCCATTGATATTGATGAAGAACAATTCGCTCGATGGGAATCTGATCCCGGGCCGTGGCGCGCCCGGGCGCTAGCCGCCGCGGAGTTCTTGTGAGTACTCCGGCAGAGCCGCCCCACGATACGGCCGGCGTGCTGTCCCGCCAGGAACTCCCCCTATGAATCCATCGACGGGGCTGGCCGCCGTGATCATCGATGAGCTGATCCGGTGCGGGCTGAGGGAAGTCGTGGTGGCGCCGGGGTCGCGTAGTGCGCCGTTGGCGATGGAGTTCTTCCGGCGGGCTGAGCTTGGTGATCTGCGGCTCAGCGTGCGCATTGACGAACGCAGTGCTTCATTTCTCGCGCTTGGACTGGCCAAGGCGAGCCGGGTGCCGGTGGCGATCGTGTGCACGTCAGGGACCGCGGCGGCGCACTTTCACGCGGCGGTGATCGAAGCCGATGAGTCCGGCGTGCCGCTGCTCGTGCTGACCGCGGACCGGCCGCCCGAGTTGCGCGGCACCGGGGCGAACCAGACGATCGACCAGCTCAAGTTGTACGGGTCGGCGGTGCGATGGTTCTGCGAGGTGGGCGTCCCCGAAGACGGGGTGCCTGCGACCGGGTACTGGCGATCGATGGCCGCGCGGGCGTGGGGACTGGCCTCGGGCGCCGCGGGCGGGCCGCCCGGGCCGGTGCACCTGAACCTGCCGCTGCGCGATCCGCTGGTGCCGGCGGTGCTGGCCCGGGGGGACAACCCCCTGCGAACCTCCGACGGCGCGGACGCTGAGATCGACGCCGGGCTGGGCGGCCGGGCCGACGGTGGCCCGTGGACCAGGTTCGGCGCGGTCGCGCGGATCGACTGGACCGAGCGCGGGCTGATCGTGTGCGGCGACGGTGATTACGACCCGGAGCCGCTGCGGCTGGCCGGTGCTGGCCGAGCCGTCGTCGAATGCCCGGGTGGGGGAGCAGGCGCTGTCGGCGTATCAGTACCTGATCGGCGACTCGCGATTCCTGGCCGGACACCGGCCGGACGTGATCGTCTCGGCCGGTCGCCCTGGACTGTCCCGGGGACAGTTGGCTCTGCTGCGCGGGCCGGCGACAAGGCACGTCGTGCTCGCGGCCGGACCGGGCCGATGGTCGGATCCGGCTCGGACGGCGACCGATATGGTGACTGCGGTTGAGCTGGCAGAGGGACGCGGCGCCGCCTGGACTGACGACGGAGGTTCCGGGGGGTCCCGCCCGCTACGCCCCCCGCCCACCACCCGGGCTAGCGCGCGCTGGCTGGAGAGCTGGCTGGTGACTGACGCTGCCGTTCGGGTTGCGGTGGATGCGGTCCTGGACGCTGGCGACGGGCTGAGCGAGCCGCGGCTGGCTCGGGATCTCGCTGCGCTGCTGCCGGATGGCGCGCTGCTGTGGGCGGCTTCGAGCCTGCCGATCAGGGACCTGGACATGCACCTGGGGCCGCGTTCCGGCTTGAAGATCCTGGCCAGCCGGGGCGCCAGCGGCATCGACGGGCTGGTGTCCTCGGCGACCGGAGCCGCGCTCGCGCATCAGGCCGCCGGCGGCGGCCCGGCGGTGGCGCTGCTCGGTGATCTGGCGGTCCTGCACGACGCGCCCGGACTGTTTACCGGCCCGGCTGAGCCCCGGCCTGATTTGTGCTTGATCGTGGTTAACAACGACGGCGGGGGGATCTTCTCTCAGCTCGAGCAGGCGGCATTTCCTGGGCCATTCGAGCGGGTCTTTGGCACCCCGCACGGGACCGACCTGCGAAAACTGGCCGAAGCCGCCGCAATGCGTTATGCCAGAATCAAGAAAACAGCCGATCTGGCCGAGATCGCGCTTTGCGGCGGCATGACGCTCGCCGAGTTCAAAAGCGACCGCCCGGGCCAGACCGCGTTGCGCGCGGCGGTGACCCGGGCGGCCGAAGGCGCCCTAAGGCGGACCGGCGGCTAGCTGATCCGCACCCGCGGGTCGAGCAGCGCGTAGGACATGTCGACGATGATGTTGGCAGCGACCACGAAAGCCGCGGCCAGGATCACCAGGCCGATCACCACCGGCTGGTCGCCCGCCGGAATCGCCGCCACCACCTGGTAGCCGAGGCCGTGCAGGCCGAACACCTGCTCGACGACGAGCACGCCGCCGAGCAGCGCGCCGACGTCGATGCCGAGCTGGGACACGACCGGGGTCATGGCCGAGCGGACCGCGTGCCGGTACAGCACCCGGCGCTCGGATATGCCCTTGGACCGGGCGGTCCTGATGTAATCCTCGCCGAGGGTGTCGAGCAGGGATCCTCGAGACAGCCGGGTATAGACGGCCGCCTGGACGATCGCCAGCGTGATCCACGGCAGGATCATCGTCCCGAGCCACGGCACGACGCCCTCGGTCAGCGGGGCGTAGCCGGTCTGGATCCAGCTGATGCCGTGCTGGTTGAGCTGCACGAACACGAAGATGATGAGCAGCTCGCCAACCACAAAGGTAGGCGCGGACACTCCGGCCAGGACGCCGAGGGTCGCGAACCGGTCAAACAGGCTGCGGGCCCGGGTGGCGGACAGGATACCGACCGACAGCCCCGCGATCAGCCAGAGCAGCACGCCGCCGACAACCACCGATGCGGTGATCGGGAGGTCCTGCTTGATGATCGTGGTGACGGCCTGTTGGGTGAGGAAGGACTGGCCCAGGTTGCCGTTGATGAGCTTATGCAGGAACGTCAGGTACTGCGCGAGGAGTGGCCGGTCAAGGCCGTAATACTTGGTGACCTGGGCGAGCACTCCCGGCGTGGCGGCCCGGCCGGCCAGGTTGCGGGCCACGGTCTGGACCGGGACCGCGGCGAAGAACAGGAAGAACGTACCGGTCGCGACCAGCCACAGGACCAGGATGCCGGTGATGATACGCCGGACGAGGAAACGCACCATATTCATGGATCAGCCCTCCCCGGCTGGAATCGGATTGTCGACAGTAAGGTCGCCCTCCTGGCCGACCAGGATCGCCTGGTCGAGGTCCAGGCCGCCGCGGCCCTTGCCTTTGCCCTTGCCGCGCCGCCGGCCGGCCCTGCTGCCCGCGAACAGGCGCTCGGTCCTCGGGTCGATCGCGTCCCTGATGCCGTCGCCGAGCAGGTTGAACGCCAGCGTGGTGACCAGCAGGAAGAGCGCCGGGAAGACGATGTACCACCAGGAGGTGTTGTAGAAACTCTGGGCCTCGGCCAGGATGTTGCCCCAGCTCGGCGCGGGCTCGGGGATCCCGATGCCGAGGAACGACAGCGTGGCCTCGAAGGTCACCGCGGCCGGGATGTACAGCGTGGCGAGCACGAGCACCGGGCCGAGGAGGTTCGGCAGGATGTCGAGGAACATGATCCGTATCGGGCCGGCGCCGAGCGATCTGGCCGCCTCGACGTACTCCTTCTCCTTCAGCGAGAGCGTCTGCCCGCGGACGATGCGGGAGATGCCGGCCCAGGAGAAGAACGAGATCACACCGATCACGATGCCCAGGTTCGGGTGGAACACCGACGCGAGCGCCAGCGCCAGGATGATGAACGGGAAGGCCAGCGCCGCGTCGAAGAACCTGGCCAGGACCGCATCGACGATGCCGCCGAAGAACCCGGCGACCAGGCCAAGCGAAACACCGGCGATCGTCGCCAGAGCCGTAGTGAGCAGGCCGACGAACAGCGAGATGCGCGCGCCGTAGGCGATCCGCACCAGCAGGTCGCGGCCGATCTCGTCGGTGCCCAGGAAGAAGCCGTGCGTGCCGGGCGAGACCGGGAGGCCGAACGCGTTCTCGCCCTTGCCCGCGTAAGCCTGGTCCACTGGGTGACCGGTGAGGTGGGCGATGATCGGCGCGCAGATCGCGAACAGGATCATGAGAATGATCACGACGACGGAGCCAATGGCCACCTTGTCGCTGCGCAGCCGCCGCCAGGTCAGCTGCCACTGGCTGCGGCCTTGGACTGCTATTACCGGGGCATCGCCAATCGATTGTGCTTGAAACTGAAGTTCGGTAACGCTCATCGCTGCTCCCTCCGGTCCACCCTGGCCAGGACCTCACCCGTCTCGACGGGGAAGTGGCACGCGGTCAGGTGAGTGGCTGGGTCACCCGCTTTGGATTCGAGTGCGGGCTCGTCGATGCCGCAGCGGTCCTGCGCTTTGGGGCACCGTGGATGGAATCTGCATCCGGATGGCGGGTTAATCGGCGACGGTACGTCGCCGGTCAGGATGATCCGCTGCCGGGCGGCGGCGGAGTCAGGGTCAGCAGCTGGCGCCGCCGAGAGCAGCGCGGCGGAGTAGGGATGCCTGGGGTGCTCGTAGACCTGGTCGCCTGGACCAAACTCGGCGACCCGCCCCAGGTACATGACGGTGACGGCGTCGCTCACGTGCCTGACGACTTCCAGGTCGTGGGCGATGAACAGGTAGGACAGACCGAAGTCGGCCTGCAGGTCGGCGAGCAGGTTGAGCACCTGCGCCTGGATGGACACGTCGAGCGCGGAGACCGGCTCGTCGCAGATGATCAGCTTCGGCCGGAGCGCGAGCGCCCGGGCAACCCCGATCCGCTGGCGCTGCCCGCCGGAGAATTCGGCTGGGAACCGGTTGAAGTGCTCGGGGTTCAGGCCGACGCGCTCCATCAGGTCCTGGACCGCGCGCTTGCGCTGCGGCCCGGTGGCGGTCTTGTGGATGGCGAACGGCTCGCCGATGATCGACCCGACCCGCCGCCGCGGGTTCAGCGAGCCGTACGGGTCCTGGAAGATCATCTGGATCTCCCGGCGGTACGGCTGCATCTGGCCGCGTTTCAGGTTCGTGATGTCCTTGCCCTCGAAGTACACCTTGCCCGAGGTGACGGGGAGCAGGCCCGCGATGCACCGGGCCAGGGTGGACTTGCCGCACCCGGTCTCACCAACCAGGCCGAGCGTCTGACCGCGCTTGACCTTCAGCGACACCCCGTCGACCGCCTGAACGTGCGTGACGGTACGGCCCAGCATGCCGTTGCCCTTGATCGGGAAGTACTTGACCAGGTTGTC
>WNEY01000469.1_pt1 | contig 25401 bp, 21 predicted proteins | sample 5400531 | NCBI WGS metagenome assembly WNEY01 (sample SAMN13153338, study PRJNA577476) | soil metagenome | isolation source: 200 cm saprolite under Douglas fir tree site 1 | place: USA:California | collected 2015-04-18
TGGTGAAGTTCTCGACGCCGCAGGCCGAGGTGGTGCCGGCATTGTCGGAGTCACCGCTGTAGCTGACCAGCCACCGCCAGGTCCCGTCGGCGCTGGCGACGAAAGTGGTGTTGGTCGTGTTGTAGGTGCCGTCGCCTGACACGTTCACGGTCTGGGTGAGGGCAGGCGCGCCGGAGCACGTCGCATCACCCGGGCCGTACAGGCTGAACGTGATCGTGCCGCCCGCGTTCGGGGTGGCGCCGGTGATGGTGGCGTCGTCGTTGGGTATGAGGTGCTGGGCGGTGCTGATCCCCGGACTGTTCGGGGACACCACCAGGGCCTCAGTGGTGCAGTCGCTAGTCGCGCCGTTGTTGTTGGCATCGCCGCTGTAGACGGCCTGCCAGTAGAAGGTGCCGGAGTGGTTGAAGGTGACCGAGTTGGAGTCGGGCACCACGCCGCTGGTCACCGTCTTGGTCCCGGCGTCCACCGGGTTCAGGGTGCAGGCGCTGTCGGTGTAGACCTTGTAGGTCACCGTCCCGCCGGCGTCGGCGGTGGCCCCGGTCAGGGTCGCCGAGTCGTGCACCGAATCACCGACGTTCACCGTGCCGGCCGACAGTGTCGTGCTGATCGCCGGGCTCACGTTCGTATGGTTGGTGTATGTGCAGTCGACCACGCCCTGCGGGGCCATTGTGATCGACGCGGTCGCTGTCGCCAGGCTGGTTGACGCGCTAGTGCCGCTGCCGGTCGCTGTGCATGTCAGATTCTTCAGTGTCCAGCCGGACGGTAGCGTCGACTCGGTCACGCTGTAGGGGCCCGGCACAACGGTGTTCGGGCCGTAGGTGCGGGTCTGGCCGTTGGACAGGCTGAACGTCGCCGGGCTGAGGCCACCGGTCGTGGTGTAGCCGAAGGTGCCGTCTCCGTTCTCGGTCACTTTGTGGATCTTGATCGTGCCGCAGTTGGTGATGTTCACGGCGGCGGGCGCGATGAAGTCCTTGACCTCGGCGTTGAACGCTGACGAGGCGCGGCTCTTCGCGAAGGTGCTGCCGAAGGCCTCACAGGTGCCGGGCGGGAAGACGCCGGCGGTGGTGAGATTGATCGACGCCTCTCCGAAGGTCAGTGCGGGGAGGCTCTGGTGTGTAAACGGGTCCGTCACTGCGTCGACGTTGTTGACGGCCCCCTCCGAGTTGGAGCTGTTGAGGTTCACATGGTTGCCCCAGCACGGCAGGGTGCTGCTGGAGAAGCACTGGCTGGCCGAACCGGTAGTGACCCACTTGAGCAGCCCCAGGGTGGGCCTGCCGCCGCCGTTGTTGAAGTCGAAGGTGACCAGCAGGTCACCCGCGGTCCGGTTGATGGTGTGGGCACCCGGGGAACCCAGCCCTGGCGTGGTCGCCTGGTTGATCTCGAAGTCCATGTTGGCTGAGCCGAGGACATTGGAGCGCTCCCAGGCGAGATAAAGGAAGTTGCCACCATTGGCGCCGCTCACGAACTCGGATGCCTCGTAGAAGCGGGTGAGATCGCTCTTGTTGGGCGGAATGGAGCCGCTCACCACCGTGACGTTGGGATTGTCCTCCTTGGTGCCTTGCCCGAAGGAGTTGTCCCCGCTGCCGCTGGCCAGGTCGACGCCCGTGCTGAGGCCCTGAACGGTAGACCAGTCGGTGTTCCCGGCGGAATTCGGCACGAGATTGCCGTCGCCGCCCTCGAAGGTGCTCGGGGCGAGCGGCGGTGAACACGACTGAGTGGTGCCATTCGGGGCGAAGTCACACCCGGTGGAGCTGTCCGCGAAGCTGGTGGCCGGGATAGCGATGCCGATGGCGAGCGTGGCAGCGGCAATCAGCACGCGCCACTTTCGCCTGGCCAGAAAAGATAGGCGAGTGCCACGGCCGGCCGGCCTGGCGCCGCCACCGTGCGTACTCGATACACTCATGGTGCCCTCCCTGAAAAACATCTCGAGCGACGGAACCCGTCGGTACTGGCGCGTTCTGGCGAACTGCTCATGCCGGATGGGTCACCCGTCGCACCGTGTAGGCCGCTGGGCAGCGGCCGCTGCTGACAGTTGACGAAGAAAGCCCTTGCCAAGCGACAAGGTCACTCAGGTCAGGCCGGAGGCGGTTGGTTCCGGCCTGACGGCGGGCCACGCGCGGCACAGATGATCCAAGGCAACCGCGTGATCCAAGGCAACCGGGCCGGGCGGGGCGCGCGTTCCTGAGCGCTGCTGCCCGTACCGCCGCCGCGCTGGTCGTCTAGCGCATCGCGGGGATGAAGACTCCGCCCCGCGCCCGTCGTTGAAGCGACATCCGCCTGCGGGCAGCCTCGTTGCTGGCGCATCGAGCCCCCCAGCCCAACTACCTAATTACAACACAAATCATACTTAATCGTGATGAGATTACCGAGTAAGCGGGACATTACTCCGGCTGATCACGGGGCGCAAGGCCTCAAACAGGCATATGACAAAGTTCGTCCGCAATTAGCCGCTAGTTAGCCCTTTAGCCCTTTAGCCCTCGGCGGGCTCCTGGAGGCGCGCGCGGTGCGCAGCCGCGCCACCGCCAGATCACGATTACTCCTGCGGGCTCCACCTACAAGCTTGGCCGCCAGCTCCGCGGGCCCGAGCGCCGGCACCTGGACCCGGACGCGGGGATGTACCGTGGCCAAAGAACGTAGCCACCTGGACGCCATCGCAGCTCCGGAGCGGCGCCGAGTCGTCTGCGCATGCCGCCGATCGTGTGCCGTCACCGCCAAGGCCAGGGGATTGATGACCGTCATCGTGGTGTCCGGGGCGCCAGGCACCGGCAAGTCGACCGTCGCCACCGCGCTCGCGGCCCGGCTGCACTGGCCGGTGCTGGAACTCGACACGATCAAGGAAGCGCTGGCCGACGTGCTCGGCCTCGGCGGGCAGGACTGGTCGGATCGGCTGGGCGATGCCGCGGCTGAGGTCCTGTTCCGGCTGTGCGCGCGATTCCCCGATGTGGTGGTCGAGGGCTGGTGGCGGGGGGCCAGGCGCGAGCGGGCACTCGGTGAGTTCGCCGGGGCGGCCGAGGTCTTCTGCTACTGCGACCCGCAGCTGGCCGGCAGCCGGATGCGCGCCCGGCACGGCACCGGGCGGCACCCGATCCACCGCGACATGATCAGCCCCTCGATCATCGGCCGGGCCGCGGCTCTTGCCGCGACGGTCACCCCGCTGGGCCTGGGCGCGGCACTGGTGAGGGTGGACACCGGGCAGCCAGGCGCGCCAGCCAGGGCAGTCGCCGCGGTAACAGCCGCGCTCGGCCGGTGAACGCGTGACGCAGCCGAGTGGACCCGGGTGGTAACAGAACTTCCTCAGCCTGGGCCCAGCTACCCGGACCCTGGCCCAGTTCGCGGGCTCAGCGGCTAGGGCGTGGTGCGCGCGCGGCTGGCCGCGTTCGGGTTGTGGCCGGTGTGCGGGTTCCGTTACCTGTACGATCGCGGCCATGAATCCGCTTTCGGGCGTCCTCGGCGAGGCGTGGAAGCTGTACCGGGCGCACGCCGCGCATCTTATGGTGATCGCCTTTGTCATCTACCTGGTCGCCGCGGTCGTGGCTGCGGTTTTCGCGCTGGCTGGGGGCTTTTTCGGGGCGCTGCTTGGCTCCATCGTGGAATTGTTCGCGGCGTTCCTGGTCCAGGCGGCCCTGGTCAAGGCGGTGCAGGATGTGCGAGACGGCCGCGCTGACCTGTCCTTCGGCGAGACCGTCTCCGCGGCCACTCCCTACCTCGGGCCCGTCGCCGGGGCGTCGATCCTGGCCGGCATCGCGATCACCGTCGGGCTCATCCTGCTCATCGTCCCGGGCCTGTACCTGATCACCATCTGGGCCGTGATCGTGCCCGTCATCGTCATCGAGCGGTCGGGGGCGCTGGCGTCGTTCGGGCGCAGCCAGCAGCTTGTCCGGGGCCGCGGGTGGCATGTGTTCGGCACGCTGGTGCTGGTGTTCTTGATCCTGATCGTCGTGGACATCCTGCTCGGCCTTGTTTTCTCGGCGCTGCCGGCGCTGTGGCGCACCGGGCTGAGCACCGTCGTCTCGGGAACCCTTATCGCCCCGTTCCTCGCCCTTGTGGTGACGCTGATCTATTACCGGCTCTCCGGTGCGAACGGCGCGCAGGGTCCGGTAACCGACAACCCCGGGGGCGGCTTCGGGACGGTGTAAGAAAGGCCGCCCGCGAAGGGCATCGAGGCCTGCGGCAACACCCTTAGCGAGGCCATGAGGACCGGACCACCTCAGCGGTGACGTGTCCAGGTGAGAACTGACCTGGAACCTGTCCACCCGGTTGTGCAGTTCGACCTCTCGGGCGCGTCCCGGCGGGCTCCCGATGAACGCCGGCGGTGGCGCCAGCTACTGGGGATCCGCTAGGGCGATTGATCGCGTCATCAGCTGCACCGTCAACATGAGGTGCTTCGTGCCGCAAAGTCGTCCCCGCGATCTCGGGTGCGCGAGTCAGCAATGGGCTACGGTGATCAACGGCATGCTGAGGCAAAGGCGCCGCGGTCATGGGAGGTTGGCATGCATATCAACGCTGGTGACACCGCCTGGATGCTGACCTCGACGGCGCTGGTGTTCTTCATGATGCCGGGGCTTGCCCTGTTCTACGGAGGACTGGTCGGCGCGAAGAACGTGGTCGCGACGATGGTCCAGTCCTTCGTGGCCATCGGCGTGATCAGCTTGCTGTGGGTAATCCTCGGGTACTCGCTGGCGTTCGGCGGTGATCACTGGGGGGTGATCGGCAGCCTGCAGAACGTGATGCTGCGCGGTGTCAACGGCGCCCCGAACAGCTATGCCCCCACGATTCCGTCGCTGGTGTACATGGCGTTCCAGATGAAGTTCGCCGTCATCACCCCGGCGCTCATCGCCGGGGCGTTTTCTGAGCGGATGCGTTTCCGCGGCTACCTGGTCTTCATCGGCCTGTGGTCGCTGATCGTTTACAGTCCGTTCGCGCACAGTGAGTGGGGCGGGGGGTTCCTTGGCTCTGGTGGCCTGCACGCGATCGACTTCGCCGGGGGCTCGGTCGTCCACGAGCTGGCGGGCGCGGCGGCGCTTGCCACCGCTATCTATCTGAGGCGAAGCCACCAGCTTGAGCGGCCGCACAGCGTGCCGCTCGTGCTGCTCGGCGCCGGGATCTTGTGGTTCGGCTGGTTCGGCTTCAACGCGGGCAGCGCGCTGTCCGCCGGGCAGGTCGCCGGTTATGCGCTGGTGAATACCCAGCTGGGGGCGTGCACCGCGATGCTCGCCTGGATGGGCATCGAGTGGTGGCGCCGCCGCAAGCCCTCGGGCGTGGGCATCGCCACCGGCGCCGTCGCAGGGCTGGCGGCGATCACCCCGGCGTCGGGTTACGTGCGGCCGTGGGCGGCGATCATCATCGGCGCCGCGGCCGGGCTGCTGTGCTACGGCGCCGTTCACCTCAAGGACATCTTCCACTACGACGACTCCCTCGACGTGGTCGGCGTCCACATGGTCGGCGGCGCGATCGGGGTCCTGCTCACCGGCGTCTTCACCAGCCTCGCCGTGAACGCCGCCGGAGAACACGGCGGCTGGACTCAGCTCGGCCGCCAGGCGGTGCTGGCCGTCGTCGGAATCGCCTACCCCTTCGTCATGACCTGGATCATCCTCTGGGTCACCGACCGGACCGTGGGGCTGCGAGTGAGTCCCGGGGACGAGGAGGCCGGTCTCGATCTCAGCGAGCACGCTGAGGCCGGCTACCAGCGGCCAGCAGCGGCAGCCGACATGACGAGCGGCAACATGGTGGCCGCTCCGGGCGCGCCGCAGGCAACCGAAGCGCAGTAGGCAAGCCGACATGGCCGGCCAGTGGCCTAGCAGACATCGCGCCCATCAGCGACGCCCATAACAGCCGCCCGCCTACCAGGCGGCGGCCCGTCCTGGCAGCCGACCGCGCGCAGATGGAACCGTCGTGCTGCGTTTGCCTGGCTCAAACTCGGGGGCCTCACGCTCACCGTTCTGTCTCTGTTGGCGTGCGCGGCGACTCCGCGCGGCGCGCAACGACATACCCCAAGGGCAGAGCCGACATGGTAACCCGGCACAGTTCATCCCACACGGCCGCGGGCGGGGCGCTGACGGTGCGGGAGTGACACATCCGGTACTGCGGATGCGGGACCACCTCGTCGAGAGTCATTACCCGCTGCCTCCTCAATGGTGGTCAGAGATCAACGGCCAGGCCTCCTGGTTTAGGACGATCAGATCACACGTCATATGGACGACCGCGACGCTCTCCTCGTACCAGGCCGTGGTTTCGACTCCCGAAGCTACCCGCTGGTAGTAGAAGTGCTGGATGGCGTGCCGTACCGGGATCTCCCGGTGCGCGGTGATCCACCGGACAGCGGTGTAGGCCTCGATGTTGGCGGCAGCGCCGCCGAACCGCGCTGCGTTTCCGGAGTCACGCATGCGGAGGAAACGCGAGCGGACGTGGCCATCAGCCTACGGTGACCGGGCCGCAATGACCACGGACCAGCGATGGGGGGCGCACGCATGCGTGCTGGTCAGTGCGCCCCGCCGCGTATCGCGGCCAGCAGCCCTTCGAAGTCCTCACCGCACGGGCCGCACGCGCGCAGGTGCGCCGCGACCACGCCGCCGGACCTCACCCCGCGCGATGCGCACCAGCAATTCATGCAGCCGCGCCAGAGCCGCCTCCCGCCGCGGACCTACGTCGCCGAGCGCCTCAAGCCACCCGGCTGACTCAGGATCGAGCCGGGCCACGGTGACAGGGCACCCTGAACCGTGCGATTCACCGGCACCATCACGATGCTACCTAAATACGCCACCCCAGGGCCGGTTGACACCGGCGCCAGCTGCGGGACGTCGTGTGCTGGACGAGTTCGCCCTGGACAGCCGGGGCCAGACCCGCGCGTGCTGAGGCCTCACGCTGCCCTCCACGGCGGGGTGCATGCGCCGGCGCACCGACCTGGCCACATTGATCGACGGAATCCCACGGCCGACAGCGGATCTTGGCGGCGCGCCGCTTGGAGCATTTGACCGGGTTAGCCTACACTCGGGGGCCATGAATAGGAATTCAGGTATCGGTCTAACGTCGTTCGGGATCGTGCTGGTGGTCGTTGGAGCCATCCTGAGGTTCGCTACCTCAGTGCATACTTCTGGATTCAACATCCACAAGGTCGGCGATATCCTGCTTCTGGTCGGGATCCTTGTCGTAATCTTGAGTGTTCTCGTCATTGTGATGGGGGCCAGGAGCCGGAGCACGACTCGAACAGAGGTTCGGGAAACTCCCTCAGGTCAACAGCGGACCGAGCAGCGGGACGACTGGGGCGCGCCCTAGGGACACGTGAGGTGTGCGGGCTATCGCTGAAGGAGGACGCGCGTCACGCCGCTCGATCGAGATGACGCCGATCACGGAACCCACAGAGAGATTCTGGGATGCGCACATCTTCCCCGTCCGCAGAAAATGAGGTTAGAGGACGCCAGAACGACTTACTTACCTTGGCGGGATATGCTCAGGCTCCCGTGATTTGCGGATTACCGGCTTAGCCGTGCCAGACTCGGAAAACTCGCAGGCAAGGCAGTCAGTTATCCGGTGAGTTTCCCGTGGTGACGAGTATCGGGACGGCTGGCTGGAGTTACGACCACTGGGAGCCGGAGCTATACCCGGCCGGTCTTCCGGCGCGGGACAGGCTTGCCCGGTACGCCGCGTTTTTCTCGACGGTCGAGCTCAATAGCAGCTTCTACCGCTGGCCCAGGCCTTCGGCCTTCCGGGGCTGGCAGCAGAGGTTGCCTGACGGTTTCCGCCTGTCGGTCAAGGCTCCGCGCGGCCTTAGTCACGGCAAGAGGCTGTACGCACCCGAGGCATGGGCAGAGCGCATCGCGCTTTGCTGGCATGAGCTCGGCGATAAGCGCGCTGTCTTGCTGGTCCAGCTCTCGCCCGCCCATGCCCGGGACGACGCCCGGCTGGCTTATTTCCTTCAGGTGCTTCCTGAGTGGGTACGGGTCGCAGTGGAGTTTCGCCATCCCAGCTGGCATGACGAAGATGTCCTGGCGCTGCTGAGAGAGCACGGTGCTGCGTACTGCGTCATGAGCGGCGCTCGCCTGCCGTGCATATTGCGAACGACTGCAGCGTTTGCCTACGTCCGGATGCACGGCCCGGACGACAATCATCTGTACGCAGGTTCCTACACCGATGACAACCTGACGTGGTGGGCTGACCGGCTACGGGAATGGGAACAGCTGGGCAAAGATGTGTTCATGTACTTCAATAACGACGGTTACGCCAATGCCGTGCGTAACGCGCGCGCCATGCGCGACATGCTCGGCCAGTAGCCGCCGCCCGGCTCCGCCAGCTGGCCGGTCTCGCGGCGGCCCGGCCGGGCCGCCCGTTGCGCAGGCCGGATATCGGGGACGCCACGCCAGGGCACCCGAGATTACCCTTGACCTCCATGAGCACCACCATGCTGCCCGCCGGGAACCTGTGCCTCGTCGTCGGGTATGACGGGTCTGCTCCCGCCCGCCGGGCGCTCGACGCCGCGGTCAGCCTGCTGCAGGGGCGGGTCGGCCGGATCGAGGTAGTATACGTGGCTCACGTACCCGATGCGGGCATGGTGTCCGCCGCTGCCCTGGGCGAAATAGAGATCAACTTCGACGAGGTCGAGCAGGAGCTTCGTACCGAGGCCGGCGAACGGCTGGGCGGCCGCGCTGAGAGCTGGGGGTTCGCGCGGCGCCAGGGCATGATCGCGGACCAGCTGATTGCGGTGGCTAAGGACATCCGCGATGCCCACGACGGCGAGAGTGTGGCGATCGTGGTCGGGAGCTCTTCCCATGCCATGCACCGGGTGGTCGGTTCGGTCGCCGTCAGCCTGGCACGCCGCTCACCGGTGCCCCTGGTGATCGTGCCCTAGGCCTCCTGGGCTCCGGCTGTGCCCGGGGCACGGACACCGGACCACAGTGCCTGTTCCGATGCGTTCTGCTACCGGGCGAGCCGGTCAGCGGCGGCGCAGGCGCTTGTCCTCGATTGCCGGCGCTCAGCGGTGCTGAGTCCGTCCGTTCAGTGAACACCGATCAGATACTACACGTGATAGTAGGTAGCTCCGGGCCGACACGGCCTGGGTCCCGCGTCGGCCGATGCCGCCAGCCGACCTCAGTCGAGAGGAGCCGCAAGCATGCGCAAGACAGGAAGGGCCCTTGTCCTAGTGGCCATGGCAGCCGTTGTCGCCGGAGCGGCCGCTCCGGCGCTTGCTGTAACGGCCCGGCACGGGCCCGGTCCTCGGTCATCGGTTGCCTTCATGCCCGGGTCGGGACGGTCGGCTGTCGACTGGAACCGTGAGCTGATAACCATACTCGGCACTCCGGGCGCTCAACCGGCGACCGTGCATCCCACCCGCAGCTTCGCGCTCTTGCAAGCGGCCGAGTACGACGCGGTGACCTCGATCACGCACGCGGCCCCTCCGTACCTCTTCTCGGTGCCGGCGCCGCGCGGCGCCCGGCCGGACGCCGCCGCCGACCAGGCCGCGCACGACGTGCTGACCGCCCTCTACCCGCCGCTGGAGAGTGGGCTCGACCAGCTGCTCGCCGAGGAGCTCGCGGCCATCCCCGATACCCGAGGCAAGCAGCAGGGCATCGGGGTCGGACATATTGTCGCCGAGCGGCTTGTCCACATCCGGTCGTCTGACGGATCAGCGGCGACCCCGCCGCCGTTTGTCGCCGGAAGCCAGCCGGGCGACTACCAGCCGACTCCGCCAAACTTCCCGGCACCGGTGTTCACCAACTGGGGCTCGATCACGCCGTTCGTGCTCGACAGCGGGCAACAGTTCCGTCCGGCCCCACCACCGCCGATCACCAGCGCCGCTTACGCCAGCGCGCTCAACGAGGTCAAGAGCCTGGGCCAGGACTCCAGCACCACCCGCACCGCTGACGAAACAACGCAGGCAAAGTTCTGGGGCGCGGCGCCGATCTGGAACGTATGGAACGAGATCGCCCAAAAGCTCGCCGTGACCCGGCACGCCAACCTGGAGCGGACGGTCACCGTGTTCGCAAACCTCGATCTCGCCCTGGCCGACGCCACCATCGGTTTGTACGACGCGAAGTACCACTACCTGGTGTGGCGTCCGATCACCGCGATCCGGCAGGGCGACACCGCCGGCAACCCCGGCATCATCGGCGACCCCAACTGGAACCCGCTCGCGGTCACCGCGGCCGACCCGTCCTACCCCGGCGCCCATGCGACCATCAGCCAGGCCGCGGCAACCGTTCTCAGCGCCTTCTACGGTGACCACCAGCAGCTAACCGTCAGCTCGGACGGAGATCCCGGCGTGACCCGGATTTTCGGCAACTTCCAGGCGGCAGCCAACGAGGCAACGCTCAGCCGGATTTTCGCCGGGCAGCACACCATGATCGACCTCGTGGCCGGCCAGCAGCTCGGCCGCCACGTTGGCGACCTCGTGCTCGACCACTTCGGGCCGGCGCCAGCCGGCGCCCGCTGAGGCAGCCGCACACCCGCGGGAGCGGCGGATGCCCCCACATCCGCCGCTCCCCCAATGCGCCGGAAGCCCCATTTACCCGGCCGGTGATGTTGCACCATGGTTGCCAGGTTCGTTTGCATGCTGTGGCCTGGCGGGGGACGGCCCGCGGGCGCGCATCACACCCCTGAGAGGCTGCGATGGCCCATTCCGCTCCCGCTGGCAAGAGTCCCGTCAAGCGGGTCGCCATCACGGTCCTGCTGCTGGCCGCGATTGGCGGCACGTTGTCGGTGCCTTTCTACGCGCGCTCCATGCCGAAGCTAGGTGATTTCCCCTTCTTCTACTGGTATCAGCTGATCTTGGTGCCCGTGGTCGCCATCGTGTGCTGGCTCTGCTCCGTGCTGCTGAGATCCAAGCCGACCTCAGATGTCAGGTCTAGGCATGGCGGGGGGTTGCGGAAGTGAGTCATGTGAATCCGGTCGCGTTCACCATCCTCGTCGTCTCGTTCCTGGTCGTGACCATGATCGGCTTCGCCGCGGCCAGATGGCGCCCGGCGGAGGACCCGATGCACCTGAACGAGTGGGGTCTCGGCGGTCGCGGGTTCGGAACTTTTGTCAGCTGGTTCTTGCTTGGCGGCGACCTGTATACCGCATACACATTCATCGCCGTGCCGGCCCTGGTGTACGCCGTCGGCGCTGCGGGGTTCTACGCGCTGTCGTACACGATCGTGGTCTGGCCGATCGTGTTCATTTTCGCCCCGCGGCTGTGGTCGGCCGCCCGCGCGCGCGGCTACGTCACCCTCGCCGAATTCGCCCGGGGCAGGTACGGCTCGCAAGGCCTCGGGCTCGCGGTGGCGCTGACCGGGATCCTTGCCACCATGCCCTACATCGCGCTGCAGCTAGTTGGCATCGAGTCGGTGCTGACCGTCATGGGAGTCGGCGGCACTTCGGGAAACGCGTTCGTCAGGGACCTGCCGCTGATCATCGCGTTCATTGTTCTTGCCGTTTATACCTACCTTGCCGGACTGCGCGCTCCGGCCCTGATCGCCTTCGTCAAGGACGCTCTCATCTACGTGACGGTCATCGTCGCGATTATCTACATCCCGACCAGGCTGGGCGGCTGGGGGCACATCTTCGGCACCGCGTCGGCGCACCTGAAGACGGTGAACCCGGCGACCGGCAAGCCGTTTGGCAGCCTAATTGTGGCACCGTCCGGAGAATGGGCCTACGCCACTCTCGCGCTCGGCTCCGCGCTGGCGCTGTTCATGTACCCGCACGCGGCCACCGGGGTATTCGCGGCCAGGAAGCGCAACGTGATCAGGCGCAACGTGGCCATGCTGCCCGCCTACTCACTGATGCTCGGCCTGATCGCGCTGTTCGGCTACATGGCGCGGGCGACACCGGCCGTGAACGCCGGCGTCAAGGCCGGTGGCGGCAACTCGCAGCTATCGGTGCCGCTGCTGTTCGAGCATATGTTCCCCAGCTGGTTCGCGGGGATCGGCTACTCGGCAATCGTCATCGGCGCGCTCGTCCCCGCAGCCATCATGTCGATTGCCGCGGCGAACCTGTTTACCCGCAGCATTTACAACGAGTTCTTCAATCCCGACGCCACCCCGGCCCAGGAGACGCGGGTAGCGCGGCTGGCCTCGCTCGTCATGAAGGTCGGCGCGCTGGGCTTCGCGCTCGAGCTGAATAAGACGTTCTCGATCAACCTGCAGCTGCTCGGCGGAATCTGGATCCTGCAGACCTTCCCGGCGATCGTGATCAGCCTGTACACGAGCTGGTTCCATCGTTTTGCACTGATCACTGGCTGGGCGTCTGGGATGGTGTACGGCACGATCCAGGCCTACCGGACGCCCGGGGGAGGCCAGGCGCATTTCGGCGCCTCCGCCGCTCCGTTGTTCGGACACATCACCTATATCGCGATCGCCGCTCTCGCCGTCAACCTGGTAGTCGCGTTCGTGCTCACCCCCATCTTCCGCGCGATCCGGCTGCCGAACGGATACGACGAGACCCGGGGCGCCCACTACTACGCCGACTCCGTAGACGGGCCCGCCGCCACGGCAGGAACCCGGGGCGCCTGACCGGCTCCTCACTTTCGTGATCTGCGAGCATGAGGCGCGCCTCTCCGGCTGGGTGAGGTCACAATTGCCTGGTGAGCAACGTCCGGCGTATCCAGCTCGCGCTGCTGGCGGTGCTCGGAGTCGTGGTAGCCGGCAGCATCGGTTACGTCGTGCTCGGATTCAGTCTGCTCGATGCGGTGTACCAGACGGTCACGACGATTACCACGGTCGGGTTCCGCGAGGTCCGGCCGCTGGGCATGGCGGGGAAGATCTTCACGATCGTGCTGATCCTCGCCGGGGTCGGCACGGCACTGTATGCGTTTAGCGTGGTACTCGAGTCGCTGGTGGAAGGTCACCTGCGCCAGCACTTCGAAGGGCGCCGGATGGAACGCGACATTGCCCGGATGAGCGGGCACACTATCGTCTGCGGGTGGGGCCGGGTGGGCCGCTCGGTGGCCGGCTACCTGGCGGGGCAGGGCGCTGCGGTCGTGGTGGTCGACCTCGACCCGCAGCGGGCAGCGGCGTCCGGGTATCCCGCGCTGCACGGGGACGTCACCGACGATGAGGTGCTGCGCAAGGCGGGCGTCATGCGGGCCAGGGCCCTGGTCACCGCGATCAACACCGACGCGGAGAACGTCTACGTGACGTTGTCCGCCCGGGCACTGCGGCCTGACCTTATCGTCGTCGCCCGAGCCCGCACCGAGGCGTCGGAGCCGAAGCTGCTACGGGCCGGCGCGACCCGGGTCGTGAATCCGCAGCGGATCGGCGGTCAGCGAATCGCGGCGGCGGCATTGCAGCCAAACGTGGTGGAGTTCCTTGATGTCGTGATGCATGACGGGAGCCTGGAGTTCCGCCTGGAGGAGGTCTCGGTGCGCGGCGGCTCCCGGCTTGCCGGGCGCACCCTGCAGGAAGCGAACGCGGGCGAGACAGGGGCGCTCGTGCTCGCGCTCCGCGGCCGCGACGGAACATTCCTGACCAATCCGGCGATGCAAACCACGATCGAGGCGGGGTACGTGCTGATCGCCATCGGCACCCAGCAGCAACTGTCCGCCCTGCAGCACGCCGCAAATCGAGTCGGTTGAACTCCCTGCCCAGCCCTCACTCGCGCGTTCTGGGTTCTCGACGGTAAGAACGGCCGGTGAGGCCAGGGCGCCATGCGTCCATGGGGCAGGATCCGCAGCCTCGCGTTGCAGGAGAACGCCGTCGGGATCCGCACACCGCCACCGGTACCGTGATCGGCCGCTTGTCCGCGCAGCACCGGGCGGTTGACTTCCGCGACGCGGCGCTTGCGCGGCTTTTGGCGCCGCACGGTGCGGTTGAGCGGTGATCCGCTTGGCGGCGGATAACTATTCCTCGGCGAACTCCATCCCCCAGCTGATCACCTCGGAGGGATGCAGCCGGATGATAGGTCCAGTTGGCTGGCCATCCGGCCCGGCCGCCTCCGCGAGAGCCTCAGCCATGCCGCGGATCATCACGCACCGGGGCCGCCACGGTGGCAGCACGTCATCGATCACCAGGGCGACGTTCGGGTTGCGCCGCACGTTGTGAAACTTCCGGCTCCGGGCGAAGTCCCGGCCGCCGATGTCGATCGCGTCCAGCCCGGGGTTGTAGCGCCAGCCGAGTGGAACGACGTGCGGCATCCCGGTGGCGTCGATGGTCGCGAGCCGGCCGAGCTTGCCTTTCGCCAGGTAGGTCAGTTCAGCGTCGGAGAACGCACTCATTCCGCACCCACCCACCTGTCGCCAGCGTGAAGAGTCAACGGTCCAGACGTTACACGCGCCGACCTGAGACAGCCGAGTCCACGACTTGGCAGAGACGTCCGGTCATGCCGCGCCCGGTGCAGATCCGGGGGCATTGCCGCGCTCAGACGCGGACGCACTGTCAGTGCGTGATGCATTACAACGAGTTAGTCTCTCTCATGGCCAGTTTTCCGGGCGGGCAAGCGACCCACCGATCCAGCCAGGTCCGCACGCTCGCATCGGTCCATAGCTCTTCATTGTGCCGGGCACCCCCGGGCCCGGACGCCAGCCCGGGCGGCTATGGTCTCGGCGGTGCGGGTCAGCAGGCGCCAAACGTGTGCGCGCGCGGGATGTCGCGTGCATGGCCTCCGGCACGCGCTCATCGCTGACGCCGTGCGCGCGGGCAGCCGCGGCGAGGTTCCCGGGCAGAGGCGGCCCGGCTCATGACGCCCCGGTACGCAGGGCCAGCAGGCCGTCCGGCTGGAGATCGACCCGGGTGCCGAAGCGGCGGCTGGCCCGCTCCAGCACCATCCGCAGCCACTGCGCGTCCGCTGCGGGGGCGCGGTGCAGCCGCAGTTTCCTGGCCTGCATGGGCGCCATCCGCAGGGCTGCCAGCGTGCCGGTGCCCGGCTGCAGCGACGCGAAGTACAGCAGGCGCAGGTCGGCCCGGTACTGCTCATGGCCGGTGACGCCCTCGTAGTCATCGATGCAATCGCCGCAGCCGTACAGGACGAGCTTGCCCCCGAACACCTCGACCGGGCGGGGGTGGTGCGAGGAGTGACCGTGTACCAGGTCGACGCCACCGTCGACCAGGCGATGGGCGAAGCGGACCTGATCCGGGTCCACGTCATACCCCCAGTTGGATCCCCAGTGGACGGAGACGACCGCGACGTCACCGGGCCGCTTCGCGGCCCGCGCCCGGCCGGCGACGTCGTCGGCGGTCGCGTCGGACAGATCAGGCAGCAAGTCGATGCCGGGCCGGCCTGGGCCAGCGGCCCAGCCTGCCGGGATCCCGCTGGAAGCCGTCCCGCACGAGAAGATGACCACGCGCCCGCCACCCGGCACCGCCACGGCCACCGGCCGCCGGGCCTCACCGGCGTCGCGCCCGGCGCCCACCGCCCGCAGCCCGGCACCGGCCAGGGCATCCAGGGTGTCCTGCAGCCCCCGGCGGCCGAAGTCGAGCACATGGTTGTTCGCCAGCGCGCAGGCATCGGGCCGGACCGCCGCCACGCAGGGCAAGTTGCCCGGGCTCATCCGGTCGTGGACGGCCTTGCCCGGCGCGAATGCGCTGCTGCGGGTGATGCTCGTCTCCAGGTTGATCACCCGGACATCGGGTGCGAGGTCGTCGAGTATCCGCAGGGCATCTCCCCAGGGCCAGCAAAAGTCGGCTTGCCGGGGGATATGGCCACTGGCCCGCTCCGCCAGGCGGACGTACGCCCGCGCGTCGCCGACGTATGGCTCCCGCAGTCCCGGATCGCCAGGGTGCGGGAGAACCTGGTCGACACCGCGGCCGGTCATCACATCGCCGCACAGGAACAGGGTCAGCAGCCGATCGCCCATGCCGACCACTCTGCCAGGCCACCGGCTCCGGGCCCGGCCTCGGCCTCGGATGCCGCCTGCGCTGTCCCGCGGCCACCGGCTCCGGGCCCGGCCTCGGATGCCGCCTGCGCTGTCCCGCGGCCACCGGCTCCGGGCCCGGCCTCGGATGCCGCCTGCGCTGTCCCGCGGCCACCGCAGCCCTGCCGTGCCGAGCGATAGGACCAGCAGTCCCTGGCCGCTGCCACTCGGCTTCCTTCCAGCGGCCCGCCCCGAGCCGGGTTAGTCCTGATCTGTGCGCAGGCGCCGCAGTGCAGCTTCCGCTGCTGAGCGGACGGCAGGATAGGGGTCACGCAGGGTAGGCCTTAGCCATTGACTGGCGTCGGTGACGCCGAGCAGGCCGAGGGCGGTAGCGGCGCTGGCCCGTACGTGTGGTGAGATGTCGTTGAGCGCGGTGCCGAGCGCGGGTGCTGTGGCCTGGCAGGCCACCCAGCCATGACCACCGCTATCGGCGGCGGGTGTATCAGCCCCCGCTATGGATCTTGACGATGGCGGCGGTTGTGGCCCTGACGGTCAGGCCGATTCCCGCGCGCGGATCGGCGGGTAGGGCGCTCCATTTCCCGTCCCAGGGGGTGTCGCCGGTGATCGCGGCGCCGCCGAGCGTGGTACTGGCCCCTGTGGCGTCCCCCGGCTCCCCGCTGGACAGAGTCATGATCTGCGCGCCCGGCAACCCCGGGCCGGGCGGGACGATCGCTACGGCCGCATCCGCAGCCCCCGCCCCCTGTGTCTTGTTGATGATCGTGACGTAATCCTCGCCCGCTCCGCCGATGCAATAGGCGGTCAGGTTGATGCCGTCCGCATTCCCGATCGCAACGGGCCTGACCTGCCCCGCCGAGCCCAGGGTGAACGCTTTGATGCCGTACCCCTTCGGGGTGACCGCATAGCCCCCGCCGGTTGCGGCGGGATCCGGCACGATCGTGTCGGTGTGGAGCCACTGCTTGTTGTGGAAATTCACGCCCGCGGCCGCGTGAGCTGCCCACCAGTGCAGGTAATCCAGCGCCCACAGCGCCGAGGCAAACGCGTTGCTCGCTCCCGGGACGCCGGTGAGGTAGTCATTCGATTCGGTGAGCCGGTAGCGCAGGCCAGCAGCGACCACCGGAGCGAGATTGTTCGCGTAGAGCCAGGGATAGGGGGTGTAAGTGGTGCGCGCCGGCTGAGTCCCGATCGCGGTGCCGTTCACCCATTCGGGGGACAGCATATTGCTGATCGCCTGCTGAGCGGCTGTCTTCCCCGGGCCTCCCCCCACGTAGTAGTGCTGTGTGATGTCTGCTATCCGGCCGGAGTCCCTTTCATCGCTGGCGAACCGTTCAGTCCACGACACGCCGTTTTCAGGGCCGGGGTGCCGGTCAGCGTGCTGTAGGACCCGGTATCTGGCCCGGACAACGGCGCCCTGGGCGCCGCGTCCCCGACCGCGCCGGCAAAGCTCTGCCAGCCGGTCAGGTAGGACGGGTACGCACTGCCCGGCACCCCCGGGATCTCCTCGTAGATCACCGGGTCAAGCGGATGGCCCGCGTAGGTATGAAATGCATGCCAGTCCGGCTCGTTCCCGATGGCGAAGCTGGCCACACTCTCCCGGTAGTGGCGCCAGATGTACCCGGCGACCTGGGCATCGACCGATTTCAGGTCACGGATTGGCTTGGCGCCGGGGCTGAGCAGGCGCAGCGTGTAGATGACCTTCACCCCGGCCACTCCGGCAAAGGCAAACAGGTTGTCGATTCCGGTGAAGCCATCGCTGGCTGTGCCCGCGGGGATCAAATCATCCACCGACCCCCCGCCGATCCGCAGGTTGCGCACCCCCAGATTCCGAAAGAGGGTGACGAGCGAGTTGTTGGCCGGGCTGAACAGGTAGCCTGCCACACCGGCGTTGCCGGGATTGAGCGGCCCCCGCTCGAAACTCAACCCGGCGAAATCGTCCGGGACCACCGGCCCGGGATGCTCAGCGTCAATGCTGATCGTTACCGGATGGGTGCCCGGCCGGGCGTACCGCGACCCGGCGCCCCGGTCACGCCGGCCGGCCAGCATCCGCCGGCCGGCCCAATGCAGGCGGAAGGACAGCGGCACCCTCACACCGGCCCTGGCCGGCACGAGGTGCGCCACGGCACACCGTAACCAGCATGACCAGGTGATGCCCAGTGGCGGGAACGGCCTAACCGCCAATCACGAGCACCGTTCCTGGCGCCGGATCCTCAGGCCCCGCACACCGGCACCCGGCCAGTGGCCTGCGCGGAGCAGTCCGCTCGTGATGGCCCGGCGGTCGGCGGGTGCGCGGTGCAGGCGGCCGCCAGCGAACCCAGAAATTACGATCATGATGATGACACGATGATGGCGTCGGCCAGACGTGGACAAGACCAGAGCACCACACGTTCATTGGCACAGCCGGGTCCGTGCGCGCACGCGGATCACCCCGATCTGCGCCCACGAACCTCGGTGAACAAGACGAGCCGCGTCATGATCTGCGTGGTCGGCGGAGGCCTTCGGGGACAACGAGTGGTAGCCACGGAAGGCGATACCGCGCAGCGCGGTGAAGGGACTGGCCGAGACTTTCTCGTGACCGGCGGTGGCAGGCTCGTTACCCATCATCTTTTGCTTGCTCCTCGTCCGGGGTTACGCTGCGGGCGTTTGCTGGATACGCCAGGGCATGTGCTGGACGTTCGGCTTGAACGCGGCCGGGTCGCGGTGCTGCAGCGCCTGCCGATCTCATGCCACGACGACGACGACCTTGCCGCGCGCGTGCCCCTGCTTCACGTGGCGCAGGCCCTTCCGCTTGGACATACCGGGCATCACGCCCGCAGGCCGCCCGCCTCAGGTGCTTAGCGGAAATGCGAGTCGGAACGCTCGGGGCGGGCGTGGGCCGGCCCCGGATTGACCTGGTCAGGCTCCCGTAGAGTCATCTGGTGTCTATGCGCTTGATAGGATGGACCGCTGCCGTCCTGGCGATGCTGATCACGCTGACGTTTGTCATCGGCGAACTCACCGCCGCCGGGCAGCGACGCTGGTGGGCGGCCCGCCCGCTGACGACGGACACGGTGGCCGGGCTGCTAGTGCTGCTGGTCACAGTCCTGGTCGTGAATCAGCTGCTCAACAGGCGACAGGCCGGGCGACGCGGCCAAGCGGTCGCCGCGCAGGCCGCCATCATGGTGGCCCAGGCCGCTCGTTCGGCCAAGGCTGTGTCGTCGGTGATCGACGGTTCGGGCGACCGCGGTGCCGCGTCCGATGGTTTCCGGACGTACATGATGATGCTGCTCGTAGGCGCGCCTGTGCTCATCGACGACCCGGTCGCGCGGCGTTTCCTCGAGCAGGCCCAGTACCTCGGCGGAGTAATGGCCGGCACGCTCGCGGCGATAGAGCAGGTCAACGGACGGCGCTGCCATGCCGGGCGACAGGTTGGACGACGCGTTGCAACAGCTCCAGAGTGCCGCGGCACCGCTTCTTCAGCTGCTCAATCCCGAAACGCGCGATTCCATCCAGCGCATCGGCCGGACCGCCGAAGAGTAGGGCCGGGCTGGCGCCGGTGATCTAGGCAGACCGCACGCCACCACCCACCCGGCAATGTTCGTGGTCACCGCACCAGCGCATCTGCCCCCGATGTTCCCCTTCCTGGGGGCCGAATCTGGGTGGTGGTAGCCGCGTGACCTCGGCCGGCCGGCACCGCCCCGTTATCGTCTCGCCGGGCGGCGATCGATCGCCGCCACGATGATCGCGGCGAAGATCACAGCGAGGACGAAACCCGCCAGCAGCGAATAGCGGTAGTGCAGCCCGATGGCTAACCGGGCGACCAGCCCGCCCAGGAACGACCCGGCCACGCCCACCAGCGCGGTCCGGATCAGGCCGATCGGGTTCGGCCCGGGCACGAGCAGACGCCCCAGCCCGCCGATGATCAGTCCGCCGATCGCCAGCCAGATCAGCAACAGGAGCATCCCTCATGGTATCTGGCCGCAATCACCGGATCAGTCCCAGCAACCGCACCTGCTGCGGTTGACGCGTATGCGCGCGAACCCGACGCCGATCGCAGAGCGTGGTCGGCGCTCCGATGGCAGAACGCGAGGAGCCGCCGATCTGCGCGCTTGGCCAGGTCGGCCGCATCTGTGCTGCATGCGCGCGCGAACGGTTATTAGGCGCCGGGTCGATCCGGGCGGCCTGCAGCGCACGGCCAGACAACCATTGGCCAGCCCCGAGTCGGCCGGGAGTCGCGGCGCGGCGCCGTCGTCGTGGTCGGCAGCGGGCAATCTTGAGAGCCGCCTGCGCCGGATCTGCGTCGCTGGCGGTGCCCGGCAGTGGCTCACGTCAGCTGGGCTGGGTAATCACCACCGTGGAGTAGTTCACGTCCTGGCTGTCCTGGATGTTGTGATCGCGCGAATGGAGGAAGAATGTCCCGCGACACGCAAGTCGGCCCGTTGCCAGTTAACCCGGCCCGTTCACTGGTTTGCCACTAGTGTTGGCCCGTCCGCGACCCGTGCGGGGTGTCCGGTTAAATGCGCGGCAGGCCTTGTTCGATCCGGCGCAGGATCGGCCCGGTACGTTCTAGGTCATCACCCCAGGGCATCCGCTCGTCCCGCCACGTGATCCCGAGGTCGGCTAGCGGGCCGACAAGGTCATGGCCGGCGGCCGGCTAGTGGGGCGCCCGGCTGTGCCTCTACATGGTCCTCAGACGAAGTGGACGCCGTCGCCGGCCGTTGCTGTGCCGTCACCCGACAGTGGAGGCCGCTCTCGTTGCTGTTGGCGCCACAGCCCGGGCGGTTGGCCGTGGTGGCGGCGGAAAGCCGCGGCGAAGGCGTAGGGCGATGCGTAGCCGGTACGTTCGGCGACCTGCGCGAGCGTCGGCTGACCGGTGCGCAGGTAATCTCGCGCCAGCGTCATGCGCCAGTTGGTCAAATACTGCATCGGGGCCTGCCCGAGTGCTCGCTGGAAGCTCCGCGCGAAGGCCGCCCGCGACAGCCCGCTGACGGCTGCCAGTTCAGGGACCGTCCACGGGTGGGCGGCGTCCTCGTGGATGGCTTGCAGGGCCGCGCTCAGTCGAGGGTCGGCCGAAGCCTGGAACCAGCGGGGGGCGGTGCCGCTCGTCCTGAAACTCGTGCGGATGGCGAGGACCAGGAGGATGTCGAGGAGCCGGTCGAGTACGGTCTGCTGGCCGGGCTCCGAGGCGGCCAGTTCCCGCGACAGCACAGCGATGACATCGCGCAGGGGGTCGCCGACGGCCGCGGAGAGCGGCAGGACCTGGGGCAGCGCGCCGAGCAGCCCTTCTCCGACGTCACCGGAAAATCGGTAGGCGCCGCACAGGAACACCGTGGCCCGCCGGTCATTGGAGCGCTCGTCGTTAGCGTGCCGTGCCCTGAACTCCGCGGGCTCGAGGCAGGCGGCCGCAGGCTCATGGGCGATGTGGTGGTCGAGCCCACCCCGCACGAGCGCCAGCTCGCCGGGCGCCAGTTCGAGGGCCGCCTGGGGGTCGTCGAGCCAGAGCCAGGCGCGTCCTTGGACGACGGCGTGCAGCGCGAGCTGGATGGACCCCGACAGCCGCAGCCCCCACGGGGGCGTGGTCACCGTCCGGGCGAAGACACCGCCCGACGCGCGCGCCCTGGCCAGGTGGTTCTGCAGGAGGTCCATCTGACGAGTGTTTGCCGCGGCCGACTCGATCGTCAAGGAGAATGAGCGCCTCAAGTAAAGAGTCGAGCGTTCTGCGCATTGATTCACTCCATCCCCGCTCGCATCATGGAGCCATGGACAACTCACGGAAGACCACGCTGGTCCTCGGCGGCACCGGAAGGACCGGATCACTGGTGGCAAGGAAACTCGCCGAACGAGGCCTGATCGCGCGGACAGCGTCGCGGCACGGCGCCGATCTGCCGTTCGACTGGCACAACCCGGCCACGCACGGCCCCGCCCTCGCTGGTGTCGACCGCATCTACCTCGTCACACCCGTCATGCGGGTCACCTACGCCCGCCTGGTGTCCGACTTCTTGGATCTCGCCGAAGCCGCCGCCGTTCGGCACGTCACCTACCTCAGCGCCTACGGCAGCGACCAAGCCCCGCCGGAGGTCGACATCAGGGCCGTCGAACTCGAACTCGTGAGCCGGCAAGCCTTCACGTCTTCGGTCTTGCGCCCCGCGTGGGTGATGCAGAACTTCAGCGACGAACACCTGCCCGTCGTCGAGGACACGATCACGGTGCCGACAGCAGGCGGCGCTGAGGCGTTCGTCGACGCCGCGGACATCGCCGCGGTCGCCGTCGAGACGTTGGTCGACCCCGACGCGCACGCTGGCGCGGCGTACGCGCCCACCGGCCCCGAAGCGCTCCCGGTGGCCGAGGTCGCCGACATCATCGCGGGCGTCGTCGGCCGGCCGGTCAGGCACAACGACCCCGAGCGCGGCGCCTGGGTTGATGGCGCTATCGTGGCCGGGGTCGTGCCCGCCGACTACGGGGTCATGCTCAACTGGCTGACGGAGATGATCGCCTCCGGCCACGGCTCGCGGCCCAACGACGACGTCCGTAGGGTCACCGGGTCTCCGCCGGCCAGCTTTGCGGACTTCGCACATCGCAACGCCCACGCCTGGGCCGTGCCGGCGGCGCACTCGTGACCGGCCGACCCGGTTTCGAGGCGCTCGCGCCGTTCTTCCGGATCATCGACGAGGGACTGAGCGGGCTCGTCGACGGAGAACATTTCTTCGACACGCTGGCCGAGGATGCCGTCTTCGAGTACGTCATCTCCGTCCCCGGTTACCCACGCCGCATCGTGGGCCGGGAAGCCGTCGCGGAGCTTTACAGCGGCTACGGGGAGACGATGGTCCTGCACGGCTCCGACGAACTGGCCGTCCACCGGGACCGCGAAGCCTCAGTCGTCGTCCTCGAATACGCGGTCCACGGCCGAGCGGTCAGCACCGGGCACGCCTACGACAACCACTTTGTCTCCGTCATCACGATCAAGGACCGCAAGATCACACACTGGCGCGACTACCTCGACCCGGTCGCCGTATTCGACGCCGTCGGCTGGCCCGAACACCACAAGTGAGTACGGACGAAGCCGACCGTCCCACCCCAGACCGTCGCGTGAGTGGGTCCTGAGGTGTCCCGCCGGGCAGCTCGCTTTAGCGGTTCGCCGGCTGTCAACCCCAACCAAGGTGCAGGCGGAGGCGGCCGGAGTGTCAGTGCGCGGGGCGGCCCTGCCGGGACCGGCATCCCGCAGAGCTACGCGCCCGGGCTGACCATGTTCTGGCAGGGCTACGTCACCAATCTCCAGGGCTGCATACCCCTGGAAGTGCGTACGCCACCGACCAATCAGCCCATCCGGGTCACCTTGCCCGCCGCCGGCGGAGGGTGTTGCCTCGTGATAGCCGACGGAGGAGAACCAGGTCGGCTTGCCCGGTGCCGATAACCGCAAGCAAGGTCGCAAGTCAATTATCGTCGCAGGCTGGTAGCGCCCGCGCGGCCGCGCTCCGCCGGTCAGCCGGCAGCCGACTGGCTCGACCCAGTGCCAATAAGCATCACCAGTCCAAGTTCTGCCGGCGACGTTCTGCCGGCGACCGGCAGCCCGCCGGGCCAAGCGCGGGGCTGCTGTCCGGCACTCGCGGCGAGCAGATCGCCGACCGGTTCTCCATGGTCCGCGCCGGCCCGTTCGGCTGCGATGAGCAGTGGGCACGCTGATCGCTGCGCTCGAGGCCAGCCTGCGGCTGGGCCGGCACCGGCCCAGCACCCTCCCGCAGCTGGCCCGCTACCTGCACCAGCGCACCGGCGGGATGATCGGCAGCCTGCTATGGCTGATCCGCAGTGCAGCGATCCAGGCCGTCATCGATGGCACCGAGCAGATCACCAGGAAGGCCATGGACACGCTCCAGGTCGACATTGCCTCGCAGGCCGCCAACTCCAGGTCGTCCTGCCGCCATAGCCAACCGTGACACCGGGGAAGCTCTCGCCGCTGCCGATACGGCCCGGCCGGCCGCCGGGAAACCGGTCAGCTCCTACGTGCGGCGGCTGGCCCGCGCCAACCACCTGTGGCCCAGCTACCTGCACGGCTACCTCGCCGGGCCGCCGGACTACCTCCGCGCCATCAGCCCGGGCGGCTCGCCGTCTTGTCCGGCCGCACCGTGCCCGACGGGAACCCGGCCCCCCTATCGCGAAGCCTGCGCTGGACGCTGCTCGCCCAGCTCGGCAGCGAGCACGGGCCGGATCATGCGGGGTGACAGCGGCACCTTGTCCTGGCTGATCCGGCCCGGCCATCCGGCCGCCCGCAGATCCCAGGCAGCCTCCTTCACCTGGCAGTGCACCCGACGGCATTGTCCGTGCGCCCATAAACGGGCGATCTGCGCCGACTGGCCAGCCTTCGCCGACTTTGGAGGCTGAACGCCTATTCGGCGATATGTCTCTGCGTGAGCGCTGAGTGCGCCACGGTCTTGCTCACAGTGCGTAGTGAGCACGGTGATGCGCCCGATGGCTTGCCACCCGGCCGATCTCGCTGGTGGCGAAACCCTGCGTCCGCCCTCTTCCCTCTTTGGTATTGCTTGCCCGAGCTGGCCGGGTGTCACGACGACGCGGTTGTCACCATGGACGGCAGGTGCTCAGTTAAGGAGGAGCGGCATGTCCCGATCAGGTGGGTCGACGTTCGAGCGGTGCGGATGCCGGGACCAGCGCACCGGGCGTCAGCTGGGCCAGTGCTGCCTGCACCTCCGCGACCGCGGGCACGGCAGCTGGTACCTGGCCATCGAGCTGTCCGCAGCGCCGGACGGCCGGCGTAGGCGGGTTCGGCTGGGCGGCTATGCGACCCGGGCTGCCGCAGAGGCCGCGCCCGGCCAGCTAAGCACCCCGGGCGGCCAGCCCCGCGGCGGCGCGGCCGGCTGCACGACCGGGCAGTGGCTGGCGGCCTGGCTAGCCGGCCGGCAGTCGCTGCGACCGTCGGCCCGCCGCAGCTACCAGCACCACCTGGACACCTACCTCATCCCGCGTATCGGCGGCATCCAGCTGGCGACGCTGACGGCCGGCGACCTGCGCGTGATGTTCACCGCGATGAGCCGCCAGAGGCCAGCTACCGGCGCGCCGCTGTCAGCGGCAACGCTAGCGCGGGTCCGCGCCACGCTGCGGGCCGCGCTCAATGCGGCGATCCGCGAAGGACTGATCACCGCCAACCCGGCCAGGCTGGTCGAGCTGCCTCCGCCTGCGCGCCCACACCCAGTGGCCTGGACTCTGCCCCGCGAAACCGCCTGGCGCGAGAACGGTACCCGGCCTGCGGTCGCGGTGTGAACAGCTGAGCAGACCGCCCGGTTCCTGGCTGCGATCCGCGGCGAACCCCTCTACCCCTGCTACCAGCTCATGCCACCTGGCCGTCGCCGCCGACATCCCGGGCAGCGGTTCGAGGCGCTCCGGTCCGAGGAACCAGTCGTGACCGATCAGGAACGGGACCAGCTGACCCTCGCGCCCGGCGCGGAGTCGTACGAGACACCCGAGTGGATCACCCGGCTCGCCGACGAGCGCCGCGCGGTCAGGGAACGCCTGGATGAGCGCAAGGGAGTGCGAGTGCCCAGCCAGGATCCGGACTATGAGGACCAGGGCGAGGCCTGGCCGGCCTGGCCCGGCCGTGACCGCGACGCGATCCTCCAGCCGCCCAAGCCCCAGATGCAGCC
>WNEY01000553.1_pt1 | contig 25364 bp, 22 predicted proteins | sample 5400531 | NCBI WGS metagenome assembly WNEY01 (sample SAMN13153338, study PRJNA577476) | soil metagenome | isolation source: 200 cm saprolite under Douglas fir tree site 1 | place: USA:California | collected 2015-04-18
AAGGCAGCGCCCGTCATCAGTAAGTAAATGAGGTATGAGAAGAAGAAAGGGAATTCGGAAAGATAATTCCGCTGAGCGGCCCTCGCGATGGCGGTAATCACGAAGACGTAAAAAAGAGAAATGCACGCGATCACGAACAAGCGCCCACCTCAAACATTCGAGCGCGCGGGGCGGTTTTGCCGCCCCGCAGACCCGCAACTGTAGGCCGCTCAGAAGACCGGCGGAGGCGGCCATGGTGCACCCGTCGGTCGAGTTCTATCCAATGTTACCATTGTTTCCCCTTCCTTTCCAGGCTGTCTTTTTATTTCGCGCTAATTTTCTACATCGAACGAGCCTAGGTGTGTACTATCTCCCGGCCGAATTCAAAGATCCTTGAAAAGGGTCGCCTGGGCGGGAGAGGCAAGTATTCTCGGTCCTCCTTGACGGAGCCGCCGGAACCTCTCCGACTAGAGTTTCCGCCCCGGAATGGTTTAGAGAGCTCAGGCAATCGCACTGAGGGAGGGCCGAAGTGGACTCTGACTGGCTGATCGCCCGCCGGCGAAGCCCTGATTAGGGATGCGTATAAGGGCGACCCGGCATCCCTGCGAAGGAAAATTTAGAAGTGACGGAGAACGGAGCCGGGTCCGCGTTCGGCCGACGCTCGGCTAACGGCTGCGGGCTTCCGGACGAAACGCGCGGGAGCTACGCGAGGAAGTCGTTGCGATCTCCCGAACAGTCCTCACAATTCGCTCGACGTCGTTTCTGTTCAGGCCGGGATGGACGGGCAAGGAGAGGACGGTCTGTGCCAGGCGAGCGCTGACAGGAAAGTCCGTGTCGGTGCCGCAGCCGCGGAAAATCGGCTGGCGATGGAGGGGTAGGGGGTAATGAACGGCGGTCTCGATGCCCCGCCGGGCCAGCTCTTTCTGGAAGTCGTCGCGGGACATGCGCAGAACGTCGGGGTAAACGCGGAGGGTGAATACGTTGAAGGCGTGGACCACTCCGCCCGAGACATGGGGTGTCTCAATACCCGGCAGGCCAGCGAGGCCACGACTCAGGATGGCGGCATGCCGCCGGCGCCTTTCGACGGCCCCGCGGAGTCTGTCGAGTTGCGCCCGTCCCAGTGCAGCCGCTACGTCCGTCATCCGGAAGTTGAACCCCAGGCGAGCGTGGTGATATCGCCGGTCCTCTCCGTGGGAGCGCAGCAGCTTGAACTCCGAAGCGAGCGAAGGGTCAGATGTCGTCAGCATGCCGCCTTCCCCCGTCGTCATGTTTTTGGACGGGTAGAAGGAGTAGCAGACGACGTCGGGGAAAGACCCGACGTCCCTCCCTCGGAAACGCGCCCCGTGAGCATGGGCGGCGTCCCAGATCAATCGAAGGTCATGGCGCCGGGCGAGGCGGTTAAATCGTTCGATTTCCGCAGGGCGGCCGAACAAATGGACGGGCGCGATCGCGCGGGTGCGACGGGTGATGAGCTTTTCGGCGTGGCGCGGGTCGAGCGTGAAGGTCTCAGGATCGACATCCGCCATAACAGGGACGCCCCCTGCGGCGAGGACCATGGAGGCAGTTGCGACGAATGTGAAGTCGCAGCGACCGCAAAGCGCGTGCCGACGTAACGAGCGAACCGCGCCTCAAAGTCCTCGACGACGGGGCCGGCGCGTAATCTCCCGCTTTTCAGGACTTGCTCGACCGCGTGGAGTTCACGCGGCCCGATTGTCACTTGGGCTATCCGTATGGGGCGGATGTTCGGCCTCCCTTGTCGAGACCATGGGCCAGGCGCGTCTATCATAGAGTCCCGCTCTCCTCCGGGCAATAACGTGTCCGCCCGGGATTGCTTTTCGCTCCCGCCATCAGATCTCCCTGCTTGTGAAGGCGGCCGACGGGGTTACTCCTCCTCGCGGAGGCGCGCAAGGGTGCCCTCCCGCTAACCCCGCGGGGCATATGGACTTGACAACTCCCGTCCTGTCATATAGTTTGGCAGGTTAAAATTCTATAATTAGGAAGTCTTAATGGTCGGGCGCAGACTCAGACGGCTCAGAAAAAGCACCCTTTATAGCCTGCTCTTTTTGCTCGGCGCGGTCTGGCCGCTCTTAGCACAGTATCGCGACCCCAAGTTGCCTCCCGAGAATCCAATCGAGCAGCCGGTTTTGTCCCCGGGCGATCTACCCCCGGCGGTAAATCCCGATTTGACTGTTGATTACGTGATTGGGCCGGAAGACCTGTTAGACATTGAGGTCTTTAACGTTCCTGAGCTTGGCCGGACCGTCCGGGTCGCGAACGACGGGACGGTTTCCTTGCCGCTCCTCGGTCGGGTCGAAGCGGTGGGCCGGACAACCGAGCAGCTCGGCAAGCAGCTCGAAGCAAAATTATCCGAAGACTATCTTCAGGCGCCGCAAGTCAGCATCTTCGTCAGGGAATACCACGCCCGGCCGGTGTCGGTCATCGGCGCCGTTGACCGGCCGGGACTTTACCAACTGACCGCAGCGCGGACTCTGGTGGAAATGATTTCGATGGCGGGAGGACTGGCCAAACGCATGAGCACTCCGGCGGGCCGGACCGTCCTGATCACGAGGAAAGAGGGTTTTGCGGGGCTCCAGCTTGTCCCGGGCATGCGCCTCCTCTCACCCGAAAAACTCGAGATCAACCTGCATGAATTGCTCTACTCCCAGCAGGACGCCCTCAACATCGAGATCAAGCCTCTGGATATCATCAGCGTAAGCAAGGCCGACGTTGTTTATGTCACGGGCGGAGGCGTGAAACAGGCGGGAGGATTTGTCCTCGAAGACCGTGAGAGTGTCACGGTTCTTCAGGCAATCGCCATGGCCCAGGGCCTGTCGGGGAGTGCCGCCAGAACCGACGCGCGAATCATCCGCCGGAAGCCGGACGGCTCGAGGGATGAAATTCCGGTGAACCTGAAAAAAGTTTTGAAAGGCAAGTCCCCCGATCCGGAAATGCAAGCAAACGACGTTCTCTTTGTCCCCGACAGTGCGGAAAAAATCGCGCTGAAGCGCGGCGTTGAGGCCGCCGTCGCGACGGTCAGTGGCTTGCTGATCTGGCGGCGGTAGCACGAGCGCTCCAGATCTTGCCTTGGACATCCGCCTATGGAAGAAAGGAATCTGGCAGTTCCGCAACCGCAGAGCCTGGAGCGAGCCGGCTTGCCGATGCTCCGGGAGCAGGATGTGGTGGACATTTCGCCGGAAGAAGTCCCCCACCTGCTCGATTACTGGCGCATCATCGTCAAGCGCCGGTGGGCGCTGCTTTCCTGCCTCTTGATTGTCTTTTCCGTAGTGGCGATAGGCACTTTGAAGCAGAAGTCGGTCTACCAGGGCAAAGTCCTTGTCGAAGTTAATCCCGAGGAGCCCAACGTCCTGAACTTCAAAGAAGTCCTTCGGCTCGATGCGATGGACGTGGATAGTTATCGCGAGACGCAGTACAAGGTCCTCCAGAGCCGCACACTGGCCGAACGAGTCATCAATGATTTGCAACTCTTTCGCGACCCGGAATTTTACCGGCGGCAGATCCTTTTCGGCCTGATTACGAGCGACCCTTCAAAGATTCCCTCGAGTTCAGACGACGGCCCTCCGGACACTTCTGCGGACGCCTACCGAAACAGCGTCAAGCATTTTCTGGACTCGGCCAGCGTCAGCCCGGTCCGGCGCAGCAACCTGGTCGAGGTGTCGTTTTACAGCCACAACCCCAATCTGGCGGCGCTCATTGCCAACCGCCTGGCTGCCGACTACATTGACCAGAACCTCCAGGTGAAGTGGGATGAGACCCTCAAAGCTTCCGAGTGGCTTTCCGTTCGCCTGGTGGAGCTCAAGGCGAAACTTGAAAAGTCCGAGGACGCGCTGCAGGCTTATGCCCAGGCGAATTCGATTGTGTTTATCGATGACAAAAAGAACGCCGAGACCTCCCGGCTGGACCAGCTCCAGACGGAACTCACCAAGGCCCAGGCGGACCGATTCGAAAAAGAATCTGTCTACAGCCTTTTGCAGGCCGGAAGAATTGACGACGTCCCGGGCGTTCTCTCCAACAAGCTGATTCAGGACCTCGAGTTCCGTCTGGCAGAGTCCGAGCGCGATTACGCGCAGCTTACCGCAGTCGTCAAGCCCGATTATCCCAAAGCTCTTCAACTCAAAAGACAGGTGGATACGCTGCGGGAAGCGCTCGATCGATATAAGAAGGCCCTGACTCAAAATATCGTTGATGACTACCGGGCTGCTTTGGCCCGGGAGAAGTACCTCGTGGATGCCGTCCGGAGTCAGGTGAAAGTCGTGAACCAGATCGCCGAAAGAAGCATTACTTACAACATCCTCAAGCGCGAGGTGGACACGAACAAACAGCTCTACGAGGGCCTGCTGCAGCGCCTCAAGGAGGCCCAGGTTTCCGCAGGACTGAAGGCGAGCAATATCCGCATCGTGGACCCTGCGGAAGTGCCCAAGGGCCGCGTGAGGCCCCGCGTCGCATTGAATCTGACCTTGGGTGTCATCTTTGGTCTGGGTTTGGGTATTGCACTCACCCTGCTGCAAGAACGGCTGGACAACACCGTCAAGACGACGGATGAAGTGGAGCAGCGGCTCCGTCTGCCTGCGCTCGGCGTTCTCCCGAAGTTCACGCTCGATGGTGCGAACCGAGGTGAGGCGCATAGCCTCGCGACTACTACCGAGGGCGTGGGGCCCGCCACGCCGGCCATCGTGACAAGTCCTGCGGCGCTCGAGGCCTTCCGCTCCCTTCGAACTTCCATCCTGCTGTCCGCGCCTCCCGTCCCGAAATCAATCCTCATCACGAGCGCGCTTCCCGGAGAAGGCAAGACCACAGTGACCGTCAACCTCGGAGTCACTCTGGCGAGCCTCGGCAGCAAGGTCGTGATTGTGGACTGCGACATGCGGCGGCCGTCTTGCCATCGTTCAACCGGAGTTGAAAACAGGCCGGGCTTTGTCCAATCCCTGACGGGGCACCTTGAAGGTTTAGCCTCCATCCTGCCTGTCCCCAATGTGGAGAATCTGAGCGTGATCCCCTGTGGGCCCATTCCTCCAAACCCCGCAGAGATCCTTTCCTCTCCCATGGCGGCAGCCCTGCTCCGCCAGCTTCGAGATCAATTTGACTACGTGCTGGTGGACTCGCCGCCTTTACTGAGCGTAGCCGACTCAAGGATTTTGGCGACCTTAACGGACGCCGTCGCGCTAGTCGTTCGCGCTTACTCCACGCCCTACGAAGCCGTTCGCCGCGCCCGGGCCCTTCTCCAGGCAACGGGAGCCAGGATCCTCGGCATCGCCTTGAACCACGTGGATGTTTGGAGAGACAGCTACGCTGGCGGCTATTATTACAGGTATGGCTACGGGTACGGCTACGGGTATGGTCGCAGCCAAGACGGGAAAAGTCTTTAAGGAGAATCTCTCGATCGAAAAGTCTGAGCTTTCCCCCCGAAGATCCCCCTGATTCCCCTAACAGGGCTACATCGATGCCCGGCCGAAGCGGCAGGACTGCTCGCCCATTGACTGACACGGCTGAATCTCGAGATATCCACACTATTGGCCCCGCAGGATATTCAGGAAACCCGACGAGCCCAATTTAACTTGTCCAGGAGAGCAGCCATGAGTGAAAAGGAAACTTCCCAAGTGAGTTTGGGTGCCCGGAAGTGGCTGCTGTCCGGCGTGGTCGGCCGCCACCGGAGGCTCCGGTCTTCTCCTCGATGACATGGCGAAATCCATCGGCCAATAATGTCCTCGCCGGGTCGTCTCTTCTGGCGCGCCTCGAGCGTGTTTCCCCCCGCTTTTGCGGGCTAGACACTCAACCCAGGATTCTTGATGGTTTAAAGAGGCAGGTGCCACCGTGGGCGCGCCGAACTTGATTGCGGGGAATATGCGCGAGATTTATCATAGCAACCTTGTCTCAAACGGCATCGATCCGGCTGATGTCGGCGTCCTGTTGGGGATTTGGCCTTTGGGGAAGACACATACGGACAAGTCCGCCCGGTGCACTCCTGCCCAGTTCGAAGAGCGGCTGAGATTGGCCTTTCGGGAGCGTGCCGCCTACGTCTGGATTTACGCTCACGGGAGCGCCTGGGAAATAGAAGGTCCTTACGGGATTGGCGACGTCGATCCCCGATTTGACGAATTCCTCCAGGCCCTTCGCCGCGTCAAGCGAAATTGCCTCGAGGCCCGGTAAACTCGGGCTGATGGAGGCCATCGGTCGGCGGGGCTGAATTTCCAGGACGGCTCCACTATGGCAAAGGTACTGGTTACGGGGTGCGCGGGTTTCATTGGCTTCCACGTTGCCCGGCGCCTTGCTGAACGGCACTCCGGCGTTCTGGGCCTCGACAATCTGAATCCCTACTACGACGTGTCGCTGAAACAAGCAAGATTGGCCCAGCTTAGTGGCCATCCGAACTTCCGGTTCGCGAGACTCGACCTCGCGGACCGGGAGGGTATGGCGGACCTTTTCCTGAAGGAAAAGTTTGAAGTGGTGGTGCACCTCGCGGCGCAGGCGGGCGTCCGCTATTCCCTGACGAACCCGCATTCCTACGTGGAGGCCAACCTGCTCGGATTTACCAACATCCTGGAGGGCTGCCGTCACCACGGCGTTCGGCACCTGGTCTTTGCCTCATCAAGTTCGGTCTACGGGGCCAATACCCGGCTGCCCTATTCGGTGCGTGACCCGGTTGATCATCCGGTGAGCATTTATGCCGCGACCAAGCGGGCCAACGAGCTGATGGCCTACGCCTACGCTCACCTTTACCAGTTGCCCTGCACGGGCCTGCGGTTTTTTACAGTGTACGGGCCGTGGGGACGGCCGGACATGGCCTTGTTCCTCTTCACCAAAGCGATGTTGGAAGGCAAGCCAATTGATGTCTTCAACCAGGGGAAGATGCGTCGCGATTTTACTTATGTCGAGGACGTCGTGGAGGGCATTGTGCGGCTGATGGAGAAAATTCCTCAGCCGAGTTCCCAGGGAAATGGCGAGCGTTCGGATCCCAGCAGGGGTCCGGCCCCTTATCGGATTTACAACATCGGGAATAATAGTCCCGTGGAGCTCTTGACCTTGATCAGGGTCTTGGAAGCTAAGCTGGGGAAGAAAGCCTCGATGAACCTTTTGCCCTTGCAACCCGGCGACGTCGTGGCCACGTATGCGGATATTGACGACCTGGTCCGCGATGTCGGTTTCAAGCCCGAGACGAGCATCGAAGAAGGGGTCGGTCGGTTCGTCGATTGGTACCGGGAATATTACCGTGTATGACGTTCTTCGAGGCCGGGCCGGAGGCGGGTGCCAATTGGTTCATCACGAACGGCGCGGGGTCTCCCTGAGCGCGCAGAAGGCAGGACCAGGCTTTGCGAGGAGATTCAAATGGCGGAGCAGGTGACGCCGCATCGGTATGTTTTCACCGTCTTCACTTCCACCTACAATCGCGCGCACACGCTGCACCGGGTTTACGAGAGCCTCAAGGCCCAGACGTTTCGGGACTTTGAGTGGTTGATCGTGGACGATGGCTCAGGCGACGCGACCGCGGAGTTAGTGACCGGGTGGCAGAGGGAAGCGGACTTCCCGCTCCGTTATTTCTTCCAGCAAAATTCCGGCAAGCACGTTGCGCTGAACCGGGGAGTGCGAGAGGCACTCGGAGAGATGTTTGTGATCGCCGATTCGGACGACGCGTTTTTCGGAAGCGCCCTGGAGCGCATGGCCTACCATTGGGACTCCATCACGGAGGAAAAACGGGCCGATTTCGCCGGCGTCTTTTGCCTCTGCCAGAATGAAAAGGGCAGGCTTCTCGGCGACCGTTTTCCCTTCGACCCCACGGACTCGAATTCTCTGGAACTCGCCTACAAGTTCAGGGTCCGGGGAGAAAAATGGGGATGTTACCGAACCGACGTCCTCAGGTTTTTCCCATTCCCGGTGATCGAGGGTTGCAAGTTTGTTCCGGAAGGTATCGTTTGGTTATCGATCGCGCGGCGGTTCAAGATCCGCTGCGTCAATGAAGTCCTCCGGACTTATTGGTGCAGCGAGCTGGGAGAATGGGACCGGCTGAGGGGCCTGAGCAATGCCTTGAGGCACGCGGCCGGCTACGTTTTGTGGCACGGCACGGTGCTGAACGACCAGATGGACTGGTTCTACCACGCGCCGAAAGAATTTTTACGGTCGGCGCTGCACTATACGCGGTTTTCATTTCACGCCGGCGAAGGCCTGACCAGGCAAGTGAAGAGATTGAACAATCCTGCAGCGAGGATCCTATGGGCGATAAGTCTCCCCGCGGGGCTGCTGCTGTATTTGAGGGATCGAATCCGGACCTCGAACTCGCGATGATGCTGGCGGTAACTCGGAGGCTGCCGGCGGTGCGGGGTTCGGGGCGCCTCGCCAACATGCTCAAGCGGTTCTACCTCCGGAAGCCGAGGAAGACCGTGGATACCAAGGTGCTTGGTTTCAGGATGAAGCTCGAACCGTCGGAGTGCATTGACGGAGGCTTGCTTTTCTACCCTCACCTTTATGACCGGCGCGAGGTGGCCTATTTGAGGGCCCATTTGAGGCGCGGCGACATCTTCATCGACGCCGGGGCCAACGTCGGATTTTATTCGCTGATTGCCTCCGACCTCGTTGGGCGAAACGGGCGGGTGCTCGCCATCGAGGCGGACCCGTACAACTACGAAAAACTGGTCATCAACCTGCAGTTGAATGGCGCCCGAAACGTCTGCGCGGTGAATGTGGGGGTTTCCGATCGGCGCGAAAATCGCCGCCTGGGCATCAACACCTCCGGGAACAGGGGAGGAAACTCCTTCCTCCTGGAGCGCCCCGCGGGAGTCAACGTTAAATGCTTTCCACTTACGGATCTGGTGAAAGCCCATGAGATGGGAACGATTCATGGTGCCAAATTCGATATCGAAGGGTATGAGTTCCGGGTGCTCAGCCAGTTTTTTGAACAAGCTGCCCCGTCGTTGTATCCGAGGTTCATGATCATCGAACAGAACCCCGAATGGGCTCGATTGGCCGGTGGATATGTCATTGAGCTGGTCAGGCGGAAAGGTTACGCGGTCCGTTGGTCATCAGAACTGAATTACATCGCCGAGCTGAACTAGACGTGCTTGACCGCCATCGAGCCTTCGCGCCTGTGGGTCGATGACGCGACGAGGCGGCCGCGGGCGAGGCCACTGCTGATCGGGTCCCTGTGGCGGCAACCCGTTAACTCGCACCGTGGAGCCATTTGGAGCGTCCTGGACTAGATTCGGGAATATTGCCGAGTATGAAGTTCCCCGTGGCCGAGCACAAGGCGGACGCTCCCCTGACGGCGAATCGCAAGATATTTCGCGCGGCCGTGGTGGTGGGGGCTTTCACAATGGTAGTCAAAGTCGGCGCCACGGCCAAGGAGCTGGTGGTAGCGAGGTGGTTCGGGCGCGGGGACGCGCTTGATGCGTTCCTGATCGCCTTTCTCCTCCCTTCGTTCCTGGTGAACGTGGTAGCGGGCTCCTTGCACTTGGCGCTCATTCCCACTTTCATCCAGGTGCGAGAGAGGGAAGGGCGCGAGGCAGCTCAGCGGCTATTCTCCAGCGTCACGGCGATGAGTTTGGGCCTTCTCTTGGGGGTCTCTATCCTGCTGGGCCTTACGGCACCTTATTATCTTCGTTTGCTGGGCTCAGGGTTCGGTCCCGCCAAGCTGGCGTTAACACTCAATTTGACATATGTCCTGTTGCCCGTTGTTGTCCTCGGTGGGCTAGAGCTTATCTTGGTTGCAGTTCTGAATGCAGAGGAACGTTTTGCCTTGCCTGCCTTATTGCCCGTGGTGAGTCCGCTCGTGGCGGTCTTGTCGCTGTTCGCATCGGGAAGGCTCCTGGGAATCTTTGCCCTGGCGCTTGGGACTGTTGTGGGCCAGGCCATCGAGACAGTACTTCTCGCCCGGGCGCTGAAGCGGAGAGGCGTTTGGCTTGGGCCGCGCTGGACTGGCTTGGACCCAAACATGAGGCAAGTGGTTGGGCAGTATGCCGCTATGGTCGCCGGCGCCTTTCTCATGGGCGGCACCAGCCTCGTGGACCAATCGATGGCCGCGATGCTCGACCCGGGCAGTGTGGCGGCATTGAATTACGCGAACAAGCTCATCAGTGCGATCTCAGGGACAGCAACCCTGGCTCTGAGCACCGCCGCGCTCCCTTACTTTTCGCAGATGGTCGCGAGCGAAGACTGGGACGCGTGCCGCCATACGCTGAAGAGTTATTCTCGACTGGCGGCTCTGGCGACCGTCCCGATCACTCTGGGACTCGTTCTGTACTCCCGACCCTTGGTGCGGATTCTGTTTCAGCGAGGGGCTTTCACCTCGGCGGATACAATCGTTGTGAGTTTGACCCAGGCCATGTATTCGATTCAAATCCCTTTTTATGTCCTGGGGATTTTGTTGTCGCGCGTCGTAGCCTCGCTGAAGCGCACCGATTTGCTTATGTACGGTGCGGGAATCAATTTGACTTTGGACATTATCTTGAACCTGGTCTTGATGAAGTTTATGGGCGTTGCAGGCATAGCCTTATCGACCTCGTTGTTTTATGCTGCATCGTTCCTTTATCTGGGCTTTTGGGTCGTGAAGTTAATACGTCAAAAAGCTTCTGTGGCGAATGCACCAGTGGCATAGTTGGAAGGGAGCTGTTTTGCCGGCTTGTTTGAGCGCAGGGCCCGTTGTCGAAACTTGCGAATACTCTTTGCAGTCCGGGCTAGGGATTGACCGAGGCGGCGAGCTGACGGGCCTGCCCAGCAGAAACTAATCCAGGCCCCATCTGAAACCCCCTTAAGAGGGATCCTCCGTCAGGTTTGGTCGTCCCGGAATTTTCGGACAGACTTTACGTGATTCGAGCTATGGAAGACCGGAATGGTGGACTGTGGAACTTTTTCAGTGAACGCGCATACGAAGGAAATCGAGCAAGGGCGGCGTTTTGAGTTCGGAAAGAACTGGCTTAGCTTCCTGCGAGTCCTCGATGAGGAGCGCATCACCGAGGCGGAAAAGTCCCTCCGCACGATGCTCGAAACGGATAGCCTGCAAGGGAAATCCTTCCTGGATATCGGCTCGGGGAGCGGCCTTTTTTCTCTGGCCGCCGCTCGCCTGGGCGCCGGGCGCATCCACTCCTTCGATTTTGACCCTCAATGCGTGGCCTGCATTCGAGAGCTCAAGCGGCGCTACTTTCCAAACTCAGACCAATGGACGATTGAGCAGGGTAGCGTCCTGGACGCCGCTTACCTCGGTAACCTGGGGCGGTTTGACGTTGTTTATTCATGGGGGGTTTTGCACCACACCGGCCACATGTGGCAGGCGCTCGAGAACGTAGTGCCCGTCGTTGCGGGCGGAGGAAGACTTTTCATTGCCATTTACAACGATCAGGGCTGGATGTCTCGGGTTTGGAGAAGGGTCAAGTCCCTTTACAACAAAGGGTGGCCGTTCAAGTTGCTTTTCGCGGGCACCTTCATCCCCTACTTTGTAACGAAGCGACTGGTCGCAGATTTGATTCGGCGCCGCGACCCCCTGGCGCCATACCGTGACTACAAAAAAAGAAGAGGCATGTCGATGGTCCACGATTGGTTCGATTGGCTCGGCGGATACCCCTTTGAGGTGGCCAGGCCGGAGGCAATCTTCAACTTTTACCGGGAGAAAGGCTTCAGCTTAATCAGGCTGAAGACCTGCGGCGGCGCACTTGGCAACAACGAATACGTTTTCAAAAGATGTGCGGAATAGCGGGCTTCCTTAAATCTGCTCCTGTCACTGAACAGGAAATGCACGCCACGGTCGGTCGCATGGCCAACCAGCTCGTGCACCGCGGCCCTGATGACGCCGGGACTTGGGCGGATGCTAAAGCAGGGATTGCCCTGGGATTCCGTCGCCTGTCGATTGTGGACCTGTCGCCTGCGGGCCACCAGCCCATGCAGTCCGCAACCGGACGTTACGTCATCGTTTTCAACGGGGAGGTCTATAACTTCTGCGCGCTCCGGACGCAGCTCGAGCCCAATGGGCACAGGTTTCGAGGCCACTCCGACACTGAGGTCATGCTGTCGGCAATCAGCGAGTGGGGCGTCAGGGCAGCGGTAACGAAATTTGTCGGGATGTTCGCCTTCGCCGTCTGGGACCGGCAGGAGCGGGCGTTACGGCTGGTCAGGGACCGGATGGGAATCAAGCCCCTGTATTACGGATGGGCGGGAAATACGTTCCTGTTCGGGTCAGAGCTGAAAGCCATCCGCGCGCATCCGGACTTTGTCCCGGAAGTCAATCGCGACGCCATGGCCCTCCACATGCGTTACAACTACATTCCCCAGCCGTACTCGGTCTACAAAGGAATCTTTAAGCTGCCGCCGGGCTGTATGCTGACGGTGAAGGCTGACGGTTCCCAGCGACCCGAAAACGCCAGGCCCGCTCCATACTGGTCGGCAAAGCAGGTCGCGGAAGAAGGTGCCGCGAATCCTTTCAAGGGCTCCGAGCAGGACGCGATTGAGCAGCTCGACGCGCTCTTGCGCGAAGCAGTCCGTTTGCGCATGGTGGCAGACGTTCCCCTGGGCGCCTTCCTCTCCGGCGGAATCGACTCCTCGACCGTCGTGGCCCTAATGCAGGTCCAGAGCACCCGGCCCGTCAAGACCTTCACAATCGGATTTTACGAGGACACCTATAATGAGGCCACTCACGCCAAGGCCGTGGCGAACCACCTCGGGACCGAGCACACCGAGCTCTATCTGACGCCGGCCGAAGCCATGGCCGTCATCCCCAGGCTGCCCACCTTGTACGATGAGCCGTTCTCCGACTCCTCCCAGATTCCAACCTACCTGGTTTCGCAGTTGGCCCGCACTCAGGTCACGGTCAGTTTATCGGGAGACGGCGGGGATGAATTATTCGGTGGGTACAACCGGTATTTCATCGGCCGCTCGATTTGGAGCAAGGTCGGCTGGCTGCCGCGAGTGGGTCGGCAGAGCATCGCGCGTCTCCTCTACGGCTTGGCGCCTCAGACCTGGAATAAGATTTTTTCGCTGGCGGACCCCCTCTTGCCGCCCCGTCTTCGCGTGCAATTGCCGGGCGATAAACTGCATCGGCTTGCGGAAATGCTTTCGGCAAAGCATCCCGAGGGGTTTTATGAAACTTTGGTCTCGCAATGGAGGCGGCAGGCCGAGATTGTTCCCGGGAGCAATGACCTGCCGATCGTTCTGAATGACGCCTCCGAGTGGGCCGCCCTGCCGGACTTTTCTCAGCGGATGATGTTTCTCGACCTGATCACTTATCTGCCGGACGACATCCTGACTAAAGTCGATCGCGCAACCATGGGCGTAAGTTTGGAGGGGCGCGTCCCGATTCTCGATCACCGGGTCGTCGAGTTCGCCGCGCGGATTCCGGTCTCGATGAAAATTCGCAAGGGACAGGGGAAGTGGCTGCTCCGGCAGGTGCTTTACGAGTACGTGCCCAGGGAACTGATCGAACGTCCCAAAATGGGTTTTGGGGTGCCCATTGACGCCTGGTTGCGCGGACCCCTGCGCGAGTGGGCTGAAGACCTCTTGAGTGAAGACCGGCTGAGGGGCGATGGCTATTTTCGCCCGGAACCTATCCGAAGGCTCTGGATTGAACACTTGTCAGGCCAAAGGAACTGGCAGTACCACTTGTGGGACGTGCTGATGTTCCAGGCCTGGCAGGCGCATTGGGGCTAAAGAATCTGTGTCAAAACTTGAATTGCACCGCTACAAGTAAGGTTATCACACGCACCCTAAAGGGGTTTCGGTGAGAAAGTTCGAAATTTGCTATCAGGTCGGGCAGTGACTTCGCACAGGAAAAAGATTGTCTTTCTGCTTCCTTCGCTGCGGGGGGGCGGGGCCGAACGGGTGGCCGTGACGCTCTTGCAGCACCTCGACCGGCGCCGTTTTGAGCCTCATTTGGCCTTGGTGGAGGCAGCCGGGCCCGGGTTAAGAGACGTCCCCCAGGATGTCCCGGTCCACGACCTCAAGGCGGGCCGCGCGCGCTATGCCATGCCAGCCATTATTCGGCTGGCCTGGAAGCTCCGACCCCAGCTGATTCTATCGACTCTTGGTCACCTGAATCTGATCGTGATTTTAGCCAGGCCGTTTCTCCCGCGCGGGGTCAAACTGCTAGTGCGTGAGGGCATTACCGTCAGCGCCTGCCTGGCTGTGGACGGGCAGTACGCGCCTGTGTGGAGGTGGCTTTACCGCCGCTTTTACAAGTTTGCCGACAAAATAATTTGCCAGTCAGATTCCATGCTTATTGATTTGGTCCAGAATTTTGCAGTGCCGCGCGAGAATACGGTTCGAATTTACAACCCGGTGGACGTCGATAGAATCAAGCGCTTGGCTGATTCCTTACCGAATCCCTACTCAGGGCCCAGCCCCCGTCTCGTTGCGGCGGGACGGCTTTGCAATCAGAAAGGCTTTGACGTGCTTCTGGACGCTTTGGCGCTGGTCCGTCAGACTTTCCCGAGCGCTCAATTGACCATCCTGGGCGAGGGCCCGCTCGAAGCCGGCCTCAAGGCGCAACGGGACCGCCTGGGCCTTCAAGAGGCAGTCCACTTCGCCGGGTTTCAGCCCAATCCCTATCCCTACTTCAAGCATGCTGACCTGTTCGTGCTGGCGTCGCGCTACGAAGGGCTCCCGAACGTGGTTTTGGAGAGCTTGGCCTTGGGCGTACCCGTGGTCGCCACCGATTGCCCGGGAGGAATTCAGGAGATCCATCGTTTATGCCTCGGCGGCGTAACGATATGCCAAACGGACCACGAGTCGCTCGCTGCTTCCATCGTTTCCGAGTGCCTGCGCCGCCGGCGACCGCGCGATTCCGGCGCCTTGAAAATACTCGGGCGTGAGTTTGAGGTGGATGAAGTCATCGGATGTTATGAGGAGTTGTTTTCCTTCTTACCAGAAAGCGCGGAAGCGTAAAAGGGAGACGCGGGGCGACGCCGCAAGGCGGTAGATCCTCGAGGAGTAATATCTTTCATGAGGTTTTGCTCCAAAGAGAGGTGGCGGGGCTTCGGGACTATAAGCGTCAGGAGCGCACAACATGCGAACCCAAAGAACACACGTCGCTGCATTGTCAACTGATAAATCATATCGTTCCGATGAATATAAAATGCCCAGGGGGTGAAAAAAATCGCAGCAAAGAGGCGCTGCACATTCTGTTCGGACCTGACCATTCTCGACCCCAGCCAGAGACCCAGAAGGTAAACGATTACATACAGGGCCAGCATTATCCACCCTCCAACACTCCAAGCTTCTGCCCAAAAACTGTTGGCCAGTCCGAACTTGACGTCAGGGAACAAGGCTCGCTGGAATAAATCATTGAAGCCCTTCGGCTGCGCGCCCAACAGGTCCGAATAAGGAAGGGCCAGATAGAATAATTGGAGCAGGTGCGTCCCGCCAACCTTGAACTGCACGTCAATTACCTTGTTGAGGATGGACTGGACGACAAAGGGCTCCGACCACGTAATCTGAGTAATGTAGAATTCCGAGTCCGCGAGTTTTCCGGATACTGCGTCCCAAAGGCCTACCTTGATGAACCAAGTGATGCCGTTATACAGGAAAAAGAAGCCCACGGCGATAACGCCCAAGAATCCGTTCTTCCAATCGCGGACGAGGACAAATTTGCCTTTTTTGCTCAACTCGTAGACAAAAATGGCGATGACAGCGAATCCCGCCGTCGCGCGGAAACCGACATACAGGTCAGCAAGGATCAGCCCCGTGCAAATCGCGAAGGGCCAAACCTGGCGGCTGGCCCACGCGAGGACGATGCCGACTAGCGCGAAGGTCTCCCAAACGATCTGCCACCGATCGAGGAGAGGCATGAACTCGGATTTTGTGAGCCTGAAGAGTGCGTCACCTACGGTGTCCCAGGTCATCAGCATTCCCAGCAGGCCCAACAAGGCTCCCCAATACGCGGCGGGCTTGAGCCTTATGTCAAAGGGGGCGGTAGGCGAAGTCTTGCGTACCCTCAGCGACCGGTCGAACAGCCTGCCCCCGATCCAAATTCCACACAACACAAGATTCATAACCCAATAGCATTCAGGGACTATGTCTGTGGTGCGATGACCAAACCGATTAATTTCGTAAACGTAGCCGAAGAAGCCTGGCATAAAGTAAACGCAGCCGGATATGAACGCCAACGAAAAAAAGTCGAAGCCCCTCCGCGAGAAGAGGAAATATATGGCTCCGACAGCTACCACGACGTAGAAGGCAACTTGCCCCACGTTCCACCCACCTGAGGCTTCCAGAACAGCTTCACCGCACCAAAGTCAACTTGTGTGGTTCGCTATTCTCGCATTCGGGTGTCGGTTAATCAACGCTGCGCTTTGGACGACAGGCTGGCCAAGATTCAGGCAGTGACGTCGTTCGACGATGCCACCTCCTATCTTGACCGGCACCTGGATGAACTTATCAGCAAGAAGATGCCCGAAGAGGACCCCAACGGTTTCTGCGTCCTCATTCTGATCATTACCAGCTTTTTTGCCGTGCTGGTGCTCATTGCAGTTTTGATCTGCATCTTCTCATTGGGATTTGCGTGTCAGGGTGTGCTGGACCAGTTGATTGCCCAGGCTTGTCCGTAGATGTCCTGCAACTCGCAGCAAAGCTCTTGATGTGAGCTGGATGCGATGCGGAGGGTTCTGAACCCGCCAACATAGGCCGGATCCTAACCATCCTGCACGTGTGTGTGTCGAGGCCCTTTCCAATGTGTACGAGTACAGTTTCCGCCACACGATGAGCGCGTGGGGCTGACCTGCTCCACGGATGCAACCCAAGCTACAAAGCTTCCGTCTCTTGCATTGATGGGACTGACTCCCATTGAACATGTCAGCCTTCCCTGGACACACTTCCTACTAAAAACTCGTCCGCGTTGAATCTGCGGGAGTTAGCATATTTATGCAGGTAGGCACGAAGAGGCGGCCACGTTCTAGCTCGCAATGATTAACGGTTAATTCTCGGGCTGCACATAATTTTTGCGGACGACAACAGGGTAGTAATTGTCGACCGGGTCGCGACCACTTCAAGAAATCGACTCGTACTGAATTTTTGCGGAGCGCACCGGCGCGAATTTTTCGCGGACCACACCCGCCTGGCCCCAGGTAGGGGCTGCGGAACAGGTTCTGCCACTGTCCTCAAACTGTCCGTCTGGCCGATTGTTTCCTTGCAAAGATGGTTAATAATCTTCCCAAGGTTCTGCGCCCCCTTATGAACTAGGAGGAGAGGCGCTGTGAACGAGGAAAGAGTGGATACACGCGCCGGACCGCCTGATGTTGGGGAGGGTGTAACCTTAAGTCAGCGCCGGGAAGGCAGGAATGCGCGGCTTCCGTAATCGCCAAGGAGGAGTGCCCAGATGCAAATCATCGGTCTGCTTCTAACCGTAATCGGCCTATTGGGTCTTTCAGGTGCCCAGGGACACAGCGAGATCTATCGGCGGGCTGGGAAGCCTGCGACTGCGGCTGGAGCATCTGGCCCCACGCAACAGGCCCGGCTGCATGAGACTTACGGCAAACTGCCATTAAGCTTCGAGGCGAATCGAGGCCAGACAGACCCTGAAGTGAAATTCCTGTCGCGGGGAAGTGGGTACACGCTTTTCTTGACCTCCAACGAGGCGGTGCTGGCCTTGCGGAAAGCAAGCCGAAGACCGAGAAACCCGAATTTGAAAATGGAGGCTCCTCACTTGTCACCTGCGACTGCTCTTCTCCGCATGAGGCTTGCGGGCGCAAGCGCCGAACCACGCGTGCTGGGCCTGGAGGAACTGCCAGGGAAGAGCAACTACTTTATCGGCAATGATCCGAAGAACTGGCGGACGGACGTGGCGACCTACGCCAAGGTTCGATACGAGGACATCTATCCGGGGGTCGACCTGGTCTACTACGGCAATCAGGGACAATTGGAGTATGACTTCATGGTTGCCCCGGGAGCCGATCCGCGAGCCATAAGGTTGCGATTCGTGGAGGCAACCCGCCGGGTCGCCCAAAATGGGCGAGGCGGCCTCCGGTCCCTACGCATCGACCCTCAAGGCGATCTCGTGCTGCGCATCGACGGCGGCCAGATTCGTTTCCACAAGCCCGTCGTCTATCAAACGACTCCAGACCTCGGGCCCCGGACTCCAGGCTCGAGGCATGTCGTCGACGGCCGTTACGCGCTCAGAGGCGAGCGCGAAGTCGGCTTCAAGGTCGCTGCGTATGATCCCAAGCGGCCGCTCATCATCGACCCAACCATGAGTTATTCCACCTACCTCGGCGGCAGCGGTTACGACATTGCCCGTGGCATTGCCGTAGACGCCAACGGCAACGCGTATGTGACGGGATATACCACTTCGTTGGACTTCCCGACGGCCAGTCGGTTGGGTTCCAAGGGCGGGGCTAACGCGTTCGTGGCGAAGTTGAACGCTGCGGGCAAGGCGCTGGTTTACTCCACATATCTCGGCGGCAGCGTGTTCGACTTCGCCGGCGGTATCGCTGTGGACGCCTCCGGCAACGCCTATGTCACGGGGACCACTTATTCGACTGACTTCCCGATGGCGAATGCTTTCCAGGGCAGCACGAACGCCGGCCGCGTGCCTGACGCTTTCGTGGCAAAATTGAATGCTAGCGGCTCGGCGCTCCTGTACTCAACGTATCTCGGGGGGAGCTTAGGAGAAAACGGTCAGGCGATCGCCGTGGACGCCTCGGGGAATGCCTATGTGACGGGATCTACGGCTTCGAGCGACTTCCCAACCGCGAATGCTTTCCAGAGCACAAACCGTGGCGGCGACGACGTCTTCGTGACAAAATTGAATGTAACAGGCTCAGCTCCGGTTTACTCCACCTACCTGGGCGGCAGCGGGAACGACGAGGCGTCTGGCATCGCCGTGGACGCCTCGGGGTATGCCTATGTGACGGGAAACACCGATTCCACCAGCTTCCCGACAGCCAATGCGATCCAGGGTAAGAATGGCGGCGTGTTGGGTACGAGGGACGCCTTCGTGACCAAGTTGAATGCTGCGGGCTCAGGGCTCCTCTACTCAACCTACCTGGGGGGCAGCGGCGATGACGACGGCTTCGGCATCGCTGTCGACAGTTCAGGCAACACCTGCGTGACGGGGACCACCTATTCGACCGACTTCCCGCTCGTGACTCCTCTTCCCATCCCGAATAACGCCTTGCAGGGTTCGAGTGACGCTTTCGTGACAAAATTAAATGCTACCGGCTCGGCGCTCGTGTACTCGACTTATTTGGGCAGCAGCGCTGAAGACGACGGCGTCGGCATCGCCGTGGACAGTTCGGGCAACGCCTACGTGACGGGGGATACCTTTGGGAGCGACTTCCCGACCAAGAATCCTATGCAGGCTGCGTACGGCGGCGGCATGACCGATCTTTTCGTGACGAAGTTGAATGCCGCGGGCTCGGCATTCATCTACTCGTCCTGCCTGGGCGGCAGCGATCAGGAATTCGGCCGCGCCATTGCAGTGGACAGTTCGGGTAGCGCCTATGTGACAGGATTCACCGCTTCGGCCAACTTCCCGACCGCGAATCCTATGCAGGCTATGAACGCGGGCGGCGGCTTCGACGCCTTCGTCGTGAAAGTTTCAGGTGCCCCAGCTCGTGCTGCCGACACCATTCCTCCTGTTGTTTCTATTTCAGCTGACCCCTCAATACTCTGGCCTCCCAACGGCGAGATGGTCCTCGTTCGCATTTCCGGCACAATTACTGATAGCGAGTCTGGGGTAGACCCCAGCAGCGCTGCCTACAGTGTGAGGGATGATTACGGAATCGTCCAGCCCAGCGGCCCCATTACTCTGGGACTGGCTGGACGCTACTCTCTGACGATCTTGCTCCAGGCGTCGCGCAAGGGAGAGGACCTGGCTGGCCGTCATTATACGGTTATGGTAAGTGCCAAAGACAATGCCGGCAATCCCGCCTTAGTGTCGATCGTGGTGAAGGTCCCACACGATTATGGAAGATAGACAGGGTCGAACTAGGTCAGGGGATTGTCCATACCAAAAACCAAAAGCTCGATCGCGGCAGGAAAACAATCGGGCGTGGCTCCAGGTACCTGCCGTCCGGAAACCTCGCAATCGAGCTTGCCATCATCGCAGCATACGCAGGACGTTCACACACCCGCAGGAAAGTCCTCCACTTTAACGCCACGGAGCATCCGACAAGCCCTTGGGTGGTGCAGCAATTGCGTTAGTGAATTTGGGCTGTCAAAAGCCCCCCTAACTTTTAGGGCAAAAACGCGACCCTATGGGTAATGCACGGAAGGAGTACCAAAGTGCAATTGTGGATCTCCCCAGTCTGGGGTAACGTGGGCGTGAACTGGTCGATGGCCCTCCAGGGGAGCCGCGGCGAAGTGGGGAAAATGCAAATGCTGAAGGTCAATCGGCGGCGGTCTCCGCGCCGCGCGCTTGAGCTGGCGATCCGCATCTTTGGGACGGACTTTCGAGGCAAAGATTTCGTCGAAGATTCGACGACATTGGAGGTCAACCAGCATGGCGCGAAGATTCGGCTGACTAGCCAACTGATCCCTGAGCAGGAGATTCGAATCCTCTGCCAGGGCAACAACCGCGAGGGGCTCTTTCGCGTAGCCCGTCAGGTGGGCGAACCAGTGGGCGAGTTCTCCTTTTGGGGCGTCGAGTGCTTGAATCCAAGTGAAAATATTTGGGAGGGTGCCCAGCCGAGGCCCGGCCCCCAGCCCGTCCCCAAGCCCGGGCCACAACTCGGCCGGACGCCCAGCCCACAGCTCGACCGGACGCCAAGCCAACCGCTCGACCCTGGGCTGGGCTCGAAGGCTAAGACGCCCGTTCAAGCCATGTTCCGCTGCTCCCAATGCGGCATGCGCGAGCTGGTCGACCTCGACGAGACGCAAATCCAGGCCATGCTTAAGTTAAAGGGACTCGTGCGCGGTTGCCCGGCTTGCGGAGCGACTGATTTGTGGAAGCGGGTCGCCGTTCAGGGCCGGTGATCCGTCTAGGCCCTTGATTATGATTCTAGCCCACCAGCAATCCCGCGCCTGCGGGACGGCCCCCAGGCGCGTCGCACTTTCATCCACACCCCGTCCAGAATCAAGTAGGCCCAGTGATCGTCCAGCGGTGCGTGATGAAAGGCTTCCACCTGCCGATCCAGCACCCGCGTCAACTTCGAGACCGTCTGCGCGCTGACCGGCTCGTCGGTCAAAAGCGCCACCACTCGCCCTACCCCGCGCGTCGGAATCCCTCGCAAGAAGGCCTGCCGAATCAGCTCCGCTACCTCGGGCGCGCGTCGTTCGAGGGTGCTCAGGCCGCGCGGCAAAAACGATCGCTTCCGCGTGCGCCGCACTCGAAAGCGGATGACTCCCAGCCGCGTCACGTAATCCCGTTCATAGGACCCATTCCGGCTGTCCACCCGTTCTTCATCTTCACCCGCTCGCTCGTACCACTTCAGACCCAGATATTCTTCCATCTGCTGCTCGGAGTCCGCCCTCAGCAGTTCCTCCAGCGTCCTCCGGGTCCGGCCCTGAAAGTCTCCCCAAAAACTCTCCTGCAGATTCCGTACAAACCCTTGAAACTGTTCCGTGTTATAGTTTCTTCGCATCGAGGGTGTAGGCTCCTTTCAAGGGAGATATTGTTGCTCGCACAACAAAACCTACACCCTCTCGCTTTTTACACAAACAAACTTACGTCGCCGGAGAAGGCTAAGCCCGTATGCCTTCGCCGGCAAGAGCGATGTTGTTGCGGGTGGTGTTCTTGACGAGGTACATGGCCTCGTCGGCCCTGCGCAGGATCTCTTTGCGGGTACGGCCGTCGATGGGGAAGGAGGCTATTCCGAAGCTGGCGGTAATGCGGACGTTCAGCCCTTCTTCGGCGAAGTAGACCTTCGAATTCATCAGGTCCTTGATGCGCTTCACTACCGCCAGCGTGTTCCACTTCGAAGTCTGGGGGAGAAGGACCACGAATTCGTCGCCTCCGTAACGGAACGCGTAGTCGATCATGCGGAGGTGGCTCTTGATGACGTCGCCGATCATCCCGAGCAGTCTCGAGCCGACGAGGTGACCGTATGTGTCGTTCACCTGCTTGAAGTAATCGAGGTCGATGAAGATCACGGAAAACTCATACCCGTAGCGGGTGGACCGGTAGATTTCAGCATCGAGCACGAAGTTCAGATGGCGGGCGTTATAGAGAGAAGTGCAATCGTCCGTAATCGTCAGCTCGTGGATCCGCTGGACGTAACGCGCGTTCTCGAGGGCGATCGCCGCGTAGTCCGCCAGGTTTTTCAATATGGGGATATCGTCCTTCCGAAAACTACCCTTCCCCACAAAGTTGACAAGTTCAATCACGCCGAGGATTTTTTCCCGGCCCTTGACGGGGACACAGACCACTGATTGCGTGTCCGTCTGGGTGAGCTCGTCAATCTTGGGCGTGAAGCGAGGGTCATTGCGCACGTCTTCAATCAAAACCGGCGCACCTTGCTGGGCCACCCAGCCGGCAATGCCCTCGCCCAGCTTCAGCCGCACGTCCTTCAGCTTGTCGGCGCCGCTCCCGATGGCAATTTCGAAATACAGTTCCTGGGTTGCTTCGTCGAGCATGAGGAGGGACCAGTTGTCCGGTTGCAATAAGTCGCTGATCTTCTCCATGATGGTCTGGAGGATCTTTTGCAGATCGAGCGTGGAAGCGAGGGCTTTGCCGACTTCGTGGAAAAGGGAGAGGCGCTCGACTTGGCGCTTAAGTTCTGCGATCTCCTCTTTGGGATCCATAGATTTCCTTAACCCTCGCTCCCCGAGAAGGGTAGCCCCATTTTAACCATCGGCGTGCCCATTTCAACCTCTTTTTGGATTTCCCCCTCAAATCCGCTGTTGACCGGATGGGAAAGAGCGACACGTCGATAGCTCCCGGCGCCGACTCCTCCAAAACCAATTGACACACTCGGAGGCGGGAAATATGATTTCATGGAAACCGTCCTTGACATGGCTCGGAGAGCTTTCCGATGGCCTCTTTCGGCGAAAACCTGCGGCGCGAACGGGAGATGAGGGGCGTAACCCTGGAGGAGATTTCCACCGCCACAAAGATCAGTCTCCGTTTCCTGCAGGCCCTGGAAAGAGAGGACTTCAACGTTCTCCCGGGCGGTATTTTCACACGCAGCTTCATCCGCGCTTATGCCAAGTACCTGGGGATGGACGAGGAACCCCTCCTGGCTGAATACCAAGTCACCGCGCAACCCAAGGGCGACATAGACTTTAGCCGCTTGAGCGCCGCCAAGCCGCTGCCGCAGCGAGAGGGTTCGCGAGCCGCTGTCCTGGCGTTGCTATTGGCTGCCGCCATGCTGGGCGGAAGCTATCCCCTCTACCGTTACTCGCGCCGCGTCGCCGAGGGGCAGCAACAGAAAGCAGCAGGCCCCGGCCAGCTTTCTGCGACCCCTTCCCCCGCGCAGTCACAACCCAATCAGGGAGCTGCCCCAGTCCAGGGTTCCCCTTCAACACAGGCAACAGGCCCCGGAGCAACTCCAGTCGGGGCTCAAAAGCCCCGCGACGCCGGGGCGTCGCCGAACGCCTCCGGCACCGCTGCCTCGGCGGTTGCCGCCAAGGCAAAGGGGCAAAGCGAACTGACCCTGCAAGTCGCGGCCACTGAGCGGTCCTGGGTCGCCATCGCGGCTGATGGCAAGACGAGCTTCCAGCGCATCCTGAACCCCGACGAGGTCAAGACCCTGAAGGCCAAGGAATCTTTTGACGTGATTACGGGCAATGCCGAAGGCATTATCCTCACGCTCAACGGCGAGACCCTCAAGCCCTTGGGCGGACGCAACGTCTATAAAAAAGTCCACCTGACTCACGACGATCTGAGCAATCCTGCTCCCTGAGGTACAATCCATTCCTGGACGACTGGCTGACACCCTGCGCAACGGGACCGCACCAGAGATTATCCGGCGCAAAGGCGCTGAGGGCAATCTGCCCGTGCCGCTCGATGAAAAAATCGAAATCCTCGCTCTTCTCTGCGCAGACCCAGTCGACGAAATCCGCATTAAGGCATTCGATACTCTCGCGGCATGGAATGTCAAGGAGCTCCAGCAGGTCTTTTCAAGTCCTACGCTCCCTTCTACCCTTCTGGATTTCGGCGCGACGTACCTCGCGCCGGGCCGCAAAGAAATCCAGGACGCTCTCCTCAAGAACCCCCAGCTCCCCGAGGACCTCCGCGCCTGGGTCAAGAGTTTGCGGATCAGGCCCGAAGGCGAAACGGTCGCCGCGCCCCCTCCTCCCGCGGCTCCCGGAACTCCAGCCCAGCCAGTAGGGCATAAGGATGAGAAGCGCGAAACGCTCCTTCAAAAAATCAGCCACTTGGCCGCCCCCGAAAAGATCAAACTCGCTCTCGTGGGGAGCCAGGAGGAGCGCCTGGTCCTCATCCGCGATCCGAATAGGATGGTGTCGCGTGCCGTCCTGGAATCCCCCAAACTCTCTGACCAGGAAATCGAGAATATCGCTTCCATGAAAAACGTGACCGAAGAAGTCCTTCGGCTGGTCGCGACGAACCGCAGATTCATGAAAAGCTACCAGGTGGTCCGCGCGCTCGTGAATAATCCCCGCGCCCCCATCGACGTGACCGTACCCATGATCAACCGACTGAATGAACGCGACCAGAAGGCGCTAACACTGAACAGGAACGTCCCTGACGTCCTTCGGGCCATGGCCCTGAAGGCGGTCAAACAAAAGGAGGAGGCCAAGAAGGTAAAAATCTCCACCGGCCACCATTAGGCGCTGGACTGCCGGCCTCCTGCCGCCGGATTTTTCTTCGTCCAATCATCGATTTGAAATTAGAGGAAATTTCGACCGAAAGGCATCGGAAAGAGCTCGGCCAGCCGGTGGGACTCCCTGAAGCCCTGACTGCCTGCGAGCACCACCTCGATGTCGGGGCAATATTCCCAAAGGACTTGCCGGCAGGCACCGCAAGGCGGAGCGGGCCGCTCGCTGCCTGAGGCGACAATCATCCGCACGAATTCGCTCTCGCCTTCCGAAATCGCCTTCCACAGAGCGACGCGCTCGGCGCAGACGGTGAGGCCGTACGACGCATTTTCGACGTTGCAACCGGTGAAGACCCGTCCCTTCGCAGCGAGCAAACATGCGCCAACTTTAAAATTGGAATAAGGCGCATAGGCCCTCTCGCGGGCTCGAAGCGCTAACCCTACCAGTTCATCGTTGTCCATTGTTTGATCCCTTTCATCCGAAGAGGACCGGCCCATCGTGGACGGCCCCGCAGCCGTGTCATCGGGACCAATCCCGCAGGAGCGCCTCAAGAAATCGCCCCAGGTCGCGCGCGGCCAGCCTTCCTACTTTCAGAACTTCCTGATGACTCAAAGGCCTGCGGCTGAGCCCCGCCGCGCGGTTGGTGATGACGGCCACGGCTAAGACTCGGACGCCCGACTGTCGGGCGGCCAGGACCTCCGGGACGGTGGACATGCCAACGGTGTCGGCGCCCGCGCATCTCAGGG
>WNEY01001756.1_pt1 | contig 25326 bp, 19 predicted proteins | sample 5400531 | NCBI WGS metagenome assembly WNEY01 (sample SAMN13153338, study PRJNA577476) | soil metagenome | isolation source: 200 cm saprolite under Douglas fir tree site 1 | place: USA:California | collected 2015-04-18
TCGGATTCAGCTAATCGCTAGAGAGCCGCATCGACGGCCTGTGCCAGTACCTCTGCGCCACGCTTGGACGGATGGATGTTGCAGGTCCCGTCCGCCAGCTTGATCAGTAAGCCCGCGGCGCAACTGTCGCCGCCGGCCAGCGAGAGCGCGATCGCCCCGAACGCATCGAATCCGTCGGCGACGCGGCCTCCGAAGCCCTGGGTAACGGCGGACACCACGGCGTTGAGGGATGAAATGACCAAGAGCTGGACCGGGTCTTTGTAGTTGAGCACGTAGTAGGTGAGCGCGACGATCCTTCCCTTGTAGCCAGTGCTGCGGATCGCCTGGTAAATGGCCGTCAGGTTTGCCTGGAGACGAGCGAAGACCGCGGGGAGGCCGCCCACGATACAGGGCGTGGCATTGAGGCAAGCCTTCTGCAGCAGGAAGATGTCGTTCGCACCAATCGTCATCGTCACCAGCGAGGTGTGCTTATGCGCTCGCAGGAACGCGACCGCATAGCTGAGCTGCGACCCCTTGTAGTTGACATGGAGGTCGCCGATCGAACGGAAAAACTGGCAACCATTGTCCGGAGCCGAGATCGAGATCAGGCTTCCACTCGTTTCGCCAGGACATGACGCGTTCCGGACGCCCACGTCCAGCACGCCGGCGAGGTCCTCTGGATAGCCGACGAACCCATCGGCGTCGCTCGGAGACACCAGCGGGCTGAAACCGAACGGCACCGAATCGCCCATCGCCAGGTAGGTCGGTGATTCGTCGGCCAGGGCCGGCGTCGCAACAAGGGCGAGCGCGACGGCAACAGCGATAGCGAGAACACGGAGACCCCTCTTCATCGTATTCCTCCCTCGTCCGAGTTCAGTCTTTACCCAGACCCTACCGCCTACGGGCAAACCTGGCAAGAGACGCCTGCTTGAAAGCAACCGGTCCATCAGCTACAATTAGCACTCGGGCTTACTGAGTGCTAATGTACTGTCACCACCTAAGGAGGGTTTTATGAAGCTACGTCCATTGGGCGACCGCGTCGTGATCAAGCCCGTCGAGCGGGAAGAGAAGACCAAGAGCGGGATCGTGCTGCCCGACACCGCCAAGGAGAAGCCACAGGAAGGCCTGGTCGAGGCCGTCGGCAACGGCCGCTTCATCGAGACGACCGGCAAGCGCGAGCCGCTGGATGTCAAAGTCGGCGACCGCGTGGTCTACGCCAAGTACGCCGGCAGCGAGATCAAGCTCGACGAGACCGAATACCTGATCCTGTCCGAGAAGGACATCCTGGCCGTCGTCGCCAACGGCAAGAGCTAAAACCACTCAACGATGAACGGCCAGCCTTCGGGCTGGCCCTCTTTTTATTTCTCCCTCGCTCCTTGCGGGGGAGAGTCGGGGTGGGGGGTTGCTTTCAGCTTCGGGATCATGGGCAGCGCCAGCATGGCCTCGGTCACCTGCGCGTACTGCTCCTGGCTGCGCCAGTCGTAGTGAGGGTTACGCCAGCGGACGTAGCCTCGATAGTCGATCAGGAACAGCGACCGCTGCGCCACGCCCCGCTCCTCGTTGAGGACGCCGTAGCGGCGGGCCACGGACTTGTCCCAATCGGCAAGGATGGGGAAGGGGAGATCGCCGAGGCTCTTCGCATAGGCCTTATGGGCCCAGATGTGATCGACGCTGATGCCGAGAACTTCGGTCTCGGCTTTCACGAACTGCTGGTAATCACCTCGCAAGGAGGTGAGCTCATTTGTTCAGCCAGGGCTGAAGTCGAAGACGTAAAAGGCCAGCAGGACATGCTTGTTGCCTTTGAACGACGACAGGGCGACCGGATCCCCGTCGGGTGTCCCCGAGAGGGTGAATTCGGGCGCGAGGTCCCCGACCCCGGGCATGTTCGTCGTCACGATCGACATCGACCTATTGTAGTTCGGTGATTTTCCGCGACCGGGTCGATGCCGGAGAGCGCCTGGCGGCAGCGCTTCAGCGCTACCGTGACCAGGAAAGCACGGTCGTCCTCGGCATCCCACGCGGCGGCGTCGTCGTGGCAAAGGCGATCGCGGTGGACCTGCATTTGCCGCTGGGAATCTGCCCGGTACGTAAGCTCGGCGCTCCAGGCAATCCCGAGCTCGCCATCGGAGCCGTCGATGATGATGCGGTGCTGGTCTTCGATCGCAAGCTGAGCCAGCACCTCGGGCTCACCGAGGACGACCTCGTCCACGCGGCTGTCCGCCAGCGCGAGGAGCTGCGCGCCTGGCTGGCGGCACTGGGCGCGGGGGCGATCCCGCCGCTTACGGGCCGAACTGTGATCCTGACCGACGACGGGGTTGCCACCGGGTACACGGCCCAGGCGGGCATCCAGACGGTGCGCCGGCGTGGCGCTCAGCGGGTGCTGCTGGCGGTCCCGGTGGCGCCGCCGGACACGGCCGGCTGGCTCAAGCCGCAGGTCGATGAATTCGTCTGTTTGGCCACTCCCGAGCCCTTCTACGCCGTCGGGAACTTCTTCGAGGAATGGCCACAGGTCACCGACGACGAGGTTAGAGCATTGCTGCTGGACGGTAACACGTTGTAGCGGGGACTTTACACAGGCAAGGACGGCCTCCCATCGCCGGTTACAGCGGTGTGAAGCTCTTCGCCAAGGGCAAAGGGCAGCCCGCCACCCAGGGCAAGGGCCCGGCGTTCAGCGCCATCGACCGAGTTGGGTTGCTCGGACTCCTCGACCAGGTGGTCAACAACGGCCAATCTGGCGTGCTGGAGCTCCGAGAGCCTCGCGGGGAGTGGGTCTATGCCTTTCAGGCGGGAGCCCTGACGCATGCGCGCGGGGGGCGTGTCCGCGGCGCCCGCCAGGCGTTCGATCTCCTGTGGGAATTCCAGAGTGGCGAGTTCATGTTCACCCCCGGCGTCAACCCCAGCCTCGCCGGCAACCTCTACATCGACAAGGCGCGCCTCCTGGACTTGCTGCGACGCAGTCAGGCGGTGCTCCAGGGTCCCTCGGCTCCGTATATCCCGCCAGATCAGCAGCGGCCCATCGCGCCCTACCAGACCTACTCGCAGCCGGCTCCGGGCCAGGCGCCACCCTGGCCGCAGCAGGGGCCGCCACCGGGCCAGTATCCCGGCTCGCCCGCCCCGGGAGCCCCGCAGGGCTGGCCGCCGGCTGGTCAGCCCGGCGTGCCACCGGCTCCCGCCTGGGGGCAGGGCGGCTACCCGCAGCAACCCGGCTACCCCGCCCCTCCCTACCAGGGTGCCCCGTACCCCGGCGCGCAGCCACAGGGCCAGCCCTACCCGCCGCAGGCCTATCCAGGCCAGCCCCAGCCTGGCTATCCGGCATATCCGCAGCAGCCGATGCCCCAGCAGGGAATGCCGCCGCAGGGGATGCCCCCACAAATGATGCCCCCCGTTGCCCCGCCTCGGCCTGCCGCCCCGGCTCGGCCCGCGCCGCAGAGCTTTTCCGTGCCCCCGATGGCGATTCCGAAGAAACGACAGGCCGCTCCGTCGTACCAGCCCCCGGCGGCCGCGCCGATGCCGGCATCAGTGGCTCCCGAGCCCCCAAAGGCGGCCGCAAAGGACGACCTCGCGGCATTGCGGGCCAGCCTGGTCGCGCAGGCGCCGCCTGTTCGCCCGGCCCCAGGCGCTCCAGCCTGGGGTGTCCGCACCGGCGAGGGCACCGTTGCGCCACCGCCGGCCGCCGCCGGCCCGAAAGGAAAGGGCAAGGGCAAGGAGCGGAGCGCGAAGACGAAGGGCGATTCAAAGCTCGTCGCGGCTTTCAAGGTGCAACTGATCACGTTCCTGCTGTGGGCCTGCGAGCGCAAGTACTCGCCGGACGACCACTGGACACTGAAAGACGCATTCGAGGTTTCGACGATGGAGCTGCGCGATCAGTTCATCAGCACCTTCTCGGAGTCGTTGAAGGCATCCCGGCAAAAGAAGGACGCCGAGGACGACGACATCGATAACATGGCCGCCGGCCGGATGCGCGGCCGCGGCCGCCACCACTAATCACACGCGCGAGAGGGCAGCTCGCCCTGTGGGCTCGCGGGTAAACTTGACTGCGTATTGACTGTGTCTTCCTCGCCTGCCGCGGAGCGGGCGATCGATCTCTTAGCCGGGCTGAACCCTCCGCAGCGGGCGGCCGTGACCGCAGACGATGGGCCGCTGCTCATCTTTGCCGGCGCGGGCAGTGGCAAGACGCGCGTGCTCACCCACCGGATCGCCTGGCTGATCCAGCAGGGGCGGGCCGAGCCGGGCGAGATCCTGGCCGTCACCTTTACCAATAAAGCGGCGCGCGAGATGCGGAGCCGGGTCGAGAATCTTCTGAATCTGGCGGCGGGCGCGATCTGGATGGGGACCTTCCATGCCATCGGGGTTCGCATCCTGCGGCGGGACGGGAGCGCCGATGGGGTCGATCGCCATTTCGTCATCTACGACGAGGCCGACCGGTTGTCCGTCGTCAAGCGCGTCATGAACGAGCTGCGTCTCGATGAGAAGCGATACCCACCGGGTGGGATGGTGGCGTTGATCTCACGCGCCAAAGACGAGGTGATCAGTACGGAGGACCAGTTAAAGGCGGCCGGCACCCACAACGAGGAGCTGGCCGCGCGCGTCCGGCTCCGTTACGACGCCTTCCTCGAGCAGAACAACGCGCTCGACTTCGACGATCTGCTGATGCGGACCGTCTGGCTGTTCGACCGCCACCCGGAAGTGCTGGAGAAATACCAGAAGCGCTTCAAGTACATCATGGTCGACGAGTATCAGGACACCAACCGGGCGCAATACCTGATGGTCCGCCATCTCGCGAGCAAGCACCGGAATCTTGTCGTGGTCGGGGACGATGACCAGTCGATCTACCAGTTCCGAGGCGCCGATGTGCGAAACATTCTGTCCTTCGAGAAGGACTATCCGGATGCGCAGATCGTCAAGCTCGAACAGAATTATCGGTCGACCCAGGTAATCCTCGACGCAGCCTATCACGTGATCAAAGCCAATCCGAACCGAGCCGACAAACGATTGTGGACCGATCGGCCGGGCGGCCCCAAAGTGGTGGTGGCGCAGACCTACGACGAGCAGGAGGAGGCGCAGGCGGTCGCTCGGGAGGGGCTTCGGTTGGTGGCCGAGGGCGACTATCGGCTCGGGGACATCGCCGTGCTCTATCGCACCAACGCCCAGTCCCGGGCGCTCGAAGAAGTCCTGCTTCGACGCGGCGTACCGTACCGGCTGATCGGCGGCCTCCGTTTCTACGAGCGTCGCGAGGTCAAGGACGTCCTCGCCTATCTGCGACTCGTCGCCAATCCGCAGGACACGCTCAGCTTCTCGCGAGTCATCAACGTCCCTCGGCGCAAGCTCGGTGAGAAATCGCTGGCACAACTCGGCTACTGGGCTGACGCGCATAACCTCTCGCCCTGGGATTCGCTCGGGCGCCTGGACCAGATCACTGAATTGACATCGGCGGCCAGAGGCGCGCTGGCCGATTTCCGTGACCTCCTGCTGGAGGTTCGGGCCGCCAGCCAGGAGCGCCGGCTGGTCGAGGTGATCGACCTCCTGCTGCTGCGCAGCGCCTACGAGCGCTATGTCAAAGAGGGCAGTCCAGAAGGCGACGAGCGCTGGGGCAACGTTCTCGAACTGCGGGGCTTGGCGTCAGAGTACGACGGGTTGCCACCCGGCGAGGGCCTTCAGGCTTTCCTCGAAGATGTCGCGTTGATGAGCGATGTCGACACCATGGATGACCGCGCCCAGGGGATGACGCTGATCACGCTGCACATGGTCAAGGGCCTGGAGTTCCCGGTCGTCTTCATGCTCGGGATGGAGGAAGGGCTGTTCCCACACAGTCGTAGCCTGGATTCGCCCGCGGGCCTGGAAGAGGAGCGGCGACTCGCCTACGTCGGCATGACCCGCGCGAAAGATCGTCTCTACTTGTTTCACGCGTTCCGGCGGCACCTCTGGGGGAGCGCGAACCTGAACCTGCCGTCGCGCTTTCTCAAAGACATTCCGCCGACCCTCGTCGACGGATCGGCGGGAATCCCGCAGGGCGTGCCCGAAGCGGGGATGGCGCCGGCCCGATTGGTCGAGGCGGCGCGTCCATCGGCGCCGGTCGAGCTCGTGCAGCGCTACCAGCCGGGTGACCAGGTCGAGCATCGATCCTGGGGTCGCGGCAGCGTGCTGAAGAGCACGATGACCCGCACCGACGAGGAGATCATCGTGAAGTTCGACCGGGTCGGCATGAAGATCCTCGCCGTCAGCTTGGCGCCGATCGTCAAGCTGTGAGCACGGTCGTTCACCCGGTTCCCTCCCCCTCTGGGGGAGGGTCAGGAAAAGACGGTCCCTCCCCCTCTGAGGGAGGGCAGGGTGGCGGCATCGAGCAGGCGCAGGCTCGCGTCCTCGAGCTGCGCACGCTCATCGACCGCGCGAACCGACAGTATTACGTGCTCGACCAGCCGGAGATCACCGATGCCGAGTACGACGCGCTGTTCCGCGAGCTCGCGGACCTGGAAACGCAGTACCCGGAGCTGATCACGCCCGACTCGCCCACCCAGCGGGTCGGAGGGCCGCCGTCCGACGCCTTCGCAAAGGTCACCCACCGGACGCCGATGCTCAGCCTGGCGAACGCGTTCGACCGCGATGAGGTGCAAGAGTTCGACAAGCGCGTTCGCCGGGCGCTTGGCGACGTCAAGGTCGAGTACGTGACCGAGCTGAAGATCGACGGGCTGGCGATGAGCCTGCTCTACGAGGACGGCCGCTACAAGATCGGGGCCACCCGCGGCGACGGCTACGTTGGCGAAGACGTCACGCCGAACGTCAAGACGATTCCCAGCGTCCCGTTATCGGTGACGATACCAACGGAGTTTCCAAGGGCGTTCGAAGTTCGTGGCGAGGTCTTCATGCCGAAGCGCAGCTTTGAGCGGCTCAATGCCGAGCTGGCCGCCGAAGGCAAGCCGCTCTTCGCCAACCCGCGCAACGCCGCCGCCGGGGCAGTCCGGCAACTCGACCCGCGAATCACGGCGCGCCGGCGCCTCGACACGTTCATGTACGCGCTCGACCCCCCCGGCGGCGCGAGAAGCCAGGAGCAGGTCCTCACCCGGCTCGAGGAGATGGGCTTCCACGTCAATACGAACCGTCGCACCCACGCCGACATCGATGCCGTCATCGCCTTCCTCGACGAGTGGCAGGAAAAACGGCACGACCTCGATTACGGGATCGACGGGATCGTGATCAAAGTCAACGACCTCGGCCAGCAAGCCGAGCTCGGCTTCGTCTCGCGCAGCCCGCGCTGGGCCCTTGCCTTCAAATTCCCGCCAGAACAGGCGGAGACGGTCGTGGAAGAGATCAAGGTTTACGTGGGACGGACCGGCGCGATAACCCCGGTCGCCTGGCTCACGCCGGTGCAGATTGGGGGGACGACGGTCAGCCGGGCGACGCTGCACAACGAAGACGAGGTCGCGCGCAAAGACGTGCGGCCGGGGGACCACGTCATCATTCAGCGCGCCGGCGACGTCATCCCCGAAGTCGTCCGCGTGCTGACGGAGAAGCGATCGAAGGCGAGCCGGCCCTGGCACATGCCGAAGAAATGCCCGGAGTGTGCCACGGACCTGGTGCGGGAGCCGGGCGAGGCGGCAACCCGCTGCATCAATCCAACCTGCCCCGCCCAGGTGCTGGAGCACCTACGACACTTCGTTGGCGCGCTCGACATCGAGGGCTTGGGTTACGCCACGCTCCAGCGGCTCATCGACCGGAAGCTGGTCAAGGACCCTTCCGACCTCTATCACCTGACGAAGGAGCAGCTGCTGTCGTTGGAGGGCTTTGCGGACAAGTCCGCGCAAAACCTGCTCGACCGGATCGAAGCCAGCAAACCAACCACCTTACTGCGCTTTCTCGCTGCCCTTGGCATCGGCCATGTCGGCTGGACGATGGCCGGCCTGCTGGCCGACCACTTCGGGACCATCGACCGCCTGCAAGCCGCCGGCATGGACGACCTTCGGGCGATCGGCGGCGTGGGCCCGACCGTCGCGGCGGAGGTCCACGAATACTTCCAGCGGCCCGAGTCTCGCCGGTTGATCGAGCGCCTGCTCGCGGCCGGGATCGAAATCAAGAAGCCAGAGCGCCGCGAGGGCCCGCTCACCGGCAAAACGTTCGTCCTTACCGGCACGCTGAGTTCGTTGACCCGGGGACAGGCTGAGGAGCGGATCAAAGGCCTGGGGGGATCAATCGGATCGAGCGTATCGAAGAAGACGGACTACCTCGTCGCTGGCGCCGGCCCGGGCTCCAAGCTGGAGAAGGCGCAGCGGCTGAAGGTCCTCATCCTTGATGAGAACGCCTTCCTTGAGCTCCTCGGGCACATCTCCTGACAGCTAGGCACGGGTCACCGGCGGATATGAGGGGTCGTAGATAACGCCGAGTGCACGGTATCAGACTTTGTAACGACTTGTGACAGGTCCTTAACCTTTCTTTCAGGGGGCGCGACGCATATTGCGGGTATGTCGATCCCGCCCGTCCTCGCCGCGCCCGGCGGTCGCGCCGTCGGGCGCCTGAAGAGCATTCGCGCTCGTGGGCTGCTGGCCTTGCTGGCGACCGCCGTCCTGACGCTGGTCTCACTGGTCGGCGCGCTCCTGCCACATTCGACCCTGCCGCTCACGTGGTATGTGCCGGTGCTGGATAGCGCCATGGTTGTGATGCTGGCGGTTGTCCTCTTTCTCTCGTCGACCGACGTTGTCATCCGCCGCGAAGGGCGCTCGCTTCCGCTGGTGTTCGTGAGCGTCGTGATCGGCATGGTGTGGTTCCAGCACATGCTGACCTTCCCCGGTGTCCTTCCGTTCACGTTGCCGCTCGCGACCAATCAGACGGCCACCTTCCTCTTCCACGCGGCGCACATCGGCACGCCCGCGCTCTACGCCTGGATCCTCCTCCACCGGCCACGTCCACTGGCTCAGCCCCGGCGGTCACTCCAGAGAGCCGTTGCGCTGGCGTTGGGCGTCAGCCTCCTTGCCGTCGGCGTCACCGCCGCGCTTGCTCTGGTGTTGCCGCCGGTGATCATCCGAGGTCGGTTCACCGAATTCAACACGCTGCTTCAAGCCGCCCCGCTTGTGGTGGTCGCCTTTGTCGCCGCGGGGTACCGGCAGGGGCGCTGCCCGGACCGACTCATCGAGGGGAGCGTGCTCGCCGGCCTGGTGCTGGTCACCGTCGAGACCATGATCTCCATGCTCACGCGGGCTCCCTACGACGGCTTCTGGTACGTCGGGCACGCGCTGATGGTGTTGCCGTGCGCCGCGCTGCTGATCGGCACCGTCGGCCTCTATGTCGCCGCTCGGCGAGAAGCCGAAGTGCAACTGTGGGCTATCGCGCGGTTCAAGGAATCGCAGAAGAATCTGCAGCTCATCATCGATACCTCACCGAGTGCCGTGATCACCGCCGATGAGCAAGGCCTGATCACGGGCTGGAACCGCAAGGCGGAGGAGATCTTCGGGTGGTCGCACGATGAAGCCGTCGGACGGACGCTGACCGGGACGATCATTCCGCGTCGCTACTGGGACGCCCACCAGCGAGGGCTGGCACGGTTCATCGAAACCGGCGACGGCCGGCTGGTTGGCAAGACGATCGAACTGGCGGCACTGCACCGGGACGGCCACGAGTTTCCCGTCGAGATCTCGGTCTCGGCGACCTCGCGGTCCGGCGCGAGGGTGGCCTTCGTGGCTTTCGTCAGTGATATCAGCCGGCGGCGCATGGGGGAGCGCCTACGGAGCGTGCAGTTTGCCGTCACCCGGCCGCTGGCCAACGCCGCAACCTGGGCGGAGGCGGCACCTCAGGTCCTGCAGGGCATCTGCGAGACGCTGGGCTGGACGGTCGGCGAGTTCTGGGCGGTGGACCGGGAGGCGAACGTGCTGCGCCTGGAGGTCGGCTGGTACCGCCCGACCGGCGACCTCGCCGCCTTCGAAGCCGCCAGTCGCGAGTTGACCTTTGCCCGCGGGGCCGGGCTGGTGGGTCGAGTGTGGGCGACGCGCCGTGCCGCGTCTATCGAAGACGTCGCCGGCGAGCGCGATTCGCCACGCACCTCGGCGGCGTTGAACGCCGGGCTCCATGGCAGGTTCGCCTTTGCGGTCACCAATGGGCGTAAGGTCACCGGCGTCATTGCCCTCTTCAGCAACGAACGGCGCTCACCGGACCGCGCCACATACCGGGTCATGGCCGATATCGGCAGCCAGATCGGACACTTCATCGAGCGGCGTCGGGCCGAGGAGGAATTGCGACGGAGCGGCGACCGGATCCGCGCGATTCTGGACAATGTCGCCGACGGCATCATCACGATCGACGAGCGCCTGGTGGTCCGCTCCTACAACCCGGCAGCCGCGCGGCTCTTCGGCCACGCCGCGGACGAGGTTATCGGCAAAGACTTCGTGCGCTTGATCGCCGAACCGTACCGCCTCGAGGTCAAGACCCAGCTGCGGGCGTATCTGCGGGCCCAGCAAAGTCTTTTCGAGATGGGAAGCCACGAGACCTCCGGGCTGCGAAAAGATGGTGCGACATTCCCGATGGAGTTCAATGTCGGCTGGCTCGGGCCGCAGCGGTTGGTGATCGGCAGCCTGCGGGACGTTTCCGAGCGCAAAGCCGAGACCGAAGCGCTGGAGTATCGTGCGCTGCACGATCCCTTGACGGGCCTGCCCAATCGGACGTTTCTCCGGGAGCGGTTGGAAGAAACGATTCGCGCCGGTGAGCGCGAGATGAAACCGTGCGCCGTTTTACTGATGGACCTCGATGGGTTCAAGAGTGTGAACGACACCCTCGGCCACCCCGCGGGGGACCGCCTGCTGCAGCAGGTTAGTCAGCGGATGCGGGGGGTGCTGCGCAAGGCGGATACGATCGCTCGTTACGGTGGTGACGAGTTTGCCATCGTGCCCTGGGGCGCGACGGACGTTCCTCGGGCGGTGCTGATCGCGGAAAAGCTCTTGCAGGCGGTCGACAAACCCCTCACGATCGACGACCAGCCCGTCGCCGTCACCCTGAGCATCGGGATTGCGGTCTTTCCGCAGCACGCCGACGATGCCGATGCCCTGATGCGCCGGGCGGACGTCGCGATGTATACGGCCAAGCGTGCCCGGAGCGGCTTCAGCGTCTACTCGGCCGACCAGGAAGGCAGTGAGAACAGCGGACGCGTGCCATTGATCGGCAAGCTGCGCTATGCCATCGACCAGTTCGAGCTCGTGCTGCACTACCAGCCGATCGTGTCAGCGATGGCCGGGCAGCCCGAGAAGGTCGAGGCGCTGGTCCGCTGGGGCCACCCCAGCCATGGTCTGCTGCCCCCCGACGACTTCATCCCCTCCGCGGAGCAGTCCAACCTGATCAAGCCGCTGACCGCCTGGGTGCTCAACGAGGCGCTCGGCCAGGTTCACGCGTGGTCGAAGGCGGGCATCGACATCGGGGTGTCGGTAAATCTCTCGGCCCGAAACCTGCTCGACGACGAGCTTCCCGATGCCGTGGCCGAATTGCTGAGTACGTGGCAGGTGCCCCCCGAGAAGCTCAGCCTCGAGATCACCGAGCGGTCGATCCTCGCGACTGAAGCCGAGGCAACGCTGCGGCGCCTGCACGCGACCGGTGTCCGGATCTCGGTCGATGACTTTGGCACGGGCTACTCGTCGCTGACTTACCTCAAGCGCCTCCCGGTGCAAGAGATCAAGATCGATAAGTCCTTCGTCCTGGACATGGTGACGAACTGGGACGGCGCCGCGATCGTACGCTCGACGATCGATCTCGGGCACAACCTCGGGCTGAAAGTCGTGGCGGAAGGTGTTGAGGATGAGAAGACCGAGGCGCTTTTGCGGGAATTCGGCTGTGATTCCATCCAGGGTTTCCACATCGCCCGTCCGGCGGCGGCCGGGCTGCTCGGACCGTGGTTACGGGCGCGCGCCGGTCTGAACGGCACGCTCAGCGCCTAGCTCGCGCAGTAATCTATAGGTCTTGCCCGAACCCGAGTCCGAGCTTTCGTCCCGCGAGGTCGAGCACGTCGCCCGCCTGGCGCGACTGGGGATCACACCAGAAGAAGTCGTCCGCTACCGGGATCAGCTGCGCCACATCCTCACGGCGATCGACGCGCTGAAGCGGGCCGATACCTCGAAAGTGCCGGCGACCGCGCACCCGCTCGAAGAGCGCAACGTGATGCGGGAAGACGTGCGGCAACCTTCGCTACCGGCCGAGGCGGCGCTGAAAAATGCGCCGAGCCGCGAAGGCCCGTACTTCAAGGTCAAGGCGATCCAGGAATGAGCCTCTTTCAGAAAACGATCCGCGAGCTGCACCAGATGCTGATCGACCGAGAGATCTCGTCGGTCGAGTTGACCGAGTCGGTGCTTGGCCAGATCGCGGCCGTCGGCGAGAAGACGAAGGCCTACCTGGTCGTCACGCGCGATCTGGCGCTTCGCCAGGCGAGGGCGGCCGATGAACGGCTGCGCGCCAATCGCGACGTCAGGCCGCTGACCGGGATCCCGATCGCGTTGAAGGATGTCCTTTGCGTGCAGGACGTAGTCTCCACCGCGGGTTCCAAGATCCTCAAAGGATTCTCGCCGCCCTACAGCGCGACCGTGGTCGAGCGGCTCGAGGCCGAGGGCGCCGTCTTTTTGGGCAAGACGAACTGCGACGAGTTCGCGATGGGTTCCTCGAACGAGAACTCGGGCTACTGGCCGGTGCATAATCCCTGGGCGCTCGACCGTGTCCCGGGCGGCTCGAGCGGCGGGTCGGCCGCCGCGGTGGCGTCGGGTGAAGCCATCGCGGCGCTCGGCAGCGACACCGGCGGCTCGATCCGGCAGCCGGCGGCGCTGACCGGCATCGTCGGCTTCAAGCCGACCTACGGGCGCGTCAGCCGCTACGGCTTGATCGCCTTTGCCTCCTCGCTCGACCAGATCGGCCCCATGACGCGGGACGTCGTCGACAGCGCCCTCCTGCTGCAGGCGATCGCGGGGCACGACCCGCGCGACTCCACCAGCTCGTCCCACCCCGTGCCCGATTACCTGTCGACCTTGCGCAACGGCGTCAGGGGAATGCGCCTGGGCGTGCCGAAGGAATACTTCGTGGCCAGGATGGAGCCTGCCGTCGAGCAGGCGATCCGCGATGCGATTCGCCTCCTCGAGCAGCAGGGCGCCTCGATCGAAGAGGTGAGCCTGCCGCACAGCGACGTCGCCCTGCCCGCCTACTACATCATCGCGCCGGCCGAGGCCAGCTCGAATCTCGCGCGCTACGACGGGGTCCGCTACGGCTACCAGGCCGAAGGCGCGAGGAATCTGATCGAGCAATACATGCTGACGCGTCAGCAGGGTTTCGGGGCCGAGGTCAAGCGCCGCATCGTGCTCGGGACGTATGCCTTGAGCTCGGGATACTACGACGCCTACTACCTGCAGGCGCAAAAGGTCCGCACCCTGATCATCGAGGACTTCAAGCGGGCCTTCGAGAAGGTGGACGCGCTGCTGGGCGCCACCTCCCCAACCGTGGCCTTTGAGCTCGGTGCGAAAACGCAGGACCCGGTGGCGATGTACCTGAACGACATCATCACGATTCCGGCGAACCTGGGAAACGTGTGCGGCATCTCGGTGCCCTGCGGCCTTGCCGATGGCCTGCCGATCGGCCTGCCGATCGGCCTGCAGGTGATCGCCCCGGGTTTTCGCGAGGAGATCGCGCTGCAGGTCGCCTACGCGTTCGAGGCCGCGACCGACTTCCGGAAACTCCAGTCGCCATTGATGCGGGCCGCCGCGTGAGTGCTATCGCAACGCGCTATGAAGTCGTGGTCGGCCTGGAGGTGCACGCCCAGGTCCTGACACAGAGCAAGATGTTCTGCGGCTGCTCGACCGACTACCTGACCACGCCGCCGAATGCCAACACGTGCCCCGTCTGCCTGGGGCTCCCGGGGGCGCTCCCGGTGATCAACCGGCGTGCGGTCGAAGCGACGCTGCGCACCGCCCTCGCCTTGAACTGCGAGATTCCCGAGTTCTCCAAGTTCGACCGCAAAAACTACTTCTATCCCGACCTGCCCAAGGGCTACCAGATATCGCAATACGACTTGCCATTTAGTCGCAACGGTCACCTCGAGTTCGACGTGAAAGGCGAGGCCCGGCGCAGCGGCATCACCCGCGTCCACCTCGAGGAGGACACCGGCAAGCTGCTGCATGCGGGCGCCATTGAGGAGGCCCAGTCGTCGCTGGTCGACTTCAACCGCGCCGGCGTCCCCTTGATGGAGATCGTCTCGGAGCCCGATCTGCGCAGCGCCGACGAAGCGCGTGAGTACGTCGTGCGGTTGCGCGCGATCCTCCAATACATCGGCGTCAACAACGGCGACATGGAGTCAGGCCAGCTTCGCTGCGACGCGAACGTCTCACTGCGGCCGGTCGGCCAGGCCGAGTTCGGCACCAAGGTCGAGATCAAGAACATGAACTCCTTTCGGGCGATACATCGCGCGATCGAGTACGAGATCGGGCGGCAAACGGAGGTGCTCGAAAGCGGCGGCCGGCTGGTCCAGGAGACGCGCGGCTGGAACGATGCCCGCGGACTGACGGTGTCGCAGCGCACTAAGGAGTTCGCCGAAGACTATCGATACTTTCCAGAGCCGGACCTGCCACCGCTCGAAGTCAGTCGCGAGTGGGTGGCGGAGATCCGGTCCAGCCTGCCCGAGTTGCCGGCCGCACGGCGGGAGCGTTTCATCACCACCTACGGCCTCACGCCCTACGACGCCTCGCTCCTGACCTCGTCCAAGCCGATGGCCGCCTACTTCGAGGAAACCGTCCGGCTGGGTGCCCCCGCCAAGGCGGCGGCGAACTGGATCCTCAGCGACTTCAGCCGGCTGCTCAATGCCGACCGCAAAGAGATCGAACAAGCGTCGGTCAAGCCTACCCACTTGCAGCAACTGATCCAGCTCATCGACTCGGGCGTCATCAGCGGCAAGATGGCGAAGCAGACCTTCGAGACGATGTACCGCGCGCCGGATCCGGGGCCGGCGCTGACGGCGTTGAAGGGCTCGAGTCAGATCAGCGGCGACGCCGAGCTCCAGGCCATCGCCGACCAGGTTATCGCCGAAAACGCCAGGTCCGTTGCGGATTTCAAGGCGGGGAAGGAACAGGCTTTGAAGTTCCTGATCGGCCAGGGGATGAAGATCTCCAAAGGTCGAGCCAACCCGCAGCGGTTCGAGGCGTTGCTCCGAGAGAAGATTCGATAGTGCAACTAACGGTCGGCGAGCTTGCCCACGGCGGGGCGGCCGTGGCACGCATCGATGGTCGGGTCGTGTTCGTCGAAGGAGCCATTCCCGGCGAGACAGTCGAGGCCGAGGTCACGCACCGGCGTAAGGACTTCTGGCGCGCCCAGGCCACCGCGGTGCTGGACCCCGCCGCCGCGCGCATCGAGCCGCCCTGCCCGTACTTCAAGGCCGGATGCGGCGGGTGTCAGCTGCAGTACCTTGCCTATCCGGAGCAGCTCGCCCAGAAACGCCAGGTGCTGCATCGCCAGCTCGAGCGCGCCCACCTGGAATTTCCGATCGATCGAATCGACGTCCTGGGAATGGATGACCCCTGGCGCTATCGCCTTCGCGGCGAGTTCCATGTGCTGCGTCGCGGTGGCGCTGTGACGCCTGCCTGATCCACGCCGAGGCGATCGAGCGGGCGCTCCCGGCGTTCGCGCGGGCCGCCGAGGATCCGGCGGCCGTTCGTGTCACGGCCCTGCAGTTCACCTGGGCGCCGGGGACGAGCGATCTGCTCTGGGCGCCCTATCCACCGGGTTCGGCCGATCCCGGATTCGCCACCCGGGCCGCCGGGTGGATCCCGCAGCTGAATCTCAATGACGATTCCATCGGCATGGACGATGCCGGCCGCCACTTCCGCGTTCGGCGGCGTCGGACCGGGTCGTGGATGCCTATGCCGGGATTGGGATGCTCACCGCGCGGCTCGCGGAGCATGCCGCGGATGTCATCGCCGTCGAAGAGAGCCCCTACGCGGTCCGACTCGGTGAGCTGAACATGCAGCTGAATGGGTGTAGCAATGTCCGGTACCATCGCGGACGCGTCGAGGACACCCTCAGCCAGGTCGAGAATCCGGTCGACGTCCTCGTGCTCGATCCGCCGCGCGCGGGCTGCGCGGAGGCGGCCGTCGAAGCGATGGCAAGCTTGCGCGCCGAACGGATTGTGTATATCTCGTGTGACCCGTCGACGCTGGTGCGCGATGTCAATCGTTTTTGTGCCGCCGGACGCTATACCCTTGTGGAGGTGGCCCTCGTCGACATGTTCCCCCAGACCTACCACATCGAGGCGGTCGTCAAGCTCGAACGGAACGCATGAGCTTCGTCCACCTTCATACTCACTCCGAATACAGCTTGCTCGACGGCGCGAGCCGGATCTCGGAGATGGTCCGCCTCGCGGCGGAGACCGGGATGCCGGCGATTGCGCTTACCGACCATGGCGTGCTCTACGGCGCCGTCGATCTCTACCTGCAGGCCAAGGCTGCCGGCATCAACCCGATCATCGGCCAGGAGGCGTACGTCGCGACGCGCTCCCGTCACCAGAAAGAAGGCCGGGCCGACCGGGATCCGTACCACCTGATCCTGCTCGTCAAGGACCTGGCCGGCTATCGGAACCTGATCAAGCTCTCGAGCATGGCGCACCTCGAGGGGTATTACTACAAACCTCGGATCGATAAAGCACTCCTGGCCGAGCACACGGAGGGACTCATCGCGCTCTCGAGCTGCCTCGGAGGCGAGGTGGCGAACCGGTTGCTCGAGGGTGATGACGCGGGGGCGGAGCAGGCTGCCCGCGAGTACCAGCGCATGTTCGGCGACGACTACTTCCTCGAGATCCAGGACCACGGCATGGAGGAGCAGACCCGCGTGAACGAAGGGCTCGCCCGGCTGTCGCAGCGGACCGGGATCCCGCTGGTCGCGACCAATGACTCGCACTACACGCGCCAGGACGACGCGGAGGCGCACGACATCCTCCTCTGCTTGCAGACCGGCACGGTCGTTTCGGATCAGAAGCGAATGCGATTCCACAACGACGAGTTCTATCTCAAGACGCCCGCCGAAATGGCCGAGCGTTTCCGCGACTTCCCGGAAGCGATCGCCAACACGGTGCGGATCGCGCAGCGCTGCCATCTTGAGCTCGACACGAAGCCGCTGTTGCCTCGCTTCGAGGTCCCCCCGGGCGAGAACGCCGAAGCCTATCTGCGGCGGCTGGCGGAAGAAGGTCTGAAGACGCGCTATCCGGAGATGGGCCAGGTCGTGCGTGATCGCTTCGAGACGGAGTTATCCGTGATTCAGGACATGGGCTACGCGCCTTACTTCCTGATCGTCAGCGACTTCATCGGTTATGCCAGGGCCAACGGTGTCGCGGTTGGGCCGGGACGGGGCTCGGCGGCGGGCAGCATCGTGTGCTACGCGCTCGGCATCACGACCCTCGATCCCTTGAAGCACGGCCTGATCTTCGAGCGTTTCCTGAACCGGGAGCGGATCTCCATGCCCGATATCGACGTCGACTTCGATGATCGCAACCGCGACCGCGTCATCGATTACGTCGGCCAGCGTTATGGGCAGGATCACGTCGCGCAGATCATCACCTTCGGCACCATGAAGGCGCGCGCGGTCATTCGTGACGTGGGGCGCGCCCTTGACGTCCCGCTCCGCGAGGTCGACCACCTTGCAAAGTTGGTGCCGCCGACCCTCAACATGACGCTCGACAAGGCGATTCAGATGGTTCCGGAGTTGGCCCAGGCCGAGAAGGACCCCGTCTACGAGCGCCTGTTGAAGAACGCTCGCAAGCTCGAAGGCCTGGTTCGCCATGCCTCGACGCACGCGGCCGGCATTGTGATCACGCCGGAGCCGCTGCAGCAATACGTGCCGCTCCAGGCCAGCATCACGCGCGGGGAGAAGAACGGCCAGGAGAAGCGGGCGGTGATGACCCAGTACGAGATGAACGCGGTCCAGAAGATCGGATTACTAAAAATGGACTTTCTCGGGCTGCGCAACCTCTCGATCATCGAGGACGCACTGAAAAATCTGGAGGCGACACGTGGGCTGAAGCTCGACCTCGCTGGGATTCCATGGGACGATCCCGCGACGTTCCGCTTGCTGCAGGCCGCGGACACGAACGGCGTGTTCCAACTCGAGTCGGCCGGGTTACGCCGTCTGCTGCAGGACATGCGCCCGACCAGCTTCGATGACATCACCGCGGCGATCGCGCTCTTTCGCCCGGGCCCGCTTGAAGGCGGCCTCGTCGATCAGTACATGAAGTGCAAGCACGGCGAGCAGGAGATCGTGTACCCGCTGCCTCAGCTGGAGCCAATCCTGAAAGAGACCTACGGCGTCATCGTCTACCAGGAGCAGGTGATGAACATCGCCCGTCAGCTCGCCGGGTTCAGCCTGGGTGAAGCAGACGTGCTGCGCGGTGCGATGGGCAAGAAGAAGAAAGAAGAGATGGCGAAGATGCGCGCCAAGTTCATCGAGGGCGCGACCAACCGGGGCGTGAGTGAGTCGAAGGCCACGGAGATCTTCGACCTGATGGCGTACTTCGCGGGTTATGGATTCCCGAAGGCGCACAGCGCCGCCTACGCGGTGATCTCGTACCAGACGGCCTACCTCAAGGCCAATTACCCGCTGGAGTACCTGGCGGCGCTGCTGAACAATGAGGCCGGCAACTATGACAAAGTCGCGGCCGCCGTGCTCGACTGCCACGCGCGCGAGATCGAGGTCCTTCCTCCTGACGTCAACAGCTCCGAGGCCGGCTTTTCCGTCCAGGATGGAAAGATTCGATATGGCCTGGCCGTGATCAAGAACGTGGGTGTCCGCGCAATCGAGCTGTTGCTCAACGAGCGGCGGGCGCGGGGACCGTTCAAGTCCTTGCTCGATCTCTGCGTCCGCGTCGACCCGCGCGAAATGAACAAGCGGGTGCTCGAGAGCCTGATCCGGTCCGGCGCGACGGACAGCCTCGGCGAGCGCGGCCGCTTGCTGGCGAGCATCGACCGGGTCAGCGACCGGTCGGCGCAGATCATCAGCGAACGGGAGAGCGGCCAGACGAACTTGTTCGGCATGCTGCCCGACGCGGACGAGCTGGACGACCCGGCGGCCGGCCTGGTCTCGGCCATGCCGCCGATGCCTGACGACGAGCGGCTCAAGGGCGAGAAAGAGCTGCTGGGCCTCTATCTATCTGATCATCCATTGCGTCGCATCGAGCAGGAGCTGCACGCCAAGGTCGACACCTACGCCAACCAGGTCACACCCGACATGGAGGACTACGAGGTGCGCATCGGCGGCGTCATCAAGGCGGTGCGCCCCATCGTGACCAAGACCGGGAAGCCGATGGCGTTCGTCCAGCTCGAGGACCTAACGGCGACGATTGAAGTCATCGTGTTCACCAGGCTATTCGAGGAGAGCCGCGCGCTTTTACTGTCCGATAACGTCGTGATCGTGCGCGGCAAGGTGGACGCGCGCAGTGCCGCCGGCGAGGACGAGGAGCGGGGCGAAGTCGCGAAAGTCATCGCGGACGAGATCCTTGCGTTCGATGACGCTGGTCACGAGAGCTGGGTGCGTAACCAGGTTGTGCACCTCGATGTGCCGGCCGAGGCGACAGCGGACCAAATGGCGGGCCTGCAGGAGATCCTCGGCCGTTGCGCCGGCCCGGACCGCGTCGTGCTGCATCTCCAACGCGCCGATCAGGTCGTTGACATGGACCTCGGCGAGAACTTCCGGGTGCAGGGCGGTGGGCTCGCCGGTGACCGAGCCCAACGCGAGATCGATGCGCTGTTTTCACGACCCGTGTGGCGTCTCGAGGTCATCCGGCGGCGCGCACCCGAGCGCCAGGTCAACGGCGGCCGGCAGCCGCGGGCGCTCGTCGGCTCGTCGGCATAAGGACGAGACCTAGGCGAATAAGATTCCGCCACACCCACGGTGATGGTGGCCTCATTCCAACCACCTCCGAGCTTTTGGATCCCAGTGACCCATTGCCGTCCCATTCAGCAAAGGATCGGCGAATAGCCGAACCACAGCCAGTGCCTCTTCTAGGGTGGTTGCGACCTCCAGCAAGGAACGCCGTGCTTCCGCCGGGTAGCCGCGCTCCCAGAGTGCCCTATCCGGGACTTCGAATGTCTTCGGAAGTGCCACACGGCGCCGGCGGGCTTCAGACTCGAGCGCCCTTTGTTGAGCAGCCAGTTCGACGGAGGCTTCCGTCACAATAGCGACCAGATCTACCAGATCCTTGTATCGGGTGGATGGGGTCTCCATGCTGCCGTATCGCTGGAAGGTCGCGATTATCTTGTCGGCGATGTGGTCGACAAGTGGATACGCTCGGTAACCGCGTTGTTCAAAATCGGGCATAAGCACGCGTGCTAGGGGCGGAACATTTTCAGGCTGAGCGGTCATTGTGACGCCAGGCCCAACCAAGTCGATGGGAAACTGGGCCCAGACTGTGTTCCCAACATAAGCGACGACAGGGAACCGGACGCCTGTCGTGCCGCCGTCCATCACACGGGCGCCGGCTACTTCAAAACGAAACCAGTCGCCAATTTCCATGTCCGCTGCCTTGCGGAGCTCAGCTTCGGCTAAATCACGGCCCGCGTCTCGATAAACGTCCACGTCAAGCGTCCCTCGAACGCCAATCTGACGAGCTAGAAGAGCCGTCGCTCCTTTGACAATCCAGCCGTCATCCACGAGGTACAGCCGTTCGAGAAGGCGATCGTATGCGATCTGTCGCTGAAGCTGATTCAGGGTCCACGTACTCGTCTTCGCCAAGTCCGCAAGCTTGTCGGTCAGCGCTCGGCGAAACGCGGTTGCGCTGGCATGAGCGGGCGGAGTCCTCATGGAATCGGCGCCGGGGTGGCTGGTACTCCTGGAGTCTTGGCAGCCGCACCGGCCCGCTCAGTCACATGGGCCCGCGCTTCTTCCATCCACCGACTTGTCTGCGGATCGCCAACGAGGTCGAGCAGCCAGCGAAGAGCCGCGAGTCCATCCTTGCGCCGAAGTCCGAACTGAATCGCATAAGGCCCGAGAGCGTCTGCGACTGTTCCCGGGTAGTCGTAGATGGATCGCAGTGCATCGGCAACAACCTGCGCGACCGCCTGAGGTTCCTCCCGGTCTTGGAGTAGGTCGGAAGCAATCCGAGATGGCCGAGTGACCGGCAGGCCATGTAGGTGCACAATCTGGCTCTGCGGTAGCTTTCGTACGTGAAGGCGCACGTTGGGCTGTCTAGATTGACGTCGCCTGCTTACGGTGAAGTCATGGCGCTCGGCAGGAAGATCACCGATTCCATATAGTGCCGCGGCGGAACGGTGCGACACGACACCCTGTTGATCCCTTCTCACTGGCGCGGGTATCTCGGGTGCGAGTTGGAGCCAGGCCGCCCGGAGACCCAGATAGTCAACTGGCGGTGCCCCGGATAGGCGATAGACGCCGCGTGCGACTCGCTCCATGGTCGACCCCTCGTTCGTGAGGCGATCCAGTGTTCTCTTCGGAATTCCGAGTCCTTCTGCCTGCCGTCGGGTAATCAGGCCCCATTGGCTCTCGGCAAGCTCTGCTAGACGATCCCTGCTGGTAGAGCGTGGCACTGCTGCAATATACGCCAGATTTGGCGGTGTTTGCAGTAAGTCAATTAAGCAAGATCTGCAAAACCTGCCAATATTGGCGGTATTTGCAGGATACGCGCGGCCTTAGCCGATCGCGAGGAAGCCCGCCAGGGTCGAGACCAGGACCAGGGCGGCCAGCAAAACGACGAAGGCGGCGACGGGCGCCCAATCGAACTCACGCGGGCGCCGCGGAAACCACTGGCGAAACGGCCGCGCAAAAGGCTCGCTTATCTGCATCACCATCTGCGTGATCGGATGCCAGGGATCCATCTGGAAGAAGCCGAAGAACACGCGGACCAGCACCAGGATGATGCAGACAATGAGGGCGGAGCGGACGATCACGAGGAGCGCGACCGCGATGTTCGCTGTGCCGATGAAGGCCTGCAGCGCGTAGAGAAGAATGATGCCAACCAGGAACGAGAGATCGAGTCCGCCCGCCGATGGGATGACCCGGCGAATCGGCGCCAGGTACCACTCCGTGGCCATGACGATGATCCGACCGGCTTCCGAGTACAGCATCTGTGGGAACCAGGAGAAGATCGCGCGCACGATCAAGAGCAGGATCAGAATCTGGATCAGAATCTGGATAAAGCCGGCACCAGGAAACATCGCTGCCTAGTTTAAGGTGCGCTCATAAACGCAGCCTAAGAATCAGCGGCGGCGCCGGCGGGAGATCAGCTCGCCGGTTGGATCCTCCGGGGGCTTCTTCGGCGGTCGTGGTTGCGCCGCCCTGGCGGCGCGGACGCCCTCGACGCGTTCCCGGAGCCGCGTCACGGTCGCCTCGGCGGGAACGGCCGGCGCCGGCGCTCGTTGCAGCGCGGTGCGCCAGGCTGGCATGTCTTCGAGTCGGAAGATCAGGCGCCGGAGGGCGACGTCGATTGGGAAGAGCAGGATCGCGAGCACGAGCAGGATCTCACTGATCGGCCGGGCGGCATGCACGCTTGGCACCGGGACACGGAATGCCTGCGAATCGTCGGACAGCAGGACCCCGCCGCCGGCCTGCGCGATCGCCTTGAGCGTAGCGACGTCGGTGCCAAGCTCGCGGTACTCCGGTGAATACGGAACGACGAGCCCGCTCGTCGTCGTGTGTCGAACCACGCCGCCGGCCGACTCGCTGACGTGCAGCAGGTAGCTCCCCACGAGGTCGGTGGGAAGGTCGCCCTCGAAGCGGCCCGGGCCGGTGGGCGACAGCGTCAGGCTGGCGCCGGCCAGGTCGGGGGTGACGGCGTTGACCGTGACGGTTGCGCCGGAGGTCGTCGGTGCGGTCACCAGCACGTGCGTGTGGTCGCCCTGGACCCGGGTCTCGATCTGCAAGGCGGGGTCGCCGGGCTGCGGGAGGCTCGCATGAACGATATCGCCGAAGAAGCGATTGGCTGCCGGCCATTGCAGCAGGTCGGCGGTCCAGCGACCCTGCGCGTCGCTGGTCCACGCCAGCACCCGGCCCAGCCCGTATTGCCAGGTCGCCAGCAGCGGATCCCCCTGCGGGCTCTTCAGCACGATGTCGGCGGCCGCCCGCGGCGTGGTCGCCACGTAGCCCGAAATCGCCGGAAAACTGTCGAGTGGCACGCCCGGGATCACGTCCGCAAGCGAGGCCAGCTGCGGCGCGATACGACCCTCGACGATCCAGGGCTTGAGCGCCTCGCGCGTTTCTTTCAAGAAGATCTGCGGGACGTCTTGCAGGCTGTTGCTCTGATAGAAGCGGCCGTGTCCCCAACCCGCCATCGCCTGCATCAATGACGCGTCTGTTGCGGTGGCCGCGATCGCGACGGTGGAAAGCGTGATGCCGCGGCCGTGCATCGCGGTGATCACCGGCTGATAGGTGCGGTCGAACGTGTCGCCGTCGCCAAAGAGGATCACGTGCTTGATGGCGGCGGTGGTCTTGGTCAGCGCCTGGTCGGCCGCGTTCAGGTCCGGGGCGTAGCTCATCGGGTCACCAAGGCCCAGGGCCTCGATCTTGTGCTTGACCGCCGCCTTGTCCGTCAGTGGGGCGAGCGGGACGACCACGCCCATGCCGCCGTTGGTGACGCCGACCATGTCGCGCGAGGTGAGCTGGTCGACGACCGCCTCGGCCGCCCCACGCAAGACCTGGTCGCCCTGCCCGGTTTCGGTGGACTCCAGGACGAGGACGACCGCGACCGGCGGCTTCTGCATGTCCTGGGGCAGCTGGATCTGGACCGGCAGCGTCGCCTCCAGTGGCGTGCCCGCATAGCCGCCCGGACCGTAGCTCTCCGTGCCACCGATGACGACCAGTCCGGTACCAAGGTCCCGCACGGATGCCTGGAGCAGCGCCATGCCGTCGGCGCCCAGGCTCACGGCCGGGATGTTGACGAGGGCCACGGCCTGGTAGGCGGCGAGGTCCGCGGCCGAGCGTGGCAGCTGGTCGGGCGTGATGACCGCCGTGCCGATGCCCGTCGAATGCAGCGCCGACTCGAGGCTGGCCGCCTCGCCCAGCGTGTTTTCCACCAGCAGCACCCGTGGCGGGCCCACCACCTGGATCAGCGCTTCGCCCAAATTATTTTCGGCGTACGTGTCGCGCACCGCGTCGATCACGACCCGAACGGCGTGGAATCCGGGTTCGGCCGGAGTGACGGTTTGCTTGATCGTGGTCTCACCCACGGGCAGCTCGAGCTGCACGGTATTGACGAGCGTACGGTCGAGATACCACCGGACGGTTGCGGGCGTGGCCGTATTGCTGACGATCAGCGCCTGCGCATTGGCCTGCTGACCCTGGGTGAGCGTACGCGGGGCGTCGAGGCGATCGACGTAGGCCTCGGCGCCGAGCGGCACCGGCAGCGCGACGGTGTCGACCCGAACCCCCTCGGCACGCAGCAGGCGCGCCTCACCGACGGCGTCGCCGAGGTTCGCGCGCCCGTCGCTGATGAGCACGATGTGCTTTCGGCTGTCGTCGGGGAGGATTGATCCACCCAGCTGCAGCGCGGCGGCGATGTCCGTGTAATGCGGGTTTGGTTGGCTCTGGAACTCGCCGAACTGCGGGTCCGTGCTGATGTTGACTTCGACCTGGGGATCGCGACCGAAGCTGAGCAAGCCCGCGCGATCGTCACCCTTCCGTTGCTGGAGGATGCGGCGGACGGCGGCGGCTTCACTGTCCAACGCGCTCTGCACGCTGGCGGAAAGGTCGGTGACAACGAGCAGCGACTGGGCGGACGGCGTCGTCTGGACCTGGAATCCGGCGAGCGCGGCGCTCAGCAACAGCACGATCAGGGCGCGCAGCCCCAGGGAGAGGCGAGCGCGCCGCGGCGGTAATGGCGGCGGAAAAAAGCGCCAGATCGCGACGATGATGACCAGCGCCAGGACGCCCGCCCCCAGAAAGAGGGGACGGGTGAGCTCAAAGGCCACGGTGGAAGGCCAGCCATTCGGCCGTCACCACGCCAAGCGCGGCGAGCGCGATCCAGGGCCAGATCTCGAGCTGGCCGTGATGGGTCGCTTGGACCGCAGTCGTTCGTGTCGGCGGAAGCGTGAGCCGGTCGGGTGGCTTGAGCTGCGAGATGGGATCAGAAAATAAATTGACGCTGAACCAGGAGCGCTCCACCTTGCCGGCGATGGCCTGCTCGACGCTGTACAGGCCCGTGAGATCCGTGTCCGCAAAGGTGGCAATCGACGCGGTTGCGAGCGAGCGGCGGCTGCCGTCCGGCCGGATCACGCTCAGCGACGTCGCACCGGGCTGGGGCACGATGGTGACCGCTTCGTCCGGATGGAAGCTGTGGCTGGGGACGCTGGGAGGCAGCAGCCACTCACTCAGGTTCTGGACGAGGATCGGAAAGGCGATCCGCAGTGGCAGGTCGGACTCATG